>SXGR01300637.1_pt1 | contig 66974 bp, 54 predicted proteins | sample 3174711 | NCBI WGS metagenome assembly SXGR01 (sample SAMN11356860, study PRJNA531348) | freshwater metagenome | isolation source: freshwater sample F1-60 | place: China: Fuxian Lake, Yuxi | collected 2017-12-25 | reverse complement strand
TGGTTCGCCACGAGCGACTTCGCCAGCTGCGGCCGGATCACCGTCGTGCCGGCGCGCGGCGGCGCGACGATGAGCGCGCGCTGGCCGAAGCCCATCGGGGCCACCATGTCGATGACGCGAGGCTCGATCTTGGTGGGCTTTTCCAGGATTTCCAGGTGGATGCGCTTGTCCGGGTGGAGTGGCGTGAGGCTCTCGAACGACGGCAGGTCGTGCGCCAACTTGGGATCGCGGCCGTTGACGGTGTCCACCCGAAGCAGCGCGAAATACACCTCTTCTTCCTTCGGTGGACGCACGAGGCCTCGGATGATCTGGCCCCGGCGCAGGCCGAAGGCACGGATTTGGCTTGGTGAGACGTAGACGTCGTCGTCGCTGGGGAGGTACGAGTACTCCGCGCTGCGGAGGAAGCCGTACCCATCCTGCATGATTTCCAGGGTGCCCTCGGCCGTCATGAGGCCGTGCTTTTCAGCGCGCTTCTTGAGGATCTCGAAGACCAGTCGCTGCTTGGGGAGGCCGGCGATGTCCTCCAGGCCTTCCTCGCGGGCGATCTTCACGACTTTTTCGCCAGGCAGCTTCTGGAGCGAGCTGAGGTTCAACTCCTCCTTGTCTGCCACCTTGTACTTGCCTTGCAGCTTCTCCGAGAGCTCTGCAGCCTCGGCTTCGAGCTGCTCGTCGCTTGGGAGGGAGCCGGGGCCGAGCGGGCCGGAGGGCGGCGCGTACATCGCCGTTCCCCCACCACCACCGCCGCCGCCGTTGCCGCCGCCTGGACCGCCACTGCCGCCACGGCGACGTCGTCGTCGACCCTTGCTCATGTAGGACTCCTTGGATTCTGGCGCCCGGGCTCGTGGCCCAGACCCGTTGGGTTCGCTGTGTTGACTCATCACGTTTGCCGATGTCGTTCGGTTGAACCCGCCCAGGCCCATGTCGGCGAACGACGTCGTGTCGCGTGCCGAGGGCCAGCCTGTTCACGGTTCCAGGGGAATCAGTCGGATGTGGCGGGATCGATGAGGTCGAGGACCGCCCGGACCGACACGCGCAGCGACGCTGGATCACCGTCGTTGCAGACAACATGATGACTCATTTTGCGCTTCAGGTCAAGGGGCATCTGGGCGGCCTCCCGGCGGCTCCATTCGGCGTGGGACCAGCCGCGCGTGGCCTGGACCCGGGCCAATCGGGCCCCCTCCGGTGCCTCCACGAAGATCACGGCGTCGCATGACGGGCCGAGGCCAGCCTCCAGGAGGAGCGGCGCATCGATGACATGGGCGCGGGCCTGGGGGTGGGCGGCAAAGAGCTGGCGCCGGCGTGACTCCAGCCGGGGGTGGATGATCGATTCGAGCCAGAGGCGCTCACCCGGGTCGGCGAACACGACCTGGCCGATGGCACTCCGGTCGGGGCGGCCGTCGGCGGCGAGCACCGCCCGGCCCCAGCGCTGGACCGCCTGCGTGATGACATCGGGCGACGCCAAGACCTCGTGCGCCGCTCGATCGGAGTCACTGACCACGCAGCCCAGTTCCGCAAGCGCGCGGGCCACTTCGGACTTGCCGGCACCGATGCCACCGACGATGCCGATGACGGGCGGGCGGCGGGTCATCGCGTGCGCCCGATCCCCGAAGCGATGAGTTCGCGGCACGTCGTCCACTCCACATCGCCAAGCAGCCGCGTCCACCGCGCCTGGGACTTGTGCATGTTGTGGTAGTGGCGGAAGACATCGTCCATCCGTACGCCGGCGGGGCGCGGGTGCTCCCAGTCAATCTCCCAGGGGTGCGTGTAGAAGACGTACGGTCGCCCGCTCGCGAGGATGCGTCGTACCCCGGCGCGGAACATCGCATAGGGATAGAGGCGGAAGTATGCGCCGCCGGCCCACGGGAACTGCTTGCCACAGATCGGCATCGAGCTCACGTTGACTTCCATGAGGCCGGGGCGGATCTCGTAGATGTCGCAATCGGTGCGCTGGCCGGCAATCGTGCCGTAGCGGCGATGGCCCTTGATCGGGAAGACGCTGGTGTCGTAGGTGAAACCCTCCTCGCGGAGGATGTCCAGCGCGAAGTCGGTGATGGAGAAGCAGGGTGCCCGGTAGCCGTCGACGCGCTGGCCGGTGAGGTCCTCCAGCGTCTGCTTGGAGCGGCGGATGTCCTCGCGAAATCGCTCCGGGCCGATGTCGTAGATGAGGTCGTGCATCGTGCCGTGCGAGGCGATTTCATGGCCCTCCGCGGCGATCCGCTTGATGAGCGCGGGGTGGCGCTCCGCCACGAGGCCCAGGATGAAGCAGGTGGATCGAACCCCCTTTTCGGCCATGATGTCCAGCATCCGGCCCATCGTGTGTTCGACGCGGCGAGGCTGCGTGTCCCAGGAATCGCGAGGGACCCCCGCGGCCAGGTTTTGCGCGGTGTACCAATCCTCCACATCGATGGACATGGCCGCGCGGGGAGTGGCGCCCGTGGTCGTGGGGACGGCTGCGGCGTGGTGCGCGGTGCTCATCAGAGGAACCGGTGGCCCATCGCACGATACGCCTTCACATTCTCGGCGTCGGGATACTTGAAGTAGCCGGCCTGCGACATGTCCAGCGGCGTGGAGGCAGGCATGCGTCCCTCGCGAGGGTCTATCGAAGAGAGCACATCGATCATGAGCCGAGCCCCCTGCTGCTTGGTGCCGACCATCACGCGGTGCAGGATGTCGTGGTCCTTGAGCGGGAAGGCAAGCGTGCGCACGACGCCGCCGGCATCCAGCTTGGCGACCATCTCGTGGACCGTCACGACGGCGGCCTTCTCGCCGTGGCGCAACTGCCAGAAGGTGGGCATCATGCCGCGATACCTGGGGAGGCGGCCGCTGTGAATGTTCAGGCAGCCGATGCGCGGGACCGAGAGGAGCGGCCCCTTGAAGACCTCGGGTGCCGCGACGCTCACGAGCAGGTCGGGGTGGAGGCCCTTCACGAACTCCACGAACGCCGCGCTGTTCACGCTCTGGGCGTCGTACACGCTGACGCCGGCGTCGCGCGCGTAATCGCGGATCTTCTTGCCAAGGAGCCTGTTGGGGAGCCACCGCGCGAAGAGGCGGATGAAATCGATGGTGCCGTAGAAGCGGTGGACCCGGCGGGCGGTCTTGAGAAGCGATTCATGGAAGGCCCGCGACACCGTGATGCCGATCACTTCGATGCGGTCGCGCGGGAGCTCGGCGAAGAAGACCTCAAAGAATCGCGCGACATACAGCGGGTCATCCTCGGTGATGAGGTACACGCGAAGGGGTGGTTGCTTGGCGGTGTCGGTCATCGTTGCCTTGCCCGTGCGCGCTCAGCGGCGCGCAGCGGCCTCCTCCAGGGTGGTCAGCCACGCCGCGCAGAGCGAGTCCTTGGTGTAGAGGCGCTCCACGGCTGCGCGCCCGCGCTGGCCCTCCGCCGCCGCGAGCGATGGAGTCTGTGCGTAGCGCACGATCGCGGCGACGAGTGCCTCCACGTCGCCACACGCCACCACGGTGCCGCACGACTGCTCCACGATGGTGCGCGCCACTTCGCTCTCGCCGCGGCCAATGAAGATGGACGCGCGCGCGGCGGCCATCATGCCGTAGAGCTTGCTGGGCACCATGATGCCCTCGATGCCGTTGCTGAGGCTGGCCAGGTGGACATCGGCGGCGCTGAGCAACTCATCCAGCCGCTCGCGCGGCTGGTACGGCGCGAGGATGCAGTTGGCCAGCGCTCGGGACTTCACGAAGGACTCGACCTCGGACTTCTTCTTGCCGCCGCCAACGAAGGCGAAGCGGATGCGGTCGTCCCCCTGCAGGCGCTGCGCCGCCTCGAGAAAGGTCGCCACATCGTGGCCAAGTCCAAAGTTGCCTGAGTACATCACCAGGAGCCGGTCGCCCACCCCCCACTCGCGTCGGTACGCGTTGGACTCGCGCGCCACCGGCTTGACCGCCTCTTGGTCGCTCCACACCTGGATCGTGCGCACTCGATCCGCAGGAATCCTCTTGGAAAGGATGAGGTCGCGCATGCATCGGCCAAGCGCGACGGTGACGGTGGAATGGCGCAGGCAGAATCGATTCACCCGCTCCGTGAGCCAGGTCACGGGTGAACGCGGCTTGAGGACGCCGCACGCCAGCGGCACGTCCGGGTACATGTCCATCACCCAGTAGGCGGTGCGGTTCCCCTTGATCCAGCCAGCCATGATGCCGACGAGCGAGATGAATGGCGGGGTGGTGAGCGAGATCACCACGTCGTGGCGCGGCAAGGACACGACTCGGCAGAAGGCACGCACGTAGAACGCGCCGAAGTCCACGATGCGCAGCAGGATCCCGCGCTTGCCGAACATCGCCCCCTTCACCCGGTGAATGTCGATGCCGTCGACGGTCTCCTGTGCGGGAAGCGAGTCGCCCGCCTCTCCATAGATGGATCGCGACGCCACCGCCGTCACGGAGTGCCCGCGCGCCACGAGGTACCTGGCCAGGTCGTGCGAGATCTGCGCCGTCGACACGATGTCGGGGTAGAAGCACTGGTTGAGGAGCAGGATGCGCATCAGACCCGGCTCCAGGTCGCCCCCTGTGGGCCATCCTTCACGACGACGCCCATGGACTTGAGTTCGTCGCGGATGCGGTCGCTGGCGGCAAAGTCCTTGGCGGCGCGGGCGGCGGCTCGATCCTTCAACAGTCCATCGACACGCGCGGCGAACTCGCCGTCGGTTCGCGGCGCGGCGCTGGCGAGTGGCGTCGACCGGGAGATCACGCCCAGCGCCGCGTCCATGCGGGTGAGTGCGGCGAGTTCGCGGGCGGGGTCACCTCCGGGTTCCGCGGCGGCCGCGATGTTGAGTGCGGCCATCGCCTTGGAAATATTGAGGTCATCGGCGAGGGCGTCGCCGAACGCGGCCAGGGCCGATTCGAAGGGGCCGGTGGTTGCGGCAGCCGTCGCATCGCCACGCGCCGCGAGTGCGGCCGCGTCCTTGGCGCCACCGAGGTCATCGGCACCGGTCCACGACACGCCGACGCGCGCCGCGAGCGCCTCGCCCGCGCGCTTCCATCGGTCGATCTGCCGCTGGCAGTCCTGCACCCCTTGCATGGTGAAGTTGGCGTTGAGGCGGTAGTGCGTACGAACGATTTCAAGCCGCAGTGCTCCCGGTGAGATCCCGCGCGCAAAGAGGTCCCGCGCCGTGAAAAAGTTGCCCTTGCTCTTGGACATCTTCTGTCCCTCCACGATCAGGTGCCTCGTGTGGAACCAGTATCGGCTGAAGGTGGGTTGCCCAAATCCGCAGCAGCTCTGCGCGATCTCGCACTCGTGGTGCGGGAAGATGTTGTCCTCGCCGCCGGAGTGGAGGTCGATCTCCTCGCCAAGCGTCATCGCCGCCATCGCACTGCACTCCAGGTGCCAGCCGGGGTACCCCTCCCCCCACGGGCTGTCCCATCGCATGATGTGCTTCGGATCGGGCTTCCACAGCATGAAGTCCGCCGGATGGCGCTTGACGGATTGGTGCGCGGCGCTGATCCGTCCACCTTCGCCTTCGCGCAGCGCCTCCAGCGTGTTGCCGCTCAAGTCGCCGTAGCGATCAAACGAACGCACGTCGAAGTAGACCACTCCATCGGCGGCGACATAGGCGTGTCCGCGATCGACCAGCCGTGACACCAGCGCCACCATCTGGGGGACGCAGTGGGTCGGCCTGGGCATCAGCGTGGGGTCGGCCTGCGCCTCGTGCGCCACCTTGAGGCCGAGCGCACGCGCGTCCTCCAGGAATCGACCCGAATAGAAGTCCGCGATGGCATAGGGATCACTGGGGTCGATTTCCGTCCCCGCGGGCAGTGCGCCCGACTTCTTCGCTTCGGCGATGCGGCGACCGGCGACGGCCATCTTGTCCTCGCCGCCACCATCGGCGTTGTCGTCCTCGGTCATGTGGCCGACATCGGTGATGTTCATGACATGCCGGACCCGGTGGCCCAGGAACTCCAGTGCGCGGCGGAGCATGTCGGCGTTGAGGAACGAGCGGAAGTTGCCGATGTGGGCGTCGTCGTAGACCGTCGGCCCGCAGGAGTAGAAGAGCACCGGCCCGCCGCGCGGCGACGGCTCAAAGGCGCGCATCGAGCGCGAGAGCGTGTCGTGGAGGTGCATCGGGGACATGGGTGGGGGCTGGAGCGGGCTGGAGCGGGCTGGGACTGGCTGCGGTGCGGGTCACACCGGTCGAGGTCGCGACTTCACGACCTGCGCGGGGTTGCCCAGCGCGATCGACCACGGTGGAATGCCCTTGAGCGCGACGGCACGAGCACCCAGGAGGGCACCCTCGCCAATCGTGACATTGGGGCCGACGAACGCGTCGGCCGCGATCCAGGCATCGTCCCCCACCGTGATGGGTGGCCGCAGGAGTGGCATGAGGCGGGAACGATAGTCGTGGCTGCCGGCGCAGAGGTGCGCCTGCTGCGAGATGGTGACGCGGGCGCCGATGGTGATCGGGCCCAGGCAGTAGAGGTTGGCTCGATCCCCGATGGCGGAGTCGGCGCCGATGGAGAGGTTCCACGGGCACTCGATCCTCACCGATGCGCGCACCCGAGCGGACGGGTGCAGCCGCGCGCCGAAAAGCCCAAGCACGGCGCGGCGAACGCCGTACCAATTGTGGAAGGAGCAGCGGAAGGCCGTGGCCTGGACGATGCACCAGAGCAGTCGGCCCACCTTCTCCTTGGTGGAGTAGGGGCTGGTGCCGCGTCCACTCTCAATCGATTGGTCGGCCGCGTCCATGGGCTTGGACTTTACGCCCCGCTCCCCGCGAGGTTCGCGCCAAGGTCGCGCGGCTCGCCCTCGGGATCGGAAGCGGACTCCCCCCCCTCGTCGCCATGTGCGGCGTCCGGGTCATCCTGGTAGCTGGCTGAGTCGTCGTACCAGAACCATCGCGCGGCGATCTTGATGGCGAGCCACGCCCCGAGGATCGAGCTGGTGGCCTGGAAGGCGAAGAGGCCCAGCTCGCCCCGGCTGAAGGCCAGGACTTGGGTGGCCGCGCAGCCGATCGGAACGACGATGAATGGATCGTTGAACCACCAGCGGCAGCGATCGTCCATGAATCGGAACGCCAGTGCGAGAAGGAAGGCGTAGAGGGGAAGTGACACGTACGGGAAGTCGGTGGTGATGTGGCCGATGATCCCGGGCCCGAACGAGAACTCGCCCGCGACCTTGGACACGCCGGCCTCCTTGATCATGCGGGTGCCCAGCGGGTCGGGCTTGCCGGGATAGATGACTCGAGGGATGGGGTTGGTGGCGTAGTAGATGAGCGAGTGAAAGGGCGTGTAGTTGAAGTTCGACGGGTAATTCTCGATGACCCACAGCGAGTTGGCGCCGGCGAACTGCCCGTTGGCGATGCCCAGCGCCGCCTCCTGCAGGCGATCCGGGCTGACGGCGGCAAACTTGTTCAGGTAGTCGGTGAGCGAGAATCGCTCGGTGGTCGCCGTGCGGCTGGCGCTGAGGAACAGCACGACCATGAACCCGACCGCGCCGATTGACAGGCCACGGGTCACCAGTTGTGCACGCGCCCCGTACCGCCATCGACTCCAGTACCCGGCCCAGATGGTGGCCAGGAAGAGCGTCGTGATCTCGCGTCGGCTCCAGGCTTCGGACAGGAGGATGCCGCAGCAGAAGAGGACAACCGCAAGGGCCGACACCAGGAGCATGAAGTTCCGGGCGTCGCGCGCCCACGCCCACATCACCAGACCGCAGGCCGCCGAGAGCGCGCCGACGGACATCTGCGCCGTCAGGACGCCGAGGATCGGGACTTGCGTCAGGACGTAGCGGAACACCAGCCCCACGACCACGCATCCGATGGCGGCGGCAAACAGCCCGCCGACCGACGCAGCGTGCGGCACCGTCTGCCGAGTCGCCAGCCGGATGGCCAGGATCCCCTTGGAGTAGAAGAACATGAAGAGGATGAGGAAGGCCAGGGCCATCAGGGTGAAGACCATCCCGGGCTCATCCAGGTACACGATCTTCATGTAGTCCATCTGCCCAGTCTGCAACGTGTACGCCGTGCTCGTCAGCTGGAAGAGGATGAAGCCAAGCAGGAAGATGTTCCGCATCGTGACTGCGTCGCGGTCGGGGTTGAATGCGTCGCCGAGCATGCGCGCGACGATCCACGCCGACATCAGGAGCAGGATGGCGGTGGCAGCGAAGATCAACGGGAACCGCCCGAGGTCGCGCGAATGCCGGACACGTCCATGGACGTGAACACGACGGGGACGTAGCCCTGTCGCGCCGCCCAGTCCACCTTGGAACGCTGCGCGGCGGGATCACCCGCCTGGCCGTGCAGGCTGCCGTTCCCAGACCGGTCAAAGAGCATGGCCGCCCAGGTTTCGTGACCCGGCAGGAGCCAGTCGGCCAGGAGGAATGGTCCCCGAATCATGGTCGACTCGCCGAATCGGTCGGGGGCGAATCGCCAGAAGTCCAGCCACGTCGGGGAAAGTCGGTGCAACACGTCTGGGGCTCGTCCTTCCGTGCAGAATCGGACATTGGGGGCTTCCTTCTGCAACTCCTGCAGCCAGGGAATCAGCGTCCAGGCGGGGACCGAGGCGTGCGAGAATGCGTCGAGGCCGACGGTGGCGGCACCCGACGCCACCGCCAATCGCAGCTCGGCCAGTGCCGCGTCGCGTTGCGTCGGATTGGCCGGGTCGAGCGGCGACATCGGCAGGCTGTCCCAGCCTGGGTTGAAGTCGGCACTGTGCCCCCACCACAATCCCCACGACCGGCTCGGGTCAAACTGTGCCGCCTTGAGCAGGTCCGGCGCCGACACCATTGGGCCACTTGGGTCGTCACGCCAGTGTGTCGTGAACTGGAACGGGTAGTTGAGCTCCTTGTTCTTCCACGCCATGCCAGTCGGCGTCCAGAGGATCGCACGGTTCGACTGCCGGAGTGCGTCCGCCAGCACGCGAATCACGGCCGCGTAGCCGTTTCGGTCAGGGCGATTCGCCTCAGGCACCCAACCCTGCGGGTTCGACTCCGACTGCTCGCTGCTCAGGCACAGGAGGCAGCCGCGGATGGCGGAGGCATCCTTGGCATAGGTGACGCCACCATATCGCTCATGAAACCACGTCCAATAGGGAGTGAGCGTCTCCAGCCATCCCTCGCGGCTGGCGGTCGCGCGGATCGAGACGCCGTACGCACGGCGTTCCCCCGGCCCAAGCCGCGCCGGCGATCGCAGCACGCCATCGGCGTGGTCGGGCGATCGATCCAGCCGCAACATCACGTTCCATCGACCCGGCTCGCCCGGCTCGACACTCAGGGAGACGTCGTGCCGGGCCTCCGTCAGGTCATACTGCAGCGAGATGCCGACGGCCGCCGACTCCCCGATGACGACCGCGACCGGGCTGTAGAGCTCGCCGGGGTAGGTCGCCTGCATCCGGCGCGGTCCGTTCGCATCGCGTGCCGAGAGTCGCTGGGCCCACCCAGAGCCGATGAAGTTGAGGGCGTACGCGGGATCCCCCAAGGCGAAGGAGGGGAGCGGGAGCTGCGAGAGCGTGACCGCGTCCGCACGATGGTTCACGAACGACCACGTGAGGTCCACTCCGCCGTCGGCGGCTGTCGCCGTCACGGTCGCCTCGACGCCGCTGGGCGCCGGTGCCGTGGGGACCCAGGCGGCGAAGAGTTCGCCTCCGGGGCTGCGTGCGTCCGTCGGCGCAAGCGAATAGCCGGCCACGGCATCTCCCGTCACGGAAAAACCCGAGGCTCCCACCTGGGGAGCCTCGGGAGAACCGGCGAGTGAGAGTGTTGCCGCGATGGCCGACAGGATCTGTGCCACGGCGCGGAGCCTAGCCGTGGAGGGTCCGCCGGGATTCAGTTCACGGCGACCTGAACATTGGCGATGTCGAGCCCGGACTGGAAGACGACGGGGACGAAGCCCAGGCTGGCGACGCGACGGATCTCATCCATCTGGGCCGACTGGCTCGGACGGTCGCCGTGCAGGTCGCTGCGCATGGCGCGGTTGAAGTAGACGGCAGCCCACGTCTCGCAGCCGGGGATCAGGCGCTCCGCCAGGGCGAATCGACCCTTGATGTTGTTGGCCTCTGCGGCATTGGACGCCTGGCACTTGTAGGCATCGACCCAAGTCGCCGCGTGCAGGTGGAGGACGTCGCAACCACGACCCTCGGTGCAGAAGGAGAGCTGGGGGTACTTGGCCTTGGCCGCCTCGAGGAAGCCAACCAGGTTCCAGAGGGCCGAGTGCGCGTGGGAGAAGGCATCCAGGCCGATCTGGGTGGCTCCCGCCGCGACCGCGCCATCGAGCTCAGCGAAGGCGGCGGCCATGTGCGCGGCGTTGGACGGGTTGAGCGCCTCGACTTCGCCATCGTTCCAGTGGGAGGCGACGCTCGCGGCGTTGCCCCACCAGAGGCCGAAGGTGCTGCCCGCGGGGCGGCTCATCGAGGAGAGCTCCGCCGCGGCGTTGCCCATCGAGTGGCCGAACTCGGAACCCTGGTTCCAGTGGCTGGTGAAGAGGAACGGGTAGTTGTGGTCGAGCGCCTGGTCCTGCATCCCGGTGGGGGTCCAGAGGATGACGCGGTCGGAGCCCGCGAACTTGTCTTCGACGCGGTCAGCCAGGACGCCGTACCCGTTGAGGTCAGGGCGGCCGGCGGCGGGGATGAATCCGTAGGGGTTGCCCTGTGAGATCAGGCCGCTCATCGAAGCGATCAGGCCGCTGATGGGGCGCGCATCGCGGACATAGCGAACCGCGCCGTACTTGGCCTGGAAGGAGGACTTGTAGGCGTCAGTCGAGGCGAGCCAATCGCTGGACGACGCGAAGCGGATGTCGACGCGGTAGGAGCGAGACTCACCGCCCCCGAGGGTTGGCTTGTTGAAGAGGAAGGCGTCCGCGTTGTAGCCGTGGTTGGTGTTCTCCATGCCGATCACGGTCCGCCACTTGCCGCCATCGCGGCGCTCGACCGAGAGGCGCACATCGTGGCGATACTCGAGGACGGGGTAGAAGACGCTGACGCACACCGAGGTGGAGGCATTGCGGATCACGGTCATCGGGGAGTAGAGCCGGCGGGGGTAGGTCCCGTAGAACTCGGCGCTGTTGGCGTCGAGGGTGATGTCATCGCCCGACTCCCGGAGGTCCTGCGCGGTCACCGAGGCGCCCAGCGCGATGGCCGGCATCGCCAGGCTGGCGAGCTCGCGAGTCGCGGCGGTGTTGTTCTTGTAGGTGTAGGTGAGGGAGATCCCGTTGTTCACGGTCCCGATCTCGACGGTGGGGACGATGCGGTTGGCACCGTTGAGCGCCTCGATCGGGCTCCAGTTCTCGATGAGGAGTTCGCCGGCGGCCGTGAACACCCAGAGGCGGCCGTTGTCGTTGGCCACCACGAACTCCGCAGCGCCAGCGCTGGCCGGGGCGACCTGCGCGAGCTGCTGGGCGAGCGTCGCGCCAGCGGTGGAGTTGGAGTTGGCCACGGAGTTGGCGATGTCCACCCCGGCGGCGGTCGAGGTGCTGGCTTCGGTGGAGGCGGGCGCGACGACCGGGCTGGCGACGGCCTTGGCGGCCACCGTGGTGGCGGCCTTGGAAGCGGCCTTGGAAGCGGCCTTGCTGGCTGGCTTGGTGGTGGCCTTCGAGCCGGACGTTGTGGTCGCCTTCGCCTTGGTTGCGACGGGAGCCTTCACCTTGGCCGACCGAGCCTTCGCGGTTGCCTTGGTTCGGCTTGACGCGGTACCGCCCTGGCCGGCAAAGGCGTTGGAAGATGTGAAGAGAGCGGCGGCGGCGAGGGTGAGGGAAGTCAGGAGGCGAAGGGGGCAGTTCATCGTGAATGGTCCGGGTTATCGGACGCTTTCACGGTTGCCCCAAGGTGGCGGACCTTTCGACGAGGAACTCGCGAAAGCGTCCGGTCTTGACTTGTGAACTCGGAAGGTCGAATCCACAGCCGATGCCACAAGCGATCTGCCTCAGTTTTTTGAACTTTCTTTCCGGCGACCCGTACGTGGCCCCCGATACGGTCTCAAGCCATGCCCCCCCTTCCCGTCACTGTCATCGTCCCCGTCAAGAATGAGGAAAAGAACCTCCCTCGATGCCTGTGTCGGCTGGGCCGATTGGCCCGGGTCGTCGTGGTGGATTCGGGGTCGACGGACCGGACCCCAGACATCGCCAAGGAGCACGGGGCCGAATATGTCCTCTTCCAGTGGAACGGGAAGTTCCCCAAGAAGCGGAACTGGTTCCTCCTCAATCACCCAGTCACGACGCCGTGGGTCCTCTTTCTAGACGCCGACGAGTACATCCCGGAGTCGTTCATCGACGAGCTCGAGCGCACGCTGCCGGCCACGACGCACGTCGGATTCTGGATCCACTACGAGAACCACTTCATGGGGCGGCTGCTCCGCCACGGCTCGCCGATGGTGAAGCTGGCGCTCTTCCGCGCGGGCAAGGGCCTCTACGAGCGGATCGACGAGGACAGCTGGTCCAAGCTGGACATGGAAGTGCACGAACATCCCGTCCTCGAGGGCTCGATCGGGATGCTCACCGCCACCATCGAGCACAACGACTACAAGGGCATGCACGCCTACATCGCGCGGCACAACGACTATTCCAGCTGGGAGGCCGCTCGACGCATCCGGCTCGATTCAACCCCCGGCGCCTGGAACCACTTCACTCCGATCCAGAGAAGCAAGTACCAAGGCATCGACAAATGGTGGACGGCCCCGGGTTACGCCCTCTACAGCATTTTCTGGAAGCGAGGCCTCCTTGACGGAATCCCAGGCGTCTGCTTCGGCATCATGAAGGGGATCTACTTCTTCCAGATCTGGCTGAAGATTCGCGAGCTGCGGCTGGCGCGCTCGAGCACCGCCTCACGCTGACGCCGAAAGCGCCGACCGGTAGAGCTCCTCGAACTGGCCCGCGACGGCGTCGGTGTCCAGTTCACGCAACGCCCACTCCCGGCCGCGTCGGCCGCGTTCCGCGAGCGCCGAGCGATCGGACAGCAAGCGCTCGATCGCATCGGCAAAGGCGTCGGCACGTTGCGGGACGATCTCGCCGGCGCCACTCGCCGCAATCTCGGCCTTGGTGTCGACCAGGTCGGTGGTCACGACGGGAAGGCCGGCCGCGAGTGCCTCGAAGAACGCAAAGCCGAAGTTCTCCTGGCTGGTGGGGAGCGCAAACACCGTGGCTGCCTGGAGAAGCGACAGTTTCAATGGGCCCCCGACATGGCCAACGAAGTCGATGCGCCCAGGAGCGCACGCCTCGCCGGCAAGGGCGCGCATCCGCGCCGCGTACTCCTCGTCCCCGTCGCCGGCGATGATCGTGCGGATGAACACCCCCCTGGACGCCAGCAACGCTGTGGCCTCGATGAGGTGCTCCACTCCTTTCTTGTGCGAGAGTCGCGAGAGGAAGAGGACCACCGGCGGCCCCGCTGGATCGATGCCGAAGCGGGTCCGCGCCTCTGCGGGCCCCGGAAGCGACCGAAACGGCTCCATGTCCATGAGGTTGGGCACCACCATGCCCCTCCCGCGGGGGAACCACTTTCGGCTCTGTTCAAGCTCAGCCTGCGCCGTGCAGTGCACGACGGCCGCCCGCTCCAGCATCTTCCTCCCGCCCAACGCCAGGTAGATCCGCTTCTTGAAGCCCCCTTGAGCCATGCACCAGTCGTCAAGCATGCCTCGAAGGCTGACCACGGTGCGCGCGCCCCGCTTCCGCGCCAACGCGGCCACCTGGAGGTTGCTGGGTTCCCAGACGCCGTGGAGGTGGACGATGTCAGCTGTCGCGACGGCCGCATCCAACGCCTTGATTCCCGCCGCGGTGATGATGCGACCACCGGCATTGGCGACCTGGATCGAGCGTGGCATCCCTGGCTCCCCCAGCCGCCACGCGGCCGGGACATCGATTGAGGTCATCGTCGCAATCGCCGCGTCGTGGCCTCGCCCGTGCATCACCCGGACTTGGTCCACCACCGCGCGCGCGGGGCCGCCTCTGCGGAAATCGACATGATCGATGTAGTGGACGATCCTCAACGCGGCGGTGAGTGTAGAGGCGCGCGTAGACTGGGTTCTCACTCGCATGTGTGGCATCGCAGGCTTTGCAGATCCGAATCGCCGGCTCGACGATCCTGCCGGCGTCGCGCGGGCAATGGCTGACACGCTCCGGCTCCGGGGGCCCGACGACGAGGGTGTGTGGGTGGAACGGAACCGTGGTATCGCCTTCGGATTCCGGAGGCTCTCCATCCAGGACCTGTCACCGTGCGGTCACCAGCCGATGGCGTCGGCGTCCGGGAGGTTCACGATTGTCTTCAATGGCGAGGTCTACAACTTCCGCGAGCTCCGGGACGAGCTGCGCGCCCGTGGCCACGGATTCCGTGGCGGGTCTGACACCGAGGTGATGCTCGCCTCGTTCGAGGAATGGGGCATCAGGGCCGCGCTCGACCGGTTCAACGGGATGTTTGCGTTCGCGGTCTGGGACTCGCTGGAGGCCACCCTCACGTTGGCCCGCGACCGCATCGGCGTCAAGCCGCTGCATTGGGCGATGATTGGACCAGGCAAGGACATCCTGGCTTTCGCGAGTGAACTCAAGGCCATTCGCGCCATCCCGGGGTTTGTCCCACGTGTCGACCGTGGCTCGCTCACGCTGTACACCCGCTACGGCTACGTCCCGAGCCCTTTCTGCATCTTCGAGGATTTCCACAAGGTTCCACCTGGGCACCTGCTCCGCTGGAATGCCGCCGACCGATCCACGTCGCTGGTGCAGTGGTGGAGCGCCAAGGAGGCGGCGGAACGCGGCGGCGCCAATCCCATCCTGGACGAGGCTGAGGCACTGGATGCCGTCGAGACGTGCCTCCGCCGCGCGATTCGGATGCGACTCATCGCCGACGTCCCCGTGGGCGCGTTCCTCTCCGGTGGCGTGGATTCGTCGCTGGTGGTGGCCCTTGCCGCGCAGGAGTCGTCTGAGCCGCTGCGAACATTCACGATCGGGTTTGACGATCCCGATTTCGACGAAGCCGCGAACGCTCGCCGGATCGCTGCCCACCTGGGCACTCGGCACACCGAACTCACGGTGAGCGCCGCGGACGCGATCGGCGTCCTCCCGCTTCTCTCCGAGGCGTTTGACGAGCCGTTTGGAGACTCCAGCGCCATACCGACCTGCATCGTGTCGAGGCTGGCGCGGACACAGGTCACTGTCGCGCTCTCCGGAGATGGCGGCGATGAATTCTTCGGCGGCTACGACCGATACCACTATGGCGCCCTGGTCAAGCGGCAGTTCGGCTGGCTGCCGTACCCCGTTCGACTGGCCATCGCCGGCGCATGCCACGCGGGAAACTGGCCGCTGCTCAACCGGCTGCTCGCTGGCATCAACGCGCGCACGCCGGGGTCCCAGCGAACGCTGGTGACGGACCGACTCCTGAAGCTGGCCTCGGTGATCTCCGTCAGGTCGCCGGCAGACTTCTACTCCGTGATCGCGTCGATCCACAAGCGACCGGGCGACTTCGTGCTCGGTGGACAGGATCTGGTCTCACCCATGACCGACCCGGCGTGGCGGCCGAGTGGCGTCAGCCCGATGACCCGCATGATGCACGCGGACATCGTCTCGTACCTGCCGGACGAGATCCTCGCCAAGACCGACCGCGTGACGATGGCCAACAGCCTTGAGGGTCGCGAGCCCTTCACGGACTACCACCTGTGTGAACTCGCCTTCCGCATTCCGGCACGGATGAAGTACCGCGATGGCCGAGGCAAGATCGTGTTGCGGGAACTCCTGGCCCGATACGTCCCCCCCGAGTTGATGGTCAAGCGCAAGATGGGCTTCGGCGTCCCACTGGACCAGTGGCTCCGGGGCCCGCTGAAGGAATGGGCTTGGTCGCACATCGAGCCGAGGCGGCTCATTCGCGACGGCCACTTTGACCCGATCGCCGTGCGCGACTTGTGGGAGAGCCACCAATCAGGCAGCCGGCAGGCCCAGTGGGAACTCTGGACGATCATTGCGTTCCAGGCGTGGGCGGCTCGATGGACGCACCGGATGACGTTCGACGAAATCTCCAGGGCCCCAGACCTGCTGCCCGTCGCCGTCAAGGCATTCACGGACCTGAGCGTCGATGGCAGCGTCGAGCGGTCGATCGACCGAGGTGACCCCATTCCCGCGACGACGGCCACCATTCCTCGCCCGCACGCGACACCGGGAACGCACACGGCGGAGGCCGGTGAAATCGGGCGGCAGCTCACCACTGGCACGGCCTGGGGTTTGGTGCAGACCGGGGTGCAGAAGGCATGCAGCATCGCGACGTACCTGGTGATGGCCTATCTGCTGTTCCCGGCCGACCTCGGCGCCGCGACGCTCGCGATATCGCTCGTCACCCTGATGAGCATCCTGTATCCCGGTGCTGCCGGTGACCTCATCATTCAGCGACGCGCGATCGATGGGGATCGATGGGAGGCTGCGGCGACAAGGCTGGCCCTCCTCTCAGGCGTCGGGACGATGGCGATTGCACTGATCGCCGGCCCCTTCATTGCCGGGTGGTACTCGCAGCCGGCACTGGCCACGTTGCTCCTCTTTGCCGCGGGGCGAGTCCTGCTGGACGCGGCCACCACCGTCCCGATCGCGCTGGCGAGGGCACACCTTCAGTTCAAGTACCTGTCGATCCTGGAGACCGCCTCCAGCCTGCTGACGCTGGGACTCACGATCGGGGCGGCGGCGATCGGGATGGGGACCCTCGCGATCCTGGTGCCACTGGTGGTGGTTGGCGCGGGGCGGTTGGCCGTGCTCGCGTGGCACCACCCTTGGAAACTCCTGGAACCCGGGACGTGGACCCGGGTCCGATCACTCTGGCCCGACTTCCGCTCCGGCGCGCTCCAGCACTACTTCAACGGCATCTCGCAAAACATCGACTACCTCGCACTGAGCTTCTTCCACAGCGAGGCCGTGCTGGGCGTCTACACCATTGCGTACCAGATTGCCTCGCTCATCGGGATCGCCTTGAGCTTCACGGTGGGCAGCGTGTTGCAGCCCATCCTCAGCAAGCTGGCTCCTTCCCCGCCGGAACAGTTGCGTGCATACGTCACCACGCAGGTGGCTGCGATGGCCGCCGCTTCCGCGGCAGGGCTCATGATCGCCAGCCTTGGGTCCTGCGCCGTGCAGACCCTGCTCCCCGAATCCTGGCATGGCGCCGCGAAGCCGCTCGTGGTGCTGGCCATGGCCTTCATCGTCGGCAACCCCATCCAAGTCGCCCGCGCGATGCTCCGCGCGAATGGACAGTACGCGCTTGCGTTTCGGCTGCAACTGCTCACCACCGCGATGCTGGGCGGCGGCGTGCTCCTCGCCAGCTGGTGGCGAGGTCCAGGTTCGGTGGCCCTGGCGGTGCTGCTGACATTCCTGGTGATGGCGCCGGTGCACATCGTGGCGTCCATGCCTCGGGGCAGCCAACGCCGTGGCACGATGATCCGCATCATGCTCCGATCGCCCCTGTGTGCGATGGGCGCATTCGCTCCCTCCCTGCTCCTGGCGGTCGTGGTCAGTTATGGCTGGTTCGACCTGCTCCAGCCGGGTTCGGTTTTCTCCCTCTGCTGCCTGTTGGTGAGCGCCGCCCTCTCCTCGAGCGACTACATGACTTATCTCAGGCGGTTTGAGCCGAGCGTCCACGCCGACACGATGCGCGCGTGGAGCGCAGTGCGGGATCGACTCTCGTTCCGAGCGCGAGGCGCCTCGGCCTGACTCCGGCCGCTCACTCGAACAGCAAGCCACGATCGGCGATCGACCGCCGGACCACGGGGCCGCCCCACCGGTCGTAGTCCTCGTTGGGGTTCAAGCCAATCCACTCAATGAGGCCCAGGACGCTCCGGGGCTCCGCCGTCTCGCGCCAATCGTCGCCGAATCGCACCTTGATGCCAAGCCACAGGTGCGCGTAGGCGTTGCGTCGCACCAGTCCCGGGTGCGGGTGGAGGAGTGGCTGGATTCGATCACCCACGCGTGCGACTGCGGCACGGATGGCGGCGGACTCGGCGTGGGTCAGGGACACGCGAGTGTGCTACTCGACCCGATTGCCGGGACCGATCAGTTCCAGGCGCCGAGCAGGATGGCGAGGTCTTCGGCGTCGACCATGCCGCTGCCGTTGATGTCGCTTGGAGTCCCGCCCTGGCCCCAGTCACCGAGGACCAGCGCAAGGTCGGTGCCATCGATCAACCCGTCGCCGTTGACGTCGCCGGTCGGTGGCGCGGTGCCCCCTTCGGTGTAGGCCAGCGTCAGTCCCGTGCCGACGTTGTTGTTCCAGTCGCGCGCGCGGACGAAGTAGCTCACCTGTGCCTGCGGCGCCTGTGCCGGGACCGTGCCGCGCCACATGTTGTTGCCGTGCCAGGCCATGGAAGCCAACTGCTCGGCACCGCCGTTCACGGTGTAGGCGATCTCGACGCCGCGATCGTGGAACCCGCGGTCGCTTGTCATCTGGTCGTGGATCTCGACACGGACGACGTGGTCGACGGGCTTGGCGGCGGCCGTGGCCTGCTCGGTCCGGATGATCGCCGGGGCAATCGTGTCGGCGGGGCCGTTGTTGAGGTAGAGCCGATTCTGGAAGGCGCCGGACTCGCCCTGGCCGGTGATCACGTCGAAGTCGCCATCATTGTCGACGTCTCCCACCTTCACGTCGAGCGAGGAGTCGCTGACCGAGGTGATGATCCCGGTGGCCTGCGTGAACGAGCCGGTCCCGTTGTTGCGGTAGACGCGCTCGGCGCCGCCCAGGACGGCGATGATCATGTCCAGGTCGCCATCCATGTCGATGTCGAAGAACTTGCTGTCGTTGTCGTCGGCCGAAGGGTTGGGCGAGATCTGCGACGAGATGTTGGTCCAGACCGTGCCGAGACCGTTCGCGTTGCGGAGCAGCAGTTCCTGGTTGCCGCTGCCGGCGTTGGCGCCAAGCAGGTCCAGGTCGCCGTCACCGTCGATGTCCCCGGCGTCGTACGAATAGGCGGTGGCATCGCTGACGATGGTGGTCATCTCGGTGAAGACGCCCGCACCGCCGTTCAGGTAGAGCTTGCTGTCGCTGGCGCCCGTGGCGCGGGTCCCGAGGTGGATGTCCAGGTCCAGGTCGCCGTCCACGTCCAGGAAGAGGACGTCCATCTGCTGCCCGATGTTGCCGGCCGGGACTCGTGCGGCGGTCTGGTCCGCGAAGTGTCCGGTGCCGTCGTTCACGTAAATCTTCATCTGGGCGCCGGCACCGAAATGCGACGTCCCGCCCGAGTGCGTCAGCGCAATGTCCAGGTCGCCGTCATTGTCGATGTCGCCAAACTGCCCTCGGCTGGAGGTCAGGTTGATCACGGGCATTCGCTGCGCGGACTCGTTGGTGAACGTCCCGGTGCCGTCATTGATGAAGAGGAGAGCTGGCTTCACGAAGTCCTGCGCCAGCAGCATGTCCCAGTCGCCGTCTCGGTCGACGTCGCCGAACTCGACGCCTCGGAACCAGCCCGTGATGGTTCCCACCCGGGCATCAGTCTGGTCGGTGAAGGTGCCTGTTCCATTGTTGACGTACACGCGGGGCTTCAGCGCCGTGCCGGCGGATGAGTACCCCTGGCCGTTGGCCGCGACGAAGTCCAGGTCGCCGTCGTTGTCGATGTCACACAGCGAAATCTGGTTCGTGTACTCCGACTGCGTAGGGATGCGGCCGCTGGTGCCGTCCACAAACTGGACCTGGGCATGCACGACAGGCGCGACCCCAAGTCCAACGAGGGTCGTGAAGGCGGCAAGGGTGATCGATCCCGGACGATTGGAAGCGCGGTGCATGAAAGTCTCCTCCTGACGAACAACCGCCCGCAAGGGGCTCGAGCACCTATTGATAGCCCGTGGAGGGGCAGAATCCACCGGAACTGGCAAAAAACCAGTTTGGGGGGTGAAATGCGCAGTCGATTTCAGTCTCGCCGACGTCGCTTGATGGCCACGGATGTCGCAGCCGCTGGGGATGGCTGGTTCTCGGACCGGTCCGGCGTGTTGACCGGAGTCGATGGCGCGCCGCGAGTCCCCGCCGCCTTGGCACTCTGCGCCAGGCTTCGGACTCGATCCCTTGCGGCCCGAACCTGCTCGGGAGAGGCTCCCTGCAGGTACGCGCCGCACATCGCATCGGCCTCATTCAACCCTTCCACGGTGAGCAGTCCGCCCTCGGCATCCACGCGAACCGCGCAGATCCCAAAGTCGGAGAGGAGCGTGGTCGCACAACGGAACGCCGGAGAGTCGCGATGACCTTCCTGCTTGGTCAGGCCGCCGAGGTACCTGGCGGCGGCCGCCATGTGGTCCTCGTTGACGCGCCGCAACTGGTTGATGCCGGCGACCGTCTTCTTCATGTCCTCCAGCTTGGGGGGCGTGAGGTCAAGCTTCTCGCCGTTGAGGTGGAAGGTCCGGTTGGCGCGGTTGTGCAGCGCGACCACCATCGCCCGGCCCGTGGCCATGTTTCCCGTCGTGAAGGGGTCCGTGTTGTCGCGAGCCATCTGCTCGGAAGGAATGTGCTCCGTCACCTTCATGGTCCCGGCGACATCGTCCAGTTCCACCGCACGCACGCCCATCTCGTGCAGCATCCAGAGGCTGGCCTGCACCAGGGCGTGGTCGTTCCCGATCGACTGCTTCTTGGCATCGGTGAGGAGCGCTGCGAGGATCGACCCCAGCGGCACCTTGGGCATCTGTGGCAGTGCCACGTTGGCGATCTTGCCGAAGGCGTCGGCCTTCTGCTGGGTGAGCGGGATCGAGGTGCCGTTGAGCGTGATCGATGGCATGGGGGGAGGGAGGTTACCTCCCTAGCATGACGGGATGGGAATACTGCAGGCTCTCGCGGTCAGCGTCTCGATGTGTGTGCCGCAGGCCGCATCCGCGCCAATCGCTCCGCCTCCCGATTACACCTGGTGGCGCGAGGCCAGATTCGGCATGTTCATCCACTGGGGGCTGTACGCCGAGGCCGCCGGCACCTGGCGAAAACGATTCCTCGGCGGCTGGACCGAATGGCTCCTCTCCAAGGGGCAGATCGATCCTGTCCAGTACCAGCACGAGTTGTTGCCTCGGTTTGACCCGGCTGGATTTGACGCGACGGCGATCGTGTCGGCGGCCAGGCGCGCAGGCATGGGCTACATCGTCATCACCACCAAGCACCACGAGGGCTTCTGCCTGTGGGACAGCGCCGACAGCCCCAGTGACATCGCGATGACGCCCTTCGCCGCTCGCGGTCGCAGTCCGCTCAAGGAGTTGGCGGACGCGTGCCAGCAGGAGGGGATTCGGCTGGGCTTCTACTACTCACTGCTCGACTGGCACGATGCGGACTACCTGCCGCGGCGGGCGTGGGATGCTCGCTCCGCGGACGGGGTGGACTACGCCAGGTACGCCCAACGCACGCGCACACACCTTGAAGAGTTGTTGGGAGGGCAGTTTGGCGACATCGACATCCTGTGGGGCGATGGCGACTGGGAGCATGGCCCAGAGGCACACGGTTCGCGTGATCTCCTGGCGCGCGCCCGTGACTTGCAGCCCGGGCTCTTGGTCAACAACCGTTGGTCGCTTCCCGGCGACTATGACACCCCCGAGAACACGATTCCCGACGCGCCGCTTTCCCGCCCGTGGGAAACATGCATGACGATGAACGAGTCGTGGGGCTACACCCCGCGAGTGGATACCTACAAGCCCGCGGCGGAACTGGTGCGCATGCTGGCGGACATCGCGTCCAAGGATGGCAACTTCCTCCTCAACGTCGGTCCCGACGGCAATGGAAGGCTTGACGCCGTGGCACTGAAGCGTCTGGGCGAGATCGGCGAGTGGATGGACCACAACGCCGAGTCCATTCGAGGCACGCGCGGCGCCGGGACGATCCACGCTCCGGCGGTGTATCCGTGGGGGCGGTTGACGGTGCGTGAGGGCGCGGACACCGGCGGTGCTGGTGGTGGTGCGGGCGGGGGCGGTGCGGGCGGGGGCGCAGGCGGCGAGCTCTACCTCCATGTGTTCGAGCGGCCCGAGTCCGGCGAGATCGTGCTGCCGGGACTGGCGGCCGCCGTGGACTCCGTGTCCGTGCTCGGACTGGCGGGGATCGGTGGCGAGCCGATTGAGTTCATGCATCGCGGAGCGGACGGGGTGGTGGCGCTGCCTCCGGGAGTGCACACGAGCGGTAGCAGCATGGATACGGTGATCAGGCTGGAGGTCGCGAGTTGGCCGCCAATCGCTGGGACGCCAAGGCCCTCGGTCGAGCCAGGGCTGTTCGAGGAGTCGACGCCACTTGGCTTTGAAGTCGCTCCCGGCAGCGAGGTGTTGGTGACCACCGACGGGAGCGAGCCTCGGATCAGCGGGCCGACGACGCGGACGCTGCGTGGATCGAATGACACGGTCCCGCTCACGGTCACCTCGCGAGTGCGTGCTCGGAGCGTCGTTCGCGGCGCCGTGACGGGCGACCCCTTCGCCGGGACCTACACGCTCGCGACGCCGTGGCCGGCGGTGGCCGGGATGTCGCCTCGACTGGCGGCGACGGTGCTGGAGGGTGGTCCCGGGCAGTTTGTGCACGCGCCTGGCTCCGCGTTGTTCATCGCGCAGCCTGAGGGCATGGCGCCGCCGCGGTCGAGTGCGATCGCCGTGTCATCCATCGCCCTGCCGCCTGGCCTTCCCGAGGACAACTTTGCCGTGCAGTTCGACGGAGTGATCGATGTGCCAGCAACCGGCATCTGGACCTTTTGGCTGACCAGCGACGATGGGTCGATGCTGTGGATCGATGGCCGGCCCGTCGTGGACAATGACGGTCCGCACGGCGCGAAGGATGTTCGTGGGCAGGCGCCTCTCGCGGCGGGCGCGCACACGATCCGCGTGGGGTTCTTTGAAGGCGGTGGCGCGGCGACGCTCTCGCTGGAGTGGGCGGGGCCTGGCGGTGAACGGCACGTGGTCCCGACCTCGGCGTTTGGCGGCGGGTGAGGCCCTTGAAGCGGTGGGATTCTCGAGTTTTTCTCGAATGACCCACCGCGCCAAGGCGGTGTGCGGCATCGAACAGGCCGCGCGTTCGCATGATCCCCGCTCGCCGACTCAGGCGGGGATCGACTCGCCCTCGCGAGCGGTCAAGTCGGCGTAGAGCGCGCGCAGCCTGCCGGTGACGGGGCCGCCTCCGATCACGCGACCATCCAGGAGACGCACCGGCGTCAACTCCCCAAGCGTGCCCGTCACGAACATCTCGTCAGCCGTCCACGCCTCCGCAAGCGTCAGTCGCTTCTCTGCGTGGGCGATGTCGTGCGCGCGACACAGTTCCAGCACCTTCGCGCGCGTGATGCCGGGGAGGCATGCGTCAGCGAATGGGGTGAACACGACGCCTCCCCGCACCAGAAACACATTGGTCGCGTTGGTCTCCGCGATGAAGCCCTCCATGTCAAGCATCAACGCGTCGTCCGCCCCCGCCGCATTGGCCTCGATCTTGGCCAGGATGTTGTTGAGGAGGTTGTTGTGGTGGATCTTCGAGTCCAGGCACTGCGCCGGATTGCGTCGAATCGAGCTGGTGATGAGGGTGATCCCGGCTCCGCCGCCAGCTCCCTCCCCCACCGGCCGGCCGCGCGTGTCGGCGAGCGGCTTCCACTCGGCCAGGACGATGAGGGTGCACCCCTCCTGGTTGTTTCGGGGATCCATGCCTGAGGTGACCTTGCGACCGCGCGTGAGGGTCACGCGCATGTGGGCTCGATCACGCATTCCGTTGGCGCGAAGCGTGGCAAAGATGGCTTGGCGCACCTCATCCGCCGTGGGAGCGCCTACAAACGCCAGTGCGTGCGCAGAGGCGAGGAGCCGTTTCACATGCTCGTCCAGGGCAAAGACTCGTCCGTTGTAGACACGGACACCCTCCCACACGGCATCGCCGCCCTGCACCACGCTGTCAAAGACGGAGACCTTGGCTTCTGAGCGCGGCACGATCTCCCCATCGACCCACACGCGGAGGTCGGCGTTGCGCGGGTCGGGGAGGAGGGATGCGGGGGTCGAGGGTGCCATCCCGCGCAGCCTAGGTCCGGGCGCGGATGGCCCGTGCGTGCAGAGTGTCATAGAGCGGCCGGCACTGGTCGATCAATGGCCGCAGGCTTGCGGGGATGGGCTCCGTCTTGGGTCGATGAGCTCCGAAGCCCGTGGATCGATGCACATTCTGGTACCAGTGCTTCGCCCACACGCCATCGCACTTGCGCGCACCGGCGGGCCAGGACAGCATCGACGCATCCCACGGAATCGACAGTCGCACGCAGAGCTCACGCAGGACGCCTTCGGGGTCCAAGAGGAGTTCTCGCGCGTCCAGGACGGGCACATCCTGTCCTCGCGATTCAAGGTCGACCAGGAGCTCCACCTGTCGCTCCATCCCGATGTCTCGCATGGTGGGGTTTGGCACCTGGACGGAAAGAGTCACTGCCACTTCAGCAGGGTCCCGTACGAGGAGCACATTGCGCGTGTGGGACAGGAACCCAAGGTCAAGCTGCACCAGGTGATGCGCCATGTGCTTTTGGAAGTGGAGCGGCTCCGCGGTGGGGGCCAGGACGACCTCCCGCACCACGCGCGCGCCATCGTTGTCCTGCGCCGCCAGCACCTCGTCCCGCCCAGGGTGGCCTGCCTCCGAGACGCTGAGGTAGTGCGCGTACAGCGGCTCGTCCGAGCATCGCGTGTCCGATCGCTGGTCGAACGCGTACATCAGCGCCGTCGAGACATTGCGCGGACCGGACCACAGGCAGATGTGGGTCGACATGGTGTGGCGGTCCGGCGAAGGTTCGCAGGCTAGCGACACACGCACATGTCTCGCCTACGCTTCGCGGCGATGTTGCTGATCCCTTGCGCGATTGCTGCCTTGGTTCTCCCCCCTGCGCCGCCAGTCGACCGCGTCGTGATCGTGAGCGTCGACGGCTTGCGTGCCGATGCGCTGGAGGGCTCCTCGCTCGGGCAGCTGCCGGCCTTCGGACGACTCCTCCAGGGTCCGCACACGCTCAACGCCAGGTGCGACCCGGACATCAGCGTCACCCTTCCCAACCACGTCGGCATGGTGACGGGGCGAATGATGCTCGGCCCCAGCGGCCACGCCTACGAACTGAACACGCTCCCGCTGGCGCCTGCGGCGGGCGGCTTGGTGCGGCCCTCGCCGAGTCGATACATCGCCAGCTGCTTCGACGTGGCCCACGATGCGGGGCTCTCCACCGCCGCCATCGCCAGCAAGCTCAAGTTCACGCTCTTTGCGCAGACCTGGGGTGATGAGTACGGCGCGGCAGACGCCGATCCGCGCGGCGGCGACAACGGCCGGAACAAGATCGACACTTTCACATTTGCCCCGGACATGCCGAGGGTGACCGACGCGGTGATCGACGCCCTCGACACGCTGGACGCCCCAGACACCCCAGACACCCCAGACACGCGCCCCGACGATGCGACTCGCGGACTGGTCTTTGCCCACTACGCGCTCCCCGACAGCGTCGGTCACACGACAGGGTGGACCACCGAGCCGAACCAGCCCTGGATGGCCAGCGTGAAGGCCGTGGATGATGAGTTGGGGAGGCTGCTCACGGCCATCGACACCGACCCGAAGCTCAATGGCCGCACCGCCATCGTGCTCACGGCCGACCACGGCGGCGGCGTGCCGTTCGGCACGCACACAGACCAAGACGCACTCGTGAACTACCGCATCCCGTTCATCGTGTGGGTCGATGGCACCGAGCACTCCTGCGATCTCTACGCCACCAACAGCGGCGTTCGAGCAGACCCGGGCGTTGATCGCGCCACTACGCACGAACGCGTCACCGCGCCGATTCGCAACACCGACGCGGGCAACGCGGCGCTGCAACTGCTGGGGCTGGAACCGGTCCCGGGATCGGTGTACGGGGGCGAGTCGCTGCCGCTCACCGTCACGCCACCCGCAACACCGCCCGCCGTCACCTCGCCGGCACCAGTCGCACCGCGCGCAGGTTCATGAGCGCCAGGCGGGGAAGGTCCACCGCACGGATCGTGAGCGTGTGCGCGGCGAGGGTGACCGAGCCATCGGCCGCGGGCGCCGTGAACAAAGCCACTACCTCGGGTGTTCCGTCGAGGTCGATCGCCAGCACGCTCGCCGTCGCGCTGGGAGGGGTGGCTGGAAGCACGACCGTCCCCGCCGTCGCGCCCGGCTTTACTTCAAAGGCCGTGTTTCCCAGGAGCCGCGCGTTGGACCATGCATTCTTGAAGGGCGGCAGCGTGAACTCCACGGTTGATGCGCCGTCTGCCGCCACCGGCCATTCAAAGATGTGCAGGTACAACCGAGTCTTCCCCCCGGGCAGCGGCTTCTGCGTGACTCGACCCCAGGCCGGCGCGCGGTTGAACGGGCTGGCCGCCGTGCCGTAGATCGACTCGCCGTTGGTCTCCATCCAGTCGCCCATCGCCGTCAATCGATCAATGCTCTCCTGGGGGATGCGGCCATCGGGCTGCGGCCCGACATTCAGGAGGAAGTTGCCGCCTTTGCTGGCGATGTCCACCAAGCCGCGCACGAGCGACTGGGCACTCTTCCAGTTGTGGTCATTCTGGTGAAAGCCCCACGACCGATTCATGGTCATGCAGGTTTCCCAGTCCACGCCGGGCAGGCCGCTGGCGGGAATCTCTTGCTCGGGAGTGCCGTAATCCCCTTCCCACTGGCCTTCGCCGTCCAGGCCGGCCATGCCTTGGCGCCCCTTGTCCACTCGGTTGTTGATGATGATCGACGGCTGCAGCGATCGCACATGCCGCGCCAGGTCCAGCCCCATCTCGTGGTTCCAGGTGCCTTCCCACTCGCCGTCGAACCAGAGGATCCCCATGTTGCCGTAGCGACCGGAGAGGAGCTCGCTCAGCTGCCCCTTCATGAACTCTCGGTAGCGGTCGAAGTTGGCGCCATCGGTCGCCCGGCCGTCCCACTTGCGCCGCGGCAGGTAGTCCGGGTGCGTCCAGTCCATGATGGAGTGGTAGACGCAGAAAGCGATGCCCTCGCGTTCGCAGGCGTCGGCCAGCTCCTTGATGATGTCGCGCTTGAAGGGCGTCCCCATCACGTCCCAGTCGGTGAGCGCGCTGTCAAAGAGCGCAAAGCCATCGTGATGCTTGCTGGTGATGACGATGTACTTCTGCCCCGCCGCCTTGGCGATGCGAACCCACTCGTCGGCGTTGAAGTCGACGGGATTGAACTGCGACTGCAGCGGCGCGTAGTCGGCGGGCGTGATCTTCGCGGAATGCATCAGCCACTCGCCAGCGCCCGGGTAGTTGGTGCCGTTCCACATGCCGCCCGGCACGGCGTAGAGGCCCCAGTGGATGAACATGCCAAAGCGCGCGTCGCGGAACCAGCCCAGGCGCTCGTCGCGGGTGGCCTGCGCCCACTCGCGTGAGCCGACGTCCTGGGCCTGTGCGATTGGGGCAAGTGAGCCCGACCCCAAGAAGCAGCCGGCCATGAGCGGAACGAGAACAGAGCCGAGAGTGGATCGATCCATGCGACAGATACTAGGGAAGGCCCAGTCCTTAGACTCATCACCCGATGTCAAGCGCACCCCGCGTCTCCCCCTGGCTGGTGCTGGTCGCCGCCACGGGCAGTTTGTCGATGGTGATGCTGGACTCCACCGTCGTTGGCGTGGCGCTGCCATCGATCCAGCAGGACCTCGGCCTCACCACGTCGGAGCGCGGCTGGATCGTGAGTTCCTACTTGCTGGCGATGGCCGCCCTCATGGCGCTGGGTGGTCGTACCGGAGATCGCATCGGCCATGTGCTTGCCTTCCGCACGGGACTGCTTGGCTTTGGCGTCGCAAGCGTGATGTGCGGTCTCTCGGAAGGCCCGGCGACCATCATTTCCTGGCGAGTCATGCAGGCGGTGTGCGTGGCGCTCATGCAGCCGGCGGCAACGGCGATGGTGGTCTCGTCGTTCCCGCGCGAGCGCCTGGGCCGGGTGATGGCCGTCTACATCGGGATTCCGCTCCTCTTCCTCGCTGGTGGGCCCGTCCTTGGCGGCGCCATCACCGAGTGGGCCGGCTGGCGTTGGATCTTCCTCCCCAACGCGTTGATCGCCCTCGCCGCGATCGCGATGACCTTTGGCATCGGGCTTCGCAACGACCCCGGGCACCCACGCGCGTTCCATCCCTTCGCGCCGGTGCTCCTGGTCTTCAGCCTCTCGGCGCTTGGCATCGGGCTGCAGGAACTTGGTGACGACTTCGGGTCCGCGATCTGGAGCGCACCACTCATGGTGGGCGGCGCCGTGGCGTTCCTCGCCTTCCTCTGGTGGCAGTACCGGAGCCCTCGCCCGTTGCTGGCGCTCACCGTCTTCCATGACCGCGTCCTCCTTCGCGACGCACTGCTCATTGCCTTCGCCCAGCTCGCGCTGGTGGGACAAGGAATATTTGGCCCGATCTACCTCCAGGTCGTGATGGGCATGTCGCCCCTCGACAGTGGCCTGGCCGCATTGCCGCTGGTGGCGCCCAACGTGATCGTCATCCACTTCGCGGGTCGCGCCTACGACCGATGGGGCGGTCGGGCTCCGGTGCTGGGTGGCGCCATGACCGTCCTGGTTGGGCTCTTGGTCGAGTCTGCGGGCATGTGGATCGTGGACTACACGATCATCGCCATCGGGATGGGACTCATCGGCTGCGGCATCCCGTTCATCCTCAACCCATCCAACACCGACGGCATGGCGCGCGCGCCGGCGGACAAGCGCGCGGAGGTGTCCGGCCTCCTGCAGACGGGACGGCAATTCGGGAGCGCGTTCGGGATCACGACGGTCATTGCCAGCGTGCATCTCTGGAGTTCGATCCTCCAACCAGGTGATGCCGGGGCGGCAGGCATGATGGACCGTCTGCGCGACGGCGACCAGACCCTCGCGGTCGGCCACGCCATCTCCCTCACCTTCGGGACGCAGGCGCTGGCCGCGCTCATCGTGGTGTGGTTGGCGCTGGGATTGCCCAGCCGGGACGGCGCGACATCGAGCCAGGCCTCAGCCTGAAACGTGCGCCAGGTCCGCGGGCGTATTCGCGGCCAAGGTCGCCTCCCCAAACAGCAGCGCGACCTGCGATGGGTCGATCGCCAGCCGGACGACGTCGCCGATGGCGTGGTGCCACCGAGGATTGTGCTCCAGCACCGTCAGGACGGCCCCACCGCAATTCACGGTGTGCCGGGCGGAGGCGCCGAGGTTCATCGTGCGCAGGAGTCGCCCCTTGGCGAGCTCATGGATGCCCGGCGGTATCGCCGCCGAGACAAACTGCAACGACTCGGGCCGGATGCTGAGCGTGGCCTGCCCGATGCGCTTGCTGTCGGGGATGCGGATGTCACCGATCGGCGTCGAGGCCAGGAACCCCGTCCCCGACGTGCCCTGCACCGTCGCCGGGATCAGGTTGGTCTCGCCGAGGAAGGTGGCGATGAACGCGGTCTGTGGGTGGGAGTAGACCTCCCTCGGCGGTCCCACCTGCTCCATGCGGCCGTCGTGCATGACCGCCATCCGGTCGGCCATCGAAAGCGCTTCTTCCTGGTCGTGCGTGACGTAGACCGCCGTCATGCCGGTGTGTCGACAGACCCGGACGATCTCCGTGCGCATCTCCACGCGGAGCTTGGCATCCAGGTTGGACAGGGGTTCATCCAGGAGCAGAATGCGGGGGCCGAAGGCCACGGCACGAGCCAACGCCACCCGCTGCTGCTGCCCACCGGAAAGTTCGTGCGGCTTCCGGGCCGCGTATGGCGCCATCTGGACCAGCTCCAAGGCCTCGCCCACCCGTCGTTCGCGGTCGGCGGCGCTGACCTTGGCCACCTCCAGCCCGAAGGCGACATTGTCGCGGACCGTCATGTGCGGCCCGAGCGCGTAGCTCTGGAACACCATCCCGCAGCGACGCCGCTCCGGGGGATCGGACGTCACGTCCTTGCCGTCGAAGAGGATGCGCCCGGCGGACGGCGGGATGAATCCGGCAATCATCCGGAGGATTGTTGTCTTGCCGCAGCCCGATCCGCCGAGAAGGAAGAAGAGCTCTCCCGGCTCGATGCGCAGCGACACCTCCCTGACCACGGAGGTCGACCCATACGACTTGCTGAGCGCCTCGAGCGTGATCGGAACCATGGACCCGCAGGATACGATCCCCCCCATGCCTGACGCCGCCCTCCACCAGTTGCAGCAACTGCAGCGGTGGCGTGGCAACCGGACTGGCCGTGGACCCGAGACGCTCACCGACGAATGGAAGCGCATCGGTGCGCAGGTCAAGCGCGACCACAAGCGAGTCGGTGGCGTCCTGGAAGCCTGGGAACTCTGCGTGCCGGAGTCGCTGCGCGGCGCGTGCCGGGTCGATGGCTACTCGCGCGGCGTCCTGACCGTCGCGGTCGAGGGCTCGCCCGCCCGATTTGAACTGGATCGAGCCCTGCGCGGCGGCCTCGAAGGCCGCCTGAAGCAGCTCCTGGGGACCGCGTTCCAGCGGGTCCGGTGCGTCAGCGCGCCCATCGACTCCGCCTCTTGAGGCACATCGTGGCTACGCCCCGGGGGCCATTCCTTCCGTGGTGGCGATGGCGTCCCGCAGCGTTGCTGGCATCGGGCATGCTCGGCCCTCCCGATCGACACATCCCAACGTGGACGTCGCCACCAGGATGATCTCGGTCCCGCGACGGATCTCGTATTCGTGGAGGATCTTGACCGCCCCCACCTCCAGCACGTGCGTGCGCAGCGTGAGCACGTCGTCGTACCTGGCCGGGCGTCGATAGCGAAGCTCGAGCTTGGCCACCACGAGGAAGTGGCCCGCCACCTCCATTTCTCGATACGTGGTCCCGGTCGCCCGCAGCAGTTCCGTCCGTCCCATCTCCAGCCAGATCGGGTACGTGGCGTGGTGGACCACGCCCATGGGGTCGCACTCGGAGTATCGAACCCTGAACTGGATCTCGCCGATCGTCATCGCCGGGACGGTAGCCGATCGGGCACGGCGAGCCGCCTGGTCGATCACTTGCCCACGCAGAAGCTTGCGAAGATCTCCCCCAGCACGTCGTCGCTCGTGAAGTGGCCGCTGACATCGCCAAGGTGCCGGACGGACGATCGAAGTGCCTCGGCGACCAGCTCCGTGCCGTGGATGGCGCGCCCTTCAACACGCAAGAGCACGATGGCGTCGCGCAGCGATCCCACCGTGCCCGCCAGCGCGTGACGATGTCGAGCCAGCGACATGGCGCCCGCATGTGCTCCCGCCCATTCGGCGAGGGACTGGACGATCGCATGCCGCAGTGCCTCCATCCCATCCCCCCGGTGGGCGGAGACCAGGAGCGGGCCAGCCGCCCCTGGCCCGGCGACCAGTGGACACCCGAGGTCGGCGCACGTGGCCACGGGCATGGTGCGATCGGCCTGCAGCGGCCTGCCGAAGGACCTGCCGACATCGCCCGCCCGTGCACACGACAGCACCAGCGCCGCGGCGGCCACCTCACGAGCCATCACGTCCCGCGCCGCGTCCGCGAATGGGTCACCATCGGCGGGGAGGCCTGGCACATCGACCAACTCGCACTCCACCACGGCACCGGCAGGCGACCTGAGCCTCAGCCGCTCGACCAAGGCATCGCGCGTCGTGCCCGACTCCCCGCTGGCCACGGCACGGGCGCGACCGAGCAGTGCGTTGAACAACGTGCTCTTGCCCGCGTTGACGGGGCCCCAGAGCACCACGCGGGGGAGGCCCGACGATGCCTCCGTCACCGCGGCGCCGTCCGACAGCCGTTCGATGGCCTGCTCCCACGCCTCGCATCGCGAGCGCAGTGCCGGTGCCTCGATCGGCACGACGTCCTCCTCTTCGGTGAAGTCGATGCCAGCCTCCACCAGGGCCAGCGCCGAGAGGATCTCCCGCTGCAGCCGGTCGCACGTGGCGCCGATTCGACCCTCCCGCAGGTGTCGCGCCGCCTGCAGCCCATCGGCATCGACGGCCGCGATGGATGCGGCGACTCCCTCGGCCTCGTTGAGCGACACCTTGCCATTGAGGAAGGCGCGCATCGAGAATTCGCCCGGCTCGGCTGGACGGGCGCCCGCGGCACACACCGCCTCCAGCATCGCGCCGCCGACGCCGCCTGGCACGAGCCACTCCACGATGTCTTCGCCCGTCGCGGAATGCGGCCCCGCCATCGTGATGGCGAGCGTGCGCATCGAGCCAACGGGAAGGTGGACCAGCACGGCCCGCACGCCGCGAACGCCTGGCCATGGGTCACCAGCCAGCCGGCCTGCGACCGCGAAGGCATCGCGCCCGCTGGCGCGGACGATGCATCGACGGCCGGACGTGTCACTGGAGATCGCGGCGATCGTCTCCGCGACGCGCAGCACGGTCAGTCGCGGTCCTTGAACGTCTTCTTGTCCTTGTTCCGGTCCTGCAGGCGGTCAAGCGCATCGGCGTATCGACGGCCAACCTCATCCTTGGACTTGACGGCGCCACGCTTCTTGGGCGAGAGGTCCATCTTGGCCACTTCGGCGCGCACACGCTTGCTCTCCCAGATCCCGATCAGCGTGCTGGTCATGATGTAGAGCGTCAGGCCCGAGGGCGCCTTGTAGAGCATGACCGGGAAGAGGATGACGGTCATCCACTTCATCATCTTCTGCTGCTGCTCCTGCTCGGGCGTCAGCGTGGTCATCGACGGCGGCTGCATGTACTTCTGCTGGATGAAGAAGACGGCGCCCATGAGGAGCGGCACGACGTTGATTCCCTGCAGCGTGAAGGCCCACAGGTCGAAGGACCGCCCGAATGCGATGAAGTTGTCCGGGGCGGAAAGGTCTCCCAGGAAGAGCCACCCCCCCAACTGCTGGAAAATGCCGAAGAACGCCGGCTCCTGCCGCAGTTCGAACGCCAGGTACAGGACGGCATAGAGGGCGATCCAGATCGGCATCTGCAGGAACATCGGGAGGAAGCCGCCAAGGCAGCCGAGCGGGTTCACGCCGTACTCGGAGTAGAGGCGCATCTGCTCTTGCTGCATGCGCTTGGGCTCATCCTTGTATCGCTTCTGCAGTTCCTCCAGCTCGGGCTTGAGCGCGCCCATCACCCGACCCACCTTCTGCATCTGGATCTGGCTCTTGCGCGTGAGCGGGTGCAGTGCCAGGCGAACCACAACCACCAACGCGATGATCGCCAGTCCCCAGTCGAAGAAGACGTGGTCGTGGAGCGCGGCGAGGAAGATCACCAGCCCATTGGCCAGCCAGGCAAACGTGCAGAAGGTGCAGCAGCCGCTCATCTGGTAGACGATGAGCCCCACCATCCCCAGGGTCGAGTAAGGCTCATCCTCGATGAGGACCTGCCGCGAGAGCGGGCCCGCGTAGGTGGCGAAGTCGATCGATGCCGACTCGCCTGCCGCCACGGCCTGCGGCCACATCGACAGGACGCTGAACATCGCCGGCGACGCGCCGACACCCTGCTGCGCGTACACGGTCTTGACTGAGCCCGCGAGGCTCTTGCTGGAGGCTCCAGGAACGCCGGCCCCTGCCCCCTCGCTGAATGGCGCGTGGATGGCCAGCGCGAAGTATCGATTCGTGGAACCAAACCAGGAGAGCGACTCCCCTGACCGCTCAGCCATGGGCCACACGATGGCCGACCCGGATTCCTCCACCATCGAGGCCACGCTTGACCGAGCGATCATCCCGTCGTGCGACACCACCGTCATCTGCGCCGGGTCGCGATCCTTGGGGAGCAGGTAGCCAAACTGGAAGCGACGAACATCAAGCAGCCCGTTGGCCTCGAGCGCGAGGTCGCCCGGGCCGTACATCCAGAGCTGTGCCTGAATCGGAGCCACCGTCAGGTTGTCGACCCGGTGCGCGGCCAGGAGGTCAAATCCCTCACCCGCAAACGCGAAGGTCCGGGTGACTCGCACGACGGCCACCATCGAGCCATCCGCCGCTTCCTCCACCACCTCGGTGACGAAGGTGCCCGGCGCGGTCTCCGCCCAGACGTCCCCGAACAGCGACACGGCAACGCCGTCAATCTCGATGCTGTGGACCGCCATGAGCGGCACCAACATCGGCCGCGGGTCCGTTGCCCCCGCCGCCGGCGGCAACATGCCTTCGGGGCGAAGCGCGTAACGGGCACTGTCGGGCGGAAGCGGCTTCGACGGGTCCCTGGCGTGGGCCGCCGCGGCGCGAGATTCCTCGGCCGTGTTCCAATACTCGCTGAAGACGATCTGGTCGATGCCCGCGCCGCCCGCCGAGAAGTCGACGCGCATGCGCGAGTGGACGGGGTCAAGCGAACCGAGCGAGGTGCGCGGGGCCGGTGTGGTGCCCGGGCCCGTTGCCCCAGGAGCGCGTGCCGAGAGCCTGCGCGACAGGTTGATGGCCGGGGCCTCGGCCGTGGCCGGGATGTCGGTGGCCGCGCCCTCGGTCGCGGCCTGCTCCTGCTCGATCGCCGCAGCGGTCGATTGATCCACGGCGGAGGGCATCGCGTCATCGGGCTGCTGGCCGCCCGGCTTCTTGCCCTGCATCATCGCAAACACGATTCCGATCGCGATCAGGGAGACGACGACTGGAACGACAACGCGGGCGATGCTTGGCTTGCGGCTCATGGCAGTGTGGGAACGGGTGGACGGGGAAGGCTGTCGATCATCGGCCTTGCAGCAGGCGCTCGCCCAGCCAGTCAGGCAGTTCTTCGATGGCGCGGATCTTCTCGACCGTCTCCTCGATCGGGTACTCGACTCGATGGAACACGACCTTCGCCCCCACGGCCTTGCTGGGCTCGTGCTCGACGATGGCGTAGGAGGCGCGCGGGTCCTGGTCGCGGGGCTGGCCCACCGAACCTGGGTTGATGATCACCTTCTCGGTCCCGGAAATCGAGAAGGTGTTGTCATCCAGGTCGTCCAGGTAGAAGAACTCCGGGTCGTCGGTGAAGACGCCGGGGACGTGCGTGTGGCCGACCGTGCAGGCGCGGTCGATCCGGCTGAAGACGCTTGCCAGCTTGGAGGGCGACTGCACGACGTCATCGGGGAAGAGGTACTCGTTGACGGGCTTGCGGGGCGAGCCGTGGACCGCGAGGAAGTCGCCTTCCACCACCCGCACGCGCATCCGCCCGAGGAACTCCCACCGCCGCTTCACGGTCTCGGCATCCCAACGCTCGTTCGGTTCCAGCTGGTCGCGTGTCCAGAACGCAGCCCGCTCAGCCGCTGCGTTGAAGTTCGTGGGTTCGTAGAGCACGGCGTAGTCGTGGTTGCCAAGCAGGCTCCACTCGCAGCGCTGGGCCACCAGGTCCACGCACTCGGCTGGATCTGGGCCGTACCCCACCACGTCCCCCAGGCTCAGGATCCGGTCCACCCCCTGCGCGTCGATGTGTGCCAACACCGCCTGGAGGGCGGCCAGGTTGGCATGAACGTCGCTGATGAGGGCTGTCTTCATGATGAGGCAAACGCCGGCCAACCCCAGCGCAGGCGCAGGAGGGGCGATCCTAGCACCTCCGGTAGGGCATCGGCCACGACCCTAGAATCCCCGCCCCCATGGCAGACCCAACCAAGCACTATGACCTCATCGTCATCGGCTCCGGCCCCGGCGGATACGTCGGCGCGATCCGAGCGGCCCAGATGGGCATGAAGGTGGCATGCATCGAGCGCGACAAGCTGGGCGGCGTCTGCCTCAACTGGGGCTGCATCCCCACGAAGGCCCTGCTCCACAATGCCGAGCTCTACTCGGAAGCCATCACCCACGGCGCCACCTGGGGATTTGACGTGGACGCGTCCAAGGTCAAGGTCCAGTGGGACAAGGTGATCGGCCGAAGCCGCGGCGTCACCGCCAAGCTCAATGGTGGCATCCAGTTCCTCTTCAAGAAGAACAAGATCGACCACATCGCCGGCCACGCCAAGATCATCTCGGGCAAGACCGCCGCCGGACCATGCCAGGTGCAGGTCAGCAAGGCTGAAGGCGCCTACTACACCGGGTCGGGCGCCGCATCCGCGGAGCAGACGCTCACCGCTGACCGGATCCTGGTCGCCACGGGCGCCGCGCCGCGCGAGCTTCCCTTCGCCCCACGCGACGGCAAGGTGGTGATCTCCTCCTACGACGCGATGACCCTGGAGAAGCGGCCTGATTCCATGCTCGTGATCGGCTCTGGCGCGATCGGGATGGAGTTCGCCTACTTCTACAACGCGTTCGGCACCAAGGTCACCGTCGTGGAGATGGTGGACCGCATCTTCCCCGTCGAGGACGACGACATCAGCGCGGCAGCCCAGAAGATCTTTGCCTCGCAGGGGATGGCGATCAAGACGGGCACCACGGTCGGTGCACTCGAGAAGACCGCCAAGGGCGCCAAGGTCACGTTGGTCGACGTCAAGGATGCCAACAGGAAGGAAGTCGTGGAGGTCGACTGCGTGCTGGTCGCCATCGGCGTGCAGGGACGCATGGATGGGCTCTTCGATGCGACACTGGGCATCCGCACCGACAAGGGCCACATCTGGACGGACTACAGGGACAAGGCCAAGCCCACCTACCAGACCAGCGACCCCGGCATCTACGCCATCGGCGACATCATCGGCCCGCCATGGCTGGCCCACGTGGCCAGCGAAGAGGCGGTCGCCTGTGTCGAGCGCATGAAGGGGCACGATGTCCCGGGGGTCAACTACGCGGCGATCCCCGGCTGCACATACTGCAATCCGCAAATCGCGTCAGTCGGCATGACGGAGCGCGAGGCCAAGGCGAAGGGGATCAAGTACAGGGTCGGCAAGGCAACGTTCAAGGCGCATGGCAAGGCGCTCGCGGTGGAGGCCACCGACGGCCTGGTGAAGCTCATCACCAAGGAGCCCTACGGCGAGATCCTGGGCTGCCACATCCTGGGCCAGAACGCCAGCGAGTACATCGGCGAGATCTGCGTCGCGATCGCGATGGAAGGCCTGGCCGAGGACTTGATCCACACCGTGCACGCCCACCCCACCATGCACGAGGCGATCCACGAGGCGGCCCTGGCCACCGAAGGGCGCATGATCCACGGCTAGAAACGACCATGGCCGGGCCCCGCACCGTGCGGGACCCGGCCTGGCGGGTCGTTCGATCGATCAAGGGAACAGGTGGGATGGGCCGGGCGACGCCGGGCGGATCAACCGCCGGACTTGTCGTACCCATTCTGCTCGCACCAGAACCCGAACCATCGGAAGATGATCTCTTCCTGCATCGTGTGGGTCCACAGCGGACCAAACTCGGCGGCCATGAAGACGCAGAACGCAGCGGGGTAGTTGTGGTCCTGCCGCTCCTTCAGTTCCGGCGGATCATCCGGGACGTCGCTTGCAAGGGCCAGGCCAGTCACTCCGACGAACACAAGGCTCAAGGCAGCGGCGCCGGCACTCCATCGGCGGAACCACCAGTTTCCCGGTCGGGCAAATCCATGCGACGTGCTTCCATGCACTCGCTCGTGGCGCAGGGCATCCATCATGCACCTCCTTCAGTGGCAGCAGTGAGCACGCCGGCGTGCTCGAGAATCTTCCATCCGGTGTCCCGGAAGTGTGGGAATCGTCCCATCGTGCCGGCGATGATTCGGACATCTTCTTCGTCAAGCAACCAGTCCTCGGGGTCCGCCTGGACCTCCTCGCCGGCGTCCTGGCGCCGAAGCCAGTCGTTGGTGAACGTGCGCTCGCGGAGGCTCCAGTTGTCCAGGCGCTCCGCAATCTCGCCACTCTTCGTGGTGAAGACGGCGACTTGCCGCGAGACCAAGGGGCCATTCATGTGGCGCAGCGCGATGTTGCTTCCGTAGATGCACCACCAGCCACGCGACTCGAGCAAGTCGCCGCGCACGACCTCTGGGTCGATGGCGTCGTCGAGGGACACCATGATGCGGTCGATGGCATCCGACGGGCTTCGGTAGCCAAGCACCGCGTCACACTCCAGGATCCCGCCACGGCAGGTGTCGGCGATGCCGGCGTAACTGGAGTCGTCGTGGTCGCGGGCCAGTTGCTCGTAGAACTCCGCACCACGGTGCAGGTCAGCGCTGGCGTTGCCCGCATGCTCGCTGGCCTGGTGCGGGTCCTGCTCGATGAGCCGCCGGAACGAGTTGCCCCTCGTGTAGTACGCGAATGCGCGCGCCACTCGTTCGAAGCGGGTTGCCGGCGCGTCAGACTCGAATCGACGAATCAGGTCACTGGCCACGCTTCGGGCCTCGAGCAGGTGCCACAGCATCGCGTGGGCGTTGGCCAGGTTGACCTGCAGCATCAGTCGGAGATCGGGCGTCACGCCGGGCTCCGCCAATCCCGACTGCACCGCGGCGAGCGACTGCGTGTACCGGCCCTGGCCGTCGTAGGCGCCCGCCAGCCGATTGGCCGCGAGCGCTCGCTCGACACCGGACGCGGCGCGCTGGGCCATCGCCGTCGCGGCCGTTTCCATTCCCTTCCAGTCGCCGGCGCGGTGGGCACGGAGGGCCTCGGCATCCAGCTGCTTGACGGTTCGCGCATCGGCGGCGTGGCCCGGGCCCGGGCGGAGCACCTCGGCCACTTCGCCAACAGACCAATCCAGGGCCTCGCTGAGGGCGAAGACCAGGTCCAGCTTGGGATTCCCGCTTGTCGGGACCATCTTGGAGGACTCGCGATTCAGGGCCCCCGAAAGTTCCGCCTTGTTCCACCCCCGGTAGACACGCGCGAGGTCCACCAATTGGGCCAGCCGTTCGCGCTGTTCGGACTCGGTGTTCTTCACCATCGCGTTCCTCCTCTCGGACTTGCCGAGGACGACCCACCGTGATGAGAAGAATGGGGCGCCGGACATGTGACACGCGGAATGTCCGGATTTCCGAAACTACCATCCGCTCCCCCATGGCCGCCCCGACCGACCCCACTGCCGCCGAGACCACTCGAGGGCTCGTGTTGGTCCTCTCTGGACCCAGCGGCGTCGGCAAGACCACGGTGGCACAGCATGTGCTGGCCAGGTACGGCGGCTCATTCAGCGTGAGCGCCACGACCCGCGCCCCGACCGCCAAGGAGCGGGACGGCGTGGATTACCACTTCATCGATGAGCAGACCTTCCAGGCCTGGATCGACGACGGCCGGTTCATTGAGTTTGCCCAGGTCTTTGGGCGCTCGTGGTACGGCACGCTCCGGGCGCCCGTCGAGCACGCGCTGGCGTCGGGCGAGTTGATCGTGCTGGACATCGACGTGCAGGGAGCCGAGCAGGTCCACGAACAGGTGCCCGACATGGTCGGTGTCTTCCTCCTCCCGCCGTCGATGGATGAGTTGCTCCACCGGCTGCGATCACGTGGTCGAGACACCGAAGAGGCCATCCAGCGACGGTTTGCCACGGCAAAGGCCGAGATGGAACGCGCCGCCCGGAACGGCGTCTACGACGCCACGATCGTCAATGACGACCTGGTCAAGGCGCAGCGGGAACTGGACGCGCTGGTGGGTTCGCGGCTGGCCGGCCGGCACGGCCGTCGCGCCGGCTGAGATCGTCCATCTTCCCGGCGAGTCCCTCAAGGAGCGTTTCCCAGACGATCTCCGGATCCCTCGTCGCATCGATGAGCAAGTGGGCGGCTGGATTGGCCCGCCACTGCGAGAGGTAGCCCTGCCGCACGCGCCGGTGGAACTCGGCCCCTTTCTGCTCCATCCGGTCCAGGAGCGGCGAGAGGCGACGCGCCGCCGTGGCCTCGTCCACGTCGAAGATGACGACGAGGTCTGGCATGCAGCCGCCCGTCGCGATGATTCCCGTCTCGGTGATCTCGCGCGGCGAGAGCCCGCCGGCCGTGCCTTGGTAGGCAAGCGTCGACGAGATGAATCGATCCGCCAGCACCAGTGCGCCGCGGTCGAGGGCCGGCTTGATCCGCTGCTCCACCAGCTGCGCTCGCGACGCCATGTAGAGCAGCATCTCGCAGCGCACGGTCATCGCGATGTTTTCGGGGTCCAGCAGCACGTGCCGGACCTGCTCGCCGATGCCGGTGCCGCCCGGCTCGCGCGTCTCCTCGACGTCCACGCCCTGCTCCTTCGCGAAGCGCGCGAAACGCCGGAACTGCGTGCTCTTGCCGCTGCCGTCGGGTCCGTCGAACACGACGAATCGCGAGGCCAGTCGGTCCATCCACGTCGTCGAGGGAGGCATGCCGCCAGAATACGATTGGCGCGTGCTGATTGAAGTGCGAGATGGCGGCCGTGAGTCGATTGGGGTCATCGACTTGGCCGACGGCGCATGCTCCCCCGCCCGCCCGGCCCCCCGTCCGGCGCGGGTGTCGATTGGCGACCGCGAGGTGCTGCTTCGCTGGGAGGGCGCCACTGACGATGCGGGCCGCCTCCGGCACTGCCTCGTGTGTGGCTGCCCCACGCTCCACCGCGCCCGGCGGCTGCCCCACGTGACCCCCCTGCTGCTGGCCGCGTGTGCCATCGCGCTCGGCATCGCGCTGCTTGGGTACGCGACACACCCCGCGCTCATCGCGCTCATCGTGCTGCTGATTGGCTGCGACGTCTGGGTGCTGGCCTTCGCCAAGACGCACCTGGCGTGCTACCGATGCCGCACGACGTACCGCGGCGTGGCGATCGCTCGGTGGCACCGGAACTGGGACCCGTTCACTTCTCGTCGTCTGGCTCGTCCGCCGACTCCGCCAACGACTCCGCCGTCGGTGGGCCGATGATGGCGCTGCCGACGCGGACGACGTTGGCCCCGCACTCGACAGCCACCTCGTAGTCGTTGCTCATTCCCATCGAGAGGATGTCGAATCGATTCCCCGCGGCGCCACTCGTGCGCACGTCGTGGAACAGTTCCGCGGTACGCGTGAAGAGCGTGCGCAGCGCGTCGCGGTCCAGGAGGTTGGGAGCCATCGTCATGAGCCCCCTGACGCGGACGTTGTGCAGGCTGCCGACTTGCTCGACGAAGTGACGCAGGGCTGCCGCGGCGACGCCGTGCTTGCTGGCCTCGCCGGAGATGTTGGCCTCGACCAGCACGTCGAAGGGCTCCGTGCGCTTGGCCGCGGCGGACTGGATCTCCTCGGCCAGGCGAAGGGTGTCCACGCTGTGCACCAGCCGGGCCACCTCGACCGCCTTCTTGACCTTGTTCCGCTGGAGCGTCCCGATCATGTGCCAGCGGATGGTCGGGGCCGTGGTGCCGGGACGCATCTCGGCGGGCCGTCGCACGAACTCCTCGATCTGCTGGGCTCGCTGCGCCAGCCGCTGGACTCGATTCTCGCCAAAGTCGCGCTGCCCCAGCATCACCAGTTCGCGCACCTGGTCAATCGCCGCGGACTTGGTCACGACGACCAACATCACCTGGTCCGCCGTTCGGCCACTGCGCTTGGCGGCGGCGGCGATCCGCTCGCGGACGGCCTGCCATCGACCCGCAAGGGTCGGTGCGAGGAGTCCGGTGCCGTCACTCGTGCTGGAAGGCTGCGCCGTGGTCATCGAACTGACATCATCCGTGATGCGTTGACGCTACCGGAGAATCGACCCACGTGCCATCGATGAATCCGGCGAGTCGTAGACTTGGCGGGTGCCGACCGTTGCCAACCGTCGCAGCTCCCCCGTCGTCCTCATCATCCGCGATGGCTGGGGCCGGAACCCGCACCCGGAGCACGATGCGTTCAACGCGGTGCACCTCGCGCGGACGCCCATCGCCGACCTGCTGGAGCGCGAGTGGCCCACCACGCTCGTCAAGACGAGTGGCGAAGACGTGGGGCTCCCCGTGGGACCCGACGGTCCGGTCATGGGCAACAGCGAGGTGGGACACCAGAACATCGGCGCCGGGCGAATCGTGGACCAGGAGCTCATGCGGATCACCAACGCCATCCGCTCGGGGACCTTTGGGGCGAACCCAGTCCTCGGCGAGGCGCTGGATCGTGCCACCCAGGGCCACGACCTGCACATCATGGGACTGGTGAGCGATGGCCAGGTGCACAGCGACCTGGCGCACCTGGATGCGATCCTGGAGTTGGCGCGCGCCAAGGGAGTGCCGGCGGAACGGGTGTTTGTCCACGCCTTTCTCGATGGCCGCGACACGGCGCCGTTTCGCGGCGCGGCGTACATCGACCATGTGGAGCAGACGTTGGCGGCCACCGGCGGGAGGATCGCCACGCTGTCGGGTCGCTACTGGGCGATGGACCGGGACCATCGCTGGGACCGGGTGGAGCGCGCATGGAAGGTGTTGACCAGGCCGGCGCCCGCGGGTACCGCAGACGTGCGGCCCGCCGACGCGATGCGGCATGCGTATGAGCACCCGATCGACGCCGGCAGACAAGGCGACGAGTTCATCGAACCGATCCGGCTGCTGCCCTCGGAAGGCGTGATTCGGGATGGCGACAGCGTGGTCTTCTTCAACTTCCGCGGCGACCGGCCGCGCGAGCTCTGCAAGGCGTTCGTCCTGGACGGCGGGTCGTTCCAGGCACTGAAGGGTGGCGGATTTGATCGCGGGCGGGTGCCAGGCGGGCTTTTTTTTGCGACGATGGCCAACTATGAGGAAGGGCTGCCCGTCCGGGTCATCTTCCAGCGGCCGCCCAAGCTGGACTCGATCCTGGGGGATGTGGTGTCGCGCGCGGGGATGAGTCAGTTTCGATGTGCGGAGACGGAGAAGTTTCCCCACGTCACTTTCTTCTTCAACGACTATCGCGAGCCGCCGTTCGATGGTGAGTCGCGCGACCTGGTGCCGAGCCCACGCGATGTCGCCACCTACGACCAGAAGCCGCAGATGAGCGCGCGCGGCGTGTGCGATGCCGTGCTGGCGCGGCTGGCGTCCCACGATGGCGAGCCGCTCATCATCGTCAACTTCGCCAATGGCGACATGGTGGGCCATACCGGCGTGCTTGCCGCGGCGATTGTCGCGTGCGAGACGGTGGATGGTTGCGTTGGAGAACTGCTGCAGGCCGTCGAGCGGCGAGGCGGCGCGGCGATCGTGACGGCCGACCACGGCAACGCCGAGCAGATGGTGGACCCGGCCACTGGGATGCCGCACACCGCACACACCAACTATGACGTGCCGCTCTCGTTGTTTGGCATGGACCGCGACGGGCACTCGCTGCGGGGACGATCGCTGCGGTCCGGTGGCCGGCTGGCCGACATCGCGCCGACCGTGCTGGACCTCATGGGGGTGCCGAGGCCGGAATCGATGACCGGTCGCAGCCTGCTGGAATCGTCCACTTCCGGCGGAAGGCCTACGCTTCCGACGCCATGAGCAGGCACTGGACTCTCCCGACCGTCGTCCTTGCGACCAGCGCGCTAGTGAGTGGCGCAGCAAGCCATGCCGTGCAAGAGGTTGTTGGCGTGACGCTGACTTCTCCTGGAGCCGAGCCGAGGGCCGTCCTCAACTGGTTGGCGACCACAGATGGCGCAGTGCCCGCGCCGATGGAGTGGGAGGTCAAGAAAGCACTGTCGATGCGCCGCACCTTTGCCGTGCAGGGGGCGCGGGATGCGGTCGCCGACTCCACGACGGACACGGCGGCACTCCTCCAAGTCTCGATGGAACCGGGGGCGGCGCCGGGTTCGCCGGCACAAGTGCAGTTCAAGCTCATGGGAGTCAGCAGCGGCATGGTGCCGGTGAAGGCGGGCGTGGCTGGCGCACGGGTCGACACGTCAGCCAAGAGCGCCAAGGTGAACGCGCTCGTCTCGAAATGCGCATTCGGCGTGCCGGTGGATGCCGTCGCGGGTCGCATGGGAGAGGCCGCGTGGAGCTTCGCGATCGATGCATCCATTCCGGAAGCCGACCAAGCAGCGACGAAGGGCCGATTGGCCGCCTACCGCACGCTCGTGCTTGATGTGTGGCCTGTCTTCCCGGCCGAAGCCGTGGGAGTTGGCGCCACGTGGCGGCAGGTCGAGCAACGGCTCATCCGCGACTCCATCGTGTGGGTGGTGACGACGTGGACACTGACCGGCCGCGAGGGTGATCGACTCACCCTGGAACTCTCACGGGAACTCGATGCCCCGCCACCTCCCGGCGGGAGTGCACTCCTTCACTACGAGCAAGAGGCGACTGTTCGCGTGTCGCTGGAGGATCCGAGGCTGCTCGGTGCCACAATGACTGAACGCATGGCCACCCGCAAGGCGGCCGGTGCGCAGGGCGGTGGCGGCGATGGCGGCAGTGGCGGTGGCGGCGGTGGCGGCGGCGGTGGCGGCGCGTTGCTCGATGTCGACATGACGTCAAGCGCCACCGTCACGGTCGAGCCCCGGAGACCGGCCGCGCCTACTGCTTCCGGCGGTACGTGATTCGCATCTGCAAGGTCTCGGTCCCATTGGGTCCGGGTTCGTAGCTCTCCAAGACGAGGGTGTCCTTGCCATCGAAGGTCTGCACGCCGCGCATTGGCTTGGTGCCACCCCTGAGGATGTCGGGGTCGGTGGTGTCCCAGTCAATCCTTCCGGAGCCGGACCCACCCTTGCCGATGCCGCTGGACCAGCCCGTCGACATGCTGTCGAACCAGATGTAGAGAAAGCACGCTCGCGCGTTGTCGTAGCAGAGGTACCCGGTTCCCTCGAACGGGGGACCGTCGGGTCCCATTGTCCCTTTGTAGTCCTGGCGCAGGAATCGATTGCCGTACATCGACTGGAAGACGCACGAGCCCACGTCCTGCGTCGGCGGGGCGCCAGGCACCATGTAGAACTCGACCGTCGCGGTCCACTCGCCAACCCACTTGGAGAGCCACTCTTGCTCCGGGCCCGTCTCGGCGTATCGAGCCCACGCGAGCATCATGCCGGCCTCGTCCTGGGGAACGGCTTCAGCCGCGGGTGCGGAGGGGATCTCTGGGGTCGCTGGCGTCGCCGGTGGGGTGGGTGGGGCGAGTGGCGTGTCCGAAGGCTTCGAGTCCTGGAAGGTCGATGCCCCGAGGATCACGCCCACGGCGGCGATCGAAGCAGCGACGAGCATCGCGGAACTGGTGTGGTTGCAGCAGGCCATGTGCGGATCGTAGGTCCGACTTGGCCTCCCGGTTATCGGTGGAAATGTGCCCTTGGAGGGCACATTTCCACCGATAACCGGGGAAGGACCTTCCGTTGGGCTACTCGTCGGTGGAGTCGACCACTTCCCCGACGAACTCGCCGCCCTCCGACGGCCCGCCCGGACCTGGCTCCTCCCGTCGCTTCCGCGCGCTGAAGATGAGCTTGATCGGCACTTCGCTGAATGCCACTTCCTCGCGGAGCCGGTTGAGGAGGTAGCGCTGGTAGGTGGACTTGAACAACTCGGGCTTGTTGACCACGCACGCGATTGTCGGCGGCCGGGTGTCGATCTGCGACACGTAGAAGACCTTGGCGCGAGTGCCGAGCGCGCTGCTCGGGCCGCGCTCGGCCAGGATTCGCTTGATGGCACCGTTGAGCTGGCCGGTCCCCTCCCGGTGGGAGGCTTGCGTGAACAGGTTGAACGCCATCGTCACCAGGTCCTCCAGCCCATGGCCCTCCTTCGCGCTGATCGTGACGATCGGGGCGAACTCCAGGTGCGGGAACTCCTTGGAGAGGTACTCCTCGTAGGCGGCGACCTTGAGCTCTCGCTCGACCAAGTCCCACTTGTTGATGACCAGGACGACGGGCTTGTAGCACTGGACGATCAGCGCGGCGAGCTTCTTCTCGACGTGGGACGATTTCTCGGTGGCGTCCAGCAGCAGGAAGCAGACGTCAGCTCGGTGGATGGAGTCCTCGGTGCGACGGCTGGCGTAGTACTCGACGTCATCGGCGAACGAGCGCTGTTTCCGAACGCCGGCGGTGTCGATCGCCACGAAGGATCGACCCCCCATCTCGAATCGCACGTCGACGCTGTCGCGCGTGGTCCCCGCGATCTCGCTGACGATCACCCGCTCCTGGCCGGCGAGCGCATTCACGAGGCTGCTCTTGCCGGCGTTGCGTCGGCCCACGATGGCGATCTTCATCTCCGCGTCGGCGGGTCGGCCATCGGCGCCTGTCCCGGCGCCGGCCCGGTCGACCTCGTCGAGCCTGGTCCAGATGGCTTCTCCAAGCCCTCGCACGCCCCCACCGTTCATCGCGCTGACGCACGCCGGCTCGCCGAATCCGAACGCGTGCGCCTCGGCGGCCTGCAACTCCCACGACTCGCTGTCGCACTTGTTGGCCACCAGGATCACCTTGCTGGTGTGGCCGGCGGTTCGCAGGAGCTTGGCGACGTCGCGGTCAAGCCCCGTGAGCCCCTGCTGGACATCGATCACCAGGAGGATGAGCGAAGCGCTGGCGGCGGCGTGCCTGATCTGGTCCTCCACCTGAGGCGTGAGCCGCGAGAGGTCCATGCCGGCATCGTCAAATCGTCCGCCGTCGGCGGTGTAGACGCCAAACCCAGCGGTGTCGCAGAGGTCGATCCACCGCGCCGTTGCCGACGCGTCGTCGCCTCGGCGGTCCGGCGGCGCAATGAGCTCCACCAGTTCCGTCAGCCGGTCGCGCGTCACGCCTGGCGTGGGATCCACGATGGCGATGCGACGCCCCGCGAGCCGGTTGAAGAGGCTCGATTTGCCCACGTTTGGGCGTCCGACGATGGCGACAAGGGGCAGCATGGCGAATCGACCAGTCTACGTGAAGGCGACGCTGCCCCTGTGCGGGCGACCAGTAACCTGCCGGGAGTGTCGATCATGCCGTTGCCCATCTTTGAACGCGACGCGGACGAGACTTTCCGCGGCCATTCGGCACCGGTGGCTTCCCAGGGCCCCGACACGCTCGTCGTCCGGTACGGTCGCATGGCCGCGATCGCCGAACTGCCGTACTCCGGCACGACGCGGCCGGGCTGTGGATCGAAACTCGTGGTGACGACGCCCCGCGGAACGGAGATGGCGGAGCTGCTCACCGTCGCGTGCGGGAACGGCGGCTGCGGCAAGAACCTCAAGCGCTCGGAGTTGCTTGAGTACGTGGCCCAGAGCGGCGCCGAGTCGTACCCATTCACGACAGGCGGCCGCGTCGATCGGCTCGCGACGGCGGAGGACCTCCAGCACTGGACGCAGGTGCAGGACAAGGGGCGTGCGATGCTCCGGCCGGTCCGCGAGGCCATCCTCCCGCTTGGCCTGCCGATCAAGGTCATCGAAGTGGAGCTCCTCTTCGGGGGCGAAGTCGCCACCATCTACACGACGGTGGTGCTGCCGATGGGTGCCTCACCGACGCCCGGGGAGGGAACTGGCATCGACCTGGCCCCGGTGACACGGGCCGTGGCGCACCTCTTTCCGTCCACCATCGTGCAAGTCCTCTCCGTCGGGCCGCGTGACGAGGCTCGACTCGTCGCGGACTACGAGAAGTGCGGGCAGCATTGCTGTTGCCAGAACTTCCTCAAGGTCCTCAAGCCGGTGTCGATGAAGCACGCGCGACACCAGAAGCCCACGATGGACCCCCTCAAGATCTCGGGGCGATGCGGACGGCTCATGTGCTGCCTCCGCTACGAGGAACAGACCTACGTGGAACTGGCCGCCAAGCTGCCAAAGCGCGGGATGCGCGTGGGAACTCCCGAGGGACCCGGTGAGGTTCGCGACGGCAAGGTGCTGGTCCAGCTTGTCCTCGTCCGGCTGGAATCGTCGGGCAAGGAGATCGCCGTGCCGGTGGAGGAACTGAGCGAGCCCACGGACGTGGCGGCGGGCGCCACGAGCGCGACGCCGGATGCCAACGCCGCACCGTCGACGCGCCAGCCTCGACGCCGCCGGCCTCGCAACCAGTAGCCCGATACGATCCAGCCATGGCCATGACCAAGGGCGCCGTCGCGCCAGCGAATGCGCACCACCGCGGAGGACTGGCCGACACCGTCTCGGTCCTGCTTGTCTCCTTCTCCCTCGCGATGGTGTTCCGGGGCTTCGTGCTGGAGGGATTCGTCATCCCGACGGGGTCGATGGCCCCGACGTTGCTTGGCGAGAACATCCGCGTGCGAAGCGGCGAGACGGGCTACGACTACGCGGTCGATGCGCAGCCGATCCTCTTCAACGCGCGCCGTGCGGCCGGTGGCGGCGGGCGGGACTTCCCGCAGCCGCTCTACGACCCGATGATCTCGCAGCAGATCCCGGTGGACGATGAATCCAACCTGAAACTGGCCACCGATGCGCGGCTGGGGGACCGAATCCTGGTCCTCAAGTACCTCTGGCCATTCCACGGCGTCGAGCGCTACGACTCGGTGGTCTTCAAGAACCCGACGGACCCGGTGGGTGACGCGGCCTACTACGTGAAGCGATGCGTCGGTGTGCCCAACGAGCGATTCTGCATCGCCGACGGCGACGTGTTCACGGGTCCGGCCGACGGAAGGCCGGAGCAGATGCGCGTCGCCCGCAAGGGCGAGCTGGCCCAGCGGGGTTGCTGGCAACCGGTCTACGACTCCGACTACCAGCCAGTCAGCATCGAACAGATGGAGGCCACCACCAAGCGTGCGTGGGCGGGTGCCCCCTTCCGCGGCGAAGGGTGGTCGATGCGCGGCGAACGCGAGTGGTCGCACCCGGCCGGCGGCGAACCCGCCACGCTCAAGTGGGAGCACTCCATCATCCCGCTCACCGACTGGAACGCCTACAACATCTATCGACCATCCACGACGCAGTTCCCGATGGCGGACATTCGCGTGGCCGCCGAGGTCGCGATGGGCCGCGGTTCCATGGACACGACCCTGGAGTTGCGTGCCCGCGGCCGCGTCTTCCGATTCACCCTCGGCGCCTACGAGGCCAAGGTCGAGATGCTGGACGACGCGGGGACCGTGCTCGCCGGAGCCGCGGCCGAAGGGTGGTACCTGGACGATTCGCGCGCCCACGTGGAGTTCTGGCACGTGGACCAGGCCATGCGGCTCTTCGTGAATGGGCAAGCGGTGGCCTCGCTTGAATACGAGTTCCCCTCTCCGCAGGCTCGCCTCGCGGCCACCATCCCCGACTTCTCGATCGCCGAGTACCTCGAGGACCCGATGCGGCAGATGCCGGGTCGATCCACGCTGGAGTGGTCATTTGGCGGCGAGGCCACGCTGCGGCGCGTGCAAGTGTCCCGGGACCTCTATTACCGACCGGCCCGCCTGGACCCGAACCAGCAGACGAAGCTCCCAGGCGTCCCGGTGCAGGATGGGCCGGCCTTTGGCGTGGATGTCGTGAATCCGCCGGTGCTTGGGCCCCGCGACCACGTGATGTTTGGCGACAACTCCGCGGCGAGCCGCGACTCGCGGCTCTGGGGTTCGCCCCATCCGCTCGTGGTGGACCAGCTTGGGTACGAAGCCCCATTCCGCGTGCCGACCGAACTGGTGATCGGCCGCGCCTGGGCCGTCTACTTCCCGTCGCTCATCCCAATGGATGCCGGCGGCAAGAAGTTCATCCCCGACTTCGGGCGCCTCCGATTCATTCGCTGATCGCACGCGCTGGCGCTGGCGCTGGCGCGACCGCGGGGGCGAGCGCTCGCTGCACCCGAGCCCAGGTGGCGTCAGCCAGCGACGCGGCGGCAGCGGTATCCACCACCGTCGGCGACTCACAGGACCCCAGCAGCGGCCCGGTTCGCATCTCCTCAACCGTGCTCGCCATGAAGCAGGAAGATTGAAGGCAATCGGCCTTGGCCTTCGCCTCAAGGAGTCGATCCGCGGGCACGATCTCGTCCCATCGGATGAGGTCCTCGCCCGGCTGCAACTCCTCGGGGGACCACCACCAGACGCAGCGGAAGAAGAAGAGCTGTTCGAGCGACAGCTCAGACGCGCGCGCCAGCCGCGACACCCGCATGTCGGGGTCGGCGCGTCGTGGCATGGCGAAGCCGAAGAGTGCCTCCACTTCACCCGCCGCCGCCCGGGAGAATCCACATGGGTCGCCCGCATCGAGCTGTGCCGCGACGTCGTGGAGTCGGACGATCGCCTCGGCGTCGAAGGTGGTGGACTCCATCGCCCACTCGACGTCCTGCAGCAGGAGCGACGCCGTGATGGCGTGTGCCACCGATGGATCGGAGGCCAGGTGCCGCACGGCGCGGAGCATCGCGATCACCGCCGCCTCCGCGTCGGCCGGTGACCGATGGATGGCGTCGACCAGTTCAAAGCGAAGCGCACCGCGCATCGCGCCCATCAGGAGCAGGTCCAGTTCATTGCCCCCGGGAATGGTGAAGGCGCATCGCTCGATCGCTGCCGCCTCGCGGAGCGGACTGCCCACGATGCGGTCCATTCGCTCGTTGATCTCCTTGAGCTTCGCGAGCTGCTCGCCGCTGACCGCCTCCGGAGCGACGCGGGCCAGCATCGCCGACGTCTGCACCTCGGGTGGGATGGCCATCGCCCCCTGCGCGGCACGCGTGTACCAGTAGGCCGCATTGGCATGCGCGGACGCGGGCACCTGGCCCGTGGCGATCGCTTCGTACTGTGCCGCGGCCGCGAGCAGCTGTTCCACGCAGCGGTCATGGGACTCGAGCAGCATGTCCATCGCCGGCATGATGGCCTGCGCAAAGGTGTTGCCCGAGGCCTCCACTTCGGCGAGGATGGCGAGATACGCAGCCCTTCCAGCGGTTCGGTCGTCCATGGCCAAGGCATCGCCGAGTCCGTCGTACCACCCCTTCAACTGGGAGAGCTGCGCCTGGGCCTGCTCCTCGTCGACGTCATCCAGCATCTCGAAGCCCTCAGACTTGGCCATCGCCTGCCGCTGTTCGGCCGTCCCCATGGAAGCGGCCAACATCTCCCCTTCGCCGTGCATGGCGCCGCCAAGGTTGAAGGCATCCCCCTCGGCGGCCCCCTTCAGCATCGAGGCGATCATGGCGGCATCCTCCTGGTTCACGATGCCGGTCGCCAGCAGGTCCTGCGCGCGCGATGCCGTCATCGATGCGACCGCCGCTCCCACCAACGAGCTCACGATCACTCCATCCTGCGCGGAATGCTGGCTGAGCGCGAGCTGCATCTTGGCGGACTGGATGACTCCGTCGACGTCACCATCCGCCAGTGCGATCGCCGATTTCGCGCTGAGCAATCGGGCGAGCGACCGCTGTGGACTGAGGTGAGGGAGCCCCAGCGCGAATCCCTGCGAACGGTCCAGTCCCCAATCGCATTCCGGGATCGCGGCACCTTGTGCGGCGGCGTCCAGGATCGGCTGCGCCTTGGCCAGCACGGCCCGAGCCCGATCGACCCATTGGGACGAACCCCGCATCGGCGCCCGCCCGGACGCCAGGTCCGACAGCACGATCCACTCGTCCTCGGTGAGCAGTCCACCGTCCACCGCGGCCATCGCGTGCGCTCGTGCGTAATGCGTCGCCGCGTTCTCCGCTTCTGGTGGAGGCACGACCTGGCACCAGGCGCCTGCCGTGCACGCGATCGTGCACGTGACGGCGCACGAGAAGGCGGGCACGCCATCGGTCACCCCAACCACGACCCTGCGCAGGATGCGTCGCGATGCCATCGACATGTGGTTCATCTCCCTATGCTCACCATGCTATGCCGGACCATGCCACACTCCGCAGCACGATCGCGACCTGCGGCGCCGGCGCCGCGCTGTGGCTGGCCACGACATCCCACGCGCAGCGTGGCGACCAACAGGGGGAGGCGCAACCCGAGCTTCCTGCGGCGTGGGTGGCGATCCCGTCACCGCCACTGACACCCGACGAAGCGCTCGCACGGCTGTCGGTGGCCGACGGATTCCGCGTGGAATGCGTGGCGAGCGAGCCGCTGATCGAGGCGCCCATCGCGGCGATGTTTGCGCCAGACGGCGCCCTCTGGGTCCTGGAGATGCGTGGCTTCATGACCGACCCCGATGGCTCGCGGGAGCTGGAGCCGCTCGGGCGCGTGTCCGTGCTGCGGGACGATGATGGCGACGGCCGGATGGATTCTGCGACCATCTTCGCGGACTCGCTGATCCTCCCTCGGGCGTTTGCCTTTCATCGAGACGGACTCCTGCTGGTTGAACCGCCGCACCTCCTCTTGCTCCACGACACCAATGGAGACGGCCGCGCCGATGCCTCGCGAGTCCTTTGCAGCGGGTTTCAGGGGATCGAGAGCCCCGAGCACGCCGGCAACGGGCTGTTGTGGCAACACGACGGCACGTATGCGCTGAGCCAGCACGCGTCATCGATCGCCCTGCGTCCCGATGGCACCGTGTCGCTCACCCGGACGCCCGCGCATGGCCAGTGGGGCCTGGCCCAGGATGACTGGGGCCGCCTGTACTACTCCCCCAACTCGGATGCGCTCCTCTGCGACACGGTCCCAAAGGAGTTTGCGGCGCAGCATGCATCGGGCACGGGCGTTCCCGGCGTGCCCCATCGTGTCGTGACCGACCAGCAGGTGTGGCCTGCCCATCTCACCCCTGGCGTGAATCGCGCGTATCGACCAGGCATGCTTCGCGATGGACGGCTGCGCGAGTTCACCGCCGCCTGCGGCCCCACGATCTACCGAGACACGCTCTTGGGGGACCACGTCGCTGGCGATGCCTTCGTCTGCGAACCAGTCGGCAACCTGGTCATGCGATACAACCTTGCCGAAGCGGGCGACGGGCCCAGGGGGACCGCGGCCGACGGCGAGACGGCGTTCCTCTCCAGCACGGATGAACGCTTCCGGCCGGTCAACACGTTTGCCGGACTGGATGGCGCGCTCTATGTCGTGGACATGGCGCGAGGCATCGTGCAGCACAAGATGTTCGTCACCTCGTTCCTCCGCAGGCAGATGGAGGCGCGCGCGCTGCACGAGGGCAATGCCTGCGGTCGCATCTGGCGAGTCGTGTCGACGGATGATTCCCTCGCGCGGCGGGACTCGCCTCAGCTGGGCACCCTTGCGGCCATCGAACTCGTCCCATACCTGGGCAGCGAGAGCGGCGCCACACGCGACATGGCGCAGCGCCTCCTCCTGGAGCGGGTCGACCCTGAGTCGCGTGGACTCGTGAGCGACGAGGTGCGCCAGCTCCTCCACGACGAGCGACCGGCCGTGCGCCGCCTCGCGTTGTGGACGTTGGCGGACCTGGACACCGTCGGTGACCCAGACGTGGAGTTGGCGTCGCAGGATGACGCTCCCGGTGTCCGCGCCGCCGCCGCCTTGATTGCGGGGCGCGCCGGCTTGCTGGACGTGGACGTTGCGTTGATCGGCGACGCAGACCCATCCGTGCGAAGGCATGCCGTCGCGGCTCTGGGGGCCGACCTCACCGCCGCCCGGCTTGGCGAGTTCCTCTCGGCCACCGCTCCACTCTGGAACGACCCCACCACGCGAGCCCTCATCGTCCAGTCATGCGACGGGCTCGAGGCGGACGCCATGGCGTGGACTGCGGCTTCGGAATCATTCAACGGCGCGGGCGACACGGCCCTCCGCGGCGACCTGTTCGAGGCGGCGCTGCTCTCTGGCGATGAGCATCGAGTCCTTGCCTCCATCGATGCCGCATTCACGCTCCATGAGCGCGACGACCGTGCCGGGACCATGGCCCTCGCCCGAGCCGTGAAGGCCCTTCGCGCCGGTTCCCTCGATCCCGCTGATCGCCGCCGCATCCGCTGCGCGGCGCAGCCGATGCGCTGGAGCAACGTCGCACGGTCTGGCGGCGAAGTGGCGGCACACCTGCACGCGCTGGACTCGTGCCTCATCTGGCCGGGACGCAAGGGGTACCTGGTGGAGAGTGCCCCGCTCTCCACGCTTGACCGCGGTCGAATCCTGTACGCCCACTGCGCGGGGTGCCATGGCCCATCCGGCGACGGCACGCCCGGCGTGTATCCACCGCTGCGAGGCTCCCCCTTCGTCACCGGCGGCGTGGATCGACTCACCGCGATCCTGCTGAAGGGTCTTGACGGGCGAATGGTCCTGGGTGACCACGCCTACGACGGCCACATGCCGGCGGCACCGATCGAGGACGACGCCGACCTCGCGGCACTCATGACGTATCTCAGGCAGGCGTGGGGCAATGGCGCATCGACGGTGTCGGAACCAGAGGTTGCTGCGGCTCGCGAGCAATGTCAGTCACGCACGACACCATGGACCTTGCGAGAGTTGCAGGAGCACGCGCAGCCGGGCAGCGTCCCACCTTCGCGCGACGTCACCCCGCGCTAGCCTCCGCGCGCCATGACGCGCCGACACCTTGCCGCCGACGCAATGCTGGTGATCTGTGCCGTCATCTGGGGCGCCACCTTCGTGGCCCAGAAGTGGGCGATGGAGTCGATGCACGCGGTGTCCTTCGTGTCGCTGCGGTTCACCCTCGGGGGCCTCTTGGTGGCCCTCTTGCTGCCCATGAGGCGGCACCTCGGGTTCCACGGCCCCGCCGTGAGTCCCGTCGACGGACGATCGACACGGGACCTCGTGCTTGGGGGCGGTCTCGCCGGCCTTGCGATGTTGGGCGCGGCCCTCTCGCAGCAGATCGGCGTCGAGCACACCTCGGCCGGCAACGCCGGCTTCATCACCAGCCTCTACGTGGTGGGCGTCCCGCTCATCGGCATCTTCGTCGGTCAACGCCCAGGATGGGCGGCGTGGTCGGCGGTGGTGATCGCCGTGCCCGGGCTCTACTTCCTGAGCGTGAGCGGTCGACCACACATCGAACCGGGAGACCCCTGGATCCTGGCGTGTGCCGTCTGCTGGTCAGCGCATGTGCAGGTCGTCGGTCGATTCGCCCCGCGGTGCGATCCGATTGCGCTGAGCACCCTGCAGTTCATGGTGACCGGCGTGGGAGCGGCGGTGGTGTCCATGGTCCTGCACGAGGAACCCGTGTGGCACGGCGTCCAGGAAGCCTGGCTCCCGCTGCTGGCTTGCGCGGCACTGGCCACCGGCCTCTGCTTCACGCTGCAGACGCTGGCGCAGCGAAACGCGCCGCCGACCCACACCGCAATCATCCTGAGCCTTGAAGGAGTCTTCGCGGCCATCACGGGCTGGCTGGCGCTTGGCGAATTGCTCACTGGGCCGCAGTGGATCGGTGCGTCGGCACTCCTCGTCGCGGCGCTCCTCTCCCAAGTACCCGCGCCGACTACTGGGAGCCGCCATCCCCAGATCTGAGCGGCTGGCCATCGGCGATGGGAATCGGCTGGATGGCAAACCCCCTCTCCTGCAGTTCACGCTCCAGGTGCTTGAATGTGGCATAGGAATCGGGCCACACCGCCACTTCCACCCGTCGGTCCGAGGGTGACGACCCCGCCAGCAGGATCGTGACGGCGGATCGTGCGGTGTCGGCGTCGGAGACCAGTTCGCCGATGCCGGGCGTCGGGCTGATCTCCCCGTCGCCCGGGGTCACTGTCGGTGCACTCACTCGCCCGCCGGACACGAGCAGCAAGACCGCGGCCCGTGCGTCGTTGGTGTTCCAGCGGCTGGTCCGCACGAAGGCCGTCGAGTACTTGAGCCTCTCCATCCGCGCCGCGATCTCGGCCTGGAGCTTGACCTGCGCCTGCTGGTCCTCTTCCGACTGGGTGATCTCTTCGGTGCGTTCTTCGATCACCTCGCGCGTGGCGGAGATCCGGTTGAGCGCGTCCTCGCGCTGCTGCCGCGACTCGTCGGCCGCGAGGAGCGCCGCCTTGTAGCGCTTGGTGAGTGCTGGATCTCCGGCGGGCGGAATGGCCTTGAGTGCCGCCAGGGTGGCCTGGACCTCCGTCTCCAGTTTCGTGAGTGCCGCCTGCAGTTCCTTCAGTTCCGATGCATCGCCGCCGCCCACGGGCGGCTTGGCGAAGAGCGCGACGATCATGACGATGAACATCACGACACCAAGGCCGTTGCAAAGGGCGTCGAGGAAGAGGTCAAACGAATCGCTGTCGACCGGCGCTGGGCGTGCGCGTCGTCCTCGGCGACGTCTCATGGCGTGGCTCCTTCGATGCCCGGTTCCTCGAACAAGCCGCCATTGGCGGGATCCCACAGTTGCCAGCCCACGTCGTACCCGCGCGAGTACCACTCCTGCATCGCCTGCTGGAAGGCCTCTTCCTGGCCTGGATGGAGCACGAACAGCAGGTACCAGTCACTGGCGCCGTGGCTGGGGCTGGCGGCGGTGATCGCTGCGTTTGCGTTCGGCGCGCCCACCGACCCGGCCGATCCACCGAGCGGCTCCGGGACGCCGTCCACGGAGAGGTGCCCACACGTCGCTCCCGTCGCCGACAGCTCCACGAGTAGCGGCTGCTTCTCCTGCTTCTCGCCGGGCCGATACTGGACCCGGGCGCGCTTCGCGGAAAGCGCGAACTCGGCCTCCAACGTCGCGGTGGCCCGCATCATCTGCTCCAGCTTTTCGGTGGATTCCTCCAGCCGCTCGGAGAGGGTCGCGAGGTTTCGCTTCTCCTCCTGCTCCACCTCTTGCGCTGCCTGTGCGCCGCGACGGAGGTCGTCCGCCAGTCGCTCGACACGTTCCACTTCCTCGGCCTCGATCGGCTCGCCTTCGTTTGCCTTCGCGAGCTGCGTCTGCGCCTCGTGCAGCTGGCTCTTGGCCGACTCAACGGCCTGCCGCGCTTCCTCGATCTTCTTGAGGTCGGCCGACTGCTGCTCGGGCGACCGTGGTGCGGGCTCCACCGGTTCCATCGACAATGGGTCAAGCGCCATGAGCAGCGCCACGAGGATCATGATGCCAAGCGTGGCGGCAACGATGTCCTGGAAGCTGAAGAACGACATCGGGGAACCCGATGCCGATGACCGGCGTCGGCTCATCGAGGATCCATCAGGCGCAGTCGCGCGATGACGTGGTCGTTGCAGTAGGTCGCCACGCGATCGAGGAGCCCCAGTTCCTGCTTGTAGACGTACGTCGAGTACAGCTGCACGATCACGGCCAATACGAGCGCGACCAGTGTCGTCTCGAACGCCGTGGCCAGGCCGGCGATGACCGGCGAGAGCGAGTCGCGAATGGACGATGCGTCACCCGCATCCTGGGTGAGCACGGCCTGGAAGTTGCCGATCGCCTGCCCGAGGCCGATCACGGTCCCGATGAACCCGAAGACGGGGACGGTCCAGATCAGGGCCCGGATGCTGGTGTACGAGGATTCCAGCGCGTTCGCGTCGCTGTCGGCCTGGCTCTCCAGGACGGCACCGACGTCGCGGACCTCTCCCAGGTTGCCCAGGTTGCTCAGCGCCGACCACATGCGGTTGAAGAGGAGGAACTCCCTCGGTCGCTTCGCCCGTGCGTTGATTCGGCTGAGTACCTCCGGCGCCGTGGCTGGGGAGAGGATGAAGTCGGTTCGCCGCGGCAAGAGGTCGCCAGAGGCCAGCGCGCGGCTTTGCACCCGAACCTTGAAGAGCTTGGCCGTCAGCATGAGGCATGCCCACGAGGCAGCCAGCACGCAGGCATAGTTGGTCCACGAGCGATTCATCATCGTGGCCAGGTCCCATGAGGTGAACATGGACATCGCCGCCCACGTGATGCCCGTGAAGACGATCGACACGCCGAGCCACAGGGCGCCATGGGCGGCCAGCCCGCGATCGGAGGAGAGGCCGAGGAGGCACTCAGGGTCGCCGGCGGAAGCATCAAGCAGTTGCGTGTGTGGTTGGGTTGGTGCAGCCATGAATGGGTCCCGTAGGCAATGGTCGATTGACCTGGTCCAGCTCGTGCAGGGCCACGACAGAGGCAATCGCGGCGCAGAGCGATACCAGAAGGTGCCGTGCTGCGTCCAGGACAAGGAATCGGTCCGAGGGATTGGAGTTGGAATACGCCAGCATCCCGGCGACGAACACGCCGACCCCGGCCAGTGCCGCAGCGGCGATGGACAGGGTCGTGGCACGCTTCGGCCATGCGCCAGTCTGGAGCGCCACGGCGCAGGCTGCTCCAGCCATCGGGAGCAGTGCCGTGACCAGGAGCGACATCCGCGAGGTGACCGCGCCGGCCACCAGCGCATCGACTCCCCCAAGGCCTGCGACGACCATCGGCCATGCGGCCAGTCGGCCGGACCACGCCAACGCGACGGCCAGGAGGATCGTGACATTGGCCACGGCTGTCCAGCCCCAGGCGCCCTGGGCGATGACCACCGATGACGCGCTGGCGGCCGCGGCCACGCCAGCGGCGACGAGGCAGGCCATCGCCCGACCCTTGCTCGGGTGCGCGTCGCGTCGCCTCTCGCCGATCCCGCACGCGAGGAGCGTCGCCCCGCACAGCGATATCACGATCGGCGTCGGCTCCTCAAGCCACCGCAACGATGACCCCTCACGGCCCATTGGCATCGCCATCGTGAGTGCCGTCAGCGCACCCGCCACGCCAAGGACCACGGCTGGAGTGACCATCCCGGCCAACGACCAACCCAAGGTCGGCGCGGCTCCCGCTGACGGCATTCCCCCGATTGAATCCATCCATGCGCCGCCATGACCGGATGGATCGACCATCGGGTCATCAATCGCCGTGGACGAGGCGAGCATCGATTGCGCCTGTCGAGCCGAGAGCCACGTCCTCCCGCCATCGGAAGAAAGCTCGTGGACCGGTGTGATCTCGCTTCGCTGGAATCGCTTGCAGACGTCGCTCTCCGACAATGGCCCAAACACCTGCTGCCCCAGCCGGACCAGGTACTCCTGTCGCTGGCCGGTGGCGCTCACGGCTTCTTGTCCTGGTCCCGCGTGTCGCTGGAACCAAATCCCGCGCCGCGCTGCTCGAACACGAGCGTGTCCGGTGGCACGCCCTGCAGCGCCCGTTGTCGATCCAGCCCGTCGGTGGCTCCAAGCGGGACGACGGCGACCGGAGCATCCTTGCGCGAGAGGACGGCGACGGGGTTCCGAGACGCCGACTGCGATCCTGCCGAGAGCCATTCGATGGCCCGACCGTCACCGGTTCGGACCACGCGGCCCACTGGCTGGTACGAGGAGCCGAGCGAGCGTGCCGCCTCAGCGCGAGAGGCGTCCACGTTGGCGCTGAGTTGTTCGGGGGTCGGAGCGGAGCGGAGCGCCTGTGTCGCCCGCCGCCGCGCCGCCTCCGTCGGGCCACTGGCTGGAGCAATCCAGTCGGCGTCGGCCACCGCCGCGCTGGCGGCCGCCCTTTCAAAGGCATCCCACAGCTGGCTCGACGACGCCAGCGGTCCTCGCAGGCACGAGGCCAACCCCTCGGCAATCATGACGCGAACCAACGGATCCAGCGAATCATCCACGACGGCCAGCTTCCAGACCTGGATGAGCGTGGCGGGGTCGTCACTCGGGTTCGTCGCGAGGAACGCGGCGACCCGGGACGCCATGGCGGCTTGCGGCGACTGTCCATCAAAGGCAATCTGGTCGAGCGGGAACGATTCTCGCTTGGGCTTGTCCAACGCATCGACACTCGTCACGACCGCCGCGATGTACTTGGCGCCTATCCGGCCGGTCATGGAAAGGCCGCGCAAGACGTAGTGTGACGTGCCGTCCACCAGGCGGATTTGCCCAAGCGACATTGCGGGTTGCTGCGCCAAGCCTTCGATCCACGCCAGGCAGGGCTGCGCAGGCTCAAGCAGCGCCAGGGTCGCCGTCGCGCCAAAGGGCGTCAGGGGATGGGCGATGATGTGGTCACCCAAGGCGTTCGCCAGTGCGGCGCGCTCCTTCGCGGAGGTCGGCAGGGGCCGGCCGGCGAAGGGCTGCATTCGCGTGGTCCAGTCCATGAGCACCTCCCACGCGACCAAGTCAGCCGCGGCCGTGCGGCACTCCTTCGCCCTCGGGTCCTCCGGCCAATCGGAGGCGAAGCCAACGAGTTCCTCCGCATACTGCGCGGGCGATCCTGCGGCCAGGCGCAACTTTGCGTAGGCGGCGTCCCTGTCTCGAGAACGCGATCGCTCCTTGCGCAAGGCGGACCAGTCCGTGTTGAGCCTCTCCAACTTCTCGCGCGCCTTCCCGAAGGCGACCTTCGGCGGGTCCGAGATGCCTTTCTGCAGTTGGAGCGATCGGCTTTGCGCCTCCAGCGCCGACAGGAACTCGGCGGCGCCGTCGTCGTCCGGGTCGAGACGACTCAGCTCGGTCAGCCCGTCAAAGAGGGCCTGCACCTGTTCGCTGAACGCTGCGTCGCGATCCCGCTGGCGAGCCTCGGCTGCCGCGGCATAGTCCGCTCGCCACTTCGAGACTCGCTCGCGCTGCGCCACCGTCACCACCAGCCGGTCGGCCTCGTCGATCGCCGACTCGCGTGCCCGCGCCGAGGCCGGTTCGCCCGCTTCCACCATCAACACCTCGAACCGACGCTCGTCGTCGCCCCGGGCGGCGCGTGCCCGTGCCAGCTCATCGGAGGCGTGCACCACCTCATCGTGCCGGTCCAACCCCAGCTCTTTCGCGCTCGCCAGGTGCTGGTCGGCATCCTCCAGCTGCCCCTGCTCGATCAACGACAGGATGCGGCTGGCGATTTGCCCAGCGTGCTCGTCGGCGCGGTACGCCACGATTCCCCACGCGACGAATGCGCCGACCGTGATGATGGCCGCGGCGGCACTGAGCCACCGGACAGCCCTGGCCCGCCGCTCCTGCGCGACAAACTGCTGGATGCGCGACGAGGCCGCGAACTGCTCGTCATCCCACGGTTCGTCTGGAGGCACGCTCTCCACGCCCCGGAGCGCTTCCTCCAGTTGCGCGCGCGTGGCCGTCTGCAATCCAAGCAGCGCCTGCAGCGCCGCGAGACGCGCCATGCCATCCCGACGCCGTTCTTCGTCCCGCTGTTGCTGCTCGATCCATGCGATCGCGGCGTCCGCCTCGGCGGCCACGTCTCCGGTCAGGGGCATCCCTGAGTCCGACAGGAAGAACCGGAGTGCCGCGAACTGCTGCGCCTGCGCTCGAGCACCGGCCAAATCCTGCTCGAGAAATCGCTCGTGGAGAAGGCGTGCCACCTCCGCGGCGCGGTCGTGTGCGGTGCGCGGCCCCAACGCCTGGAGTTCTGACTCCCACTTTCGTGCCATCGCGAGGGCCACGGGGTTCTTCCAGTCGGGCCGTGCGGCAAAGCCCTGCATCCGCCAACACTCCTCAAACTTGCCCAGTGCGAGGCTTCGGTTGTACGAGTCACCAAGCTCACGCAGCGCCGACTCCTCGAAGCGCAACGCGTCCTCGCGCCAGGCTGGGCTGGAGGGATCGGCCCGCACCAGCCTCCAAAGCGTCTGCAGCCGAACGTGCGCAGGATCCCGCCGGAGATTCTGGATGCGCCACTCATCCAGGATCGGCTCCAGCTTCTCCAGCGTGCGCATGCCATCAAGGAGTTCCTCCACCTCGCGCATGCTCAGCCCCGGTGGATCGGCCAGCCCGTGTCGCTTGCAGAACTCCGGCCACCTCTCCAGCGCGCGGTCGTGAAGCACGGCCAGCACGTCCAGGAGCGGTGGCTGGCGCTGCGCCATCTCGCGTGCCTCCAGCCGGGAGCCCTGCCGCAGCAGCGACAGGCACTCGGCACTTCGGCGCCGCGCCTCCGCGACAAGCTCCGCGTACTGGTGGGCAATCGCGGCAGACTGCGCCTTCTCGCGGATCAGCCCGTCCATGACCCACCGCACGGCATCGACCACCTGCCTGGGACGCATCATGGCGTGGCCCTCGACGATGAGCCGTCCGGACCCACGTCTCCGTCGGCCACGCGCACGATCGCGCGCGGTCGGCCACCGTCGGCGTCACGGATGGTCACGGAGAATGGCGTGGCGATCTTTGGGTCCCCCTCCTTGCGGTAGTTCTCGGCGGCCTCTTCGTACACCTGCCTGAGCCTCTCGATCTCGCCCGCGTGGAGTCGCTTGGCACCCTCGGAGGCCGGTGGCGGAGCACTCTCGATGGCCTCCAGGTCCGACTTGGCTCGATCCATCACTTCACGAGCACCCTCCGCGAAGAAGACGTCGAGCGACGCATCGTCGCGCAGGAAGATCGTCAAATTGGGACCACTCCCGCTGAGGACCAACTCACGCGGACTGCTTCCGGGCTCCATGGTCCACGGCGACGGGAGCTGGCCGTGGTCGATCACTTGCGCCGGCAATCGTGCCGGAAGTCCCAGCCGCTGCCGTCCCTTCGTCGGGTTGATGGTGCGCTCGATGGGCGGCGCGGCGACGATGAGCACGTCGCTGCCTTCGTGCCGACAGACAATCTCGCCCAGCTGCAACGAGTCACGGATTGCATCCAGCTTGGGTTCGTACCGCTTCCGGTCAACCAGCTCCCACGCGAATCGCAGCGTGCCCCTGTCGTAGCGGAGTTCGGCCAGCGTGGGACCCTTGCGAGCCGCTCCGGTGAGCGGGTCCGTGATGGCCGCGGCCTGAAGTAGCACCCGGCGTCCCGCCACGTCATCGATCCAGACCACGCCGGCCGAATCGGGAAACGAGGGACGCAGCACGACACCCGACACTGTTCCGGTCAGGGTCGCGAGCGTCGTTTCGGTGCGCCGCTGCATGCCGAGCCGATCAATCTTGAGGTCGAAGGCACCATCGGGCGACGCGACCCGCACGGCGTCCACGGCCGGTGCGCCGGCGCAGGCGAGGCAGGCGAGGAGCGCGAGCCAGTTCACGATGGCTTCCTCGCGCTGCCCTTCCGGCCGGTGCCCTCCTTCGGGGGCGCGGATTCGACGACGGCGAGAGTGCCGGCGGGTGGCTGTGTGTCCGCGCGTGGGGCGCCTGGCGCGACGCCGTCGATGGCAATCGCAAAACGCTGGACGGGCCACGCATCGCGCACGCGCTTTGCGGAGTCCACCTGGTCCTGTGCGTAGGAACCTGCGGCCTCGAGGAAGTCGGCAAAGTCGGTGAAGATCGCATCGGTGGAGCGATCGACCGTCCTTGTTCCAACGAGGTAGTCAACGCTCTTGGAGTCGCCCTCCTGGACCGAGTCGTTGGCGACGACCTCGTCGCGCAGGCGCAGCAACTCGTCTTTCGTCAGCGTTGGTGCTGGATCCTCCTTTCGCCTCCTGTCCTGATAGGTACGCCCGAGGGGCCCGACCGTCGGGTCATCGTTCGGGTTCAAGTTCTTGGCGGCATCGGCCATCTTGCGTGCCGCCGAGGCGACTCGATTTGAGAACTCCGCGGCCCGCACATAGAAGTCCTCGTCGATGGCCGACCCCGCGACCGCCGAGACGAACTCAACGGTCGCCCCGCCGCTCCCCAACGACACGTGGAGTGAGGCCTCGCCGCCTCCGACGGTGACCGTGCCACTCTCGCCTCGAGCGACTTTCGTGGCCATCCCACCCGGCGCAAGCGGCTGCACCACGATGGAATGGACCCACTCAGGGCACACCACCGGTTTCTTCTCGCCAGGCGGGATCGACAGCGTGGGTGCCGCACCGGATTGATCCACCCCGAGCAGAACCGTCTCCGGTGCCGCGCCGGCTGACACCTCCAGCCACACTCCCTGCAAGAGCTCCGCGTATCCGCCGAAAGGACTGAGGTCTGCTTCCGCCTGCGACCGAAGCAGCACCCACTCCCACTGGCCATCGGCGCCCGCACGCGCCTCCGCGAGCGGGGTGGACGGCCCACCAGGCTTCGTCTGCACCGAAAGCTGAGATCCCTGGGTCGTCAGGCCAAGCGCCATGAGTTCCGGCACAGCGAAGAGGGTGACCGAGGATCCCGGCGCAATGCCAAGCGGCCGGGCTTCCTTGGACGCACTTGGGACCATCGCGGTCCGCATCGCTCCACCCGACGTGGCGGCCGTTGCCGATGCTGGCACTGCGCGTTCTGGCTGCGTCGGGACGACGGGGGCCGTCGGTGTCAGCGTCGGTGCCGTTGAAGTTCCCCCGGTGTGCGCCTCACGCTTGGCGGCCGCCAGTTCCCGCTTCAATCGATCCACCTCAGTTTGCAGCGCCGCAGCCCCTTGCTTGGCATTCTGCAGGTCGACGGCGGTGCGAGCCTGGGCCGCGGTGATGTCCCTGACTTCACTCCTGGCGCCATCTCGTTCGGCGGTCATTTGAGCGACCGCCATCTTCAATTCATCGCGCTCCTTGCCAAGGGTGCTGACTTCCGTGCGAAGCGAATCGGCCTGCAAGGTCGCCTCGTCCAGCTTGCCCTTCACGCCGACCCACATGAAAACACCCGTGAGCACTCCACCCACGACTGCTCCGGCGACGCCTGCGGCGAGCAGCACGCCGGCCGCACTCTTCGCCGGAGCCTCGATCCCACGGCTGGACGGCGACCACTCACCCGACGGCCTGATTGGGGTGATGCGAGCGGCGGCCTCCGCCACGGGTTCGTGGTCTCCCAGTTGGGAGGTGACATCGGCACGATCGGGAATGGCGTTGCCAGCAGCGACCAAGGCTGTCCGCAGCTGGTGCTGGTGGCGCGCTTCCTCGTCGGGCAGCGACGCGCTGATGTCCGGGAGCGCGAGCAAGCCGCTGCGTGCGGCCTCGACATATCGACCCTCTCGCTGGCATGGCCCGGCGCGCACCAGATCAAACACGCGAGCCCCCTGCTGACGCGCCGCCGTGGCTTCGGCCGTCCCGTCGAGGAGAAATCTCCAGACGCACACGTGGTTCGGGAGGCTTCGCTGCCAATACGTGGAGAACGTGATCCGCCATCGCCACTCGGGCGGCAAGAGCGCGATCGCTTCATCGACCAGGCGCAGCACGTTGGTCGCAGGAGGGACGATGATGTGCGTGGGCTTGCTGGCATCGAGGACAAAGTCGCTGGCCAGCGCCCCGGCCCATCCGGCATCCCCGGTGAGTTCCTGCCAGGCGTGGCAGATCCCGGGCGCGCGATGGAGGGCTGGCGGCAGCACTCGATGAGGCGGCAACAACTCGGGAGCTCCGGGCCAGTGCGAGCGGATCACCTCATCGGTCTGGAGGATGGCAACCGGACCATTCGGGTCCAGCTCGCCTCGCTCAAGCACGACGAAATGCGCGAACTTGTTGCTGCGTCCACTGTGGTCCGGCGCGGCGGCGCGGACGGCGCCCACCGCGTGGAATCGCTCGCCACCGGCGGAGAGCGTGGCGTGGAGGAACTCGACGGGAGCATCTTCGACAGCAGGGCCCCACGGCGGCAACCGGTAGCCGGTCATCGCCTCAAGGCCCATCCTCATGGCGGTAGGCATCCCCTGTGAGATGGCGACCGAACAAAAACCTTGGCTGCCGGGAAGGATCCCCTGCTTCGCCGACGTGTAGATGAGTTCACGAGCCATGGTGGAGTTCCTCGCGGCCCGCCCGTTCCGAGGTCAGGCCATCGTCGTCGTCGAAGGCCGGGGAGAGTGCGCCAGCCTCCTCGCCAACCGCACCGTCAAAACGCTGGTCGGCGGATTGGCCCGCCTTCGAGTCGGTGAACGCAATCAAGTGCTTGGAATATCGCGCCAGTGCGTAAACGAATGGAACCGTGACCCAGTGCGGGTGGATGCTTGAAGGCAGTACCTTCAGGAGCCCAGTCGCCTTGTCCAGCATCGGTGCGGTCCCGGTGCTGCTCACGGGGATGAAGAAGATCCGCTCGAATGCGTCTTCCGCCGCCGCCACCACTTCGGGCGCGATCTCGCGAAGCATTTCGCGGATTCTCACGGACACCTGCGAGATCCGGTCACGGTCGACATGGCCAACCTTGCGGCCCGGATTCAGGGGCTGGTAGGGTTCGGTCGTCAGGTCAAGGCCTGGCACCAGTGACCCCCACGCGTCCGACTTGGAGACCAGGAGGAAGAGCGGGCGCTTGATGCGCGCATGCGGGGCGAGTCCGGTCGCCGTGCGAATCCGGTTGGCCAGCTCGACCAACATCGTGTCCTGGCGCATGCCACGAATCGGCATGTCCAGCTGCGGATCCCTGGACGACTGCCGGAGCCGCTCGCGGAACCGCACGTCCTGCAGCGGGTCGAACAGGCACAGGACCACTCGGGCTTCCGACAGGTGGCGCGTGCCCGGCGCGGTTGGCGTGTCGGCTCCGGGGAGGAAGTGCTCACCGGCGTTGTCGTAGAGACAGAAGAGGTAGGTCAACCGGTCGCGCGCGGTGCCATTGGCGTGCTCGGCGCGCGGGCGCAGGCTGAAGAGGTACGGGCGCGGCAGGAACGTGGTGATCCCGGGCGTGAGCTGGACCGCGAAGGCGTCGCCACCCTCGAGCTCGGTCTTCTCGAGCGCGACGGCGTTGCCTGGGTCGTCGGCAAGGAACAACCGTTCCTCGTTGGCCGCGATGGGTCGATTGATCAGCGCGTCGGCATCCTGGAAGGTGATGCCAAAGTCTCTCGGAAGGAGCTGGCGCAACTGCCACATCGCCGCCGCGAGGAAAAAGGTCTTGCCGCTTGCAGGCATCCCGGCGAGCGAAAGGATGAGTGGCATTCGCTCCAGGACGTCGTGCGGGAACGGGAGGTGGCATCGAGGGCACGCCATTCGTGACGTGGGAGCGCCCCTCGCGTCGATGGCCTCCCCCGCCGGGGTGAATCGCGTGGGAAGGAATCGCTTGGCTTCGTCGGGGCCCAGGAGCTCGTCACCCCGCTCTTCCGGGTGGGACGCGATGAAGAGGACTTCTGTCGGGGCGAACTTGGCCCAACAGCAGGGACACATCACCCTCGCCAGAAGTCGCCTCCTCATGGTCGATGCTCCCTCGAGGATGATCGCCTTCGATCCATGTCACGGTAAGTTACTCAGAACATGAAGGCCAGCACAGCCAATGCGTGGCTCGCAGCGCGATCACGCGACCGCGCGACGATCGGGATGGCCTCGATGGCATTCTTCGTTCTCTGTGTCCTGCTCTGGACACTCTTCATGGATGGCCCTGGTGCGGCGGGGTCGGGCGGCGGCGAAGGCGGCGGGGACGGCACAGGCATCGGCGCTGGGAAAGGGGCAGGGCTCGCGGACGCGGGAGAGGGACCCGGGGCAGGTGACGCAGGAACCGGGCGAGGCGCCGTCGATGAAGGTGGGGACGACGTCCCCCAGGGCTCGCCCGACGGTCAGCAAGTGGCGGCGGCCTCCACAAGACCGCACGTCGTGACTCCGCCAGATCCCGTGGCCGGTCGCACCGCCCCGCGGATCGGACACACGCTCCCACAGGCGCCGACCGACCCGGCACAGACGCAGCCGACACCCGCCCAGCCAGCGGCTCGAGGGACTCCGGCCCCAGGTCGCTCCAGCAGCGGAGCCGCAGGCGAGGGTGGTGGTGGCGGCGGCGGCACGGCCGTGGAGTTCATGGGGGTCCAGACCGAGGCCAAGAACATCGTGTACGTCCTGGATCGATCCGGCAGCATGATGGCGGACGATCGTTCCTACCACACGTATCTGGAACTTCGGAAAAGCGTCATGGCACTCTCCAAGGAGTGCACCTTCTCGATCGTGTACTTCGATCACGAGTTCTATCCGCTCCTTGAACGAGGCCAGATGCACAAGGCCGTGAAGAAGGAAAAGGATGCCGCGCTGGACTGGGCGAGCACGATGGGACCGCTGGGCGCCACCGATCCATCCGGTGCGTTGCGGTACGCCCTGGAGGAACTGGACTGCGACACGATCTTCCTGATGACCGACGGCGAGTTTGACGAGATGAGCACTCGGAACGTCCTCTCCCAGTTCAACGCCGGTGCGCGCGTGGCGGTTCACACGATTGCATTCCACTCCAATGCGGGCGCATCAATCCTGCGTGGAATCGCGGACGACTATCGAGGTCAGTACCTGTTCGTGCCGCCTCCGTGAGTGCGTGGGTGAGTGGGTGAGTGAGCGA
>SXGR01256387.1_pt1 | contig 67554 bp, 48 predicted proteins | sample 3174711 | NCBI WGS metagenome assembly SXGR01 (sample SAMN11356860, study PRJNA531348) | freshwater metagenome | isolation source: freshwater sample F1-60 | place: China: Fuxian Lake, Yuxi | collected 2017-12-25 | reverse complement strand
TCGGGTCCTCCACTCACGCCGGATGACCTACCCCGCCAAACCTAACCCAACCTGTAACCCCCAACCCCAAAAGTGTTACCTATGTTCTGAACCAGAAGTGTTACCGATGTATTGACCGGGCCACCTCACCGCTTGCCTGAACCCTCGACTCTCAGCTCACTCCCGACCTGCTCAGGTCCCCATCCAACCCCGCTGCGTCATTGCAAACCCTCAACGGCAGCCTGCCCACTCTCCACCCCCAGCAAAACCTCCCCAGAAAGCCTCTTCCTCCTCCGTGTCCCCGCACCTCCGTGTGGGTCTCTTTCTTTTCAGAGGGACCCAAAATTCCCCGTGCGGTTCGGGCCCAACCCCGGTCCAATCCAACCTGAACACACCATGAGTGCCGTCGCCGTCTTCGCCCCCATCGTCATCGCCTCCTGGCCCGCCCTAGGGGCCGCTGTCGCCTCCGCCGCCACCTCGCTCGGCTTTTCCATGGTCGATCAGGCTGTCGCCAACGCGAACCAAACCCAAAACACGGACAGCGTCCAACGGGTCGATCTGGAGATCCCCGGAAGCGAGGTCGTCCTCGAGACGCTTGGACGCGACCAGCGGATCCGACTGGTACGGGATGGGGTCGAGGCCCTTTTTGCCCGCGACGCGCGCGGTCGTGCCTCGGTCTGCGTCACGGGTGAGGGCTATTCGGAGGACGTTCTGCGCCAGGTCGGCGAGGAGCTCAGCGGACGCATGGTCCAGCACTACGTCCTCCAGAAACTGAAGTCGGAACTCGATTCACGAGGCATGAACCTCGTCGAGGAGACGGTCGGTGAAGACCAGTCGATCCGGCTCCGTGTGCGCCACTGGCAGAATTGATCCACCTCCATTCAGCCCCAGGTTCCCACACCATGAACGTCCGCGAATACGAGATCACGATCGGCCCCACCGGCGAGGTGGAACTCCACATCGACGGAATCAAGGGCAAGGGATGCCTCGAAGTGGTGAAGCTGTTCGAATCGCTCGTGGGAGAGGTTCGGGAGGTCCGGCACACGTCTTCGTTCTACGAACCGGATGACGACGTGGTGATCCGGAACCAGCAGCATCACTGAACGCCAGCTGGGTTCCCATGGACTCCAGCGACTCCAGCTACTATCCGCCCCGGGCCAGTCGGGGACGGATGTCGGCGGCATCGGGGGTCCGCTTCGAGCGGCTGAAAAACCGCTTCGCACACGTCATGCGGCGGCTGCCAAGCACGCCTTCCTTCGGTATCCTGTCGTTCCGGGACGGGGTTCTTTCCGTCTTTCTGCCGGGATATGCCTACGTGGCGATGGGCCGATGGCAGATCGGGCTGATCATGGCCGCGGTCTGGATCCTTGCCCTGGTGCTGCTCCTGGTCTTCCTCGCGAATCCCACCCTCCGGGCGTGGTGTCTCGGCACCCTGGCATCCACTCATACCAGCGGTCTGGCGCTGGCCATTCTCCGAACGCGGGAACTCGATCCGGACCTTCCGTCCCCGACACTGGCTCATCGGATCGGATTCCCCCTCGCCCTCTGGGCGATCGCCGCTGCGGTCGTGTATTGGCCTCTGGATGTACTCCTCAACGATACCTTCGCCCGGGTCGTGCTGGTCGACGGGCGGAACATCATCGTGAACCCGAGGGTCGAACCCGAGGATCTTGTGCGCGGAGACACCATTCTCTATCGCTCGGAGGGCACCCGCCGGGGGGGAGGGGAGATGCAGGTCCTGATGCGGGGCGGGCTGTACTGGGGGGTCGTGATCGGTCTCCCCGGGGATCGGATCCAATTCACGACCAACGGCGTGGTGGTGGCAGGGCGATCTAGACCTCTGGAAGCGTACATGCCCATGACGGGGGCGGTTGCCATTCCGAGGGACACCTGGTTCGCATGGCCTCGGATGCTCCAGCGAGCGGCGGGGGCAGCCTCACCCGACGTGATTACCCAAGCGTTTCTCGACCAGGCCCAGATCACCCGGGCAGAGTTCGTGGGTCGCCCCTATCGGAGGTGGTTTTTTCGGCGTCAGGAAACCGAATGAGTCGTTTCGGCAATCTCGAGTTCGAATCACACGAACAGCCCCGGCACGGGGCCGAGTCAGAATCCCGGGATGGTGCCTATTGGATGGCCTCGGCCGAGGCGGCCTACCAGGCGATGGATTTCGAACTCGCCCTGCGGCACTACTCAAGGGTCCTCGAGTTTGAGCCTGGATCCATCCCGGCCTGGACCGGTCAGGTCCGGGTCCTGATCGAACTGGGGGAGTATCGCGAGGCCCGGGTCTGGGCCGACAAGGCCCTCGAACGCTTTCCCACCGCTCCGGAACTGCTGGCAGCGAAGGCAGTGGCCTTGGGACGCCTCGGGGATCTTGATCCTGCGTTGGCGTTTTCGGATGCGAGCCTGGAGGAGCGGGGTGACACCGCCTACATCTGGCTGGCGCGTGGGGACGTCCTCCTCGCCCGCAGGGAACGCCGGGCGGACTACTGCTTCGAGAAGGCCTGCGCCCTCGAACCCACCGGCTGGTGGGTGCACTGGCTTGCCGCGCGGATCCGGCACCACTACGGACAGTTCGCCGCCGCCCTCAAGCTCGCCCAGCAGGCCGCTGCCGCAGACCCCGGAAACTGGGTCGTCTGGCTGCTCTGCGGGGATTGCGAGGCCTCCCTCGGTTTTGCCGGCAATGCCCGCCGGTCCTACCAACAGGTCGCCGACCTCAACCCGGAATACCGTGCAATCGGAGAACGGATCCATCAGCTGGACCGACGCGGGATCTTAGCTCGCATGACCGGATGGTTCCGACAGGGACTCCACTCCTGATTCCAGAAGGCACTGCCAAAGACTTCCTTCCCATGGATATCCATCCGTACCTCGACCGGCTGCTCAACCGGGCCTACGAACAGCGGGCATCCGACCTCCACCTGGTAGTCGGGGTCCCACCCGCCTTCCGCATTACCGGTGAGATCGTGCTCGCAGACGCGGATGCCTTGTCGGAGGAGGACAGCCAGGCGATGGCGGATTCCCTCCTGAATGAGCTCCAGCGTCGGAAGCTGGATCACGACTGGGAGCTCTGCATCTCGGTCCGTCATCCGGTGGCTGGCAGGATCCGTGTCACATTCTATCGCCGGAACGGTGTCACGGAGATCAGCGCCCGCTTCTGTGGCGATCGGATCGCGAGCCGCGAGGAGCTGATGCTGCCGGCACGGATCGACGACTTTGCGCGGCGTCCGAACGGACTATTTCTCGTGACCGGTCCGACCGGTGCCGGAAAGACGACGACGCTCAACTACATGATCGACCTGATCAACCGGGAGCGCCGATGCAAGATACTGACCATCGAGGATCCGATCGAGTTCGTTCACCCGAACGACCGGGCGATCATCGTGCAGCAGGAGGTCCTGACCGACGTGCGTTCCTTCAACCGGGCGCTGATCCACGCGTTGCGTCAGGATCCCGACGTCATCTGCGTCGGCGAGATGCGGGATCACGAGGCCATCGCGACGGCCCTGACCGCGGCGGAGACGGGACATCTGGTTCTGGCGACGCTCCACGCCCCCAGTGTGGGCCACGCCATCGAGCGCATCGTGGGCATCTTCGAGGGCAACGCCCAGAAGCAGGTGATCCTTCAACTCTCGAACAGTCTCCAGGGCATCATCGCCCAGGAACTCCTTCCGAGTCTGGACCGGACCCGTCGAGTGCTCGCCTACGAGCTGTTGCTGGCGACCAACGCCGTCCGAACCGTGATCCGTGAAAACCAGATCCACCAGCTCAACAACATCATGCAAACCGGGGCCCGGGACGGCATGGTGCTCATGGATAACTGTCTCCATGACCTCTACTCGAAGTGCCTCATCAGCTACGACACCGCGGTGAGCCGGGCCCGGAACACCGAGCGGTTCCGGAAGGACGGGGAGTAGGAGTCCTCGGTCCAGTTTCTACCACTCGATCAATGCGGCACCCCAGGTGAGTCCGGCACCGAAGACGACGAGCAGAACGAGGTCGCCCGACTTGATCCGGCCTTGGGACAGGGCTTCGTCCAGTGCGATCGCCACACTGGCGGCGGAGGTGTTGCCGTAGCGATCGACGTTGACGTAGAGCTGGTCCTCGCGAGCGTTCAGCCGGTCGGCAACGGCCGACATGATACGCTGGTTGGCCTGGTGCGGGATGATGCAGGCGAGTTGATCCACCGTGACCCCGCAGCGTCCCAGCACCTCCTGAGCAGCGGACACCATGGCGTTGACCGCATTCTTGAAGGTTTCCTTCCCATCCATCCGGAGGAAATGGAGCTTCTTAGAGACGGAATCGAGTGTTGCAGGACAAGCACTGCCGCCTCCGGGCACCTGAAGCAGCTCCGACTTTCCACCATCGGAGCCCAGACAGGTCATCAATAGCCCATAGGACCCCGGCCGGTGCTGAAGCACTGCCGCCCCAGCGCCATCACCAAACAACACGCACGTGTTGCGGTCGGTCCAGTCGACGAAGGCCGACATCTTCTCGGCACCGATGATCAGGACGGTGTTGTAGGTGTGAGAGGCGACGAATTGGCTGCCGACCTCGAGCGCATAGACGAATCCGCTGCAGGCTGCCTCGAGATCGAATGCAGCAGCTCGTGTTGCACCGATGCGGTCCTGGACGATGCAGGCGGTGCTGGGGAAGAGACGATCGGGGGTGATCGTGGCGACGATAATCAGGTCAATCTGATCCGCGGTGACGCCTGCATTGGCCATTGCCTTCTTGGCGGCTTCGACCGCCATGTCGGACGTCGCCTCATTCTCTGCAGCCAAGTGACGTTCCCGGATTCCAGTCCGGGTCGTGATCCAGTCATCCGAGGTCTCGACCATCCGTTCAAGGTCGGCATTGCTGAGGATCCGTTGCGGAACGTAGGCGCCGACTCCGGTAATCGAGACCGTCCTGGGTAGAGGACGCTGTGGAAGCGAGGGGCGGGAGGTCGGCATGAAACGGCAGGGACGCCGGGCGGGATGTAACCACCAATTCCCCGGTGACGACAACCTGTACGCTTGGGATTCTAGAATTCCGCCCCGGCTGCGGTCATGGCCGCAGCCACCTCGCGTTCAATCTCCCCGCTAAGGTTGCCCAACACGGCTTTCGACCCCTGCAGGATGGAGTGCTTGAGCGCCTCACGACGCGCCGAACCGTGGATCTTGATGACCGTGCGATGCAGTCCAAGGATCGGGGCTCCCCCATAGGTCTCGGGATTCAACCGGGCCTTGATCCGTCGCAGGCCGCCCGAGGCGAGCAGAGCACCCAGCTTCCGCAGCAGGCTCGGGTGCTCGAGCAGTTCGGCCCGCATCAGATGGCCCACGGTCTTCCCGAGGCCCTCGGAAGTCTTCAGGACGAGATTGCCAACAAAGCCATCACAGACCGCCACGTCCACGCCATCGGTGAAAAGGTCGAACCCCTCGCAATACCCGATCGAATTGAGGGAGGTCTTGCGGATGAGGTCGACCGCGTTCCGGGTGAGATCGGTCCCCTTCGACAACTCTGATCCATTGCTCAGGACCCCGACGCGGGGCTTCTGGATCCCCAGCATGGCCTTGGAATAGACCGAGCCCATGACCGCGAACTGCAGGAGGATCTCCGGCGTGCACTCCGGGTTCGCACCACCATCCAGGAGCACGAAGGCCCCCGTCCGGGACGGCATGATGCAGGCGAGGGAGGGGCGCTTGATCCCATCCAGCCGGCCAAGCCGGAATGAGGCTCCGGCAACGAGGGCACCGGTATTGCCGGATGAGATGGCGGCATCGGCCTTGCCGTCGCTGACCAGGGTCAGGGCCTGGTTCAGGGAGGAGTTCTTCTTGCGACGGACGGCAGAGGCCGGGTCGTCCTCCATGGTGAGAACCTCGGAGGCATCAAAGAATTCAACCCGGGGGTCCTTCAGGCCGACCTGTTCGGCGAGCGGACGCACCTCTGACTCCCGACCCACGACATAGATGGTCTTGAGGGTGGGTTCCGCAGCGAGGCCGAGTCGGATGCCGTGCAGGAGTTCGCCCGGCCCATGGTCGCCGCCCATGACGTCGACGGCAAGACGCATAAAAGCAGTCAGGCGCCGGACCCCTCTCGGGACTCCGGCGCCTGGGACTCAGACATCAGGCCGCGGCCTTGACGGTCACCACCTGGCGACCGTTGTAGTAGCCGCAGGAGGGGCAGACCCGGTGGGTGATGTGGGGGGCGGCGCACTGGGCGCAGGGGGTGAGCTGCGGCAGCTTGAGCACGGAATTGTAGGCCCGGCGCATGCGCTGGCGGCTTCGGGACGGTTTGCGTTTAGGGACGCCCATGGTGGATTGTGGTTACAGTTTCAACTTGTCCAGCGCGGCCCAAGGTGACGGGCCATCAGATGGCGACCCCTCGAGATGCGAATCGCGAGCCGACGCCGTTTGCGACAGCCCGCGACAGTCTGGTCTGCACAGCGGATTTGCTGGCAGGGCAAGATAGAAGTCCTCGCGCAGTATGGGAGTCAAGTCTGCAAAGTCGCCCTCGATCGGCACCGCCTCCTCACCCTCGAGCGGTGCAAGGGTGGCCAGTTCCGGGATTTCAACAGGGAGACGGAAGGGTTTAAGGCATCGGGAGCACTCACAGGCAACTGAGGTAGCCAGGGATCCCGTGACCAAAAGTCCGTCGGGCTGACGCTCGACATCCAGCTCATACCGAAGCGGCTCATCGAACCGGATCAGCTCGTCCCGATACTCCGTTCCGTAGGCCGCCACCGGAAGTTCCCCCTCCAAGTGGGCCGGCTCCTCGGCAAGCAGACGCAGGTTCACCAAGACTGGCATGCACGGAGTATCTGTCCGACCTCCGATCTCCGCAATGGCGCACCGATTGATGACCCAGGGATGGATTCCCCGCAAGAGGTAGTTCCGATCTGTCAGGACCCCTTCGATCGTCTCGCCAGTGGGTGGACTCCCCTCCGGCAAGCATCGGAGCAGTAGAGGACCCGATCCCAGTCCCGCTCCCATTTCTTGCGCCAGACGAACAGACGACCGCAGGCGGAGCAGATCTTGGAGGGGAGCTGGGACTTCTTCATGGATTCAGGACCCTTCCTGCAGGAAGGCGATCAGATCCCGAAGCTGATCCGGGGTTCGCCCCGCCTCCAGACCCTCCGGCATCAACGACAGACCGCTGGTGGACATCTTAGCAATGTCCTTGCGGGGAACAACGATCCTCATTCCCCCGGCCTGCAACAAGGTGACCGCCTCGGACGTCTCACCGCCCAGGAGTCCTACCTGGCTTTCCCCATCCCGGGTCTCGATCTCCACCGCAACAAACCCCGGGTTGATGGCCATGTTGGGGTCCAGGATGTTTGATAGCAGATCCTCGACGCTCCGATGCGCAACCCCGGTGAGGTCGGGTCCGACACGGTGCCCGATTCCGCCCGCCACATGACACCGGGAGCAGGATTCCTCGAAGACCGCACGCCCGCGCTTGGGATCACCGACGGTCGGGAGCTTGGCCATCCAATCCGTCACGAGGGCTTTCCGGTTGCTGTATTCCTCATCCCCCATGAAGGCGGCTGCCCTCCGGCGGATGTCCGGCGTCCCTCCCCGCAAAAGGCGTCGTCGTTGCTCGAGGTCGAGGTTCAGCTCACCGATTCCGATCTCGCCGGCCTCAAGGGCCGATAGAAGAGCGTCATGGTGGGCTCGACGTCCGAGCAGGAGCTCCAATACCGCAGTGCGGAGGCCAGGGCTCACACTCCGCCAGCGGGACACGAGGACGGCTCCGAGGTCGAAGTCCCTGAACTTGCCCAGTACGACCAGGGCTCCCCGCTGGAGTTCCACGGGCTCGCGGGCATCAAGGAGTCGCACCAGCGCGTTCGTGACCGTTCCCGGTTTGCCGAGTCCCAGCAAGGGCAGCAACGCCTCGCGGGCCGCGAGCGGCTGTTCGGGATCGGTCACGGTCTGGATGGCCCGGGTCAACGCTGAGCGTTGGGAGTCGTTCTCTGGGAGTCCGAGGGCCCGGGTGAGACGCCAGAGCGCATCCATCTCGATGGGATCCGCCAAGGCACTCCGTTCGTTGATCTCAAGCCGGAGGGACTCCGGCACCGTCACCTTGGAACCGCTGCGCGCGAGGCCTTCAGCCAGACCCTGCCACGCTGCGAGCCGAACTGGGACAGGCGTCAGATCCACGGCCGCACGAATCCACCACACAACGTCTTCGTCTCTATCTCGGGATCCGGTGCGTGCTCCTAGAAGGGCGGAGAGTTCCCGGAGGACCTCCTGGACTCCCCGGTCACCTCCCGTCGCAGCCTTCAAACCCAGGAACTCCTTGAGGACCCCGACACCTTGGGATGGCGGGATGGATGCGATCACCGCAAGACGCGACCACCGGTGGTTCCGGTCCTCGGCAAGAATCCGGGCGAGCACTTCCGTCGCCCTGGCCTCATCGACACGGCCCAGAACCTGGGCCAGCACAAACCGGACGCGCGGGGAGGGATCCAGGACCCAGGACCTTGCCTCAGCGGACCAGAACTTCCTTTGAATCGTTTTCCAAAGCTCCGAACTGCCGAGGTGGTCCCCTGCCAGTAGCAGCGCCTGCTCACGAACCCCCGGCGACGCATCATCGAGTGCATCCCGGATCTCGGCCTCGCGAAGCCCTCCCAATCCCTCCAGGGTCCTCAAGGCCTGGGCCCTCGACTCCGGAATCGCTGCACGATGGGCCAACTCCCGGAGCCGGGGGATTGCAGTCGTCGCACGACGCTCCACCAGGAGCCGCTGTGCTGTGGAGCGCTGCCAACCGTTGGCCCGCTCAAGCCAGCCTAGGCACTCTTCGTCACGAGGCGGCTTCATGGCCACGGGTTGCGCTGGCAGTCCCGACTTCGGGAATACCCGATAGATCCGACCCCGATTCTCTCCGGCACGGATGTCGAGGGTCTTCCGGAGCTTCTCCGGAATGTAGTCCGGGTGCTCGATCACATCCCGCTGCATATCCAGAATGTAGAGAGCTCCATCGGGGCCGATCTCGAAGGCAACGGGGCGGAATGCCGGATCCCGGCTGGCGAGGAACTCCCGTGCCTGCTCGTCCGGCGCCCGGCTCGCCTTGAAGACCGGCCCATCCGGATGGATCACGTCACGGTGAACAAGGTTTCCTACGACGTCTCCGACCAGAATGGATCCCCGGAGGTCGGCCGGAAACACCCCGGAGTCGATGTAACCCATGCCACCCGCCGCGCTGAAATGACCTGCCTGTTCCGGATGATTCGGCCGGGTCATCGCAGTAGAGATGGGATAGATCCGGCTCATCTCCTCGTGGTCCGAGATCGAGGCCGTGATGGATACCGGTGGGAAGCCAGGATGGCGCCGCGTGACATCGAGGGGGAGGAACCGGTGCTGGATATGGCTGATGTTGTAGGGAGTGAACGCTCGGCCGAACCCGTCGAACACGAGTCCGAATCCGCCCCCAGTGTCCCCGGTAAGAGCCACCTGCCCCGTCCATGGATCGAAGGTGAAGTCATGATTCCCCAGCGGCGTCACCACGTCCGGCATCCGAGGCGAACGGACTGACCCACTGCTGCCTCCATTGGCGACATGGAAACGGTTGTCGAGACCGTACCGGAGCCCACTGGCGAGGCTGTCCGAGATGCCTCTCTTCAACCCGGTCAGAACCACCTCCCGTCGATCCGCGACGCCGTCCCCATCCGAATCCCGCAGCCAGAGGATGTCCGGAGGCGCGACAACAAGAAGACCTCCCCGCCATGGGGCCACGCTGGTGACGTAGCTCAGGTCCCCGGCGAAGACCGTCGAACGATCCGCCTTGCCGTCCCCATCGGTGTCGACCAGGCGTCGGACCGCACTTCCGGTCCTTCCATTCGGACCTGCTCCATAGGGATAGTCGCGACACTCCCCAACATACGCGGCTCCCGTCTCGTCCCAGGCGATCGCAACAGGGTCGAGGACGTCCGGTTCCGCCGCCCAGAGTCGAACCTCGAGCCGGGGATCCACAATGATCTGTCCCAGGGAGTCCTCGGGCGAAAGTGCGGCCTCAACGGGAAGGAAGGCCAGCAGGATGAGGAGGCACGCCAGACGCATGAGGAGACCGTACCATCGGTCTCCAAATAGGGAAGGGTCTGAACCCGGATAGGCCCGGATCCCATGATCAGCAGTCCAAGTCGGGCCGATTGCTGCGCCCTTACTGCCCGGTGGTTCCGCCACCGATACCGGAGAAGGCCACGAACAGAAGAGCGAGGATCACGATGACTAGGACAGCGCCGACCGCGAGGAAGATCTTGTTGGTGTTGTTCGTCTTCTTCCCGAAGGCGGCACCTTTGGAGGACGGAGCAGCGGCGGATTCGGCGCCGATCTTGACCGCCGGCCGGGGCTGATCGGTCTGCTTCTTGCCGGTCTCGTAGCGCAACTCGACCTGGCCAAGACGCAGGGTCTGCCCCGGACGGAGCGTCGCCTCCTTCTCCGCCGCCAGCTGCGCATCGTTGATGAACGATCCGTTCGTGGATCCGAGGTCCTTGATGACGATCTCGTCGCCCTTGGCCCACAGCTCGCAGTGCCGGCTCGAGACGCTCGGCTCCGGAATGCAGAAGGTATTCTCCTCGAGACGCCCCAGCGTTCCCTTCTCGGTCTTCACGTCGAAGACCCGATCCGTGAAGCCAGCGGTGATGCAAACCAGTTTCGGCATAAGCGAGGTCGTCTACGTGTGTACCGGTTGACGGAACCACCCGTCAAACGCTTTCCCCCTGTATGGATGGAGTCATACGGCGGACATCGGAGGGGCTGGCTGAACGCCAACCCCGCTCAGCCGTGGCGGACAACCATGGCGCGAAACTCATCGAAGAGAGGGGTGGAATCATGTGGCCCAGGTGCGGCCTCAGGATGGTACTGGACGCAGAAGATCGGGCGCTTCTTGTGACGCAGCCCCTCGACGGTTCGATCGTTGAGGTTGATGCGATTGACCGCGACATCGCCCGGCAACGATTCCGCATCGACGGCAAAGCCATGGTTCTGGGAGGTGATCTCAACCCGGCCGGTCTCAAGATCCTTGACCGGCTGATTGCCGCCACGGTGGCCGAACTTCAGCTTGAACGTCCGCCCGCCGAGGGCCTGTCCCAGGATCTGGTGGCCCAGGCAGATCCCGAAGATGGGGATCCCGTGATCGACCAGCTCCTTGACCTCCCGGACGATGCCATCCAGAGCTGCAGGATCCCCGGGGCCGTTCGAAAGGAAGATTCCGCGCGGCTTATGCTTCAGCGCCTCGCGAGCCGTCGTATGGGCCGGCACGACCTGGATCCGAAACCCCTTCTGCCGCAGGCGCCGGAGGATGTTGTATTTCATCCCAAAGTCGTAGGCGACGATCGGGACATCGGCGGGGGGCAGCGGTTTCCGCAGACTCCGGGGATTGGGGGTCGTGTTGTTCTGGGTCAGTTCGAAGGCTCCTGAATCGCGGTCCTCAGGATCCCAGAGGAACGGTTCCTTGTGGGTCACCTCGGACACGTAGTCACGTCCTGCCATGCCGCCCCAGGAACGGGCCCGCGAGAGTGCATCCTCGACCGCAAGACCCTCGGTCGAAAGACAGCCGGAAAGCGCGCCGCGAACCCTCAGCTTTTTGGTGAGTGCCCGGGTATCGATACCCTGGATTCCAGGGATGCCGTGCCGTTCCAGATAGTCCGCCAGAGACCAGTCCGCGCGCCAGTTGCTGACGACAGGCGACAGTTCCCGAATGACAAACCCAGAGGCATGGGGCGCCCAGGATTCCACATCCTGCTGGTTGACCCCGTAGTTCCCGATCAAGGGGTACGTCATTGTGACGATCTGCCCCTTGTAGGAGGGATCGGTGAGGATTTCCTGATAGCCGGTCATCGAGGTGTTGAAGCACACCTCACCGGCCACCGTGGTGCGGCTGCCGAATGCCTGACCTTCAAAAACAGATCCGTCTTCCAGAGCGAGGATGGCCTTCATTCGCGGTCGCGCGGCGGGCATCTTGCCTTCGGCGCGGGCGCAGTGTGCTCACGCCGCCGGGCGGTGCAACAGGAACCTCAGACAGGAACCACCGGCCCGGAATCTCCCGGACGGGCAGGAGGATATCAGTGACCCGACTTCAGCCCCTCGACCACGAAGAGGTCGGTCAGGATCCGCCAGTTGAAATAGACGTATCCCTCGCCCCCGTGGGTCATGGCCACCGCAGGCTCACCGCCCAGGCTTCCCGACAGGTCTGTCGGATAGATCTCCCTCATGGGTTCGAGTCTCTCCGTCGCAAGGTCATATCGGAAGACCTTCACCGGAGAGGTACCATCATAGACATACAAGTCCTTGCTGTCGGGGGACCAGCCCGCGACCTGGTAGTCACGGATGGCGGGCAACGGACGCGACTGCCCCTCGTCAAGCGGCCAGACGCGACGTTCGCCACGCAGCACCCCGACGACCAGACGGCCATCCGGGGACACCGGAACACCAAAATAGGTCGGTGGACTCACACCCTCAGGGGTGATGGCCACAGGATCCTTGGCTCCTTCGGTATCGAGGAGGTAATAGCGCAGCCCGTTGGTGCCGACGCGTCCATGCACGACGAGGTTCCTGCTGTCGGGAAGCCACGACGCGGCCGAGAGATCGAGGTTCGTCACGGAGAGGGTCCGCCCCGTCCCGGCCCCGGTGGGCATCAGGATCAGCCGGGACGGATCATAGGCGCTGGCGAACACCCAGTTCCCGTCCGGAGAGATGGCGTGGCCGAATCCTGGCCCGAGGCGAACAGACTGACTGCCGTCGGAACGGATCAGATACGTGGAGTAGCTGTTTCCGGCGCCTTCGCCGAAGAAGATCACCAGGAAGCGGCTGCCATCCTCGGAGACTCCCCGCAGCATGCAGCGGCCCATGGTGGTAAGGTTCCGCTCGTGGGTCTCCGGCGGGACCAGCCCGATAATCTCCTGCAGCTCGAACTGCCGCGTCATGAGCAGACGCCCGTCCTTGAAGATGTCATGAAGGGTCATGTTGACCGACGTGTTCAGGATGGCCCTCTCCTCCCCGTTCACCGTCACTGCCCGCAGACTCTGGATCTCGCCGTGGCTGATCGCGGTGAACCAGATTTCCTTCCCGTCCGGATGCCAGGCCAACCCGTCGATCTGGGCGTACTCGCCGGTCAGATTCCGGAACTCGCCCTGACGATTTACGAGCCGGATCCTTCCTCGGCTGTCCTTGGGAACCGGATGGTCCGAAAAGGCGATCCAGTCACCCTTGGGGGAGACGCGCGGATGCCCGAACGTTCCCGAGGTCTCCGCTAACTGGAGCCCTCCTCCCTGGGTGGGATGCTGCTCGAGTCGCCATCTCCCCCCGGCCTTGCGCACCACAACGTACTGTTCGCCATCGGGATACCAGTCGGCGTCCTTGACCTCCGTGAGCACCTCGCGCGGAGTCCCGCCGGAAAGCGAAACACGGGCCAGGGTGCCCAGACCCGAGAACCATCCGACCCCGACCCGATTGAGAAGGATGGCCATCTCCCCCTTCGAGGAGACCGCCAGGATGTCGGCATTCGTATAGCCGAGGGTCCGAGCCTCCGGTGTGCCCGGTCTGGATGAGAACACCTCGATGGGCTTCATGTTCCACCGAGCACCGTAGACGACATTCTCGCCGTCGGGAGCAAACCGGGCATTCATGACGGTGCCCCGACCAAAGGTCACCTGGCGGAACTCCGGCTGTGGATCCACCGAATCCACCATCAACAGCCGGGCCATCAGGAGAATCAGCAGCGAGGCCGCAAACGGGATCCACCATTTGGGCAACAGCGACTTGGGTTCGGTGATAATCCGTCGATAGCCACTCTGCTGGGACAACCCCTCGAGGGCGAAGGCGAGATCGCTGGCCGATTGGAATCGATGCTCGGGACGTTTCTCGAGGCAGCGGTTGACCACACGGTCCAGCCCAGGGGGCAGGTTCGGGGTCAGCTCGATCAGGTCGGGTGGCTCCTCCCGCAGCACTGCCGTCATGGTCTCGGCACTGGTGGGCCGGCGGAATGCCCGCTGTCCCGAGATCATCTCATAGAGGATAGCGCCGAACGCGAAGAGATCGGACCGGTGGTCCGCCTCACGTCCTGTCACCTGCTCGGGTGACATATAGCAGGGGGTGCCGAGCACCATGCCGCTCTCCGTAGGCGACTGGATCGCCGCTCGTGAGCCGGAATCGGTTAGGAAATCAACCCCACCGTCGGGCCGGCGCGGCCGGAACCCGCGGCCGGTCACCTGACGCAGCTTGGCGAGACCGAAGTCGAGGATCTTCACCCGGCCATCCTCGGTGATGTAGATATTCTCGGGCTTCAGGTCGCGATGCACCACCCCCCGGGAATGGGCCTCCGCGAGACCCGAGGCGATCTGGAGTGCGTATTCCAGGGCACGTCGCATCGGCAGGTTTCCCTGGTGAAGCTCCTCCCGCAGTGTGCGGCCCTCGAGAAGTTCGGAAACGATGTAGGGAGCACCCTCATGGGTGCCCGTATCGAAGATCATCAAGAGACCCGGATGGTTCAGACCCGCAAGGGTCTGGGCCTCCTGTTCAAACCGCTGGAGTCGATCGATGTCCTTCGCAAACTCCGGACGCAGAACCTTGATCGCGACATCCCGCCCCAGCCGATGGTCCTGGGCCCGGAACACCTCCCCCATGCCACCGGTCCCGATCACCGAGATCAGTTCATAGGGGCCCAATTTATCGCCGGCGCGCATCAGGTTCTCAGCAAGGTCGTTGGTGACTGGACCCCAAACCCTGCGACCTTTCAAGTCGTGGACCCAAACCCACCCACTTGTTTTCGGAACCGATCGATTCCACTTCAGAGTTCCGAATCCGGATGCTTGCGGTCCATCTGCCGGGGACGGCGGTCCACCGTATCCCTCGGCAACTCCTTGGTGAACTGACCGGTGTCGCCCAGTTCGAACTGGAGTTTCCGCAGCCGCTGCCTCAGATCGGCCACCCGGTCTGCCTGGTCAGCATCCCCGAATCGGTTCCGGAGTTCATCGGGGTCTTGGACGAGGTCGAACAGCTCCCACTGGTCCGCCTTCCAATAGTGGATCAGTTTGTGTGTTGCGGTCCGGATGCCGTAGTGGGCCCTGGTGTTGTGGTGTCCAGGATCGTGGTAATAGCGGTAGTAGATCTCCGTGCGCCACTCTGCCGGCCTCTTTCCTTGGAACAACGGAACCAGACTGCGGCCCTGCATTTCGTCCGGGATCCGGGCACCAGCAAGGTCCAAGAAGGTTGGGGCGAAGTCGCAGTTGATGGCCAGGGCCTCGCTCGTTGATCCGGGTCGGATCCCTGCCGGCCACCGGGCCAGGAAGGGCATCCGGCTCGAGGGCTCATACATGAACCGCTTGTCGTACATCCCGTGCTCCCCAAGGAAGAATCCCTGGTCGCTCGTATAGATCACGAGCGTGTTTTCCCTCAGCCCGTTGGCATCGAGCCACTCCATCAGCTCGCCCACACTGTCGTCGACGCTCTGAACGCAGCCGAGGTAGTCCTGCATGTAGCGCTGGTACTTCCACCGGTCGAGATCACGGCCCCTCAATACCGTGGGTTGCCCATCGATCATCCAGGAAACCTCGGTGGGCACCTCGTTCAGCCAGCGCTGGCGATCTGTCGGGGACAGGTCCTCGGGCGGCGTCAGTTTCAGATCATATCGGGACAGGTTCTTGAAGATCGACTGCCGCTGCTCGCGCAACGCGTCAGCCCGACCGACATGGTCGTCCCAAAGCGTCGGGGGCTCCGGAACCGTCTTCAGTGCAAACTCCCGGCGATACCGGTCGCTCGGCGTCCATTCACGGTGTGGCGCCTTGTGATGACACATCACGAAGAAGGGCCGGTCCTTCGGACGCTTTTCAAGGACGTCCCGCGTCAGCCGCGTGATGATGTCGGTGACATAGCCCTTGTAGACCCGATGGCCGTCGCGGTCATAGAGGACCGGATCGTTGTATCGGCCCTGTCCTGGCAGGATTTCCCAATGGTCGAAACCCTGGGGGTCGGATCCGAGGTGCCACTTCCCGATCATAGCTGTGTAGTAACCGGCATCCCGCATCCGGTGCGCCACGGTGGTCCGTGCAGGGTCGATGTCGTTGAAGACGGGGACCCCGTTGCGATGGCTGTACTGGCCCGTGAGGAGCGTCGCCCGGCTCGGCGTACAGATCGAATTCACCGCATAGCAGCGGTCCAACCGCAGACCCTGGGCCCCAAGACGGTCCAGGTTCGGGGTCTGGTTGACACGGCTTCCATAGGCCCCGATCGCCTGGGTCGCATGATCATCCGTCATGATGAACAGGATGTTCGGACGGGTTGGTGTCGCAGCCCTGCAGGTGTTCGACGAGACAACGGCGGCCATCACCACCCAGGCCAGCGTGAGCGCCAGGACTGCCCTGCCCGGGAGGCAACCGTATGGAAGGGTCGGGGCACCGGCGGAAATGGGCATGCCTCGTTTTCCTCGATCGACGGGATTTCGCGAGCGGGAAATCAGGACCTGAGCGGGTCCGCAGCAACGCCAGTCATTTGGGCGCGAGGGAGAGCTTCAGGGCAGGCACCCCAGCCGGGCGGATCACAGCCGGTAGAAAGGCACCATTGTTGACCCCGACCTCCTTCGACAACAGCTCGTTCATCAGGAGGTTCATGCGCTCCAACGTCCCCCGGTGCTTCATACGGTCCAGGGCGAGGTTCACGACCTCGTTGGGATCGGTCTTGAGATCGAAGAGCTGCACATCGTTGTGGGCGAACAGCTCATCGAGGGTCACCGGGGTGTTGAAGTTGTCCGGTGAGTAGAACCGGGCCAGCTTGTAGCGGCCATCCGACACGAAGGACAGGAACCCCCTCTTGCCAAGCTTTCCCTTGAGCTGCGCGGGGTCGGTGGCCTTCTCGGCGTCCGGTCCCGCACCTCCGGTCAGGGTCTGGGTGCAGTGGGCGGCATCAAGGGTGAGCAGGCCCACATAATGGAAGAGGGCCCCCTTGCGGATGGCGTTCGGGTTCGAACGGTTCTCGCGACGAAGGCCCGGCGTAAAATCCTTGCCGGGAAGACCTTTGAGGAGCTGACGTCGCCGGCTATCCGGGGCGCCGCTGAACGACACCAGGGTCGGCAGAAGATCGAGATGACTGGTGAGGACCTCGCTGATGCCAGCCTGAAAATCGGGGTGCACCACGATGAAGGGCACCTTGGCATTCTGTTCGTAGGCAAAAGGTCCCTTGCCCCGGAGGCCGCCATGCGCGCCGCCCATCTCTCCATGATCCGCGGTGAGGATCACGATCGTGTTCCGCCAGAGGTCTTGTTCGTCCATGATGTCCACGATCTGCTGCAGGGCCGTATCGTTGTCCCGGATCATGTTCAGGTACTGGCTGTAGAACCGGCTCCACATGACGGGCCGATCGGACGGAATCCAACCCAGGGCGTCCGACCACCCCTTGTTGTACTCGGCGAGGGCCCCAGGCATGCCGGGGGCCGACAGATTCTCCTGAAGGCTTGGAGGCAGTGGGAACTCCCACTCCTTCTGGTAGAGCAGGTTGGCTGGAGTTGCACTCAGCGTGAGCGGAGCCCTCGGTTTCTGGATCTGCTCCCCGGGCGGATTGACGTCCGCGAACATGATGTCGTGGGGATTGAGGAAGCTCGCCACCATGAAGAACGGCTTCTTCTTGTCTGGACCGCCATCGACCGCTCCCCGACGCAGCCACTGGACCGCCTCGGCGGCGATCATGGCATCGTTCTGGTAGCCGGAGTTGGGACGGCTCCCGACATCGCCCGTGGCGGCAAAGTGGTCGAATCCGTAAGGCCGCAGTTTGCGACTGTAGTTGACGGTGTCCTTGGTGTGGATGAGGTCCCGGGCCATCTCGAACTTTCCGAAGTAGGCGGTCGAGTAGCCCAGCTGTTTCAGGACCGAACCCATGTTGGGGAGGCGTGGGTTCAGATTTGGAACATACGGGTACTCCATCTGATCGAAAACCCCGGTGCGCTGGGGCGGGAGCCCCGTCAGGAAGGCAGCCCTCGAGGGGGAGCACATGGCCGCGGCGGTGTAGTGGTTTCGGAACACAACACCCCGACGAGCCAATGCCTGACGGGCGGGCGTTCTATACCCTGCGGCCGGGATCAGGTTTCCCTGCTCCTGGTCGCAGATGATGAAGAGGATGTTGTAAGGCGGTGCGGCATGGAGAGCTTTGATCCCGAAGACGAGTGCGATGAGGACACCGAGAAGACCGATCAGGGGACGACGCAAGGGGAGCCGCATTAGTGGGTAAGAATGGGGACCTCGGGATCGGATTCGCTGGGGATGCTCGGATCCACAGAAGGAGACCGATGGTCGGGGCGGTGAGATTTGAACTCACGACCTTCTGAACCCCATTCAGACGCGCTACCAAGCTACGCTACGCCCCGACCAAAGTGCCCCGAAGGGCGGCGGGATACTAGGCGTGGCCGACCCCGGTTCAACGGTTTTCTTCCTCCAACAAGTCCCACGAACACCGGACCCTATCGACAACACTTCGGCCCCGATCCGCCGGTGTTGACCCAACCGGCAGGGGGAAACCCTTCAAGGCGATGACCCCATTTGTTCTCATAGCTTGAGCCGCCCTGTTCATCGCCGGGTTTGTGATAGCCGCACGGTCCGCCCGCCGGATCTGGGATTGCCTGAGGGCATCCCGCTGGCCCACCGCCAAGGCAACACTCCTCTCGGTCGCCGATCCGGACGTCTCCGGTCCCGAGGACACGAACCACCGAATCCGGGTGTGTTATACCTTTGAAGTGGACGGGAAACGCCACGAGGGGAACCTCATCCATCCCTGCCACGCTGGCGGATCGCGTTTTGGGCCGGCGCATGCGGAGCTGCTGATGTTGCTGCAACCAGGCCGGCGTGTCCCGGTCCACTACAATCCGGATCACCCAGACCAATCCATGCTGTCGGCAGGGCTTCGTTAGTATGACCATCGGGTCGGGTCATGAGTTCCCAACAAGATCATCCGTCCGGTGCCCGGAGTCTCCTTCGGTTCCTGACGGGCCGTCATGCCCTCGGTAGGACTGGTTTTCTGTCGTCTGCCCTGACACTCATTCTTCTCCGACTGAATCTCGAGCGCCTCGTCTACGCTCAGCAGGGATACAATCCACCCGACTCGATCGCGGTCATCCTCAATTGTTTTGCCTTTGGCATCATCCCTGTCCCTCACCCTGACCCCCTGGGCGCAGGCCAGAATTGGAGCGGGTGGGTGAGCTTGGTTCCGTTTGTTTGGGTGGGGGCCTGTCTTGCGTTGGGTCGACTTCTCGACGCTCGGGTGTCGCGCCGTTGGGCTCTGCTGTTCCTGATTCCAGGCGTCCGGGTTCTTTTTCTCCTGATCCTTTCCACCGTACCCGGATCCAGAGCGGCGAACGGCCCCCAACCACAAGCGGGAGATCGACAGTCGCTCTGGGACCGATGGCTTCCATCCACCCGCTGGGGCTGTGCTCTGGCGTCGGCAATCTATGCCGGAGCAACTGGGGTGGGTCTGACACTCCTCAGCACGTGGGTGGTTGGGGAATACGGTTGGGCTTTGTTTGTGGTGATGCCCTTCGTGCTCGGGGCGCTTTCCACCTGGCTCTATCTCCGACGTCATCCCGCAACGCTGAAGGAGGTCCAGTGGGTGAGTTGTCTCGCAGTCCTGTGTGTCGGCGGATTGTTGTTCGGACTGGCGATCGAGGGGTTGGTGTGTCTCTTCATGGCCACACCCATTGCCCTCCTGCTGGCCCTGATGGGAGGTTCTGTCGTCTGGGAAATCCACCGCGCCAATTCCCGGAAAACCAACACGTCCCTGATGGGAGTGGTCTTCCTTTCCCTGCCGGCCCTGCTGGTGGGGGAACCCTTGGGAAGGCCTGCACCTCCGACGTTCACGGTCCGATCCGAAATCTTCGTGGCCGTTTCCCCAGAGCGGCTCTGGCCCTTGGTTGTGGATGTCAGCGAGATTCCGCCGGATGGACAGGTCTGGTCCCGATTGGGTATGGCCACCTTCCGCCGCGCCTGGACCGAAGGGCAGGGAATCGGGGCCATCCGTTATTGCGAATTCGACACCGGATTGGCCCGCGAACCGGTGGAGGTCTGGGAACCGCCGCACCGTCTCAGACTCCGGGTGGAGACAACCCCGACCCCACTGAGGGAGCTCTCGATCTACGAGCACCTCCATGCGCCCCACCTGAAGGGATACTACGAGGTCAGGTCCGCAGAATTTGAACTGGCATCGGTCTCCGGAGGCACCCGCCTGATCGGGACAACGTGCTACCAGCATGGGTTATGGCCTGCGGAATACTGGGCCTGGTGGTGCGGGCTCGTGGTGAAAGATCTCCAGTACCGGGTCCTCTCCCAGGCCAAACACCGGGCTGAGGCCCGCCAGTGATGGTAGCCGACAATGGTCCTGACCGGGCTCCCAGCTACTGCGGTGAGGAATTTGCCAAACTGTTGACCTGTCCCCCTATGCTCCTGTCCCCCTATGTTCCGACCCGGAAGGGCTCCCGATAGATGGCCCCAGTTTCCCCGGCCAGTTCCGACAGATGATCCGACCTCGGTTCCCCAACACAGTCTTTTCCTCAAAACCGGTGGTCTAAACCCAGATCTTCCATCAATCCTAGGATGAGGTTAACGTTATTCTAGAAACTCCACGGTCCAGTCTGAAGCCTGTTTCCTGCAGCATCCCCTGTCTCTGGGGTCAGGTCACGGGTCGGGGGTGGGCCCCACCGCATCGCGCAACCTTTTCAGGCAGACCTGGGACCTGTCTCTCTTCCTGCTCCATCCCCAACCCAGGCAGCGCTCGTAGGTGACCTGTCCCCAAACCCGTTTCTCCCGCGACCTGCGCCTCAGATATGCCTACGGGGTAGGATACGCCTCTGGGGTCAGGTCATGGGGTGAGGGGGCCCACCGCCAACCGCTTCGCGGTACAGACCCGGTTCAGGTCGATTGACGCCGATGCGGGACCGCCGGAGGGTCGGGGATGCGCAGCTCCAAGGACCTGACCCCGTGGCTTCAAGACCGCCTCCCTGAAGCCATGGGCCTGCTCCGGCGCATGGTGGAGACCAATAGCTGGACCCAGAATCCAGACGGAGTCCGCAAGGTGGGCGACCTCACCGCCGAGACCTTCCGCGGACTGGGGTTCGAGGCTGAACGGGTGCCATCCAGCAATCCGGAATGGGGTCCACACCTCGTGCTCACCCGGGCCGGCACCGGGTGGGGCACCGTCGCCTGCGTTTCCCATCTCGACACCGTGTTCCCGCCCGAGGAGGAGGAACGCAACCAGTTCCACTGGCAGCCGGAGGGCGACCGGATCTACGGACCCGGCACCCACGATATCAAGGGCGGCACCATCGTGCTCTGGCTCACCCTCATGGCCTTGAGGGAGTTCGAGCCCGAGGCCTTTGGGAGAGTCACCTGGAAGCTGTTCTGGAACTCCTCCGAAGAGATGCTGTCGCCCGACTTCGAGACGGTCTGCACCCAACGCCTCGGCCCCGACACCCGCGGCGTCCTCGTATTCGAGGCGGAAGGCAAGGGTCCGCAAGGCCCCCGAATCGTCGTTGCCCGGAAGGGTCGGGGAACCTGGCGGCTCCGGGTAACCGGACGGAGCGCCCACGCCGGGGTGCGACCCACCGCGGGTGCCAACGCGATCGTCCAGCTCGGGCGTCTCCTGGACCGAATCCACACCATCAACGACGACTCTCGCCAACTCACCGTGAATGTGGGTCTCGTCCGCGGCGGGACAGGCCTGAACCGGGTCCCCCAGTCCGCCGAAGCCGAGGGTGAATTCCGGGCGTTCACCCAGGAGGCCTACCAGCACGGACGCAACGCCCTCCTGGCAATGTCCGGTCCAGGTGATGTCCACAGCCCCGTTGATGGGTTCCGCTGCCAGGTCGAGATGGAGATCCTGACCGAGACCGCCCCCTGGCCACGGAATCCCGGAACCGACGGACTCTTCGCCCACTGGGAGGCGGCCGGACGCGACCTCGGGATCGAGGTGGGGTCGGAATCCCGGGGCGGGTTGAGCGATGGCAACCATCTCTGCGCGCATTTCCCCACCCTCGACGGACTGGGACCCTCCGGGGACAACGACCACTGTTCAGAACGCAGCACCGATGGGACGAAGCTCCCGGAGTACGTCGACCGAGGCTCCTTCGTGCCCAAGGCCGCCCTGAATGTGGTGGCTCTCACACGGTGGATCCGATCCATGGCGTCTTGATCCCGGGCTGGAAACGGAAAGTCCGCCCCTGCTTGCGCCAGGACGGACCATCCAACCCAGAACCAGATCGGGATACCACCCAGCATCCCTACTGGCCCCAGAAGGTGTGCAACTCGGATGCCAATCCTGTCCCTCTGTTGCGGAAAGGACCGTGGCGTCCGGTGAGTGTCCAAAAAGAGAACCCTCGCCAGAACCTCAGGGGGCGACGTTGATGGCATTCGTTCGCCACCGCTCGGTCACAGCCCACAGATTGACGGGCACAAGGGAACGTCCGTGCTTGAGGTAGCGGACGCTGCCATCGGTGAACGCAAAATTGGATCCTCCGCCCCGCCCCCCCTGGGCACCCCGGACAGTGCTGCCGTGGACGCTGTGGTTCAGGGTCTCGACGTCGTTGCCCAGCTTGCCCTCGAGGAAATCCATGAAGAAATGCCCACTCGAGTGGAGTTTTTCGCCAAACAGGACGGTCTCGCTTGGTTCACGGATGACACCCTCACGGATGGTCCGGTTGAGGATCGATCCCATGTTGAACGCATCTCCCATCTCGAGGGCAAACTGGTCGTTCCAGCCATTGATGATGAAGGACCGCGGCGCGGAATCAGCGACGGCGGTGGGATCCTGGATCGCAGTGGCTGGACGGTTTCCTGATTTGCCGGTCGTAGGATCCGTCCCGATGTCGGAGGGGCACACCAGGATCTTCACCGAGCGGAAGATCGGGAACAGGCGCTCCGGCCAGCGATTCGTGATCGAACGCTCCGGAAACTGCCCGGAATTCTCACCGGCATAGAGGGTGGCGGAGAGGCCGAGTTGGCGGACCTGGTTGACACATGCGATCCGCTGGGCTGCGGACTTCGCCTTTCCAAGCGAAGGAAGCAGCATCCCGGCAAGGATCGCGATGATGGCAATCACCACGAGCAGCTCGATGAGCGTGAAGGCTCCGTGCTGTCGCGGTGGATGGTATCTCGTCGGACGCATGATTCAGCGGTTGGACCGGGAGATTCATCGAATCGATTCCCGACCTCCGACGTCCCGGAAGGGCGTCGGTCTGGATTTGGATATGACGAGAAACTCCTGGGTCCTGGTGGTGGTGGCGGTGCTGCTCGGCATCGCCTACCTGTTCGGCTTCACGGACTTGGGACGGAACCAACAAATTCAAATCAATGTGACCTCCCGACCCTTCGCGCCAGGACTCGCTCCCGGGGAAGCCCTTCCCATCATCTTCGGACTGGATCGGGAATGGTCGCTCACCAGGGTCCGGGTCGCACCCGTCGCCGAGATCACAAACGCGAGGCCCCGATGGGTCTGGAGCCTCGCGTCGGACAAGGGATCGGCCCCGACCCGAGGATTTGCCTATGGCGATGAGGTCGAGGGACTGCGACGTATCGGTGGATCGACCGCCTCGGCGCTCGTCCCGGGCACGGTGTATCGGCTCGAGGTCGAGGCCGCTGGCGCCCGGGGGTCTGTCGATTTCACGCCCCAGGCTGCGTCCGGGGCAGCCCCGTAGGATACCCGTTCCGGACTCCTCGTCGCCTCCCTAAATCTGGCGATGGTGGAGGCCCTTCGAAATGGTGCAGCGTGTTCATGTGACGCCGCATTTTACGCGGTGGCACCCCAAAACAACATGAACACATCACTGCTGATGCTCGTGGCGCTGCTCCTGGCGGCGATCACGACCCAACCCAACGTCCGCGCCGCCGGCGCGGAGAAACCCGCCGCCTCCTCCACCACCGCGAAGGAGGCGGGAACCCGTAAGTTCAACCGCACCGTCCCGTTCCGGGGGAAGGTCGCCGCCATGGATGCCCAGAAGAAGACGTTCACCCTCAGTGGACCGAAGCAACGGGTCTTCCAGCTCTCGGCCGACACCCAGATCGAGAAGGCGGGACAACCCGCAGCGATTGAGGACATCGCCACCGGCGACGAGGCCCGCGGCCTGTGTCAGATCGACGAGGACGGACAACGGATCGTCATCAAGGCGAGCTTCGGCCCCAAGGTGGCCAAGACCGGTCCCGGCAAGGACAAGGCGGACCCGGCCGAGGTTGCCGCTGGCACCTGATCCCACCCAGCGCTCGGATCCAACCCAACCCAACAACACGGGTGGCCATCCCCAGGGTGGCCACCCTTTTTGTTCCCGTCGCCAGGGATCAGGGCTCTGCCCGACCCGGCTCACGGGTGCCGCAACCCGATCGACCCGCCAGCGAATCCCCAAGTTCCTGTCGTGCCAGCTCGACCTCCCGCAACATGCGCCGGAGCACCCGGGGATTCAGTTTCGATCGATCCCGCGTCTCACCCGGATCGGATTCAAGATCATAGAGCGCGAGCCCCGTCCTGGTCTGGGTATAGGCCACGGGCCGGCCGTCCCTCCCGCCAGGACGTCCCTCCAGCACACCGACAGCATGGGGGAGGATCAGCTTCCATCTGCCCTTCCGGACCGCCTGAAGCTGGTTCTGGAGGTAATAGAACCAATAGGTGCGTTCCGGACCGAGACCGGTCCCTGTCACCACCGGCCAGACGTCATGTCCATCGATCCGTCTCCCCGGCAATGCTGCGCCCACCCGATGGGCGATGGTCGGGAGCAGGTCGATGGTCATGAGCGGTGCCGTGCACGACCGTCCGGCTGGAATGTGGCCAGGCCACCGCATGATGCAGGGCACTCGGATCCCACCCTCATAGACCGTGCCCTTGCCCTCCCGGAAGGGCCCCGCCAATCCGGCGTGGTTGCCGTAGCTCAGCCAAGGGCCGTTGTCCGAGGTGACCACCACCCAGGTGTTGTCCTCGAGACCATTCCGCTGAAGAGCCTCCATCAACACGCCGACGGATTCGTCGAGTTCCTCGATCACATCGCCATAGACCCCGGCGGCGGACCGGTTCTGTCGACGTGGACTCACGTGCAGAGGCACGTGAGGCATGGAATGCGCGACATAGAGGAAGAAGGGGGAGTCCCGATGGCGATCGATGAAGTCCACCGCGCGCCGGGTATACCGCTCCGTGAGGAACCGCTGATCGGGCTGGGTCTCCACCACGCGGTCCCCATCGAACAACGGCAACGGCGGATAGCTGCCCGGCTTGGCTGTGGGATGGTTGGACCACATGTCGTTCGAGTACGGCAGCCCGAGGTAGTCGTCGAAGCCATGTCGGACAGGAAGGAACTGCGGCTGACTTCCCAAATGCCATTTACCGACCATCCCGGTGGTGTAGCCCCGCGCCTTGAGGACCTCAGCCAGCGTCGTCTCGCCGGCGTGGATGCCCGTAGGCGCCCCGGGGAACAGGGCACCATGGATCCCAATCCGATTGGCATAGCATCCGGTGAGGAGGGAAGCCCGGGATGCAGAGCAGACGGGCTGGGCGACATAGAAGCTCGTGAATCGGGTCCCCTCGGCTGCAAGACGGTCCAAATGGGGTGTGCGGATCCGGGTCGCACCGAAGGCACCAAGATCACCCCAGCCCAGGTCGTCGAAGAAGACCACGACAATGTTGGGCGGACGATCGGCTGCGCTGGATCGGACCACAGCCCAAAAGAAGGCGAGGAGAAGAGCGGCGCGGTATCTCATGGATGGACCCAGAGTGTCCGAAACGGTCCCGACGAAACCAAGGCCCAAGTCCCTTGCTGCCAGGCGCCCGTGCCTCCCCGGATCACTACCTCCGACCCTGCTACTCCAGGGTGCGTCGCGGCATCAGCAGCTTGGTGATGAGGCCGGTCCACCCCGTCTGATGACTGGCCCCACATCCTCGACCCGTGTCTCCGTGGAAGTACTCGTGGAACAGGAGGTAATCCGAGAAATGGGGATCCCTCGAAAGCTTCGGGTGGGCCGCCAGCACGGGACGATGCCCTTCGGAATCACGAAGGAAGAGTCGCGACAGCCGGCGGCCCAGATCGGTCGCTATCTGATCCAGGGTGGCGTGGTGGCCACTGCCGGTCGGATACTCCACCTTGAAGTCGTCGCCGTAGTAGTGGTGGAACCTCTGGAGGGATTCGATGATGAGGAAGTTCACCGGCATCCAGATCGGACCGCGCCAGTTGGAATTGCCCCCGAACAGATGGCCTCGGGATTCCCCGGGCACGTATCCGATCTCGAAGGACTCGCCATTGGACTCGAACCGGTAGGGGGCCTTTTCATGGACCTTCGACAGTGAACGGATGCCGAAGTCCGACAGGAATTCCTCGGGGTCGAGGAGCCGGCGCAGGAGGCATTTCATGCGGTGCCCCCGCAGGAGCGAGAGGAGGTGACGATCGCCACGGCCCGTCTCGTGCCAGCGCGAGACGAGTGCGGCGAGGTCGGGTCGATGCTCGAGGAACCACAGCATGCGCTCCTTGAAGTGCGGCAGCGTGTCGAGCAGCTCCTCCCCCAGCGTCTCAACGGCGAAGAGAGGGATGAGACCCACCATGGACCGGACCTTGAGCGGGATTGCCGGCTGGTCCGGCAGCTGGATCTGGTCGTAGTAGAACTCGTCCTGCTCGTCCCAGAGTCCCATCGCCTCCTCACCCACACCGTTGATGGCGGCCGCGATGCCAAGGAAATGCTCGAAAAACTTGGAAGCGATGTCCCCGTAGGCGCGGTTGTGGCACGCCAGCTCCAATGCGATGCGCATCAGGTTCAGCGAGTACATCGCCATCCAGCTGGTAGCGTCGGCTTGGTTGATGTGGACACCCGGCGGCAGCTTGGCGCTGCGATCGAAGACACCGATGTTGTCGAGACCCAGGAATCCGCCCTGAAAGATGTTCTTCCCCTGGGTGTCCTTGCGGTTGACCCACCAGGTGAAGTTCAGCAGCAGCTTGTGGAAGACCCGTTCGAGGAAGGCGAGGTCGCCCGGGTCCTTGGGATCGAGGAGCCTGCGGGCCTTCCGATCCATCTGGAACACCCTCCACGTCGCCCACGCATGCACCGGAGGATTGGCGTCGCTGAAGCTCCACTCATAGGCCGGAAGCTCGCCGTTCGGATGCATGTACCACTCACGGGTCAGCAGCACGAGCTGAGCCTTGGCGAACTCGGGGTCGATGATGGCCTGTGGGATGCAGTGGAAGGCGAGGTCCCACGAGGCAAACCAGGGAAACTCCCACTTGTCGGGCATCGACAGGACATCGCCCGCATTGAGATGGGTCCAGTCCCGGTTTCGTCCCTGTCGACGCACCTCGGGCGGCGCCGGCTGGTCCGGATCCCCCGTGAGCCAGCGGTGGACGTGGTACCGGTAGAACTGACGGGACCAGACCATTCCCGCAAACGCCTGGCGTTGGATCCGTCGTGCATCCGGATCGGCCATGCCTTCTTGAAGCCCGTCATAGAACTCATCCGCCTCGGCCCGACGCCGGGTCAGGATCTCCTCGAAATCCGCAAACCCGTCACCTGCCGGCTTCGATTTTCCGCCTCGCGCTGTGCGACCTGCCCCGGCGGATTTCGCAACCGCCTTGAGGCGCAGTCGGACCTCAGCGGAACCCGACGGTCCGAGGGTCAGGACATAGTGGGCGGCAGCCTTGGTGCCAGTATGGGCGGGATTGACGGTGTGGACCCGCCCCCCGACGACCGCGTCGTTGATGCCATCCTTGAAGAAGCCGGATGCGAGGGCCTCGCCATAGAGTCGGCGGCGATTGGTCTCGTTCTCGGTGAAGAGCAGGGCGGGCGCGTTTTCGCAGACCAGTTCATAGTCGGACTGATAGACACCACTCGCGTGGATCCGGCCAGGTCCGGTCTGACGGAGCTCCGGCTTAGCGATGCCCTTGCGCCATGACCAGATGTTCCGACACCAGAGATGTGGCAGGACATGCAGCGTCGCGGGCTCGGCCCCCCTGTTGTGAACCGTGATCCGCATCAGAATGTCGTCGACGGATGCCTTCGCATACTCGACGAACACATCGAAGTAGCGGTCCTCGTCGAAGATCCCGGTGTCGAGGAGTTCGTATTCCGGGGACTCCTTGGCCCGTCTGCGGTTCTCGTCGACAAGTTGGGCGTAGGGGAACGCCCGTTGGGGATATTTGTAGAGATATTTGAGATAGGAATGGGTCGGCGTGGCGTCGAGATAGTAGTAGAGCTCCTTGACGTCCTCTCCGTGGTTGCCTTCGGCGTTGGTGAGTCCGAAGAGGCGTTCCTTGAGGATCGGATCCTTGCCATTCCATAGGGCGAGTCCCAGACACAGGCGTGAGCGGATGTCGCTGAGCCCTGCGAGACCCTCTTCACCCCACCGGTAGGCCTTCGACCGGGCATGGTCATGGGACACGGAGGCCCAGGCATCTCCATTGGCGGAATAGTCCTCCCGGACCGTCCCCCATTGTCGTTCCGCGAGGTAGGGCCCCCAGAGCCGCCACGAAGCGCGGACATTGGCGTCCGCGACCAGTCGCTGGACCTCCTTGGAGGTGGGGTTCATGGATGGCGTCGAGAGGAGGACACTGGAGTGGGCCCGCAGGGGGACTGGAAAGGGATCGGCCTGTGGTGACTAGGGCTTTGTCGCCGCACCGTGAGGCATGCCCAGTTCGTGGAGGCGAAGGTTGCGAAACCGGTAGACCTGACCCTTCTCGCCGTGGTGCTGGAGACCGATGACGCCTCTGGCATCCTGGCCATCCTCGACATCGGTGGTCACGACTCCGTTGACCTCGATCCGCAGTCGACGACCGATGCAGGTGATCCGGTACCGGTTCCAGTCGTGACGCCTGAACGCCTTCCCCGCACGGGCCCGGAATGCCGCGATGCTTTCGGCGTTCCCACTGATGGGAGAGATGAACCACATCCGACGATCCTCATCATAGAGGCCGCCCGACCATTTGCGTTTCTCATCACCGTCAACCTCGGCCTGGTAGCCCCAGACGCGGTTCCTTGCCACGTTGGCGCGGAACATGAAGCCGCTGTTGGAATTCCCGGGTGGCAGGAAGACCTCACCTTCGAAGATGAAATCTCCGTGGGTCTTTTCGGTCACGAGGAAGAACTTGCGGTCCCCGAGGAGATGGATTTCCCCGTCCACCACCTTGGCCTCACCCCAGGCGAAGGGATTGCGCCACCCGGAAAGGTCTCGGCCATTGGTCATGGGACCCCATCCATCAGCCCTCACGGTGACGCCCGGCTCGATCTCGGCCGCACGGGTTGCAAGGTGGGCGACACCTGTCTCCAGCATCAGGGTGGCAGCCAAGGCGGATCGCCAGAGCCAATGGGGAGAGGTGGCTGAAACGGGAAGGATCATGATCGGAGCCAGGTTGATTCTCGGGGCGTGGGGCTCCTCGACAGTCTGCCGGGCTAGCGGCGAGCCCGGTTGAGCGGATCCCAGAATTCTGAGTTCTGGAGTGCTTTGGCGTTGCCCGACGAGGGATCCATGGGTGGGTTGATCCGGGCACTCTTGCGGGACTCGGCATGGCCATCGTTGAAGACAGCCACCCCCTGGTCCTTGTGCCGGCTGTTGTCGACCCCCTCCAACCCTTGACCCTTCTCCATGCCGCTGAATGGCCACCAGAGACTGCTGCTCCAGTAGCCATCGGCCTTCGGCATTCCATCCCCGATCACTAGATTCTGCGAGGGGTTCACGATGGCGGTTCTCTTGAACCAGGGTGCCACATCGAAGCGGACACCACCGACGGTCAGCGAATCCGGTCCGTAGGGATGACGCCCCAGGAAGAAGCCGTTGTAGCCATAGCCCACTTTGTGCGCATCGAACTTCCATTCCCAGCGCACACCCTTGTCGAGCCGCTTGCCCTTGATGCTGGGGCAGCGGAACAGGTTCGAGTTGTTGTTGCCGTAGCCGACGATCGAGGTGCCCCACCAGTTGGTGAGGGCGCGGTTCGGGTCATCCCCCTGACCGAGGTTGCGGTGCGCGACGAACGTGTCGCGGTACTCGTCAGTGTAGAACTGCATGAACAGGGCGATCTGCCGCAGATTGTTCATGCACGCGGTCCGGTTCGCCTTCTCCTTCGCATTGGCCAACGCCGGGAGGAGCATGCCAGCCAGGATCGCGATGATGGCGATCACCACCAGGAGTTCGATCAGCGTAAAGGCAGCGCGGTTGGGTCGGATCCGGAACGGCATGGAAAGGTTCAGCGGAGGAACAGGCCTAGGGTTCGGTCGGGAGATCCCAGCCAATAGACCCGGGTGCCTGTGCGCTGTCGAGCGGCAAGCCCGCGGCTACTGTGGCGCGACCGGGGGTCGGCCCAGGGTGATCGGTGCGGACACGCCATTCGTGCTGCCGCGTCGATAGCCGGCCGCGTCCACCGTGACGTGGAGGTACCCCAGTGTCTGGAGATGTTCGGCGATGGATCGGAGCCGATCGGCAGCACAGAGACGCGGCATCTCCTCGAGACCGACCTCGATGCGGGCGAGGGAACCCTGCTTCAGTTCGTGGTGTCGGACACGGACATCCCAGAATCCCAGGTCCCGGAGATGACGTTCTGCAGCCTCGATCTGGGCCAGCTTGGCGGGGGTGACAGCCTCACCGGTTGGAATCCTCGAACTCAGACAGGCCATCTGAGGCTTGTCGGCCGTGGGAAGTCCGAATCGCGCACTCAGTCCGCGGATTTCGGCCTTGGTAAGTCCGACGTCCTTCAATGGAGCCCGGACCTCGAACTCCGCCGCCGCCTGGGCTCCGGGACGATGGTCCCCGACATCACTGGCGTTCTCCCCGTACACGACCGCCTGGAAGCCCTCCTTCCGGGCAATTGGGACCAGCTCCGAGAACAGGGCATGCTTGCAGAAATAGCAGCGGTTGACGGGATTGGAGAGGTATCGGGAATCCGAGAACTCGGCGGTCCGGACAATCCGCAGGGGGAACCCGAAGCGTTCCGCGAGCGCCCGCGCCTCCTCGAGTTCTTGTCGGGGCAAACTGGGCGAATCGGCGATGACGGCCAAGGCCCGGGGTCCGAGGACCGCATGGGCAACGTGGGCGAGAAAGACGGAGTCCACCCCGCCGGAGTAGGCGACGAGACAGGAGCCCAGCCCGCGGAGGGATTCCCTCAGCTGTTCGAGCTTCGACTCCGTCTCCGTCTCCACGGTGCAGTCTCCCGTGACGGTCTGGGTACGCCGCAGATCAGGCAGCCGCCTGCGCCGCAGCGGGGAGCAGGGAGGCGACATCCGCCACCACGATGCTATCGATCCGGACCCTGCGTTTACCGGCTTCGCCCGGCAGCTCCGACTCTGCGCCGACGCCCTTGTTGAGGAGCGCCTGGGCGAACGGGGTGAGATAGCTGACGATGTTCCGGTCGGCATCTCCATCCCATGCCCCGAGGATATGGACGCCCTCGGTCTTGCCTGAGTCGAGATCGGCGAGGGTTACCGTGGTTCCCGGCGTCACGACGTCGGTCCGGGCATGCGAGAAGTCTGTCCCACGAGCCTTGCCCATCTGGGCCTCGAGTTCGTGTTTGCGGCGGTTCAGGATCTTCTGCTGCTCCTTGGCGAACTTGTATTCGGCGTTCTCGCGAAGGTCGCCATAGCTGCGGGCGAGGGCGATGTCGCGGACATTTGCAGGGATCTGCTTCTGGACAAGGTCCTCGTACTCGGTCTTCCGACGCTCGATGCTCGACCAGCTCACCAGGAAGGTCTTGTCCTCCTTGGTCTGCTCCCCGGTGATCATCTCCTGGATCGCCGGGTACATCTTGACGATCCGTGCCAGCAGGGAGCGCTTGCTCATGTCGTCGAAGCTCGGGCTCAGCTGGAGGGTCCGGGTCAGATCACGGATGATTTCGACATCGGCCGACTCGATGAGAGCCGGAATGAGGGTCTGATCCTCGAGGACGTAGTCGCGGAGCCGGTTGCCCTTCTTCTCCATGAACTGGTCCCGCTCGATGGCGGACAGCATCGCACGGAACACCTCGGGATTGAGGAGTTCGGCGAAGAAGTCGCTACGGTCCTTGCCGAACCAGAGCAACAGCTCGCTGCTGGCCCCATGCTGGGAGAAAAGACGCGCCAGGGTGTCCTTCAGCAGCGGGCCACGGTTCTCCTGGAGGAGGATCCGGGCGCACTCGCCCGCCAGCTTGGCCGGGACGTCGTTGATGAGGAGCACGATCTGGGCTGCCCAGTCCGGAACGTTGTCCCGGAACGACTCGAGGGCCCGGCGATGCTTGGCCACGGGAATCTCCTCGAACAGATCCCGGATACGGAGGCGCTGGTTCCAGATGTCCTTGGCGACGACCTCGCCCTCGGGGGCAGGAATCGAGGTGGCCTGACGCAGCTCTTCCCGGACGAAGATGCCCTCGAGCGCCTCACTGGGCCGAGTGGTCAGATGAGTTTTAATCTCCGTGTTGAGCTGGTCGAGAACCTCCGACAGCATCGCTTTGTCGGGCAGGTCCGCGAGGTTCTTCTGGATCTCATGGGCCACCACCACGCGGGCCTTGAGACCCTTGGCCGCCCGGAAATCCCGGAGGAGCCGGTCCGTCAGATGCTGTTCCTCGGCCTGGTAGACGATAGGCTCAGCCTTCTTGATCGGGACCAGGAAGTGACCGTCCTTCTTCAGCTCGGTCTTGGCCGCTTCCCACCACTTCTTCCAGTCGCTCTGGATGACATCCGGCACGAGGACGGACTCGACCTGGTCGACCGTCGCCTTCCCGCCGAAGCTGTCGATGACCAGCTTGACGACATCCAGATGATGCAGGGCCGCCATCTGCTGGAGTCCTTTCAGATCCGAGTGCTTCCTCGCGAGGATGTGGTCCTTGGGGATCGGCTTGAGCGTCTCCGTGGCAAAGGCCAGGTCGAGGGCGTGGCCGGGCTTGTTGGCGAAATCGATCACAAGCCGCCCGGCGATTCCATCCAGGGTCCGGATCTTTCCGAAGCCCCAGCTGCGGTGTTGTCCAAACCCTGCCTCGAGCAGCGCCGTCAGCGGGGCGACGTGCTTCGGCTGGATTTTTCCGGCGGCAACCAACTGGTCCATTTCCTCTTTCATGAGCTAAAAACTGGCTCCTCAACGGAGGACGGTCAGTATGCCTTCCCGATGGTTTCCGAACCAAGAGAATTTGCCGTCCTGTTTCTTGTCCGACAGGAGGAACCCGGGGATTTCGCGGAGCGTCGACTCGAGAAAGACCGCGTGTTCATCGGCCTCAAATCGGCCGATCGCCGCCTCGCGCAGGAACTCATCCTCGGGGTGCTCCGATGGCGTGGAACCCTCGACGATCTCATTGCCGCTCGCACCGATCGGCGTCCGATTCCGGTGGTTCCACGGACCCTGCTCCGTCTCGGGATCTACCAGCTGCTCTGGCTCGACCGGATACCCGACCACGCAGCTGTCCATGACTCCGTTGAGCTGGCACGGCGCCTCGGGTTTCCCAGCCAGGCCGGCTTCGTGAATGCGGTCCTGAGGAACGTTATCCGGGATCGCGAAGCCACCCGACACCGCCTCAAGGAGCTGCAGCGCTCCGAGCCGGCGAGGGGATGGTCGCTCCCGCCCTGGCTCGTCGAGCGGTGGTCGACTCGATACGACTCGGCAGAACTGCAGACGCTCTGTCGATGGGTCAATACACCTCCCCCGCTCTTCGCCCGCGTGAACCGTCTGAAGACCAATCCCGAGGAACTCCTGCTCCGCTGGGACGCCGAAGGGGTCGTCCACGCCGAGCGGGTCCTCGAATGGGCGGACCCCGGCACCCTGCACGAGCTGTCCGGCATTCCAGCAGTTGCCGGTCTGGGCAGCTTCCGGGAGGGAGGATTCTACCTCCAGGATCCAAGCACCCTTCTGGCCATCCGTGAACTCGACCCGCGTCCCGGTGAAACCCTGCTGGACCTCTGTGCCGCGCCAGGCGGCAAGACCCTGTACATGGCCGAGCGGATGGCGAATGCGGGACGGATTGTGGCCCATGACACCTCGGAAGGACGTCTGGATCTCCTTCGGGACAATGCAGGGCGTATCGGGGCGACCTGTGTGAACACCGTCTCCGCCCTTCCCCCGGCAACGCCGGAGTTTGACGGCATCCTTTTGGATGCGCCCTGCTCGAACACCGGCGTTCTGCGCCGGCGGGTGGAGCTCCGGTGGCGGCTGGATCCCGCCGAGTTCCAGCGGATGGCCACCGTGCAGGCCGACCTGCTGGCGGACGCCGCCCGGCGCATCCGGCCCGGGGGACGGATCGTCTATTCGACCTGCAGCCTCGAGCCCGAGGAAAACCTGGAGGTGGTGACTCGGTTCCTCGTCTCGCATCCAGGGTTCATGGTCGAGACCCAGCGGACGCTCGATCCTGTCCGGGACGGGGTGGATGGAGCTTTCGTTGCGCGTCTCAGAGCCCCGGGCTCGTCAGGGCGCGGTGGATCGGCTACTCCGACTGTCGTCTGATGCCCCGGTTTTCCGACAACTTCCGAGAGCGCGTGCGAGCCGCGAATGACATCGTGGATCTCATCGGCGCATCCATCCCGCTCAAGCGCAACGGCGCAAACTTCGTGTGCCTCTGCCCGTTCCACCGGGAGAAGTCCCCCAGCTTCAACGTCAACCCGGCCCGGCAGATCTTCCACTGCTTCGGCTGCCAAGCGGGCGGGGACGTCTTCAAGTTTGTCCAGCTCTACGAGAACATCTCATTCCCAGAGGCGATCGAGCGCCTCGCCGAACGGGCCCGGATCCCGCTCGAATACGAGGCGGGTACAGGCGCCCCGGAGAATCGGGGTCTCAAGGACTCACTCCTGAAGCTGCACGAGGCGATCTGTCTGCGATGGCAGCAGTGCCTCGCCAACGAGGCGGCCGGGGAGCTGGCCCGCGACTACCTCGCCAGGCGCGGTGTCGCACCGGAAACCGTGAAGGAGTTCCGCCTCGGCGCGGCCCCCGAGGCGTGGGACGACACCGTGAACTGGGCGAAATCGAAGGGCTTCGACGAAGCGCTTTGCGAACAGGCCGGCCTGATCGTCCGCAAGGCGGAGACGGGCAGGGTGTACGACCGATTCCGGGGTCGCCTGATGTTCCCGATCTGCGATGAGCAGGGGCGGGTGATCGCGTTCAGCGGCCGGGTGCTCCAGGGCGACGAGAAGACCGCGAAGTACGTCAACTCGCCAGAGACCCCGATCTTCACCAAGGGCAAGGTCTTGTTCGCTCTCGACAAGGCCCGCAGGGCAATTCTCGACGCCGGGCATGCCATCGTCTGCGAGGGCCAGCTCGACACCATCGCCTGTCACGCGGCGGGCATCCGGAACGTGGTAGCCCCTCAGGGCACAGCCATAACCCCGGACCACGCACGGGTCCTCCGACGCTATGTTGAGGAGGTCGTTCTGTGCTTCGACGGCGACAAGGCCGGCCGCAATGCCAGTGTCCGATCCTTCGATGGTCTCCTCGGCTCGGGCCTGTCCGTCCGGGTCGCCTCGATTCCCCCTCCGGATGATCCCGACAGCTTCATCAAGAGTCATGGAGCCGAGGCGTTCCGAGGCATCCTGACGCGGGCAGAGGGGTACTTCGACTTCTACCTCCGACACCTCCTCGAGGAGAACGACGCCTCCACCGACCGGGGTCGCGCCGTGGTGGTTCGATCCGTCGGTGAAGCGGTGCAGAAGACAGGCAATGCGGTGGTCATCGACACTTATGCCCAGCGGGTGGCTCAACGCCTCGGTGTGGATCCATCAGCGGTCCGGCAGGAGTTCCGAAAGGTACGGCCGAGTCTTCTTGAATCCACCCGACAGGAGATCCAAGCCACGGCATCGCCACAGGTGCAGTCACCACCTTCGGAACTCGAGGTGTGGTTGGTGAGGTATCTTCTTGCGAACCCTCCCCTCGCTCATTTTGTAGCGCACCACCTTGACCCGGACTGGATTCGTCATGACGGCGTGAGGCGGATTATCGGCCTCCACTTTGCGCTTCAGGGTGATGTCGCTGGGATGATGAGCCAGCTCGAGGACGACGAGGCCATGCGGTCCCTGGTTTCCGGCGCCGCTAGCGAGAGGCGGGCAGTGTCCAATCCTGAGGTGGCTCTCTCCGATACACTAGTCCGTCTCCGAAACCTTCGGATTGATGACCGTTTGGGTCACGTGACCCGGACCCTTGCGGACCCGGCGCTTGAGGATTCAGAACGGGTCGCCCTGATCCAGGAACTGCAGGACCTGAGACACGCCAAGCGCGGCCCACTCCAACCGCTGGTCTCCCAGGAAACCGGCACCGATGGGACCTCGTCCAGCGCCGCGGCGCCGTGAAGGTCACGGAGTCGGTCCAGGTTTGCCATCCAGACCGAGCACCCGAGTCAGTGGCCGCCACCAAATGAGGTCCGGGAAGGCATGGCGGCGCCACGCTTCCTCCGGATAGCATTCATAAAGGGAGAGACCGGTGAACCGATTCTGACGCTCTGTACTCGGGCTGGGAGGAACGCCGAACATCACCCTCACCAGAGTCCAATGTCCGGGAAGCTGACCATAGCGTGGATGATACCACATCTCCTCCAGATCCATCGTTTTCCTCCTGTTGCGGCTAAGGACCGCGGGCCTCTCAGGCTCGACCTCGTGGAGCATGACCACATATTCCAGCGGCGCGACGAGGACTGCGAGAAGCTGCACGGCGACGCCGATCGCCAATACTGTTCCAACCCAGAGACGCCGATCTAGCATCTCCACCACCGGAAGGGTCATGAATATCACCCCAGATATTAGGAATCGCACGCCCCAGGCATCGTCACTCCCCCAGTCCCACCACCGCGAATAGAGTGCAACACTGAGACCGAAGAGTGCTGCAAAGAACCAGGCATCTGAACGCGTTGCCTCGCGATTTCTCATCCGATTCCAGCCGAGAACACCCAGCAAAAGGGGCGGTGAAAACCAGAATAGACCTTTGCCGGGCGAAAAGATGAGACCGAAGAAGCCAGCCAGGGCTGGATAATCAAAGCCTGCCTGTGAATAGCCTCCCGCGTAACCGGAACTGCTCCAGGAACCCCAACGGATCCAGTTCGCATAGAGGTTTACTGCTGCCGCCGGAATGAGCCCCAACCCCATCAACGCAACTTGGTCCAGCCGCCGGGTTCGCATCAGGTGCCAGAGACCCAGAAGACCCGCGAACAGGATCGCCTCCGGGCGGAGAGTCCATCCCACTCCAGCCGCCAGCATGCCCAGGAAAGGCCTGTCCGCACGAAGCAGGAGGAACGCCCCGAAAATCACGGTGGCAACGAGCGGCTCCGTGAAGTCCACCTTGGTGTAGGGCCACCAGAGGGTTCCAAGACCCAGGACCAGGACCGTGATCCAGCTCCGTCGAGGTCCATAGATCGGCCAGAGATATCGTGCCATGAGATACAGCAACAGCGCCCCGTTGGCCACGAAGAGCAACGTGTAGAGTGCTGCCTCACAGCTGACTCCCATAAACTTCCGGGTCAGGTGGGACATCACCAGGGCGGGCATAGCCAAGACGGTATGGCCTATGGGATAGAAACTGTACTCTTCCGGTCCACCGATTGCGGGATCGAGTCGGGAACTGCCGCGGAAAAGGAGTCCGCGCGCCCAGTCCACCTTGATAGCCCCATCACCCGAGGTGTAGTGCCCAGCCCAGGTGGAAAGGTAGATCGCGAGCAACACCCAGAAGACCCCAGCAGGGCGGGAAAGTAGCCGCCTCAACGGGGACGTGAGGGATTCCGGATTCTCTGAGTGAACAGGCATAGAATGAGGGTCGGTCAGGGAGGCTGAGGATTGATCGAAACATCTCTCGATGGACGGGCCAAAAGCGCTATTCCGCCCAGGGCAACAATCCCTATCGGAATACTCCCGATCCCTAGGGATGGATTGCGGACACGACGTCTCTGGCGTCTTGCCCGCACCGCCCAGGATTCCTAGTCTCCCCTTTATGCAGTTGACCACCGAACAGCAGCAGGTCGCCCGTCAGTGGCTTGCCGATGGGATGAAATTGTCCGAGTTCCAGCGCCGGCTGGAGACGGATTTCGGGATCCGCCTGACCTACATGGATGTCCGGATGCTGGTCACCGATCTTCAAGTGATGCCCAAGGACCCCGAACCGCCCAAGGCGGCTCCGGTCCCGGAAACCCCAGCCCCATCGCCACTCGAGCCGACCGAACCTGCGCCCCCCGGTGGGGTTAAGGTGACCGTCGACGCCGTCACCCGTCCCGGTGCCATGGTCAGCGGAAAGGTCACGTTCAGCGATGGCCAGAAGGCCACCTGGCTGCTCGACACCACGGGTCGTCTCGGTCTGATGCCCGAGACTAAGGGCTATCGCCCCAGTGCCGCCGATGGCCAGGAGTTCCAGATGGCTCTCGAGCAGGAACTGATGCGCATGGGCATGTAGGCCCAGCCCCAGCTCTCCCTCCACCCTGCTGGAGCCGACAACCCCAGGTCGGCATCCGGATCAGGCCTCCAGACTTTTCGGACGCCCTAGGACGAGGCTTGCCAGCATGGCCTGCCGGGCTGTCACGGGGCTCCTCAGACTGCCAGTCCATGCCTCGTGGACCCGGGATGACTTGCCCTTCGAGGAGGTCGCCGCCGTTGCGGTAACCGGGATCACGTGTCGCAGCTGCCCGCCGACCCGCTCCATCATCCGGCGGACGCGTTCCTCGAGATCAACAGTCGACACCCTCCGTTCCCCGGACTCCACCGCCGTACTGAGCGGCATGGAGGCCGCCGGAGCCGACTCAAGGTCACGGGCGGACAAATCCTCGACCGAGGTTACAGGATCGATGGGATGCTCCAGCGTGTTCCGGACGGTTTCCCAAGAGGGACCATGTTCCGGCATCGTAACCGTCTCGGCTGTCGGCAGCACTGGGGGCGAGGGTTGCGCGGCCTGGGAAGCGCGCCGTTGGAGGATTCGTTCCAGCTCCTGTTCCCAGGGACTGGACGCGGTTGGCAACGGTGGGGGAGCCAAGGTCGACCCTCCAGGTCGCACATAGCGCCGGAGTACCCGTCCACCGGACTCCACCTCGGACCCTTCCTCGAGAACCTCGGGGCTCTGCTCCCATCCACCCGGCTCGGATCGGTCGGACCGACGGCTTCGCTGGAAGGCGCGTTGGATCAGGGAAAAGAGCACGCCGATGGCGACGACAGCCACCGGAATCAGCGAATCCCAGGAATCGGCCAGGAGAAGGTGCATGGCTGGATCCCCGATGCCCCTCACTTCGAGTCCGGGGTGCCTGCGATGTTCTCCCGCATCGAGGTGTCCGCCTGGAGATTCTTCATCCGATAGTAGTCCATGACCCCGAGATTCCCGGTGCGGAACGCCTCGGACAGCGCCAGCGGCACCTGCGCCTCCGCCTCGACAACCCGGGCCCGCATGTCGGCCACCTTGGCGATCATCTCCTGCTCAAGGGCCACGGCGTTGGCCCGGCGGACCTCCGCCTCGGCCTGCGCCTTGAGCTTGTTCGCCTCGGCCTGCTCCGCCTGCAGCTTCGCGCCCACGTTTTCGCCGATGTCCACGTCCGCGATGTCGATCGAGAGGATTTCAAAGGCGGTATTCGCATCGAGACCCTTTTCAAGAACCGTCTTCGAGATGCGGTCTGGGTTCTCGAGCACTTGCTTATAAGTCTCAACCGATCCGATCGTCGACACGATGCCTTCGCCGACCCGCGCGATGATGGTTTCCTCGGTGGCGCCGCCGACGAAGCGGTCAAGGTTGGTACGAACGGTAACGCGGGCCCGGGCCTTGATGACGATGCCGTCCTTCGCCACCGCGTCGATCGTGACCTTGCCGGAGGCGGGATTCGGACAGTCGATCACCCGCGGATTGACCGAGGTCTTCACTGCGTCGACGACATTCTTGCCGGTGCCCTTGGTGGCGAGGTCGATCGCGCAGGCGCGGTTAAAATCGAGATGGATGCCCGCCCGTTGGGCTGCGATGAGTGCCTGGACAATCATGTCGACGTTGCCACCCGCGAGGAAGTGGGTGGACAGATCGTCGATGGTGAGGGGCAGGCCCGATTTCACGGCGGTGATCCGGTTGTCGACAATGAACCCGACCGGTATGCCACGGAGTCGGAGGGCTATCAGTTCGACGAGGCCAACGGGCGCTCCAGAGGCCATAGCCCGGAGCCAGATGGATCCGAAGCTGGCCATGAGGAACAGGAACGAAAGTCCGGCGACACCGAGGATGGCGACGATGACGACGGAACCGATATCGAGCTGGGCAGCAAGCAGGCTGTGCATGGATGGGGAATTGTGGGCGGGGTGAAGACGGGAAGGAGGTTCAGGCGGATCGGACCAGGACACGCGGGCCATCGACGCTCAGGACCCGGATCCGTTCCCCCTTGTCGAGGGGTTCCCCCGAGGTCACGACGTCGACCCGTTCAGCCCCGAACTGGGCAAGTCCACCCGGACGCAGCGGAGTCAGAGCGACACCATCGACGCCCACCAGATGGGTCTTGGCAGCGGTCTCGGGAGGGATCACGCGATCGGATCGGACGCTGCGACCAAACCGGGTCTCGGGGAGTTTCCTGAGGTACCACCATGATCCGACCAGCGCCACGGATAGCAGGACGGCGAGACTCAGGTGTCCAACGCTGGACCCGTAGCGTCCATAGATGAGGACCACGGCGATGGCCCAGAACACGAGCCCAACTGATCCGGAAACCAGGTGGGGGAGGATCGGCTCCACCAGCAGAAGGACGGCACCAGCCACCAACAGGAAAATGATGGGCTCCATCGCACGCAAGGTTAGGACGGCTTTCCTGTCCAACAAGGGCAAAGAACGGGCGCTGGTTATTCGATCACCCGAAAAATCCTCACTTGGCCGTCCGCCCACCCGATGAAACGCTTTGTGTTGCTCCCTTTTAGATCCGGTCCTCAAACCCATGCATGATTCCACCCACCCCTGCAGGATCCGGGGCTTCACGCTGATCGAACTTCTGGTGGTCATCGCGATCATCGCCATTCTTGCCGGCATGCTTCTCCCGGCCCTCGCAAAGGCCAAGGAGCAGGGACGTCGGGCGAGATGCCTCAGCAACCTCCGCCAGATCGGGATCGGCATGACCCTCTATGCCAATGATAACCGGGACGTCCTCCTGAAGGCGCGGTTCGATGGTGGATTATGGGTCCAGATCTCCATCAACGAACCCGAAGCCGCCTCGGCGAAGCAGCTGGGACTGCCCGTTGAGACCAACGGGATGGTCGCCAAGATGTGGACCTGCCCCAATCGCCCCGATTTCCCGACCTACGAACGCGAGTACAAGCAGTTCAACATCGGGTACCAGTACTACGGGGGCATCGATCGTTGGAACAACCCTGCGGGGTCATTCGCCTCACGGAGTCCGGTCAAGACGTCGTCGGCCCAGCCCGGCTGGGTCCTCGCGGCGGACGCGACCCTGAAGGTTGACGGCAAGTGGGGTGGAGGACGCGATTCGGCCTTCAAGGGCATGCCCGCCCACAAAGGGATCGGCAACAAGCCGGTCGGAGCGAACCATCTGACCACGGACGGGGCGGCCCGCTGGGTGTCGGCCCAGAAACTTCTGTTCCTCCACAGCTGGAACACCGGCGGCGCCCGCGACGCCTACATGTTCCAGGAGGACATCGGCGAGGACCTGGAGAAGAAGCTGCCGCAGCTCCGCCTCAAACTCTGAGGGGCGACGACCGGATGCCCCCTTACCGGGTGACAATCGAGATCGTCGTGGCCGTAGACCACGTCACCGATTTGTTCGGCGCCACACGGCGGGCGATCACCGTCACGACCGGCTGACGGGGCACATCCGCTCCCCAGCGGAGAGGGAACTGATAGCCGACACCGAGGGACGATGTCCCGGCGAAGGCTCCCAGCTGACTGGCCGTGAACGACCACGTCTTGAGTGGTTTCTCCGACCGCGCATAGGCCTCCCCGACGGTTCCGTCGAACATCAGGATTTCCAGGACACCGTCCCGGATCGGGATCCCCTTGGCCACGTCGGCCGTGCTGGCATAGAGACGAAGCCCGATGCCGTCGGGTCCGGATTTCGACCCCAGATTCAGCGCCACCGGCACGCCAAAGAGATGCAGCTCGGTCAATCGTCCACCGGTCGAGAGGCCAGCACATCCGGTCAGCACGGCCAGTCCCGACAGGACCACGATCCAAATCACTGTCCGCCGCCTGCGTTCCCTCATAGCGCCGGTGCCGGGTTGGTCCTGATCTGGTTCTCCCGCCAGGAGGGGCGATTGGTCCGATAATACGGCTCCAGGATGCGGCGCTGCATGTCGCCCTCCCGCATGATCTGCTTGATGTCCGCGTTGTCCAGGTTGTCCCGGAGCACCCGATCCGGATCGGTCAGCTTCACCGGGACCTGGGAGTTGTCCAAGACGATCGGGGTCATGAGGATCAACAGCTCCTTCCGCTCCTTCTTTGTGCTAGTGGTCCGGAAGAGGACGCCCAGGTAGGGAATGTCCCCAAGGACCGGCACCTTCCGCATGTTGGTCTCGTTGATGGTGTCGATGAGACCCCCGATGACGATGGTCTGGCCGCTCTGGGCACTCACCGTGGTGTTGGCCTTCCGCTGGTCGACCACAGGGGCCTGGGCCGACTTGTTGATGTCGATGATCTGTGCCGACAGCGTGCTGTTGGTCGTACTGATCTCCATCTTCACGAAGCCATCCCGGCTGATCTTCGGTGTGACGGTCAGGTTCACACCGACGTCCTCGTAGCGGTATTGGGTGGTCAGATTGTTCTGGGCGTCCAGGCGGGTCTGCTCCACGAGGGGCACCTTCTTGCCGACGTTGATGGTGGCTGGCTTGTTGTCGGCCGTGACAATCTGGGGGCGGCTCAGGACGTGCAGCTTGCCCTGGGTCTTGAGCGCCCGGAGGAGGAAGGAGAAGTCCCCGCCCTGCATGCCGCCGACGAGGCCGCTCATCTTGGCCATGTCGATGTCCGGCGAGAAATCCGTCCCGATCCCGTAGGTGCTGCTTCCTGCCGTGCCGCGGTAGGTCCACTCGAACCCGAGGTCGGTCTGGTTGTCGAGACGCACCTCGGCCAGCAGCACCTGGATCAACACCTGGGGCTGCGCGGAGTCCAGCTCGTCGATCATCGACCGGATCTGCTCGAAATAGCGGTTATTCGCCGAGAGGAGGATCGTGTTGCTGGTGGGTTCGGCGACGATCGCGACTTCCTGGTCAAAGAGACGGGCCGTGGCGGAGACCGCATCGACCCCCAGCGACTGGATGAGCTTCTGGCGTTCCTGGTCGAGGAAGTTGCGGATCGCAGTCGCGATCTCCGGGGACTGCGAGTTCTTCAGCCGGATGACTTCGGACGCCCGTTCATGGGCCGCACTGGAGTCGAGGGTGTCGATCAGCTGCGACACCAGGTTCATGTAGTGCTCCGTGCCACCCACCAGAAGGCTGTTGGTCCGGGGATCGACCGTCACCGTGAGGGCGGTCTGCTCCGCTGTCCCCAGCGTCGCCGAGGCCAGCGGCTCCTCCGAAGGCGTCCCGTTCTCGGCCTTGCCCCGTACCAGAGTATACTGGACCGATCGGGTGGATCCGGTCCCGGCCGTCGGGGTCATGCGGAACATCTGGGTGATCACCTCCGCCATCTGTCGGGCATCGGCATTCTGGAGGGCGAAGACCTTGATCTTGGCCAGCTGGGGTGAGCTGGCATCCATGCGCTGGATGATCTGCTCGATCAGCCCCATGTAGTCGACTGGCCCGGAGACGACGAGGGAGTTCATCCGCTGGTCCGGTGTGATCAGCACCGATTCCTTGAGCGCCGCCGTGACAAGCTCCTGTCCCTCGGTCGTCCGGGTGATGAACTGGAGAACGGACTGCGCATTGGGCGCCTGGTCGTTGAGCGGGGCGGGTTTGGTGTTCAGCGCCGTGTTCAGGATACCCGCCAGGGACTCGGCCCTGGCAAACTGGAGCGGGAACACCTTGATCTCACTGACCTTGGCCACCTGGTCGGTATCCAGCTTCTGCACCAGCTGACCGATCCGCTGGGCATCGGTCTCGCCGCAGGACACCACGATCGCGTTGATGCGCTCATCCGCAGTGACCGTGATCGGAACGACCTGGTTCGGGAGGTTGTCGCGGAACAGTCCCCGGACCGTGGCGACTACCTTCGTGGCGTCGGCCTTCTGGAGCGGGAAGACGTGGATGGCGATGCCGGTCTCCGCGGGGTCGCTGTCGAGCTTCTCGATCAGGCCGGCAACGGTGCTGAGATCCTCGACCGTCGCACCGACGAGGAGGGCATTGATCCATTGGTCGGCGATGATGGTGATTGGGTCAACCGGCTCACCCCGAACCTTGGGCGGGCGATTCGCGAAGATCGGCTGGAGCGTGGCCTGCAGCTTGAGGGCCGTGGCCTTCTTCAGGGGGAACACCCGGAAGTTCAGCTTCGAGAAAACGCTTTCACCGTCCATCTGCGGGAGCATCCGATCCATGAGGTCGAACGCCTCCTTCCCACCGGTGACGATCAGGGAGTTGATCCGATCGTCGGCGAGGACCGTGGTGGCGATGGTCCGCTCGTTGGCGTTGACCGCGACGGCATCGGCGGTGCGTTTGGCCTGGAAGAACTGCTGGAGGGTGGCCGCCAGGGTGCTGGCGCGGGCGTTCTTGAGCGGGTAGAGGCGGACGTCCGCGTTGGCGGCGAGATCCTTGGTGTCGAGACGCTTCACCACCTCACGGACGATGCTGAGGTTCTCGGGACTCGCACTGACGATCAGCGTGTTGGACCGGGGATCGACGCTGACGGAGAGGACGTCGCGGCTCGAATTGCCGGCCCTCGCCGCGGCATTGGCTGGGCGACCCGGACGATAGAGGCCCTGGTCGACGAGGGACTTCAGGAGGGTCGACACCCGGGTGGCGTCGGCGAACTCGAGCGTGAACATCTCGAACACGCCTCCGGCAATGGTGGGTTCCTGGTCGACCTTGGCGACGAGTTCCCGGACGAGTTCGAGGTTCTCCTTGCTGGCGGAGATGATGAGCGCGTTGTTGAGGGCATCGGTCTCGACCTTGATCTGGTCGCTCGGAAGTGGAGTGCCTCCGGGGAGAAGCTGGGCCTTCTGGCGAGCTGCGAAGAGGCTTTCGAGCATGGTGGCCACCCGGGCGGAGTCGTTGAACCGCATCGGAATCACCGTGAGGGTGAGAGCCGGGTTGTCCTGCTTGGCGTCGAGGCGCTTCAGGAGATCGTCCAGCGTCCGGTTGTCCTCCTGGCTGGCGGCCACGAGGAGGGAGTTGCTCCGGGTGTCGGCAAGGATGATCGGTTTGTTGCGCTGCATGTCCGCGGTGCGGATCGCGGCGTAGCGCTGCTCGAAGAGGGTCGCGAGGGTGCTGGCCACAACGCGGGCATCGGCAAACTCGAGTGGGATGAGGCGGACCCGCCCGCTCAGTGCCGGTGCCGCCTGGTCGAGCTGCTTGGCCAGGGTCTGCACCAGTTCAAATCCCTCGCGGGCACCGCCGACGAGGAGCGCATTGCTGCGCTGGTCGGCCATGATGATGACCTTGAGGGCCTCGGCCTGCCCTTGGTTGAGGCTCGCCCGCTGGGTCACCCGGGCGTCCATGAGCTTCTGGAGGGTCGGGGCGACGACGTTGGCGTCGGCATGTTCCAACGGGATGAGCGCGATGTCGCGAAGATCGAAGGGCAGCTTCTGGTCGAGACTCTTGAGCAGCCCTTCGATGATCGCAAAGGCCTTGCTGTTGCCGGCGACGATGAGCGAGCCCGTCCGGGCATCGACCGTGATTACCGGACGGTCTTCGTTGCGGAGCGTGGTCGACCGCGGTCCGGTGAAGAGATCCGAGAGGACCTTCTGAACGGCGGCGGGATCCGAGTGCTCCAGCGGGTAGACCCGGACGGTCTCCAGTCCCGAGGCGGCCGGGATGTCGAGCTGCTCGATGATGTCGGCGATGAGGGGCAGATTGTCGCTGCGCGCGGCGACGACGAGGATGTTGGCTTGGTCGTCGGCCTGGATGGTGAGCGCCGGCCGGTTCTTCGGAGTCTGGTTGGACTGGGCCTTGGTGCCATCCCGAAGGGTCCTGAGCCGGGTGATCTGGGTCGAGAGACCCTCGGTTCCAGGGACCGCGGTACCCTCGGTGAAGACCGACTGCAGGAGGGGCAGAAGCCGGGCAGCGGACGCGTGCTTCAGACGGAACAGCCGGACGTCGGTCGTGTAGAGGAAGACCTCCTTGTCCATGTCGGCCACGATCTTCTGGGCGAGGTCGAGACTCTCGGGATGGCCGCTCAGGATGAGGGTGTTGCTGCGGGCATCGATGGCGACGTTTAGGGGCTGGACGAGCGCCTTGCCCTGGTCGGCCGGCTGACCGCCGGGACCGCCGGGGCCGATGGCGAGGTTCTTCGCCTGCGAGAACACGTTGTTCAGCGTCTGGGACACCGCGGCGGCATCGGCATTCTCGAGCTGGATGAACCGGACCTTCACTCCTTCGAGGACGGCAACGGAGTCCATCTGCTCCACCACGGCCTTGAGGGCCCGGAGGTTGTCGGTGGTGGAGGTCAGGATGATGCGGTTGCCGCCCCCGGTGCCGGCGACGGGATCCGTGGCGATGCGGATCGGCTTGGAGAGATCGAGCAGCACGGTGTCGCCCCTGGCATTGCGGACCTTAAGGCGGCGGATGTGTTCCTGGAGTTCTCGCGCCTCGGGGGAGGAATCCCCAGCGGCCCCAGGCCGGAGCATGCCCTGGAGGACAGCAGCCAGCTGACCCGCGTTGGCCTTCTTGAGGGACACGATCTCGACCTCGGCCTCGACATTGGCGGTGGGCTTGTCGAGGGACTGGATGAGTTTCTCAACCTGGGCCGCGGTGATGCCGCGGGCGATGACCAGCATGCCGCGTCCGCGGGAATCGACCGCGACGGTGACTGGATCGCCGGGGCGCGAGGCGGTCAGCTGCGTCACCATCTGCTGGACGAGCGGCAGGATCTTCTCGGGGGCCGCATGGGTGAGAGGCACGACCTTGAACTCCAGCTGGGCGACCTGGCCGGCCGTATCGAGCTGCTTGATGAGCGATTCCATCAGCGCGAAGTCGGTCGGACGTGCCCGGACAATCAGGCTCCGGGTGCGGGGTTCCGCCACGACCGTGATCTTGTTCTGCGGCGTGATGATCTTGGGTTGTCCACGGGCGTCCTCGATCTGTACCGGATCCATCTTGAGGAGTTCCTGCAGGGTCCGGGCGACCACCACCGGATCGGCATCCTTGATCGCGAAGACGCGGAACTCGGCCTCGTTGCCGTAGAAGTTCAGGGACAGCTCGCCGATGAGGCGCTCGACTGCGTCGAGTTCCTGGGCGGGGCCGGACAGGATCAGGGCGTTGGCAGGCTTGTCGACCGCGATGACCACCTCAGGGCTGGTCGTCTGGGTGCTCGGGTCGGCGTTCTTCGGAGGCTCGACCTTGTCGGTCACTCGGAGCGGGGTCCCGGAAACCTGCGGATAGATGTTCTGGAGCATCGTCGCCATCTGATCGGCGGTGACCCGCTCGAGCGGACGCACCCGGACCAGCACCGCCGAATCACGCCCCTGATCGTCGAGCCGCGAGACGAGGTCCTGGATCTGCGGGATGTCGCCACGCTTGGCGATGATGGTGAGCGAGTTCGACGCGGAGTCGGGTTCGATCACCGGACGATCGGCACGGGGGCGATCCTCGAAAAGGCTTTCGAGCTTCATGGCGAGGTCGAAGGCCTTGGCCTTCTTCAGCCAGACGAACTGGACGTCACGATCGGAACGCTCCGGGGCCTTGTCGAGGGTCGGCAGGACCTTGTCGACCATCCGGAAGTGGGACTCGGTTGCCGAGATGATGAGGCTGTTGGAGCGCTCGTCGATCGACACGCTGACGGAGGCGTTCCTGCGACCGCCGTCGCCCTCTCCACCGCCGGACCGCCGGTAGAGATTTCGGGAGACCGACTGGAGGAGCTGCTGGATGACGGTGGAGACCTCGCGGGCGTTGCCGTTCTCGAGCTTGTAGATCCGAACCTCGATGTCGCCGCTGCCGGGTCCGTCCTGGTCGAGTTCCTCGACGATCCGGAGGACCTCCTGGACGGCATTGGTGGGGCCATTGAGGAGGAGGCTGTTGGCTCCGGCGACGGAGGTGACACTGACGCGTCGGATCATCCCGGGCAGGGCGCGGTTGGTCATGACCCGGTTGACGGCGTCGGCCAGATCGTCGGCCCGACCCCGCTTGAGCTTCACGGTTTGGATGACGTTCTGACCCTCGGGACCGTCCTGATCGAGGTTCTTCACCAGTTCTTCGATCCGGGTGAGGGTGGCCGCCGGGGCCTCGACGACGAGGGTGCGCTCGTTGCCGCCGGCGCCCACGACGACCCGCTCGGTGGGTTCGGCATTGGTGAGCTGCCGGGCGTAGACCTGGCTGATCATGGTAACGAGGGTATTGGCGGTGGTCCGCTCCAGGTTGAACACCTTCACCTGTCGTGCGCCCTGGACGGAGGCGACGTTCTGGAGGACGCCCACGATCTCCTCGAGGGTACCCAGCTGGCGTTCGTTGCCGGCGACGATGATCTGGTTGCTGGCGGAATCCTCGATCAGCAGCGGCTCGGTGGTGCCGAACTCGGGATTGTTCCGGGCCTGGTCCTGGTAGAGTTGGCGAACCTTCGGCAGGAGTTCCCCGGCACGGCGCTCCTTGACCGGCAGCACCCGCATCGTCCGACCTGCGGAGGCCCCCAGCGAGGAGTCGAGCTGTTCGATGATGACCGAGGCCGACTGAAGCTCCTTCGGGTCACCCGTCGCGATGATGGTCCGGGTCTTCGAATCCGTGACCACGCTGACCCGCTTCTGCGGACGACCGTAGGCGTCGTAGCGGACCAGCGCGGTGCCGAGGATCTCGACAACCTTGTCGGGATCCGCCGACTTCACCTTGAACACCCGGGTGGAGGCGCTCTGGGCCCCGACCTTGTCGAGCTTCTGGATCAGATCCTCGAGCAGGGCCAGTTCGTTGGTGGCTCCGGTGAGGATCAGCCGGTTCCCGTTCACGTCCGGCGTGATGAGGGTGTCGGCGGCGAAGGACCCCGGGCGGTTCTTGACCTGCTCCTGGTAGAGGGTGCGGAGGGTCGGCACGAGCTCGACGGCATTGGCGGAGGTCAGGTCGATGATCCGGGTGTCCCGCGTCACCGACTCCGGTGCGCCGCCGCGCAGCTTGGCGATGATGTTCTCGATCTCGCGTAGCTGATTGGTGCGTCCCGTGAGGATGAACCGGGCATTCTTGCCGTCGGCGATGATGGACGCATCCGCCGGATCGCTGGCATCCCTTCCGCGGAACCGGTCATTGTAGAGCTGCTGGACGAGCGGCTGGAGTCGGTTGAGTTCGTCGACCGTACCCACCGACACCATCTGCGTCTCACGCGCGGCGCGCTGGACCTGCGCGGACTGCACCTCATCGACGATCTGGGTGACGACCTGGAGCTGGGCGTCATTGCCGGCGATGATGAGCTGGTTGCTCTCGGGTTCCTCGAGGATGAGGATGTCCGAGGTACCGAGTTCAGGGAGGCTCTTGATCCGATCGGCGTAGAGTTGGCGGATCTTGGGAGACAGGGTGGCCGCCTTGCCCTGCTTGAGGGTGACAACGCGGGTCTTGCGCTCGGGCTGGGAACCCAGCGACTGGTCGAGCTGTTCAATGATCACCGAGACGCCCTGGAGCTCCTTCGGGTCCCCGGTGACGATGAGGGTCCGAGTCTTGGGATCGACGGACACGGTCGATCGCTTCTGGGCGCGCCCGTAGGCGTCGTACCGGACCAGAGAGGTGTTGAGGATCTCCGCCACCTTCTCCGGATCGGCCGACTTGATCTTGAAGACCCGGGCGGAGGCGCTCTGACTGCTGACCTTGTCGAGCTGTGCAACGAGCCGTTCGACGGCGGCAAGCTCGTTGGTGTCACCCACAACGATCAGCCGGTTCCCTCCCGGATCGGGTGTCAGGACGGTGTCGGGAGGCTGGTTTCCAAGGCGGCCCTTGGCTTCCTCGAGATAGAGGGTTCGGACGGTGCTGGCCAGCTCCACGGCGCTGGCGGTGGTCAGGTCGATGATCCGGGTCTGCCGGGTGCCGGCACCGGTCTTGATCGGTCCGAGCTGCTGGATGATCGCCTCGATCTGGGTGAGATGCTCGGGCTTGCCGGTGAGGATGAGGCGCCCGTTGCGGGGATCAGCAAGGATCTGGGCGTCGGCCGGATCGGTGTCGAGCCGATCCTTCCAGCGATCCTGGTATAGCTGCTGGATGAGCGGCACGAGCCGGCTTGCCTCGGTGCTGCTCCCGACCTCGACGGTGCGGGTCTCGCGGGCACTGGTGCCGGTGGTGGCCGTGGACTGGAGGCGTTGGACGATGCCCTCGAGTATCGGCAGTTGATCGGCACGCGCACTGACGAGAAGGCGCCCCGTCTTGCCGTCACTCACGATCTGGGCATCCGGGCTGCCTAGCTGGGGCGTGCTCGACAGTTGGTCGCGGTAGAGCTGCTGGATGAGGGGCATGAGGCGCTGGGCCTCGGAGAGTTTGCCAAGGTCGAAGACCTTGGACTCGCGGCTCGGTTTGGGTTCGCTCTCGAGGGTGGATGTGATCTGCCGGACCGCCTCGGCCTGTTCCGAGGTGCCCTGAACGAGGATCCGGTTGCCGGCGGCGTCGGGATACAGCGTGGCCGGCTTCAGGGTCTTGCCATGGGACTGCTCGGCGTAGATCTGCTGGACCCGGGGAAGCAACTCGGAGGGAGTGGCGTTCTTGAGGGCGACCGGATGGAGCTCCCGCGTTCCCTGGTCAGGTCGGGCATCCAGCGTTGCCACGAGGGACTCGACCTGGGCCAGCATCGTGGGCGAGGCGAAGACGATCAGACGTTTGTTGCTCGGGTCGGGCGTGAGCGTGAAGAGACCGGCAATGTTGCGTCCCGGATTCTGGGCTGCGAACGACTTGTTGATGAGCGCCGCAAGGGCGTCGGGATCCCCTTTCACCTCGAGTATCTTGAGCGTCCGGGGCGCCTGGGAGGATTCCCCGCCATCCAGCTTCTCGATGACGGACTCGACGTCCTGGAGATCCGTCCGGGAGCCGGAGACGATGAGGGAGTTGGACTTCTCGTCGGCGGTGATGGAGACGCGTTTGACCGGCTGGCCGCGTTGGTCGAAGCGGGTCATGGCGCTGGCCACGATTGGGGCCATCACGACGGCATCGGCCTGGTTGAGCTTGAACACCCGGGCGCCCGGGGCTTGCTGCGGGCTGTTGTCGAGGCGGTTCACGATGCCGGCGATGATTTCGAGGTCAGCAGCATCGCCCGTGGCGATGAGACGGTTGGAGACGGGGTCGGCGGTGATCTTCGCGGTGGCGACGTAGTTGGCGCCCCTCTGATCCTTCATGAGATCACCAAACAGGGTGGCGACGGTGGTCTCGAGAGCCCGGGCGTCGGCGGACTTGAGCTCGATGACCCGCATCTCGCGCGGACCCGACTCGGGTCGGCTGTCGAGCTGCTGAATCATCTTTGCCGCGGCCTCAACCGCGGATGCCGATCCGGTGACGACAAGGCTGTTGCTGCGGGTGTCCGTGAGGACCTTCACCTGTTGGCTCTGGGCGTTGAGGCTCTTGTCGACGAGGCCGGCGAGATCGGCTGCGGAGGCGGATCGGAGGCGGATGACCCGGGTCTCGTCGCGGTCCGACTTGCGTTCGGCGGGATCGAGCTGGCGGATGATCGACTCGACCCGTGCGATCTCGCGATCGCTGCCGCTGACCATGATCCGATTGTTCTTGGTCTCGGACAGCAGCGTTGCGGCGCCACCGGCGGGTTCCGGCTGGCCACGGAGCTGTTCCTGGTAGAGCTGCTGGACAAGCGGGGTGAACTCGGTAGCAGTCCGACCATAGAGCTCGACGCCCTTGAACTGCCGTGGGGCCGCGGTCGCCGGGGAGACATCGAACTGTTTCACCAGGGTGCGGATGCGGTCCTGGTCCTTCGATGTGGCCAGCACGATCAGCTGCTTGCCCGTCGGATCCGCCATGACGGTGGGAGTGGGGCTTCCCTGCGTGGAGAGCTGGCCTAGGAGCTGGGTGACGAGGGGAAGGACCTCCGCGGCCGGCTTGGCCTGGAGCGGGAGCACGGCGAGCTCCCGTTCCGCCTGGGCGGGCTGGGTGTCGACGATGTCGATGACGGCATCGATTTCCTTGAGCTGGTCGGCGGTCGCCGTGACGAGCAGCCTGTTGTTGGCGGCATCGGCCACGATGGAGGGCTTGGGCAGGCTCGAGAACCGGCGATCGGCCATCCGTTCGTTCACGAGGCTCTGGATCTGGGGCAGGGCGATCTCGGTGCGGCTGTTCTTGAGCGGGATGACACGGAGGTCGCGGGCCTTGACCTGCGGCTTGTCGGCCTGGAGCTGGGTGACGAGATCCTCGATACGCCTCAGGTGATCAGCGCTTGCGGTGACGATGAGGCGACCGGTCTGGGTGTCGGAGAGGATCTTGGCGTGGGCGACAGTGGAGGTGGAACCGTCGGCGGTCTGGTTCTTGTAGAGCTGTTCGACCAGAGGCTGGATGCGACGCGCCTCCTCGGGGGATCCGACCTCGATGAACCGGGTGATGAGTTGCGTCGGCTGCGAAGTCCCGGTCTCGAGCTGCGAGACAATATCCGCCGCGGTCTGGAGGTCTGTCGGTGTGCCGGTGACAACGACGCTCTGGCTGCCGGGGTCGAAGGTGACGCTGGCGGTGGTGACGACCTGGCCCGTCTTTTCCTTCCGGGTGAGGGCCTGGCGCAGGATGGTGGAGACGTTGGTGGCCTCGGTGGCCCGTGGCCGGAAGATGCGGGTGAGCTGGACCGCCTGGGCTTTGTTGGGCACCGGGGTGTTGTCGCGGGCAAGGCCTTCGGCTCCGACCAGACCCTTGTCGACCCGGGTGATGAGCTGCTCGATCTGATCGAGCTGACCTGGCAGCGGCGCGGCGACGATCAGGCGGTTCTGGGCATTGTCGGCAATGACACGCGCCTTTGTAGCGGCAGCGGATCCGGTCTCGCCCGGCGCAGCGACCCCGGGGATAGCCTGACGGATCATCGCGGCGAGCTCCTCGGACTTGATGGTCTGCGGGTTGTAGATCCGCACATCCCCAGCGGCACCGTCCTTCTGCTCGAACTTGTTGATCAGCTCCTCGGCCAGCTCGAGGCGTTCGGTGGGTCCGAACAGCACCAGCGTGCGCGAGGCCTCGTCATAGACCGAGGTGATATAGTCGTTGGGATCCGCGGGCAGGACCTCCATCGCCTTGGTGTTCGGGTTGTAGGAGGTCCGCTTTGGCGCGGTGGACACACCGAAGGTCCGATTGAGCAGATCGGAGACGATTGCACCCGAGGCATTGAGGAGCGTGTAGCTGCGCATCTGCCGCTCGGCGGCCTGTTCGGATCCGATGGTGGCGAGGAGGGATTTGACCCTCTGGATGTTGGCGAGGCGGTCGGTGACGATCAGCCCGCGGCCCCGACCAAGCGGGGCGACCGATCCGGCCTGGGACAACATCGGCAGGATGGATTCGGTGATTTCCTTGGAATCGAGGTTTTTCGAATCGAGCACCACGGTAACCACCTCGTTGGGGCGGATATCCGTGGCGGGTTCGGTCCCGCGCAGGATCCGCAGGGGCATCGCCTGGAGGTTCTTGAAGGGGACTACCCGGAGGTTGTTGCCGTCCTCAAGCAGCATCACGCCCTTCATCGCCAGCATGAGGTTCAGCGTGTCGAGCGCCTCGGTGTAGGTGTAGGCATTGGGATCGTCGTAGGTGAGCGTGCCCACTACGTTGGTGTCGGACAGCAGCGGCTTTCCGGCCATCTGGGCGAAGCGCTCGATGACGTCGGTGTACGGGATGCCGTCGAACTGGAACCGGATGTTCCGAGGCGCAGCGGCGACAGGCGCGGACGGGGCGTTCCCGCGGACCACGACCTCCGGACCGGCGGACGGGGCATTGGATTTGGCGGCGTCCTGGGCGAGGAGGTGGGGGGCCGTGGACAGGACGGCTCCGAGAAGGAACGGGCGGATCATGGGAACAGGAAACGGGAGTCGGAAGGGTACGTCCCGCAAACCGGGTTGGGGACGGGGGAGTTGTGCGGGTTTATTCACCCGGAAGAGCGGAGGAAGGAGAGCCAAAGTCCCAGCGTGGAGCGCTGGTGGGGTGGAGGCGTGATCGGAAGTCTGCGGTTCGGAGTCACCAAAGCCCGAGTCAGAGGATGCACCCGGGGTGGGTGGATGCTGGCGCACCGAGTGCTGCAGGGCACTGCAGCACCCACCGATACCCTCGGCACCACGGGACCCAAAAGCGACACCAGCTGTATCGCCGACAGCGGGTTTTCCTGCGAGGAATGGGGGCATTGCGGGGGGCATCCTTCTCAGGGTTTCTTCGCAAGCGTTTCAGGCAGCTCGTCCGGGGCGAGGCGCCGCTTCTCGGCCAGGGTCTTGCCCCGCTCCACCGCCCAGTAGCCGTCCTCCATCTGGAGGATGAGCCGGCTGTGGGACACGAGCAGCGAGTTGCCCGGCATGGGCATCGGACGGTAGTCGACCTGGGCGATGCGGCCTCCGGCCAGTTCCTCACCCACCCGATACCGGACCGTCTTCTGGGCGGCCAGATCGCGGATGTGGATCTCCGGTTCTCCGTTCCACTCCGAGAGGGACACCACGCGGAAGATTTCCGGTCCGGGTGGCACTCCGGGCTTGGAGGGTGCCGGGGAGGGTTGACCCGGCTGGGGCTTCTCGAGCGGGCGCTTGATGTAGGGCCTAAGAAGGTCGCGGGAGACGATGCTGTTGAGCAGGTGTCGCTCCGGGGACTCCAGGGTCAGGGCCTGGACCAGATTGGTGCGTTCCACGTCGGGTGACGGATCCATCACGAGCGTGAGGTATCGGAATCGCACCCGGACCACACCGGGCCTGTCGCCGATCGACACCGACAGGTTTTCGGTCCGATGCAGCCACGGGGAGTGGTTGAGCAGGAAGAGCAGGCTGACCACATTGGTCAGGGGACCGTCGCCCTGGACATTCCAACCGATCTCGCTGGCACCCCGGAGTTTCCGAGGGCCCACCGGCAGCCGGGTGAAGTCGGCCTCCTCGAGTCCGGCCGCGGTGATCTGCTTGGTCAGCATCTCCCCCGACCGTGCACTGGCCTGGTCGACGGTGTCGGCAAAGGACGTGCGGGTGATCTGCTTGAGCCGGTCCTCGGCCCCGAAGTAGTTCCGCCGTTCGGTCTGGATCTTCCCCAGCCGTTCCCGGGCAATGGCGATCTTCTTGTCCACCTCCTTCAGCGGGGACAGAAACACCCAGCGGAACCCGAAGCCCACGACGAACAGGACCACGATTCCGCTGATCAGGCCGGTGAGGAGTTTCTCTCGCTGGTTCACTGGACTCCTTTCTTCCAGGCCGCGGTGTCGAGGGACACATCGTCGATCGGCCGCGTGGGGGGCTTCACCTTGTGGAGATCGATCTTGAGCTTGGCGGGAACCAGGACCTCCACGTTGGAGCGGAACTCGTAGCCGAAGCGGTCGGCTCCCGGAGTGATCGCGATGGGTTTGACCTCGTATCCGGCCGCGACGAGCTGCTTTTCCAACCGGGCCAGCGTCTCACCGCTGCGGGCCTGGACGGCGAGGCGGATGGCGTTGGGTCCCGAAACGGCGATCGAGCCCAAATAGATCTCCTCGCTCGGTGGCAAGACCGACGTCAGGTAGGCGTAGTGGTCAAGCCAATCCCGTTCTCCCCGGACCCAGTCCTCCACCACGGCGGTCTGGCGGGTGAGCTTCTGGTAGACAGGTCGTTTCTTCTCGGCATCGGCCAGCTCGGCGTTGACCGCCTGCAGGACGGCGTTGCGGCGGTTGAGCAGCCACGACCGGGTTCCGAGCACGGCGACGAGGAGGACAACGGCAGCGGCAGTGCCTCCGAGAAGGGCGAGACGTCGATAGTCCCGCGGCACCGCGGGTCGCTTCGGGTTGACGAAATCGAGAGGGAGTCCGTCGGCGTCCCCAATGCCAAGGGCCAGTCCGATTGGGGCAACCGCCCCGGCGGATTCCTTGTGCAGATCCGAGGCAAGATCCAGAGACACACCGGGGTCGAGCACCGTGCAGGGTGTCGGAGTCCGCGAAGCAAGGGCCTCCACCACCGCAGGCTCCTGTCCGGTGCATCCAGTGACCAGAATCCGGCCGATCGGCGCCTCATTGCCCATGCCACCATAGCTATGGAGGCTGCGGACCACTTCGATCGCGGCAGAGCCAACCCAGCCGTCGGAGGATGCGGCATCACCCGACGGACGAAGCGCCCCACCACGGCTGAAGCGCAGGGCCCCATCCACCATGATGTCGACACCTACCTCCTCGGGCCGGACCGTCACAAGGGCCGTCGCATCCCGGGAGGCTTCGAGCCGACAGGCTTGGATGCAGCGCGCGTTGGCGTCGGGGAGCAGTCCAAGTCCCACCAGCCGGAACCCAGCGGCATCCGCCAGTTTCTGGTAGGAGTCGACCTCGTCCCGCCGCACCACCGCCGCCAGCACCTCGAGCTTGTTGGACCCGGAAGCCCCGGAAGCCTGAACCGGATCCTTCGTCGGGGCGGTCTCACCGGTCGGCACGATCCGACGCAGCACCCTGAAGTCGATGACCGCCTCCTCGAGGCGAAAGGGCAGGTCCTTGGCGACCTGGAAGTGGACCAACGAAGCCAGTTCATCCACGCGGCTAATTTCCGGAACGGTCAGGGTCCTCAGGACGACCCGAGCGCGCGGCACACCCATCACGACGGCGGCGGGTCGGATTCCAAGCAGGTTCACGGTCCGTCGCAGCGCCGCACCCAGAATCGTGGGGTCGTTCCGATCCGCCTCGGGAGCCAGCTCAAGGGCTCCGGAGACCACTTGTCCGATGACCCCACGCGAGCGCGTCTGAACGACCCGGAGGGTGAGTCCCTCGAGGTCGAGCGCGGTGATCTGCGAGGGCATCTTCGGCCGGGGTTCCCTTCGGAGCCCGAACCGTTTCAGAAGCCCTTCGATCAGCTGTGTGCGGTCAGCCATGGATGCGTTTCGTGCTGTGTCCGGATCGAGGCACCCAGTGTGCCCCGGCCGGGGGGGATTGTTCCAGTGTCTCGGGCGAAAGATTGAAGGGAAGTCCCAGCCGGGTGAGATCCCGGAGGCGGGTGAGGACGGGCGTCTCCCCCGAGACGTCCACCTCGGCCTCCAGGACCCGATATCGGCCAGACGGCAGGGCGTATCCGATGACATGGAAGCGAAACTGGTAGGCCCGGGTGGTCAGATGCGGCACAACGGCCTTGAATTTCGGTAGATCGAGAAGGCCCTCGGTGAGGAGCCAAGCCGGCGTTGACCGCTGTTCCGCGCGGAGTCCCTCCCGGGCGGCCACAATGGATTCCGCGGTGGGGAGATCCATCCCGGGCAGGGTGGCGAGGACGATCGAACTCGCCGTGTTGAGGTTGATCAAACCCTCCCGGGCGGCCGTCGTGCCGGAGCTCTGAACGGTGAACAGATCCAGCAACCGTGGCAGTTCCTCGCGGGTGATGCCCGAGGGAATCTCGATCGGCGCACCCGATTCATCCGTAGTTCGCACGACATCCTCCAAGGCGTCGACCGGATGGGTGAGGCGGCGGTTCGTGCGTCGAAGGGCCGCGAGATAGTTCGTGAACGCGAGGGGAAGACCCTTTTCGGGCAGGACAATACTGGCCTGGTTGATGTCGAGGCGGGGTTTACCCGCGGCGGTCAGATCCGGATCGGTCGAACCCACGGCGAAATACTGGGCCATGCCATGGTCCAGGCGCCCATCCCGGTTGTCCCCGGGCGGGCTCTCGTCGCCATCATCCTCGTTCGGATCGAGGCGCCCGTTGAGATTGGTGTCCTCGCCCAGCAGGAGCTCCGTAGAGAGGCCCGGAGTGTCCAGGAGGTCCTCAACGGCGTCGACTCGGCCAATCCTTCGGAGGACAGGAACCGGAAGGGTGTTGGTGGACGACAGCATGGGCGCATCCGGATCCGCCATTGCGTTCGGGATAGGTTCGCCCAGAGGTTCGGAAGGGGAATCCGCCATGGCCAAGGTTGGTGGGGGTGCCTGGCCGAGTCGCGCCCTCAGGAACTGCACCGTCTCCGGGGTCATGCGGGGAATCTTGGCAAGATCTGCACCGCCGGGCTGATTGACGTTGATCCGGGAGGCGAGGTCGGTGAGTCCAAATCGGACATCGGTCGTGGACTCACTGTCACCGGGCGAGAACACGCTGAAGAACCAGCGGTCGGAACCGTCCTCAAAGACCAGCCGTTCCTGGAAGACCGACGGGTTGTCCGCCCAGTCCATGGCCCCACTCCGTGCCGCCGAGGCCATCTCAACGGCCTGCTGGACCCCACTGAAGGCGGCCGACCACGACTGTTCCAGGCTGCCGCTGGCCGCGGCGGCAGTCTCTTCGGCCCGGTTTCGGAACAGCAGACTGACCGTCACCATGGAGATCAGCAGAATGAAGACAAGGACGGCGAGCAGAACGAAGCCCCGACGCGCCGGTCCTCCTCGCTGATGATGGATTGGGGGACAGGTCATCTGTCCCTGAGGCTGTTGAGGGTTTGGGACCAGGGGGACAGGCCATCAGCCTTTGGGGGTCGGGGCCATGGGGTACGGGGCCAGGTCATCTGTGCGAGGACCGGGTCGCCGGCCGCCGATGCCACTGATGGGTCTAGGGACAGGCCATGGTGTGGCTTGGGGACAGGCCCTCGCCTGATGCAGGGGCACCAAGGTCGAGGGTTTGGGGACAGGTCAAAGTACGATTCCTCCCCGGCACCACCCCGCCGGGGCCAGGTCATCCCGAGGACACCAAGAACACGGGGCCAGGTCATGGTGTCGACAGCTCCTCCTGTTCCATGGGTTTGGATTGGCTGATGCGGCTGCCGGTCGGAAGGGCGATCACCCGTCGAAACGCCTCCCCGGCGTAGTCCTCGGGCTCAACCCCGGGTTCGATGGGGTCCCAGCCCAGGGTGATCTCAACCCCAGTGGGAGTGGTTCCATTGGTCCACCGATCCAACCACTGGGCACCGCTCCAATAGCGGAGTCGCAGATAGCGGATCTGGTCGGTGAGGGGCTCGACTGGGGCATTGGTAGCGGCCTCGGCGATGCTGTTCGTCTCCGGGGCTGCAATGGGGGTGGAGGTGTCGGACGACGGGGAAGGCACTGGAAGGGTGGGCTTCGGAATGCTGGCATTCTCCAGGCGGGCGATGCCTTGGACCGCCAGGTTGGTGCCGTCGACCGCCCAGATTGGGCCGAAAGCAATCCGCACCACACCAGCAGCGCCCCCCGGTTCTAGACGGCTCCGTGAGAACGCCATGGAGGATCCATCCCCCTCGAATCCACCGCCCCAGGCGGCTCCCGGTACGGCGGACCGAAGATCCGCAGCAAGGCGATCGAACACCAGGCGCGTCGCGGCAAGGCGTTCAGATTCCTGGAGGACCTGTCCCCTGAGGTCGGCCACCTGCCGGTAGAAAACCATGGCAACACCGAGCAGGACCGCGGTGATCGACAGCGCGAGAAGGATCTCGATCAGGGTAAAAGCCAGAGCCCGGTCGACACGATGTGGCAAACCGGCCCGATGAGGTGTCGGCAGCCGATTCATGGCGCAACGCCTCCGGAGCCCGGACTGGCGGCCGGGATGTTTGTCCCGGAGGCCTGGACTCGGACGACTTCTCCCAGGCGCTGAACGACCAGGAATTCCCGGTGGCGGATCACCACCTCAACACGGACCAGACCGGAGGGTCCTGCAGCGGCCCCCGAATCCATGGGAGAGGCGAGGACCTCGGCGGTCCAGTTGTCCATGGGCGTCGGGAAGGGTTGCTGGCCTTGGCTGACTGAAGGTCGGATGCCGAGCTGGACCTCCGCCAGGGTGCTCGCCGCCAGATTGAGTGCCTGCAGACCCAGGCGTTGCCGCTCCAGACTCCCCATCGAGGCGTTGAGCGCGCTCGTCACGATCGCCGCCGCCGCCGCAAACAGGGCCACCGCCAACAGCACTTCCAGCAGCGCCGCCCCGGACCGACCTCTGGATGGAAAGCGGGCCATCAGGGATTCGGTTTCTGGAGAAGCTCCCCGCTTGCCGAGGATTCCAAGATCGTCGCCGGGGACTCCGTGTTCGTCATGCCGGTAACATCGAGACGCTCGAGCCACTGTCGGCGGGTGGTCCCTGTCAGACCCGACAACCGAATGCGGAGTCGGCGGGCATCCTCGGGGTCCTTCGAACTGAGGATCCATTCCACCGAGTCGCTGGAGCCATCGGGGTAAAAGGTGATCTGGAGGTGGAGCCGGGCTCCGGGGCTGGAGGTTGTCGAGACGGCAGGGTCTCCCGCGACAGCGTTGGTGCCACCACCGGGTTCCTCGAACGGAGTCTCAGGCAGGATCGTCATCCTCTGCGGTGATACCATCTCCGGCGATTGGACTTCCACGAGCTCATCGATCCGTTCCCGGAACCCGTCGGTGCCCGGCAGCGGTTCAAAAGTCCCCGGCTGTTTCAAGGGATCCGGTTCCCAGAGCACCTGAAATCCACCGGAAACCTCCATCGGGGTCGAAGCCGACGGGGAGTTAGTTCCGGCAGGTGTGCCGGGGAACGGTTCCGGGGTGCCAACCTGTATCCGGACCAGTCGACCCGAGGTGGCGGCATGGGCCCGGGCGAAGCGGAGCAGCATCTCGACCTGGTCGGCCCCTTCCTCGAGCCGAGCTCCACGTTGGAGCGAGTCCCAGCCGAAGATCACCCCGGCGGCCAGAAGCAGGATCAGGGAGACGGTCAGGACGAGCTCAAACAGCGTGAACCCAGTCAACCCAGTCCGGGTCGCCCTTTCTGGTCGACCCTGGACACCCATCACCCCTCCAGTTCCTCGGGAGATCAGTTGGACCCCGCGCCTCCGGTCGACGGAGCGCCGTCCGGAGTGTCGCTGGCGAGCTTCACATCGTCCTCGGTGTCAGGCTGCCCGTCGGGTCCCACCGAGAAGAGTTTGTACGGCAATGCGCCGGAGTTCTGTCCCTGTGTGGTCATGTCCGCGAGCTCATAGCGGATCTTGTTGTTCCAAGGGTCGTCGAGAGTGGTGCCCGGCTTCAGATAGGGTCCCTGCCATTTTTCGCCGAGACGCTCATTCTCGAATGTCGGTTTCTTGAGGAGAGCATCGAGTCCACCCTCCTGCTCGTTCGGGTAGTGGCCGAGGTTCAGGCGATAGGTGTCCAACGCATTGGCGACCTGTTGGAGCATGAGCCGAGTGGTGTTCCGTTCGGCACCCTTCTGCTGCGGCAGCACGAAGACCACCAGCGCACCCGCCAGGAGCAGGATGATGACGATGACAAGGAGGATCTCGATCAGGGTGAACCCGGAAGCCTGGCGGCGTCGGCGGAGGGAGTGGCGAAGTTGGGGAACGGTCATGCGGTCTAGCTTTGAAAGCCCAGTCTTAGCCGGACGAGCAGAACCCGGACAAGATTCAACTGCGTTGCGGATAAAATTGGAGACCAGAGGGACTCACGCCGAGACGCGAAGGAGGAAGAAGATTCGAGGCGTGGATCGTCTTCGAGAGTCCATTGCCCAGCGGCCTGGAAGGCTACCTGGTAGGTGGACTCCTCCAATCATCCGTCCATTCCCGTCGCGAATCCGTTCCCGTCCTCGTCCGCGTGGATCAAGCCGCTTTAGGCCCACCAGTGACGGGTCGTGTACCCCAAAACGACAAGGGGATCAGCGCCAGCAATGGGAGCAGCGCCGCGAGGGCCAGACCCAGATTGAAGGAACCCGTCAGGTCCGCGATCTGCCCAAACCCCTTCTGCACATAGCCCGGCACCAGCCAGCCCGCGACACCGGCGATCCCGGTCACCTTACCCTGGTGTTCCGCGGACAGATCCTGGGTCAGGCTGTGGTAGATCGGGAACACACCCAGCGCCCCGGCGGCACCCAACGCGAGCACCGTCAGAAGCAGCGGCCCACGTCCCAGCCAAGGCACCAGGGCAACAAGTCCACACAATGTCGCCGAGATCCCGAACACGGCCATCCGGGCCGAGTGGACCGGCAGGCCTCGGAGAGCCAGTCGGCTGGCAAAGGCCCCGGCCAGGAGGCACCCCACGTCGGCCGCGGCGAACCACGCGGAATTGAAATAAAGTGCCTCCGCCTCGGGATAACCCCGACCCTCCTGGAGGAATTTCATCAGCCAAGCCCGGTACACCTGCCAGGTCGTGTTGATGCAGGCCAGGACGCACAGGACGATACCGAATCGACGGCTCATGAGAACGTTCCAGAACGGGGTCGTCCCACCTGCCATGGCGGTCCCCGCATTCCCCAGTGGAAGGTCTCCGTCCCGGACCAGCAGGAGCCAAGGGAGAATCCACAACGCTCCCGCGACCCCGACGACCAGGAACGGCAACCGCCACGCCCCATCGCCTTCTCCCATCAGAGCCCGCAGGATCAAGGGTGTCGTGATCGCCCCAACGGTCGCGCCGCTCTGCAGGAGCCCATTTCCAAGGGACCTCCGGCGATCGTCCAACAGATGCCGGGTCGTGCGGATGGCACAGGGCCAATGACCGGCCTCGAAGAACCCTAGGAATCCTCGGGCCAGCCACAGTTCTTGTGCATTCGAGGCCCAGCCGGTCAGGAAGCCGGCGATCGACCACGCCAGCAACACGCCAGGATAGACCCACCGCACCGCAAACCGGTCCGCCATCCACCCGAACACCAGTGACCCCGCAGCGAAGGCGTAGCCAAAGACCGACTCGATCTCGCCATATTGCGTCTGGCTTAAATGGAATTCCCGACTGATCCGCACCGAGGCCCCAGCCAAGGTCTGGCGATCCATGTAGTTGATCGCCGACGCCACCAGCAGCAGGCCGCACACCGTCCAGGTCCAGACAGCGCCTCGGGAGGCTCGGGGCGTCGCGGTGGAGTCCATGTGCTCACCCTTCCCACGAATGCCCATCCCAACGGGTCACCCGCTGGAGAAGGGTCACGACATCGTCGGAGAACGCCTTGAAGAGCAACTCCCCCTTGTCGGCCGAGGCCAGATGGGGCCAACCGATGTGGCCCGATCCGGTGCGGTCGCGCGTGATCCACGCCCGGGATGCGGGAAGGAAGGGGTTCCCCGGAGGCACAGGCTCGAGGCCCTGAAAATCCCCCACGAGATGGGGGGCGAGACGCAGGATCATCGAGGTCTCCCACTCGCAGGCGTGACCCATTTCCTTCTGGTGCAGCGTGGGGCCGACACCCGAAGGAACCCCCGAAGGACCTGGCCCCGAGGCCCAGTAAGTGGCCAGGAGCAGCAGGAGATCCTTTCGCTCCCGATGCCGTTGCCGGACCTCGAACAGCGCCTGGCGTCCAGGAACATCGTTGCCGCCATGGCCATTGAGGAAGACGAGCCGACGGAAGCCCTGCTGGATCAGGTTCTCAGCAAGGCCGGACAAGACATCAAGATAGGTCCGGGGTGGCGCGGACAGGGTTCCCTGAAAATCGAGGTGGTGGTCGGAATTACCGATCCACAACAGCGGGACGAAGAGCACCTCCTGGGCGAGCCGCTCGCGGACGCGTCGGACAACATCGCCAAGGAGCAGGCTGTCGGTGAACACCGGTAGGTGTTGCCCGTGTTGCTCGAGTGCGGCGATCGGAATCACCACCGGGATGTCCCGCGATAGGGAGGCCAGCGTGGGAGCGGAGAGATCGGCAAAGTCCATGGGGGAAGGCGCTCCCGCATCAGGCGATCAAGGCCGTGTCGGGTCAAGCGCGTTGGACGACCAGGCACAGAGTCCCGGGCAAGGCGTCACGGTCTACAGGTACCGCAGTGCCCGTCCAGACCGGACCTGGGAGACACCCCAACCCCGCAGATCCCCTCGTCACTCCCGGTCTGTTTCATAGGCCCGGTTCGATCGGACCACCACGGTCCAGATCACCGGATGAACGACAGCCTTCAATTCCTCGGAGACCGACGACGCCACCGCCGGATCAAGGCCAATTCCATCGGGATGCCGATTCAGGATTGTCACAAGCGTTGTGAGATGCGCGATGTAGCAGCCCTGCTTCCCGAGATGGATCTGGTCCTGGTAGAAATCCCATGAGGACCGGAGCGTCCGATCCGACTCTTCGACAGGCTGACGCCGCAGTAGGGCATCGACCGTCGCGAAGACCTCTCCCACCGGGATCACCCCGATGGCAACCGAAGGGTTTTCAATCCGCAGTCTGCGCAACATCCGCCTGAAGAACCGGGCATTGGGTTCGGCGGCCTGGCTGAGCGTCCGATGAGACTTGTCCCAGAGCGTTGCGTAGCTGGGCTGGGTCGACAGCCCGTCGTTCCAAAGCCAGGTCGAATAGAGAAGAATGCGGGTTCCCGCATTGGCAGGATTGCTTCGGGCCGCATCGATGAGGGTCTGGATCCCTGCGACCTCCAAGAGGCCGCTCGGCCCAAAATAGGATTGGATCGCAACGTAATCCCACGTGTGTTCCCGAAGGGCCTGGGGCCAGGCTCTGTAGAACGGGACCAACCCATCCAGTCCTCCGACGCCCTGCGGGTTGGCGACGATCGAGGCTGCGGACTGGGAATAGTCTATATGCCAGCCAATACTGGCAGGGATGCCATTCCTGCCCAAGGACTCCTCAAGCCCATGTGGCATGAGGTTGCCAGTCAGGGAATTGCCAATGTGGAACCCTCTGAGCGACCCGGAATCCGCAGCATGGACAGATGCCGATCCCGCAAGGCCTCCGAGGCCGATCGAGGCGATCAGTGCCAGCCAACCCGATGCGGTTCTGGCGGGTGTTCCGGTGGACGTGATGGAGGGCGGGTTCAGGGACTCGGCGGTTTGGAAGACTCGGAACAGTGGGCTCGGATCGAGCGATCTACTGGGTCAAGATAATCCGGGCACCCCGCAAAACCAGAACATTCCCGGCGTTCAGACACGGCATCAACCCGCGTCGATTTTCCCCTGAACCGCCAGTCTCAGGGGACGTGCCCCACGAGGAACCCCTGTGCCGTGGCCCGGAACTCCTCCATCTGGCGAGCCTCCCAGACCTTGTCGCAGCCAAGTTCCCGCGCCATGAGAGCCGCCACCATCGGCGCCATCTCCAACGCCGCCCGGGCGTTCAGGAAAAGAGCACGGGTCCGGCGTGCCAAGACGTCCTCCACTGTCCGGGCCATCTCGCGCCGGACCGCCCAGACCACCTCCGCACCCCCGATCGGCAGCGCCGGATGCAAGACCTCACCCAAGCCCGGGTCCTCGAGGACGAGGGCCTGGATCGCCACCGCATCCGAACCGTAGACCGACAGTCGGCCAAATCGCTCCGCATGCTGGTGGTACCCGTGGATGTTGAGATGTCGCGTGACACTGGGGCGTTCCGTCAGACGCGCCAGGACCGCCGCCTGGTTGACACAGTCCTCCGCCATGTTGCGGTAGGTGGTCCACTTCCCTCCACAGATGGAGACCATACCCGAGGCGTCGATGTGGATCGTGTGGTCCCGGGACAACGCCGCCGTGTTCTTCCCGTCACCGGATCGGACCAGCGGCCGCACCCCGGCAAAGGCGCTCAGGATGTCGTCCCGGTTCGGCTTCTTCTCCAAGTACAGGGCCGCCGTCTCCAGGAGGAACCCAATCTCCTGATCCATCGGGACCGGCTCGACCGGGACCGATGGGATCGGCGTGTCCGTGGTGCCAACGAGGGTGTGACCATGCCACGGGATGGCGAACATCACTCGTCCGTCGCTCGTGTGCGGGACCATGATGGCGGTGTCGGACGGCAGGAAGCTGCGGTCGAGGACGATGTGGACCCCCTGACTGGGAGAGATCATGGGTTGGACCGCCGGTTCGGCGAGCCGGCGGACCTCATCGGTGAACGGCCCCGTGGCGTTGATGATCACCTTGCCCCGTGCGGTGAAGGTCTGGCCCGACTCGAGATCCTGGAATTGGACCCCGGTGACCAGACCGTCCGGGTCCTTCAGCAGTCCGGTGACCGGCGCATAGTTCAGGAGGGTGGCGCCTTGTTCCGCCGCGGTGGCGACCAGGTTGATCAGGAGGCGACTGTCGTCGAACTGGCCATCATAATAGACGACACCACCATGAAGGCCCTCAGTCCTGATATTGGGCAGACTCTGCAGTGTCTCTTCCTTGGAGAGCAGGTGGGAGGACCCGAAGCCGTAGCGGCCGGAGAGGCTCTGGTAGAGCTTGAGGCCAATTCCATAGAACGGTCCCTCCCACCAGGAGTAGCTCGGGACGACGAAGCGCAGTTCGCTAACAAGGTGGGGTGCGTTCTGGCGCAGAATGCCGCGTTCTCGCAGGGCCTCCATGACGAGAGAGACGTTGCCCCGCTCGAGATAGCGCACGCCGCCGTGGACAAGTTTGGTGCTCCGGCTCGAGGTGCCCTTGCCGAAGTCGTGTCGCTCCAGCAACAGGGTTCGATAGCCCCGCGCGGCGGCGTCCAGAGCGACCCCGACGCCGGTGGCTCCGCCGCCGATGACGATGAGGCTCCACGGCTCTGATTCCGCCCGGGCCCGGGCCAGCATCTCGTGACGATTCATGCCCGGGCCCTCCTTGAAGTCTTGGGGCTGGCCGACTTCCGCGCGGGCACAGCCTGTTCCCATTCCTTCGCCCGCTCGAGGGCGTCGGACCACCGGGCTCGGAGCGCTCCGGACTGATCCTTCGACATCCGAGGCTTGAAGATGCGATCGACCTTCCACTGGGACGCAATCGAGGCCGGGGATTTCCAGTACCTGACGGCCAATCCCGCGAGGTAGGCGGCGCCCAGCGCGGTGGTCTCCGTGCCCGAGGGACGCACCACGGGACAACCCAGAAGATCCGCCTGGATCTGCATGAGGGGTTCGCTTCGGGCGGCGCCTCCGTCGACCCTCAACTCTGGGATCGACGTGCCTGTGTCGGCCCTCATCGCATCGAGCAGATCCGCAACCTGGAAGGCGATTCCCTCGAGTGCTGCCCGGGCGATGTGGGCCGCCGAGGTGTCGCGGGTGATGCCAATCATCAACCCTCGGGCGTAGGCATCCCAGTGCGGTGCACCCAGGCCGGCGAACGCCGGTACCAGGAACACCCCGCCGGAGTCCGGCACCGATTGCGCCAGGGAATCGACCTCCTGGGCCGATCGAACCAATCCCAATCCGTCCCGGAGCCACTGGATGGTGGCGCCTCCGATGAACACACTACCCTCCTGGGCATAGTGGATTGGGTCTGAGCCGAGCCGCCAGGCGATGGTGGTGAGGAGCCGATTCCTGGAGGGCTGGACGTGGGTCCCGGTGTTCTGGAGCAGGAAACAGCCGGTTCCGTAGGTGCACTTGCTCGATCCGGGTTGGAGACACATCTGACCGAACAGCGATGCCTGCTGGTCTCCGGCGATACCGCTGATCGGGACCCCCTTGATCGACGGAATTGTGGTCACCTCGCCATACACCTCGCTCGATCCCGCAACGTTCGGAAGCAACGTCCCGGGGATCCGGAACAGATCCAGCAGCGCGGGATCCCAATGTGCGGTCTTGAGGTTGAGCAGCAGGGTGCGTGAGGCGTTCGAGACATCGGTGACGTGCCGGATGCCGCCCGTCAGCTTCCAGACCAGCCACGTGTCGATGGTGCCAAAGGCGAGGTGACCCGCCCTGGCCAGCGCACGGGCGCCCGGGGTGTGGTCGAGGATCCAGGCGATCTTTACCGCGAGCAGGGATGGGACGTCATCGGGATGACCAACTTGCAGGAGGCTAAACTCGCCCGCGAAGCCGAGATGTGTTACAGCACACTAGCGCTTGTGACCGACTATGACTGCTGGCACCCCGAACATGATTCGGTCACC
>SXGR01663446.1_pt1 | contig 67702 bp, 75 predicted proteins | sample 3174711 | NCBI WGS metagenome assembly SXGR01 (sample SAMN11356860, study PRJNA531348) | freshwater metagenome | isolation source: freshwater sample F1-60 | place: China: Fuxian Lake, Yuxi | collected 2017-12-25 | reverse complement strand
GCGAAGGACGCGTGCCGTTGCACACACTGCGTGCTGACAGTGATTACGGTCTCGCCGAAGCGCGCACGACGTTCGGTCGCATCGGAGTCAAGGTCTGGATCTACAAAGGTGAGATCCTGCCCTACAAGAGCGGTGGCGAAGAAAAGATCAAGCAGGAAGCAGCAATGGCCGTCGGGGAAACCGCGGTACCTCGGCGGGTAGTTCGTGCGGGTGGTGGCGGCAAGCGTCGCGACTCGAGCGACACTGTTGAGGTTCCCGTCGACGCCGAAAATCCAGTGGTGGATCGTGAGATCGTGCATGAGCTCGACCCCGATATGCAGCGGATGCTCGACGAAGAAGAAGAGATTCAACGACGACTCGGCGGTGGCACTGACCACGGCCCCGGCAAGTTTCACCAAGAGTAGGAGCGCGCTGACATGTTGATGCCGCGCAAGGTCAAACACCGCAAGCAACACCGCGGTCGTCGTACTGGTATCGCCAAAGGCGGCACCAAGGTCACGTTCGGCGACTTCGGAATTCAAGCTCTTGAGCCTGGTTGGTTGACCAACCGTCAGATTGAAGCAGCTCGTATTGCGATGACTCGCAAGATCAAACGGGGCGGAAAAGTCTGGATCAATGTGTTTCCTGACAAGCCCGTCACACAAAAGCCCGCCGAGACCCGCATGGGTTCTGGGAAAGGTAACCCTGAGAAATGGGTTGCTGTGGTCAAGCCCGGCCGAGTTCTTTTCGAACTTTCGGGTGTTCCCGAAGATTTGGCGCGTGAAGCAATGCGACTCGCGATTCACAAACTGCCGATGCGAGCTCGTTTCGTAGTTCGACAGGAGGAAGCATGAGCAGCTCTGAATTGCACGAAATTAACGACGATGCGTTGTTGCACAAGCTTGCCGAGTCGAAACAAGCCCTCTACAACCTGCGCTTCCGCAACGCCACGGGTCAGCTCGATAGCCCAGCCGAGATTCCCGTCGCACGCCGACAGGTGGCTCGGATCAACACCGAACTGCGCGCCCGCGAAATCGCTGCGGCCGAAGCGTTAGCTGGCCAGGAGTAACGATGAGTGACATTGAATCAACCGAAGTATCGACTGATGCTGACGTCCGGCCAAACGCCCGCAAGGTGCGCGACGGACTTGTGGTGTCAGTCAGCATGAACAAAACCGTAGTGATCGCGGTCACCAGCCGCGTTCGTCACCCTCGGTACCGCAAAACATTGCAGCGCACCTCGAAGTTTTATGCACACGACGAAACCAACGACGCTCGCCTTGGCGATCGTGTCCGCATCGTCGAGACGCGCCCATTGTCGAAGCTCAAGCGCTGGCGGTTGCTCGAGATCTTGGAGCGTGCACGATGATTCAACAAGAATCTCGGTTGCGCGTTGCTGACAACAGTGGCGCCCGCGAAGTGCTGTGCATCAAGGTACTCGGCGGTACCCGCCGTCGCTACGCCTCGATCGGCGACGTATTCGTTGCCACGGTAAAGGACGCGGTTCCTGGCGCAGCAGTCAAGAAGGGCGATGTCGTGAAATGCGTCGTCGTTCGCGTCAAGAAAGAAAAGCGCCGTCCCGACGGCAGCTATATCCGTTTCGACGAAAATGCAGCGGTGTTGATTAACGATCAGATGCAGCCGCGTGGCACACGTATCTTCGGCCCAGTCGGCCGGGAACTGCGTGACCGCAAGTTCATGCGCATTGTTTCTCTCGCCCCGGAGGTGTTGTAGAGATGAAAATTCGAAAAGGCGACGAAGTCCAGGTGCTCGCCGGCAAAGACGTTGGCAAGACCGGCGTCGTGACTCGCGTCATCAATTCGACAGACCGAGTCATCGTCGATGGCGTGAACCTCGTGAAGAAGCACCAACGCGCCACGAAAGCGACCATGCAGGGCGGCATCATCGACAAAGAAATGCCGATCCACATCTCGAATGTCGGCATCCTTTGTGGCAAGTGCAAAAAGGCAACCCGCATCGGGTATCGCTTCGATGCCGACGCCAAGATCCGCGTGTGCCGTAAGTGTGGAGCTGATCTCTAATGGCTGACACGAAGCTCAACCCACGATTGAAACTGAAATTCAATGCCGAGATCAAACCGGCGTTGCAGTCGGAGCTTGAACTCGGCAACGTAATGGAAGTACCGACGCTCAACAAGATTGTGGTCAGCATGGGAGTCGGCCGCGCGACCCAACAGCGATCGTTGCTCGATGGTGCGGTGACCGATCTCGGCGTTATCACCGGGCAAAAGGCCCTAGTTACGAAAGCCAAAAAGTCGATCGCAAGTTTCAAATTGCGTGAAGGCAACGAAATCGGTGCGAAGGTAACCCTGCGTGGCGACCGGATGTGGGAGTTCTACGACCGGTTGGTGTCGTTGGCGATTCCTCGTATTCGTGACTTTCGTGGGCTTCCTGGCAATCAGTTCGACGGTCACGGCAATTACACCTTCGGCGTGACTGAGCAGTTGATCTTTCCCGAGATCGATTACGACAAAATTGATACCAGTCGGGGTATGAACATCACGATTGTGACCACAGCAAATTCAGACGACCACGGACGTGCGCTATTGCGTGCGCTCGGTTTCCCATTCCGCCGCGACGGCCAGGGGTAATTCAGATGGCAAAGAAAGCTCTCGTCAACAAAGCAAACGGCAAGCCGAAGTTCAAAGTACGCGGCTATACCCGTTGCCAAAAGTGTGGACGGTCTCGTTCGGTCTATCAAGACTTCGGACTGTGCCGTATCTGCCTTCGTGAGATGGCCCATGCAGGAGAAATCCCTGGCATGGTCAAAGCGTCGTGGTGAGGAGGATTCTCGTATGACGATGACCGATCCAATTGCGGACATGCTGACCCGTTTGCGCAACGCCAATACGGCGTTTCACGACGAAGTTGCAATGCCCTCTTCGAAGCTCAAGGAATCCGTAGCCCGGATCTTGCAGCAAGAGGGTTATATAGCCGGATTCGACGTTTCACCGCGCGGTGAGTTGCCTGGCAACTTGTTGAAAATCCGTTTGAAGTACACCGATGACCGCAAACGCGTCATCAGCGGCATCAAGCGCGCATCAAAGCCTGGCCTGCGTGAGTACCGTCGAGCACAAGAAGTGCCGCGGGTGCTCGGAGGTATGGGTATCGCCATTCTGTCGACCAATCAGGGCTTGCTCACCGATATCGAAGCGCGTCGGCGCAACGTCGGTGGCGAAGTGCTCTGCACGGTCTGGTAACGGAGCCTGTCATGTCACGTATTGGAAAAGAACCGATTGCGGTACCCAGCGGAGTTGATGTCACCCTTGATGGTGGCGCAGTGAAGGTCAAAGGTCCAAAAGGCCAACTGCAGTACGACATTGTGGGAGAGCTGTCGATTGTTCGTGACGGCGATTCGCTTGTGGTCGCTCGTGACAACGACGATCGTAAGAACCGCTCATTGCACGGTTTGACTCGCACGTTGGTCAGCAACATGATCCTCGGGGTTTCGCAGGGTTTCTCCAAAGAACTCGACATTGTCGGTGTTGGTTACCGAGCCTCGGTGCAAGGAAGCAAGCTAGAGATTCTGGTCGGATATTCGCACCCCGTCATCGTGACGGCGCCCGACGGCATCACCTTCGAGGTGCCAACGCCGACGAAGGTCATTGTCAACGGTTTCGACAAGCAGCTGGTTGGTCAAGTCGCCGCCGACATCCGCAAGATCCGTAAGCCTGAGCCATACAAAGGCAAAGGCATCCGTTACACAAACGAAGTCGTTCGCCGCAAAGCCGGCAAGAGCGCGAAGTAGGAGCACACAGTGTCTCGTTCTACACACGAATTGCGCGATAGGCGTCACCGCCGCGTTCGCAAAAAAGTCAGTGGTACTAGTGAACGTCCACGTCTTGCAGTGTTTCGTTCCAACAAGCACATCTATGTGCAAGCGATCGATGACGTCAACCGCGTTACGGTTGCGTCTGCCTCGACGATGGAAGCCACGTTGCGCAGCGGTAGCACCGGTACGGTGGACGCGGCGCGCCAGGTCGGCAAGCTTGTTGGTGAGCGCGCGAAAGCTGCTGGCATCGCCGCCGTCGTGTTCGACCGCGGTGGTTACCAATACCACGGACGTGTTGCTGCGGTGGCCGATGGCGCCCGCGAAGCTGGATTGGAATTCTGATGGCTGAGAGTCAGTTCGACGAACGCGTTATCGCGATCAACCGTGTGGCGAAAGTCGTCAAAGGCGGCCGTCGGTTTTCCTTTACGGCACTCGTCGTTGTTGGTGATGGCGATGGCAAGGTCGGTTTGGGTTACGGCAAGGCCAAGGAAGTACCAGCCGCAATTCAAAAAGGTGTTGAAGAAGCCAAGAAGTCAATGTTTGCGGTTCCACTTGCGGGTTCGACGATCACACACACGATCACTGGTCGCCACGATTCTGCTCGGGTGCTCATGAAACCCGCGTCGCCCGGTACCGGCGTGATCGCCGGCGGTGCGGCTCGCGCAATTCTTGAGGCCGCGGGTATCCACGACGTCCTTGCCAAGTCACTTGGTGCTTCGAACGCGATCAACGTAGCGCGCGCCACGATGGAGGGTTTGCACTCGTTGCGTCGCCCCGACGAGGTCGCGCGCCTGCGCGGCAAGTCTCCCGAAGAGGTAGCGCCGAAGGGCATGCTTACCGCGTACGTTGAGCGAGGTCGCTCGAAATACAAAAACGAAAGCGGAGTCGCGTGATGGCTGATCTGAAGGTCACGCTCGTAAAGTCAATAATCGGCACGAAACCGAAGCATCGCGGCACAGTGCGCGCCCTCGGACTTGGCAAGATCGGAAGCCACAACACGCTCCCGGATCGTCCTGAAATCCGCGGCATGATCGCGCGTGTGCCTCACCTTGTGAAGGTAGAAGAGGTATCAGCATGATCAAGGTTCACGATCTGAAGCCAGCTCAAGGCGCTACGAAAGCCAAACGGCGCGTTGGCCGCGGTATCGCGGGCAAGGGTGGTAAGACCGCTGGTCGCGGCACCAAGGGCCAGCACGCGCGGAACACGGTCGCGCGTGGTTTCGAAGGTGGACAGACTCCGCTGCACCGCAAGACCCCCAAGGCGAAGGGTTTCAACAACCCATTTCGAATTGAATATCAAGGCGTCAACCTCGATGCCCTCGAAACCGCATTTGAAGCAGGGGCCATCGCGGCACCCGATTCAATGCGTGAAGCCGGACTCGTCCACAAAAACGGTCTGGTCAAGGTTCTGGCGCGCGGCGAAATCACGAAAGCGATCACTGTTCGCGCTCACGGGTTTTCGGCTGCGGCAAAGACAGCTATCGAGGCCGCGGGGGGCACCGCAGAGATCATTGTCTCGCCCTACGCGAACAAGCGTCCGCCCGCACGTGGCAACCAGCACGCCAACCGATAGTCTCACCCAGATTCAGGCCCAGACGGGCTTCCCAGGAGGTCGTAAGCACGATGGCAGACGGAGGCGTCTCTCGTCTCAAGAACATCGTCAAGGTGCCCGATCTGCGCGGCAAAATTCTCTTCACCATTTTGGTGATTGGTCTGTACCGACTCGGGTCGCATCTACCGGCGCCGTTCGTTGATTACAACGCGATTCAAGCGGGCAGAAGTTCCAGTGCCAGCGGTGTCATTGGCTTTCTCGATCTATTTTCCGGTGGTGCGCTGACGAACGTGTCGGTGTTTTTTCTTGGGATTATGCCGTACATCACGGCGTCCATCATCATGCAGTTGCTTGGCGTTGTGATTCCGAAGCTTGAGCAGTGGCAAAATGAGGGCCCCGCCGGACAAAAGAAAGTCACGCAGTGGACCCGCTACGTCACCGTGGCGCTTGCGGTGGTCCAATCGACGGGGTTCGTGTTCGCGTTGAATTCGGGCAACGCAAGTGCGTTTCAGTTGGACAATAATCAACTTGCGGGCGGCACCAAATACATCCTGGGTGATTTCAACGCCTGGAAAGCCCTCCTCATCGTTTTGACCTGGACAGCTGGTACCGCGATCGTGATGTGGTTCGGTGAGTTAATCACCCAGCGAGGTATTGGCAACGGTATGTCAATCCTCATTTTTGCGTCAGTGATCTCCCGGCTCCCGTATCAGATGGCGGCAGTGCGGGCCGATGGCGGAAACCTAAAATTCTTGGCGATTTTGCTGCTGCTCGTTGGCATGATCGTGGCGATTGTCATTGTGGAATCCGGGCAGCGGCGAATTCCCGTGCAGTTCGCGAAACGCGTCGTGGGCCGACGTATGTATGGTGGGCAAAATACCTACATACCCCTCAAGGTCAATCAATCGGGTGTGATCCCGGTTATCTTCGCGAGCTCGATATTGCAGTTCCCGGTGCTGCTGGCCAACGTTGTGCCGTGGCAGGGTTTTAAGAACTTCGTCGTTGAAGAGCTCGCAGGGACCTCCGAGACGACGTGGACCTACATCATCATATATTCGTTGATGATTTTGTTCTTTTCGTACTTCTATACGGCGATTGCGTTTAACCCAGAACAACAAGCGGACGTCATTCGCAAACAAGGCGGATTCATCCCCGGTATTCGACCAGGACCTCCCACGAGCGCGTATCTCGCGAAGGTTCTGAATCGCATCACCTTCCCAGGGGCGATGTTTTTGATGATCGTCGCACTTATCCCATTCTTGGTGATTAAGGCCTGGAATATTCCGTTGCAGTTTGGTGGCACGACTCTTTTGATTACAGTTGGTGTGGCGTTGGAGACGATGCGCCAAATCGACAGCCAGTTGATGATGCGCAATTACGAAGGTTTCCTGCGCTAACGCGGGCGATTCGATGACAGTCAAACCCCGACTGGTGTTGTTGGGCAAGCAAGGCGCCGGCAAAGGAACGCAGGCCAAGTCGCTTGCTCGCCATTACGACATTGCGCATTTATCTACGGGCGACCTCTTTCGTGCTCAGGCTGCGGCCGGTACTGCCTTTGGGTTGGAAGCGAAGCGTTTCATGGATGACGGCGAACTTGTTCCTGATGCGATTGTGATGGGTGTCGTTGAAGAATGCCTCGCTCCGGGTGGCCCACTTGCTGATGGATTCATCCTCGATGGGTTTCCACGTAACAAAGCCCAAGCCGTCGAACTTGAGCGTCTCTTGGACGGGTCGCCGTTGCACGCAATAGTTCATCTCGATGTGCCGCGCGAAGTGGTGGTTGAGCGACTCTCCGAACGCAGGGTGTGCGTCAAAAACGGTGCGCACATCTACAGCGTTGTGAAGCCGCCGGCGGTGCTATGGATTTGCGACGAGTGCGGTGGAGAAGTGGTGCAACGTGACGATGACAACCCAGACTCGATCAACAAGCGCCTCGATACCTACGAGCGCGACACTCGCCCGATTCGGGAGTTCTATAAGGCCTCGGGCCACAAAGTCGTGACGGTCGATGGAGTTGGCGAAAACCGAGTCGTATTCGAACGGTTGACATCCGCGATCGATGCTGCCGTCGTGTGATCACCCGAAAGTCTGCACAAAACATCGCCACGATGCGGCGCGCGGGTCGCGTTGTCGCTGAAATGCATCTAGCAGCTGCTCGGGCTGCTGTACCCGGTGCCTCCACGCTCGACCTCGATACGGCCTGTCGTGAGGTGCTAGAACGCCGCGGCGCCAAGAGCAACTTTCTCGGGTATCACGGGTATCCAGCGGTCGCGTGCGTGTCGCCCAACGAGGTTGTCGTACACGGAATTCCCGATGGCCGTGTGCTTGAAGATGGCGACATCGTCTCGGTCGACTGTGGCGCCATCGTCGACGGTTGGCATGCTGATGCTGCGGTGACGATCCCCGTTGGGTCAGTCGATGCAGCATCGCAGCGATTGATCTCGGTTGGGCAAGCAGCACTTGCAGCAGCAATTGAGCATGTGCGGGCTGGTCACACGTTGGGTGATATTGGACATGCAGTGAGTGAGATTGCGGAGGCGGCTGGGTTTTCGGTAGTCCGGGAGTACACGGGGCACGGAATCGGCACCCAAATGCATGAAGATCCGGCTATCCCAAATTTTGGACGACCCGGAAAAGGCCTCAAACTGCGTCATGGCCACGTTGTGGCGATCGAGCCCATGATCAACGCCGGGAGCGCCGCCGTGCGTGAACTGAGCGACGGATGGACCGTGGTGACTGTCGACGGGGCCCGCAGTGTGCACTTCGAGCACACCATTGCAGTGGGCGACGCGGGCCCGGAGGTGCTGACGTTGCGTTGGTAGCGAGCACTCTGGCTGACGTAACGGGTGCTGGAGCAAAGTTTCGCTTCGGTTTGGTCTACAACTCTCGGCGGGAGTAACGTTGCTGCTTGGCTCTTGGCCAATTTGGCGCGTCCGCGCGCCATTACTGAGCGCCAAGAACTGCAATTTGTTCTCGATTCTTATTCAAGCGTATCTCGAAATCACCGAGGTGGTGAGCCCCCTGGCCAAGCCCAAGGACGACACAATTCTTGTCGAAGGCACGATCGTAGAGTCGTTGCCGAACGCGATGTTTCGTGTCGAACTCGAAAACGGACACAAGGTGCTCGCTCATATCTCCGGCAAAATGCGCATGCATTACATCCGCATCGCTCCTGGCGACAAGGTGCAAGTCGAGCTCACGCCCTACGACCTGACTCGTGGCCGGATCACATTCCGGTACCGCTAGCCAGGCCGCATTTATCAACTTTCGAACGGAAGCGAAACACGCATGAAGGTCCGACCTTCGGTCAAGAAAATTTGCGACAAGTGCAAAGTCATTCGTCGTCATGGAAAAGTACGAGTGATTTGCGCGGATCCGCGCCACAAGCAGGTTCAGGGGTAATCGATGGCACGTATTGCTGGAGTCGACATTCCACGCGAAAAGCGTTTGGAAATCGCACTCACGTATATCTTCGGGGTTGGTAAGACCACGTCGCAGGCGTTGTGCGACGAGGCGGGGATTTCGCGTAACACGCGCGTTCGCGACCTCACCGAAGAAGAGGTATCTCGACTTCGCTCGGCCATCGACGCTGGCGTCAAGGTCGAAGGTGATCTGCGCCGGGAAGTCAGTATGAACATCAAGCGCAAAATGGAGATTGGCTGTTACGCCGGTCTTCGTCACCGTCGCGGACTCCCCGTGCACGGACAGCGCACTCGCACCAATGCCCGCACGCGTAAAGGTCCAAAAAAGACTGTCGCCGGTAAGAAGAAAGCTCGGAAGCACTAATGGCAAAACCAGCAGCAGGGGGCCGTCGGCCCAAACGACGCGAACGCAAAAACGTTGCGTACGGCGTCGTACACATCAAGTCGTCGTTCAACAACACGATTGTGACGATCACCGATCAGCAGGGCAACGCGATTGCTTGGGCGAGTTCGGGCAACGTTGGTTTTAAGGGTTCTCGCAAGAGCACCCCGTTTGCTGCGCAACTTGCCGCAGAGGCTGCCGCCAAAAAAGCAATCGAACACGGTGTGCGTCGAGTCGACGTGATGGTGAAGGGTCCAGGCTCTGGCCGCGAGACGGCGATCCGATCGATTCAACAAACCGGAATCGAAGTTGTGGGCATTAAAGACGTAACCCCGGTTCCTCACAACGGTTGCCGTCAGCCCAAGCGTCGGAGGGTCTGAGTTATGGCTCGCTATACCGGTCCAGTGTGTCGGCTTTGCCGTCGGGAGCGCATGAAGTTGTTCCTCAAGGGCAGCAAATGCGACACGATGAAATGCCCAATCGAAAGCCGTCCGTACCCTCCGGGCCAGCATGGTCGCGGCCGTATTCGTGAAAGCGAATACATGTTGCAGTTGCGCGAGAAGCAAAAAGCCCGCCGTATTTACGGAGTCTTGGAAAAGCAGTTCCGTAATACCTACGCCAAAGCTTCGGCGCAGCCGGGTATCGCAGGGGAAAACTTGCTGCGGTTGCTTGAGCTTCGTCTCGACAACGCGGTGTTTCGCGCCGGGTTTGCTTCGAGCCGAAATCAAGCTCGTCAGTTCGTGCGCCACGGTCATATCGACATCAACGGCAAACGGGTGACAATTCCGTCGTACGGCCTTCGTAAAGGCGACACGATCACGTTGCGCACGAAAGCCCAAAGCATGATCGTTGTGCGCCACAACATTGACACCATCGATCGCTCCGTGCCGCAATGGCTCGAAGTGACCGCGTCCGAACTGAAAGCGATAGTTCGAGACCTGCCGATTCGCGAACAAATCGATATTCCAGTTCGTGAGCAACTCATCGTCGAGCTCTACTCGAAATAACGCTTTCGTCCTTAGCTATTTAGCTGCCCTACGAACCAAAGAGGCTGCGCATGCTCATCATTCAGCGACCAGAAATCGAAGCTCTCGATTCCAACGGCAACACCCAGAGCTTTACGGTCTCCCCACTCGAGCCAGGTTTCGGCCACACGCTCGGCAACAGTCTTCGTCGCACGTTGCTCTCGTCGATTCCCGGCGCTGCGGTGACGCAGGTCCGATTCGATGAAGCGTTGCATGAATTCGGCGTGATTAAAGGCGTCAAAGAAGACGTCACTGACGTCATCTTGAATCTCAAAGACCTTGTATTGCGTTGTTTCAGCGACGAACCGGTTTCGCTTCGCCTCGACAAGCGTGGCCCGGGTGCTGTCACAGCTGGCGACATCCAAACCACGTCGGATGTCGAAATTGTTGACACCGACTTGGTGATCGCTCACGTCAACGCCACAGGCCGTTTGGCGCTCGACCTCACGATCGAACAAGGTCGTGGGTATCTCTCGGCCGAAAAGGCCAAGAAGGCCGGAGCGCCGATCGGAATCATTCCAGTCGACGCGATCTTCTCCCCGGTTCGGCGAGTGTCGTTTGCCGTCGAACCCACACGGGTGGAACAGGCGACGAACTACGACAAGCTCACGATCGAGATCGAAACTGATGGTTCAATTTCGCCTCGTGATGCACTGGCGTCGGCTGCGGCGACCTTGAACTCGCTGGTTGGTTTGATTGCGGGAATGTCGGATGAGCCCAAGGGCCTCGAGCTCGGCGAAACTGCCGTTGCTGCTGGGCACTCACCTGATTTCGACTTGGCGATCGAAGAACTCGATTTGTCGGAGCGCCCACGCAACTGCCTCAAGCGTGCCCGGGTCGACACCATTGGGCAACTAGTCATGAAGACCGAAGACGACTTGTTGGCAATTACGAACTTTGGCTCGAAGTCGCTTGAGGAAGTTATTCAAAAACTCGACGAGCGTGGCTTGTCGTTGCGGGTCAAGGAGTAGTCGGATGCCCCGACCAAAAAAGGGTGCGCGTTTGGGCGGGAGCCCACAGCACCAGAAGCAGTTGCTAGCGAACCTCGCGTCGTCGTTGATCATCGCGGAAGCGATCACCACGACCGAAGCAAAAGCCAAGTTGTTGCGTCCATACGCCGAGAAATTGGTGACGAAAGCCAAAAAGGGTGGAGTTCACCAACAGCGATTGGTCGTCGGAACCATCCACGATAAGGATGCCGCGAACAAACTGTTCAGCGAAATTGGTCCGCGGTACGAGCACCGTAACGGTGGTTATCTGCGCATCTTGAAGCTTGGACCGCGTCCTGGTGACAACGCCCCGATGGCACGAGTCGAGTTCGTCTGAGCCTGGCGGTTCACAATTTTCTTTGATCGAGGCCTCGGCGTTAGCCGAGGCCTCGTCGCGTGATGGCTGTTGTGCGCGAAACTTCGAAGCGATGACTCTGTTCGAACCGGACCCGAATGTAGAAGTGTCGGCGACAACGCGGGCCGTCCCCGACGTCACGACGCGTTACAAACTCGTTGTGGCCTACGACGGCACAGCTTTTCGCGGTTTCGCCCGCCAAGACCGTCAACGCACTGTTGCTGGTGTACTCACCGAATCGCTTGAAACAATCACCCAACATTCCATTGAGCTTGTCTGCGCAGGCCGTACTGATGCTGGTGTACACGCTTGGGGTCAGGTCGTGTCGTTCGACGCGGCGCGTGATCTCGATTCGCGCAAGGTGATGAATTCATTGAACTCAATGCTGGCGCCGGAGGTCGTTGTGCGTTGCATCGACCTCGCTGATGACGACTTCAGCGCACGCTTTAGTGCACAGTGGCGGATGTATCGATACACGATTGTGAATCGTGCGGTAGCGGATCCGTTTCGCGCCAACACTGCATGGTGGGTAGAACGGCCATTAGATATCCGAGCGTTGCGGACCGCAGCCGACATCTTCCTCGGCGAACACGACTTCGCGTCGTTTTGTCGAAAAGGGCCGGAGGGGTCAACAACTATTCGTCGGATATTGGAGAGTCGATGGGTCGACGAAGGCGACGGCATTTTGCGCTATGAAATTCAAGGGACAGCGTTTTGTTGGCAGATGGTGCGTTCCATTGTCGGCACGTTGGTCGAGGTGGGGCACGGTAAGCGTCGACCGGGCGACATCCTGAGCGTGCTGCGCGCCGGGGACCGCAAGCTCGCAGGTCAACTCGCCCCACCGCACGGCCTGTGTCTCTGGGAAGTCGGCTACTAACCGCCGGGTGGTCACACGATCTGGCGGTTTGCGCGGCTTCTGTGGGACCGCGGGCTGGGGTGAGCCGCGCCGGGGCTAGTACGCAGCACCTTGGCCTTCGACGCCGAAGTACATGAAGCTGTAGGCCTCGTCGCGCACGCGAATCCCAGCTTCTTTGAGCGCGACGCCCCAATCACCACCACACGTTGGGTCGCTTTCTTGCATTCCATGGTCCGCCATCAACATGAACGCGCAGTCGTCGAACGCGCCGGCTTTCTCGATGGCTTCCAGGATGTCTCCAACCCGCCCGTCGGAGTCGCGAACTGCTGCCGCCGCCATTTCCGAGTGTGGTCCACCTTCGTGCATCGCGGCATCGGTCAGCGTGAAGTTGACCCAACAAAACGTGGGTTTCGGATAACTCTCGTCGCGATAGTGGCCGCTCCAGATCCCGACCGCTTGCTCGGTTGCCATGTGATCGATTACCGATGACCACGAGTAATCCTTCGACGGGCGCACAAATCGTTGTGTGGCATGAGGCAGATCGTCGGCGCGTGATGGAATCGGAGGCACCTCGCCGCGGCGAAAGAAATCGAATGTCGAGAAATCGGCGCCGGTATCGCAGGGTTCGTTGATCGAAACACAGAAGGCCTCGGGGTGTGCCCGCTTGATGGCTTTGTGCATCGAGTCGATTCCTTCGTTGAGCATTTCCATCGCCCACGGCCAGGTTGCGCTGGAGTTGGTGATGATCTGCTTGCCTTGCGCGCGGTCATACCAGGCATTGTTCAAGATGCCGTGATGGCCAGGGTGCGCGCCGGTGAGGATAGTGGTGTGGTTCGCAAGTGTGATTGTGGGCAACGATGAAATGGCACCGTGCTCAAATCCCACGCCCATCTCGATGAGTCGCGCGACGTTGGGCGCCTCGCCGCGTGCTGCCATGTCGTACAAGACGTTGGGGTTGGTGCCGTCGAAAAGAAAACCAACGATGTGCTTGGGTGTGCCCGCGCCGTCGAGCACATCGAGGCGGGCTTCGCCGTCTTGGGTCGTGAGGTAACGGCCAGGAGCAAGTTCGCGGCAACCCATCAGTGCTGCGATGGTAGGAGCGACGTCGACCAAACGCATCGATTTGGCAGCGAGCCCCAAATTGCGCACACCTTTGCCACCGATGATGAATGGCGCGCGGGCTTGGGTGATACCAAGTGACCCGTGCTCGCCGAGATGGCCGCCTTGGTCTTCCCAGTTGTGTCGCGCGGAATGAATTACGCACAAATCGGGCGTTGCCGGCGCGTCGAACAGTTGCGCTATGTGGTCGAACGCATGCGGATACTGATTATCGGCGCGCAGCGGATGTCGGTTGGACAGCTCGTTCGCGAGCCCGACGAAGCTGTCGTCACCCTGGTCGGCGAGCGGATTGTTGCCGGTTTCGGCGACCGTTTCGTAGCCCCCTGAGCCATTGCGGCGAAATGTCACCGATCCATCGTGGGCGAGCGCCTCATAGTTGCCATCGCGATGCACTAACACCATGTCGACAATCGGTTCGAGCGCGGAGTCGAGCAACACGCTGAGTGCTGCGTCGGCCTCAACTCGGTACTCGTCTGGGATCTCGTACCCGCCGTTGACCCCAATGCTGGCTTGATTCGGTGCGCTCATAGGAGCAATCTATGGGCGCACTGCCGCTGCGAGGGTCCGGACAGTGTTTGTTCGCCGAGTTGTCTCGATTCCTTGGCCATGAGTTGCCCGCTCGTTGGTTTGGATCTGCGGGCCATGTCGCTGCTACCCTGGTCGATCGCGTTCGGCGCTGTCTGATGCGCGCCAGTCATGTTGTGAAATGCTGTGAATGAATGTCATTCGAGCACGAGATCGAAACTAATAAGCAGGTAGTTCTGTGCGTACGTACACGCCCGTACCGGGTGATATCAAGCGAGAATGGCATCTCATCGATGTTGATGGCGCGATCCTTGGCCGAGCCGCGACTGAGATCGCCACGCTGCTGCGCGGCAAGCACAAGCCGATGTGGGCCCCCCACATGGACACCGGCGACCATGTCATTGTCATCAACGCCGAGAAGTTCGCGATTACGGTCAAAAAGGGCCGGGACAAGATGTATTACCGCCACTCTGGGTTTCCGGGTGGTTTGCGCGAAGAGAACCTCGAGACGCTGATTGGCCGCGACCCCGAGCGCGTGTTGCGGCTCGCGGTCAAAGGGATGTTGCCGAAGGGCCGTCTTGGTCGTCAGATGATCAAAAAGCTTCGGATTTATTCTGGTCCTACCCATCCGCACCAAGCCCAAGCGCCCAAGGCCCGTGCCTTGGCTAGCCGCTAACCGCAACGCAGAACGGAATCCTCGTGCCCAAGCCGCTTATTCAAACCACTGGTCGTCGTAAGGAAGCCGTAGCGCGCGTTCGCCTGCGTCCCGGCACCGGCAAAATCACGGTGAACGGCCGCGACTTCGAAGCATTCTTTGGCGTGTTGACGCACCGCGTCATCGCCAAGGAACCACTTCGACTTACCCAAACTGAAGAGGTCTACGACGTCGACGCGACTGTCGACGGCGGAGGGATTTCGGGCCAAGCGGGTGCACTTCGCTTGGGCATCGCTAGAGCGCTAGTCGAACTCGACGGTGAAGCCCGCCCAGCCTTGAAAAAGGCGGGTCTGTTGACCCGTGACGCTCGTGAGAAAGAGCGTCGTAAGTACGGTCTCAAGAAGGCTCGTAAGGCTCCGCAGTACTCAAAGCGGTAGTTGCGGTTCGGTCGGCTGTTGGTCGCCGCCTAGCTTTTCTCAACATGTTGCGCTTCGGCACCGATGGGGTACGTGGCGACGCGGAATCCGCGCTTTCTAACGAGTATGTGGTCGCGCTAGGTCGCTCCGCTGCCGCAGTATTGGGCACCTCGGCGCCATTTCTCGTCGGCATGGATACGCGCATTTCGGGTCCGAGAATCGCACGCGCGTTGGCATCGGGGCTCCGTGATGGCGGAGCGACTACAGAAATGCTTGGCGTGTTGTCCACGCCTGGAATCGCGTTCGAGAGTCAATTGCGGGCAGCGCCTGCCGCGGTCATTTCTGCGAGTCACAATCGGTGGTCGGATAATGGCATCAAGTTCTTCTCACCCGGTGGCGTCAAACTCGGTGATGGCGCGCAACGTGAAATCGAACGTCACTTGGACGAAGCTGCGGCGCGCCGCGATGCATCGTCGCAAGTGGTCGTGTCTGAGATCGACGAACCTCGGTCGGTCGCGGACACTGCGTCGCGTCGTTACCTTGAGCATCTCGTGCAATCACTTGACGGCGGCCGGCTCGATGGCCTTCGCGTGGTGATCGACGCTGCGCACGGAGCCGCCAGCGCGTTAGCTGAGCCCCTATTTACTGCCCTCGGCGCCACCACAACGGTCCTGCATGCGACGCCAAACGGCACCAATATCAATGACGGTTGTGGATCGACTCACATGGAGTCTCTCTGCGACGCAGTGGTGAAACTTGGAGCGGACGTGGGGTTCGCCCTCGATGGGGATGCCGATCGGTGCCTCGGAGTCGACGAACTCGGCAATGTGATCGATGGCGATGAACTCATGGTGGCGCTTGCTATCGATATGAAACGTCGTGGTCAACTCGACGGAAATTCACTCGTGGTAACGGTCTTGTCGAATCTGGGCTTGCACATCGCCATGCGGGATGCAGGGATTTCGGTCGTTGAAACACCGGTCGGCGATCGCTCGGTGATGGCTGCGATCGAAGCGGGTGGCTTCGGCCTCGGCGGCGAGCAGTCTGGCCACATCATTGTGCGGCGCCGGGCGACCACCGGAGATGGGCTGCTCACGGCATTGCTCTTGAGCGACGTGCTGCGCCGCACGCGAATGTTGGCATCCGAGGCGAAGGCCCAAATGGTCGCGTTGCCGCAGGTGATGATGAATGTGGTCGTGTCTTCGATGCCCGACCTAGCTGTCGCCGACCGACTGTGGGCCGAGGTCGCAGCAGTTGAAACCAGCCTGGGAACTGACGGGCGAGTCCTTGTACGAGCTTCTGGGACTGAGCCGCTCATTCGAGTCATGGTCGAAGCCCCGACGTCGCAAGTTGCTCGCGAATGTGCCGAACGCCTCGCTCGGACCGTGAGCGCGATGTGGGCGTAAATACAGCGCTCGATTGCCCGTAGACTCTGCACAATGTGTGGAATTGTCGCGGTAGCGACCCGGCGAAGTACCCGCCAACCTCCCGAACTGAATCGCATCATCGAACAGTTGGGTGCGCAGTTGGCCGCGGTTGCGGCTATTGCGATGCAGGGCGAAGTCGCGACCGGCCTCAATTTGATCGGAATGAAGCTTGGCGAACTCGATGTCGAACTTTCTGGCGTCCCTGGTTTACAAGCCCTGCTGACCGATGTCGAAGGTCGCGGCTCGATCGATCGCTGCATCGACCAAATTGCCGATGCACTCGGAGCCCTCGAAACGGACCTTGACGCCGCGATGGAGCGCGGGGCGATCAGCGACAGCGTTGAGGTCGTGAACGCCGCGTTGGTCCAGGCGAAGGACGCGGTCTGGGCGATCAGTCACGATCGACTGCGCAGTGCGCGATGCGTAGAGATGCTTGGTGGTGAGCATCAGTCGACAGCGTCCGTCGAGGCGTTCTACGCCGTGCAGACGACGTTTTCCGCTCTTGATCGACTGGAAGTACGTGGACGTGATTCCGCAGGAATCCATCTGCTAGTCCATGACCACGGCCTGGAAATCGACGAGCCTGCGATTGCTGCGATGTTGCAGGCGCGCAACGTTGATCCGTTGTTCGGCGCGATGTCGGTGCGTGTGGTCGACGGCTGTTTGAGTTTCGTCTACAAAACTGCTGCGGAAATCGGTGAGCTCGGCGACAACACCACCGCGCTGCGGCAACAGATTACGAATGATGAACTTCTGCGCTTGGCCTTACGGAGCCCTGGGGCGCGTTCACTTGTCGTCGCGCATACGCGTTGGGCGAGCATCGGGATCGTGTCGGAACCCAACGCGCATCCTCTCAATAGTGATGAGATTGCTGTCGCGAAGCCCGGTCCCTACGTTGTCGCGTCATTGAACGGCGATGTCGATAATTATCTTGAGCTTGCTGAACATGCGTCGCTGCGGATAGCGGGTGACATCACAACCGATGCGAAAGTGATTCCTGTGCTCACGAGCCGCAGAATGGCCGCGGGTGCATCGGTCCAAGAAGCGTTTCGAGCAACGGTTTCGGAGTTCGAGGGCTCGGTCGCGATCTGCGCAGTCTCGGCAACCGACCCGAACCTCGTGTTGCTGGCTCAGCGCGGCAGCGGTCAGGCCGTCTACGTAGGGCTCGGCGAGGACGCGTTCATCGTCGCGAGCGAACCGTACGGACTCGTCGAGATTGCGCCGAAATATTTTCGACTCGACGGCGAGACGATGCGCGCAGAGGGTGAACCCGCTACGCAGGGTCAAATTGTTGTGCTCGACAGCACCATGGCGGGATCGCTGTCGGGTATTCGTCGGTTCGGATATGAAGGTGCTGATCTTGCGGTGGAGGCGCCGGAGTTACTGACTCCCGAAATGACCACCCGTGATGTGGATCGCGGCGATGCGCCGCACTATTTCTTGAAGGAGATCACCGAAGCCCCTGAATCGCTGCGGAAGACGTTGCGAGGCAAGATTGTTGCAAGCGCTGACGGCCTGTTGTCGGTGTCGCTCGATAACGCGATGTTGCCGGCGGAGATCCGCGCACGACTGCGAGACGGATCGCTGCGAAAGGTCTATGCGATCGGTCAAGGAACTGCGGCCATTGCGGGGCAGAGTTTCGCCGCGGCACTGTCGCGGATTGCGGGCAACCGCGTCCAGGTTGAAGCGATCGCCGCAACTGAGTTGTCGGGATTCGGACTCGTCGACGACATGTCGCATTGTTTGGTCATCGCAATTTCGCAGTCGGGGACAACGACCGACACGAACTGCACTGTCGATTTGTGTCGCGCTCGCGGCGCTGCAGTCCTTGCAATCGTCAACCGCCGACAGAGCGATCTGGTGGACAAGTCCGATGGTGTGTTATTCACTTCCGATGGTCGCGATGTCGAAATGGCGGTCGCGTCTACGAAAGCGTTCTACGCGCAAATTGCCGCGGGAATGCTGATGGCGTACGCGATCGCTGGTGAGGTCGCGACGGTTGACACGCGGGAGTGCGACGAGTTGCTGAGTGCGTTGCGACGGTTGCCACTTGCGATGCGCGAAGTTGTCGCGATGCGCGAAACAATCGGAGCGATGGCGGCGCGCCACGCGCCGTTTCGTCGCAGCTGGACCGTGGTTGGCAACGGTGTCAATCGCGTCGCAGCGCAAGAGGCGCGGATCAAGCTTTCGGAACTCTGCTACAAGTCGATTGGCTGTGACACCACCGAAGACAAAAAGCACATTGACTTGTCGGCTGAACCGATGATTCTGGTGTGTGCTGCCGGGCTAACTGGTTCCAATGCAGATGATGTGAGCAAAGAAGTCGCGATTTTTCGAGCTCATAAAGCGGCACCAATTGTGATCGCGTCGGAAGGCGAGATCCGTTTTTCGGCCGCGCTTGACACGATTTTCGTGCCTACCGTCCATCCCTACCTTGATTTTGTGCTCTCGGCGATGGCCGGGCATGTGTTCGGGTATGAGGCGGCGCTATGTATTGATGCGTCGGCTCGGCCGTTGCGTGAAGCACGTGTGCTGATTGAAACAATTGTTAGTAGCCATGCCGATGACGACGCAGTCATGCGAGAACTAGCGAACGAAGTCGGTCCGCTTGCGGCTCAGTGTTTCGACACGATGCGCAGCGGTGGGTACGACGGTGCAATGGAAGCCGCGACGGCCGTTCGCCTTGTCGGCCTGTTGCGATATGCCGCTGGCATTGCCTCGTTGGAGGGGTACTCGTTGGAATTCGGCAAGGTTGGGACCCCAGCCACGTTGGTCGTAGATCTCCTTGCCGGTTTGAGTTCAGCGATCGATGAGCTGACGCGCCCCGTCGACGCCATCAAACATCAAGCCAAGACCGTCACCGTAGGTATTTCTCGAAGCGACGAAACGCTGTTACGAGTTGCTTTGGTCCGGGAAGTCCTGAATGCAGGCGCTCCCCGCGATGCATTGTCGTATCGTGCCTTGCGGACGTTGGTAGAGCTCGATGCTGGGGTTGCTGAAATCGCGGGGTTCACGCGGTATCGAATCGATGGTGATGTTGAAGCTGATGCGACGATCCATGTCGTCGATCGTGGCGGTATTTCGACGGCAATCGATTCGCGAACGGACACAGATCCCAGGCTGCGTGGCTCGAAACACCGCGCGGCTTTCGAACGCGAAGTGACCGTGGTGCGCGGGCGAACTGATGGACGCACGATGATTTTTGTGCCAGAAGTGAAAGGTGCCCACACCGTCGGTCTAACCCTATTGCACACAGTATTTCGTGACTATGTTGAATCGGATGTAGCGCGTCGGATCTTGCAGGGCTATCGAGGGCGGTACGCCGCGATCCAAGATCAAGTAACCGAAACTGAGCCGTCATTCGATGACGAAGTGCTGAATAGCATTGAACTCATATCTTTGTTGACCGAACCAGTCGTGCAGTTGGCTGAGCATTGGCGTCGTCGATAGGTCATGGACCCGGTACTTACTCCCGCAGCAATGCGCGAGGCGGACCGTCGCACGATCGCGGCGGGCGTCGACGAGAACGTGTTGATCGATCGCGCCGGGCGCGCGGTGGCATGGCATGCCCGAACCATGCTCGGGGGCACCTACGGACGTAGGGTCGTCGTGCTGTGCGGTAAGGGAAACAACGGCAATGATGGGCGGGTCGCGGCTCGTGTACTGGCGCGATGGGGTGCGCGTGTAACGCTGTGTGACGTTGAATCACCGTTAACAGTTGCGCAGTTGCAACGTGCACTGGATGAGTGCGATCTCGCAATCGACGCAATGTATGGGTCGGGTTTTCGTGGCGAACTCACTGGAATGGCAGTCACGATTGATGCCGAACTGTACCGGGCTCCGAAAATTCTTGCCGTCGACATTCCCTCGGGAGTCGATGGAGCTACTGGTGAAATTCGCGGCGCGGGACTGGTTGGCGGCGCCGTATTGGCTCATGAGACGCTCGCTTTGGCCGCGCTGAAGCCCGGGTTACTGTTCGAACCAGGACGGTTTCACGCGGGTCGAGTCACTGTCGCAGATATTGGAGTTGATGTCGGTGCAGTTGACATCTGGAATTGGACTTGTGTCGATGCCGCACTAGCCCCGCTTGAACGTTGGCCGCAGGAACACAAGTGGTCGTCGGCGGTGCTCGTAGTTGGTGGATCGAAAGGTATGAGCGGCGCTCCGCTGCTTGCCGCTCGTGCTGCGCAGCGCAGTGGTTCGGGGATGGTGGTCGTTGCATCGCCGCACCAATGCGAGTCGACGTCTTGGGCTCCCGAAGTTGTATTTCGATCAGTTCCCGCGGCGCCTGATGGTGCGATGCTGGACAACGCCGCAGAGGAATTGCTCAATGATATTGGGCGGTTTTCTGCTTTGGTTGTCGGTCCGGGCCTTGGTCGTATGCGATCGAGCCAGCGCGTCGTGCGCTCGATCGTGGCGACTGCTCCGATTCCAGTCGTGATCGATGCGGACGCGCTGCATGCCTTGTCGCCCGATTTCGCTGAGCTGCGGATCCGTTCGAATGCGGGCTTACCGCCTGCGATTTTGACACCTCACGCTGGTGAATACCGGGCGTTGAGTGGCCGTGAAATTGGAAGCGATCGCATTGAGGCGGCTCGATGGCTAGCTGTCGAGACACAGTCGATTGTGTTGTTGAAAGGCCCGGGAACGGTGATCGCATCGCCGCATGGGTTTACTGCGGTGGTTGCAAACGGAGGAAGCGAACTAGCGACGGCCGGTTCCGGCGACGCGTTGTGCGGGATTATCTCGGCAATGTGCGCGCAGTTGGGAACGGCGACTGCCAGTCCTGCAAGCGCAGACGACGTGGTGATGGCGGTTGCTTCTGCGGTGTGGGTCCATGGTGATGCCGCGCAGCGCACACGGTTGGGTCCGAGCATGACGGCTAGCGACTTAATCGAAACGATTCCCGCGACGCTGCACGCGCTGAGGTTCGTGGGCCAAACGGTGTCGCTTCCGTGTGAGGCCAACCAATGAAGCCGAGTTTGCGCCCTGTGTGGGCTGAAGTCGATATTGCGGCAGTGCGTGCAAACGTTCGAGCACTCATGCGTCTCGTTGCACCCGTGCCCGTGCTCGCGGTGGTGAAAGCCGACGCATACGGCCACGGTGCGTTCGAGGTTGCGAATGCCGCGATTTCGGCGGGCGCGTCGATGCTGGGCGTTGCGTTGGTCGAAGAGGGTGTCGCGCTGCGCGAACATGGTGTTGAGGCTGAAATTCTTGTGTTGTCGGAGCCGGTGGCTGACGCTGCTGACTCGGTGGTCAAATACCGTTTGACTCCGGCTGTATACACGCTCGGTGGCGTCGCAGCCCTCGAGGCTGCGGCCCAACAACAGCTTCGAGAACGAGTCTCTGTACAGCTCAAAATCGACACAGGGATGCACCGCGTTGGCGCCGACGCTCGCGTCGCGCTCGAGGTTGCACGAGCCGTTGATCGTTCTCATGGGTTGAGGCTTTCTGCAGTGTGGACGCACCTAGCTGTCGCAGATGAACAGGATCACGCCTACAACGGGCGTCAGCTTGCGCGCTTTGCATCTGCAGTGCAGACGATTCGCGATGACGGCATCGATCCAGCGATGTTGCATGCCGCCAATACGGCCGCAGCGATTGGTCTCCAGGATTCGCGTTTTGATTTAGTTCGTTGCGGCATCGGCGTCATGGGCATCGCTCCGGCACCTTGGCTTGCCGAATCAATCGACTTGCAGCCTGCATTGTCGGTTCACGCCGCGGTGTCGTACACGAAACGTGTCGAAGCCGGCGAGGCGATCAGCTATGGGTTGCGGTATCGACTCAGTCACGCGAGCAATATCGTGACAGTGCCCATCGGATATGCCGACGGTGTGCCGCGGCTGCTGGGGGAGCGAGGCGGTGAGGTGCTGATTCGCGGTGTTCGGTTTCCGATCGCCGGCACTATCACGATGGATCAGATGCTCGTTGATGTGGGTGAAACGCCCATTGAACCTGGCGAACCCGTGGTATTGATTGGTAGTCAGGGCGAAGGATGCGTGACAGCACAGGAATGGGCTGATCGTGTCGGCACAATCCCCTATGAGATCGTTTGCAGCATTGGTCCGCGAGTGCCGCGTCGGTACGTTGATGGTGGGTTGTGAGTCGTCTCCGGGCGCTCGCAAAAGGTGTCAGTTTGGCCGGCGTCGCCACTGTGGCGCTGGGCGGCGCCGCCGTCGCAGCGGAGCGCTATGCGCTGTCACGAATCCGTCGCACTCCTGATCCGGAGCCACACAGCGTGTTGGCCGAACTGCAGTTTCCTGTTGCGTCCGTTGCTTCATTCGATGGCGGCACCATCAATTACGTCGACGTCGGATCCAGCGATGCGGCTGTGACTTTCGTGTTATCTCATGGCGTCACGCTGTCCATTCGCACGTGGATTCGTCAAATTTCAATGCTGGCCACCGCAGGATTTCGCGTGATTGCGTTCGATCACCGCGGGCACGGCGGATCGCAACTTGGCACGACTGGCTGGTCGGTTGCGAACCTCGGTGATGACGTTGCAACGCTGCTCCACGAACTCGAATTGATCAATGTGGTGATCGTCGGGCATTCGATGGGAGGTATCGCGGCGCAGTCGTATCTCGCTCGCCACCGCGATGCCGCCGCTGCCCGGTTGGTGGGCTTGGTCTTGCTCTCGACGCTTCCTTCGGCACTCGTTGGTTCGCAAGCCGCCCGCTTTGGTCAACTGGTTGAACAAGTTACGCGCAAGACTCCGGATTCAACGCGACTTTGGGCGAATCCTCAGATCGGGTTGTTGCTGGCGCGCTTTGGGTTTGGGCGCGACCCAGTTGCAAGTCATGTGGAACTTGTTCGCCAGATGATGGTCGCGTGCCCGAAGACCACGCGCGTCGAAGGGCCACGTTCGCTCATTGGTTTCAACCTCGTTGGTGAACTAGCGAACATCACCATACCGACGCTCGTCATCGGCGGCACCGCCGATGTCATCACGCCACCTGGGGATTCGCAGCGTATGTATGAGTCAATACCCGACGCTCGTATTGAAATGCTCGAAGATGGCGGTCACATGCTGATGCTCGAACGAGCAGACATCGTCAATGAATTGCTTGTTGATTTCGGCCTCAGCGTTGCGCCGAGCGATGACTAACTCCGCGCTGCAACCTGAACACACGTCGCTTGCAGTGGTGCGTGCCGCGGCGGTGCTCTGCACCAACTGTGAGCTTGCTCAACTGGGGCGCACGCAGGTGGTCTTTGGCTCCGGACGCTCGGATGCCGATGTGCTGATCATTGGCGAAGGGCCGGGCGCTCAAGAAGATGCCGCTGGAGAACCGTTTGTAGGGCGATCCGGTCAATTGTTGACTCGACTACTTGAAGGTGCGGGCATGTCGCGCAACGATGTGTACATCGCCAACGTGGTGAAGTGTCGACCTCCCAACAATCGAGATCCCCGACCGCATGAAATTGCCGCATGCTCACCGTGGCTCGATCGTCAACTCCAAATCGTGAATCCGAAACTGATCGTAACGCTCGGCAATTTCGCCACGCGCTCGATGTTGGGCACCAAGCTTGGAATCACCAAGATTCGCGGTGTGGAGTTCGGCTTTCACCGTGCGGGCGTCGTGGCGACCCTGGTACCGACGCTGCATCCTGCCGCGGTCTTGCGCAACGGTCACCGCGCTTTTGAGCAATCGCAGGGTGATTTCGAGTTGGTCAGTCGCCGGATGCAAGAGTTGCACACGTGATTTCCGTCGTCTCAACGTCGCGAGCTGACACCCTTGCCCTCGGTGGTCTCGTCGCCGATGTACTCATCCCCGGTGACACCGTGGTCCTCACGGGCGAGCTGGGAGGCGGCAAAACTGCGTTTGTTACGGGTGCAGTGCAAGGGCTCGGTTCTGAGGACCTTGTGTCGAGTCCAACTTTCGCCATCGTTCAGGAGTACTTCGGTCCTGTTGTGATTGCGCACGCAGATTGGTACCGGATCGGACACGCGCAAGAGCTGTTTGACATCGGATTCGAAGAACTGCTTGATGGCAGCCGCGTGGTGTTCGTGGAATGGGGCGATCGTGCGTTGGAGATTGTTCCTGACTGTTACCTGCAAGTTTCGTTTCGCCACCGCGCAAATATTGATGAACGTGACATCACATTGGTTGGGCAAGGGCCGCAATGGCAGGACCGTATTGTCGGCCTCCAACGTTCCATCCGCGCCGCCGAGAAGTTTCTTGCCACGGACGCGACGCTGTGAACCTGCTGACGATCGACACCTGTACCCGTCGTGTCGGTGTCGCGATCGCACGCGACGGGGAAATGATCGCGTCGCGGCCTTCGAATGATCGCGTCGTTGCTGTTGGTGCGGGGTCGCCGCGCCACGTCGAAGAACTCGCTCCTGCGATCCGGCAACTCTTGCGCGAATCGGCGATGACCGCGCGTGATATCGATGCGATTGCGGTGACCGTCGGCCCCGGCATGTTCACAGGTTTGCGGGTCGGGATCGCGACCGCCTGCACCTTTGCGAGCGCGCTGCGGTTACCTATGATTCCGCTGTCGAGCCTTGAAGTGCTCGCCGAGCCGTGGAGCGATGCCGATTGCGACGGCGTTGTGGCGATGCTCGATGCCCGCAGGAATGAGCTTTATTACGCCGTTTTCCCACGCGAGACCCAAGGTCTGGACTACAGCGCTCCCTGCGATATCACGACGCCCGAAACCTTGGCGGGGGAGCTCGCAACCCACGGCGGGCGGCTGTTGTTATGTGGCGATGCGGCGACCCACTTTTCGGACAATTTTGCGGATCTTCGCGATGTAGTCATTGTGGGTGCTGATTTCGACGCGCCATCGTGCGCGTCGATGGTGCGGATCGCATTCGCAAAGTGGCAACTTGGCGAAGTTGTCTCTGCGAGCGACGTTGCGCCCGCATATTTGCGCCAGAGTGACGCCGAGATCAACGTCGCCAAAGTGTCGGGCGGCACGATGTGAATCAGGAGATCACCATTGTCGCGATGCGCCGCCGCCACACACGGGCGGTCCTTGCGATCGAACAGTCTGTAAACCCCAAGCCATGGTCATCCGCAGTCTTGCAAAGTGAGCTGGCGCTGGTGGATACGCGAAGGTATTTCGTCGCGATACGAAAAGGGAAAGTGGTTGGCTTCGCAGGTTTGATGCTTGCGGTTGACGATGGCCATGTGACCAACATCGGCGTGAAGCCCGAGGCGCAACGGAGCCACGTCGCCACCCGCCTCATGATTGTGTTGTGTCGAGCCGCGATCGAATTGCAGGTGAAAGCACTTACCCTCGAAGTCCGCCTCTCGAATAAACCAGCCCAGGAGTTGTATCGTCGTTTCGGATTTGCTCCCGTTGGGGTGCGCAAGTCGTATTACCAACAGCCCGACGAAGATGCACTGATCATGTGGGCGCACGAAGTGGGGGCGAATGAATATCGTCAGCTTCTCGATGGCCTTGAGCTTCGTGTCGGTGGGCCAGTTCGTATTGTTGGATCGTCGCTTGTGATTTCAAACGTCAAGGGATCGTGATGTTGGTACTCGCAATTGAATCGAGTTGTGATGAGACTGCGGTCGCGATTGTGCGCGACGCGACGGTGGTGTGCAGTTCGGTAATTTCGAGCCAAGTGCAATTGCACGCTCCGTTTGGTGGTGTGGTGCCGGAAATCGCGAGCCGCGCGCATCTTGAACAGATTCAGCCGTTGCTGAGCGAAGCGTTACGTGAAGCGGGTGTAGAACTGGATGACATTGGCGCGTTTGCCGCGACCGAAGGCCCCGGGCTCGCAGGAGCGTTGATCGTTGGTGTGGCAGCGGCGAAGACACTGGCGCTCGTCTTCGATAAGCCATACGTGGGAGTGAATCATCACGAAGGTCACCTGTACGCGGCGCTACTCCAAGAGCCCCAATTGCTCGCACCCTTTATGGCGTTGGTTGTCTCGGGTGGTCACACGATGATCGTCGACGTGCGCGCGTTTGGTGACTATCGGATCGTGGGGCGAACGGTCGACGATGCCGCGGGAGAAGCCTTCGACAAGGTGGCTCGATTCTGTGGGCTTGGATATCCCGGTGGACCGATCATTGATCGACTCGCTGCGAACGGTGATCCCAACCTGGTGCGGTTACCGCGCCCGATGCTGAATGATGGTTACGACTTTTCGTTTTCCGGATTGAAAACCGCAGTCGTCAGGTTCAAGCAAGACAATCCCGGTGTCGCGATCGAAGATCTGGCTGCAGGGTTTCAGGCCGCGGCCGTCGACGTGCTGTGTACCAAGCTCTTGCGCGCCACGGAGGCTGCGAGCTACGACACTGTTGTTGTCGTCGGTGGTGTTGCTGCGAATTCAGGGCTTCGACAAGAAATTGTTGCCCGTTGTGAGGTGACCGACGTGCGGTGTGTTCTGGCCGATCGGCATTTGTGTACCGATAACGCTGCCATGATCGCCGCCGCCGCGAGCGGGCAATTGGCTCGGCTCGGCCCAACCGACCTCAGCGCACCGGCCCGTCCTGGCCTTCGGCTGAGTTAGCACTCTCATGGGGTGAGTGCTAACATTGCGGCCGTGCACCGGTCATCGGTGCCACGTGTCCACATTCGGAAATATCAAATCTTGGAGATGCATCGATGAAGCTGCAGCCATTGGAAGACCGCATCGTCGTCCGCACCGCCGAGGCCGAGGAAAAGACCGCGAGTGGTCTTGTAATCCCCGACACTGCCAAAGAGAAGCCCCAGCAGGGTGAAGTTTTGGCCGTAGGCCCCGGTCGTCGTTCTGACCAAACTGGCGATCTGATTCCTCTCGACATCGCGGTTGGCGACACCGTGGTTTACTCAAAGTACGGTGGCACCGAAATTAGCCACGACGGCGACGACTACCTCATCCTTAACGCGCGTGACGTGCTGGCGAAGGTCGGCGCAAAGGCAAAAAAGAAATAACACTGGCGCGGCTTTCGCCGCGATCTGTTTGAAATACAACTGCGACGGCCAAATGGCCGTCGCAGTTGCATTTGTGCCATTCGTCATTTGTGCGCCGATCCGAGCCGCGATTGCTCAGACGACCGTGACCGCCGCCGATATCAACGCGGAGGAGTTTCTATGGTCCGGTTGCACGCTCGCGCAGTTCTTAGGTATGACGCGATACGCCCGACGGGTGTTTCGCGTGGCGCGGCGCGGCGCGGCGTGAGCGATCGAAGTAGCGATACACCTCGCCCCGAATCGGGTGAGCGAGGAGAGATGCTTCTTGAATTGCTGATGACCACTTCGATCGTGTCGATTTGCGTGATTGGATTGGTAGGAGCGTTGGGATCGAACTTCCGGTTCTCCGCCGTCAGTCGCGAAATCAACAACGCCGATCAACTCTTGAGCCGATACGCCGAGTCGTTGGCAGCTGTCGCCTATGAACCTTGTGCCGGCTCGCAACCGTATGAGAGCGCCGCGGTGGAAGCGATTCCGTCAAACGACCTCCCGAAACGAGTGGCGACGGGTCCGAGCGGAAAAATTGGTACTACCTCCGATGACTTTGGGCTCGCGGTTGAGTCTGTCCAATATTGGCAGCGAGATACCGAGCCCGCGACATTCGATAAGTCCTGTGACGCCGGCTCCGATCCTGGTGTGCAACGCCTTGTGCTTGTCATCGAAAACGGCGATGCAACGATCTCGCGGCGCGTGACGATTATTAAGGCCGCGTCATGAGCCGCATGCGACCAGGTTTTGGGTGCAAGCGCACAGAACAGGGAATGACACTGATCGAAATGATCATCGGGATTTCCATGTTGACCGTTATCGCGGCTCCGCTCACGAGTGCGGCCATTCTGTTCGCGCAACATGGTGCCGAAGTCGACAAGAGTATTAGCGACGACGGCTCCATTCGAGCCGTAGCCGCGTTGTTCGTCGCCGACGCTCAGTCGGCGCGATCAGTGATGGTTGACGACTCAACCGCTTGCGGAAGCACCAACGATGCAGCCGCATCGTTTCGCTGGAATGAATCGGGACAGTCGATTACTTCGTCTTGGTTCGTTGAGACGATCAACGACGAGCTGGTGCTTGTGCGCCGCCGTTGTTCGGGCGCTGCTCTGATCGGATATCAACGGGTTGCCGAGATCGCGGCAGCCCCCAAGATCAGTTGCTTTCCGGATTGTGAAGCACCGACAGCGGTCACGATCGTCGGCAATGCAGCGAATGGCGCGGTGTTTTCGTTCTCGGGCGAGCGAAGGACTACGTGACGATGACCCGCCATCTTCGAATGCAACGTGCCATCCGAAATTCTGAAGCTGGTGCCTCACTGATCTTGGCGCTCATGTTCACGACCGCCATCGCGTTCATGATCGCGGCGTCGCTAGATTTCGCCAATTCTTCATTCGGGCAGTCGAACGGGCAGACCCGCTCGCGAAATGGCGCGTATGCCGCCGAGGGTTCAGTGCGAACGCTTATCGCGGCCATGCGCAGCGATGCCGCGTGGGGCAGAGCCGAAACGTCTTGTAACGGTGCAACCCTTGATGTTGGAGATGGGCGCACTGCCGCCACCTCGTGTAGCCCAGAACCGGGATCCGGAGCACTGATCAATAGCGGTTCTGGGGCACGCGCCAATCGGGTTGTGAACCTCGCGGGGACAATCGACGAGGTCACGGTGGTTCGCGCTCGGGTGCTGTTTCTTGATGGCGGTGGCAATGATCCTGGCCGCAAAGTCGAGATATTGGAATGGAGCGCGGCGTTATGACTAGGACGCGTGGCACCGCGGGGTTCACGCTGATGGAACTGATCCTCACGGTTGCGATGATGGGGATCTTTGCTGCAGTCGTGGTGTTCGGCACTGGCGATTTCGGGACGCCTTCTGGCTGTAAGGCCGACGCAAAGATGCTGCGCAACGCTGAAGCTTCCTTCTACGTAGCGAATGGTCGATACGCACCCCAAGAGGAGTTGGTCGACGCGGGAATGATGCGGGCGGTTACTCCCTTGCATGATGTGAAGATCGAAGGTTTGAGTTACACGATGGTGGAACTCGGGAAATGCATCGGGACTAACACCACCGACTCGGACGTCATTGCTTCGGAAACGGTAACAACTGTCGATGGTTTTAGCGTTTTGGTCGCGGGGTCAAACGGAACGCCGGTGGCGAATACCGCGGTTTCTTACCGTAAGGATGGTGGTTCTTCCTGGGACGATCTTGGCGCCACGGACGAAACCGGTGTGGTCACTGGCGAGGTGCCGGCTGGTCGGTACGATATTCGTGCGACGCTGTGGGGCGCGACGAATGACCTCTTCGGCGTTGACGTGACATCGGGGACGTTGGTGGTGCTCCCGACTGTGGCGCTCACGATTCAGTTTCAAGACTCTGCAACGAATCCGTTGCCAGATGGTGCTGCCGCAATTCGCCAAACTGGCACGCAGGACTGGTTCTCGATTGGTGTCACGCCGAATGCAGGCAGTTTTGTCGTTGAGGTGCTGCCGTCGGACTACGACGTGCAGCTGACCGCGTTTTGGACCAAGTGGGATGACACGACGAATGCTCCCACTGACGGCGTCAGCAATTCGAAAGCGAATCTCGCAATCAACTCGGCAACCACGGTCACGTTTCAAACCACCAAGCTCACGGTGAAGATTTTCGACAGCTCCGGTGCTCCGGTCGGCGATGCGGCTATCAGTGCCAAACCTACGGGCGCGGCCGATGGCGTGAGCGCGGTTACTGGAAGCGATGGTTGGGCTGTGCTGCAACTGCTTCCGGGCAGCTACGACATCAGCGAGACGTTCGTATCAACCGGCGCCGTTGACGGCACGGTCGCAACATTGAAGGCAGTGCCGATCGGATCGCTACCGGTTGTTGCCGAATTGGTCGTGCCGTGATGCATGTTTTGGGGTCACGAATGCACCGTCGCTGGTTTGCGGCGATTGTGCTGCTTGGGCTTATCCCCGGAGCAGTCTCGACGCCTTCGGCCGGACCAGCGGGCGCGCTCGCCGCGTCGACGTTGTCGATTGTCATGACGCCGCTGACTTCGGGTACCGCGCCATTTGAGACCACCGCAAGTTGCATCGTGGGCGAACAGGTCGGGCCATCTGACACAATTCCGACCACCGCGAACGTCACCGGCACCTCCCATTGCCCCGGCATGGATCACAGTGGTGACCCAACGCTTGATCGCATCGTACGAACGAACGACACCATCAATTTCCGCATTGACTGGGCTATCGATGATGTGCCTTCAACCAGCGGCTATTCGCTCAACGGCGAGTACGCCGACACCAACTTGGTGATTCGTTCAACGTTGCCGCTGGGTTTGAGCGGTCAACCTGCAGCGGTATGGACCGCGGTGCCGACGGGCTGTTACACCTCGTCGTCTGGTCTTCCTGTTGTTACGCCGTTGTCGTCGGTCTCCAACAACAACCGCACGCTCACCTGCAATGTGGGCCATCGCGAGACAGGTTCGACGGGGAACGTTCTTGCTACCGCGCAAACACGCGGTTTCGCGAGTGATGGCGTGAAACTCGACTTTGTGACCACATTCGGGTCGGGCACGACCCGGGCCGCTGCCTTGCCCGATGTCGCGAGCGCGACAGAGTCGTTTTGGTCGTCGGCTGCCCCGAAGTACAACCTCAGGGCCGACGCATGGGCAATCTCATCGACGTTCCCTGTGCTTGGCCCCTCGAACGAACTTGGGCGACTGATGGGTTTGAGCGTTGGGATTCCCAACGCCAAGGGACTAGATCCGCTTGTGCCGAGCAGTTGGGGTGGAGGATCCACAGTGCCAACCGGTACTCCGTTGAGCTTCGACGTTGACCTCTCGCAGTTCGGTACGGTCGCTGCCACTGATGGGTCGCCGGGAACGTTGGCTAGCCGTGCTCGACTCCACTCCTGTTCGGGCGGAAGCATCAGGTGCACACAGTCTGGAGGCGTCGGAACTCCGATACACGTTGATGTCTACGGAGCAAACTTTAGTTTGGCAACCGGTACGTGGGTGTGGAGCGGATCGATCGGGATCTGGTTGCCGAATGCCGCGATCCCTACAACGTCGACTGCGCTGACTGCGCGAATATCGAACTTCGACCCGAATGCGATCGCGTCGCCGAACTTCCTCGGCGGGCGATCGAACTACGGTGGCGTTGGTGAAATCTGCGGTCTCGTTGGAGTGGGCGTGCCGAACCCTGCGAATTGTGAACCAGGGTTGGTCGCAGCGACTTCGAGTGCCACGCACACCGCGGCCAACGACAACTCACAGTACGCAACCGTGGTACGGGCACCGCCGAATTCAACGGTGACCGGTATGTTCCTGATGGATCGAGATATTCGCGCTGGTTCCAATGTCGGTGTATTTGCAGCTGAGCCGAGCGCGTTTTCGTCGACGCCGATTAGCTATGGCCATGGGTATAGCGAACCTAGGGTGCAAGCTCGGCCAGGCGCGACATTCCAGTCGTCATTCAGCCTCGGCAATAATGGTGGCTCAGTGAACACGTCACCAATGCTGTGTAATAAGTGGGACAATCGCACGTTGCAACTCACCGATTTCGGCGACGCTACAAAGCCAATAGTCCCCGGGCAGGGTAACGCTGCGTTTGTGGCGAACACGTGGTCGGTGGTCAACACTGCGGGAATCGGATCTGAGGTGTGGCATCCCGGTGTGAAATGGGATCGCACGGCGCCCTACACGACGACGAATCCCCACAATCTGCAGGCTGATCCAGCTTGGTACGTCGTTGAATTCGGAGTAGGTGAATACAGCCCGTACGCGCAATCACCCGCTGCGCCCGCTCAGCTTTCGATGCGCAATGTCGCATGTCGCGACGCTGATTCGCCCGCCGGTTGGTTCACTAACCCCAAAGACCCTGCGATTCAAACTTGGATCAATGCGACGTTCGGTTCGACCAGCGGAATCAAACCGATTGACGTCGTGAACAAAGTAAGGGTCCGCTTACTCGACCCGTTGCTTCCGGCCCAATACGTCGATGCAACGATTCGGCTGAGTGTCCGTTCGGACTACGGCTTGACAGCCGTGGGCCTCGCAGGCTCGGAGATTCCTGTCGGCACTCGCCTCGCCACGAACTCGGCTTTTACTGACTCGTACTTCGCGCCGCGCACCGGTTCTGGATATCTGAACGGTTGGTACATAGGAAGCTACGACGCTGGCACCGACGGGGGGTCGATTGGCGACCGGTTGACGCTGTCGATGGTGGACACCCGATCACGGGTGTATTCGCTGTGGAACTCGCCCACATCCCTCAACGCTACCTACACGGTCATTGCAGGCCAAGACCTTTGGTGGCGCCTCGATACGACCGCGTCGATCGTCCTGCCCAGTATTCCCACATCTCCAGTGCCGGCGGCAGTGCCTTTGCGTGCGGTGACGATGGTCAGCAGCAGCCTGACGTACGTGCCTGGCAGCGGCTGTCGAGTTGCCGCGTCATTCACGCCCACGACGTGTAGCTCCCGCATCGACCCGGCAGCTGTTGTGCCCCAAAGTGACGGTTCGACGCTGCTCGTATGGGACCTCGGAAACGTGGTGCCATCCGCGACGGCATCGCCGATTTCGGTGGTGTTTCGAACGACCACTGACCAACTCACGAATACCGGCTCACTCGCAGTTGTGCAAAGCATCAGCGAATCGCGAAACACCAACGGCATCTCGAATGACGCAATGCCCGCCTGTGTGTCGTCGGCTGCGAAAACGAATCGCTCAATTCCCGCGACTGCGAACGGCCCATCTGTGATTCTGGCGATTCCAACGGTTGCGTGCGGAGTGAACAACTCGTATCAGTATCGCCATGCCGAAACCCAAATCACCATTAACAACGCCGCGAGCATCGCGGTGTCTGGTCGTGTGGGATCGCAACAAATCGAAGTCGGTGAAGACGATGACGGCACCTTTACCAAGGTCGCGTATCGAGTTACGGTCAAGAATTTCGATTCGACCGCAGTACCCAATACCGATGTGATCGTGATTCTTCCGCACAACGGTGATGGTCGGGTTCCACCGAGTTCGTTCAGCGGGACAATAAAGCTCCAAGGCGTCGCAACCACTGACACGTTGTCGACAGTTCCGAACCCGTTGCCGTCATCGTCGGGGCCTGCGCCGGGTAATACGGGAACGACGATCTACTACAACGCGCAGCCGCCGAATTCGATCAAGGATGATCCGAATCACAACACCAATCTTGCGGGCAATGGCTCGAAATGGTGTCTGGCTAGCCAATTCGGGACGAGCCAATGCCCGTCGAACCTCGCAAGCGTCACCGCAGTACGAGCCGTCTCGGGCAGCCTTGGAACTGGCGGCGCGAGCCGCACGCTCAGGTTGCGCTTCGAGACGAACGCGAACCGTGCGGGCGATCTCTACACACTGAGAGCGACTCATCGCACCTCGAAATACGTGATTCTGTCGCAGACCCCTGGATCGACGATGGTCGTCGTGGATTCTCAGATCGGCGACACCTTGTGGGACGACAGTGATGGCGACGGAATAGTTGATTCGAATGAACCTGGGCGCCTTTCGGGCGTACGGGTCGAACTCCGAGATTCCCTCGGAGTTCTGGTGGCGTCCACGACAACTGACTCACTCGGGATGTACCTCTTTAGTTCACTGCGGTCGGGTACGTACACGGTCACCGTTGTGAACAACAATGGCATCGATGGCGTAGCCAATCGGTATCCCGCGTACTCACCGAGTTATGACGCGGACAATGCCACCGTTGGCGGCGCCGATGGCAATCCGAATGGCGCTGCTGTGGTCGTCCTCGGTCGCGGCCAACCGAGGGTTGACATTGACTTTGGGTATTTTGCTGCTGGGCTTTCGGGAACTGTCTGGAATGATTCGAATACCGATGGATTCGTGGACAGTGATGAAACATTTGCGTCGGACATCATCGTTGCCTTAACGGGCACCAATGACCTTGGCGTGGCTGTGCAACGGACAGCCACAACCGACATTTTGGGCGGCTACGTTTTTTCGGGCCTGCGCCCCGGTACGTATTCACTGTCGCTCACCAACTCGACCGCGACCACGTTTGCGATCGCGGGCAGCGAAGGCGGCACCGCAAGCGGAGGCGTCGTGTCAGGGATCGCGCTCAATGCGGGACGGCTTGGTACGAAGTATCAATTTGCGCTGCAGGGTCTCGGTATCACCGGCCGCATCTTTACCGACGTGGATGACAGTGGAGATCGTACCGACGCCGACGAGGGGTCATCAGGAATCGCAGTATCGATTCTTGTTCCAGACGGCCGCGGGGGCGTTGTAAGTGGAGAAACGACGACGGATGCCTTGGGCGACTTTAGCCTGTAGATGTTGCGAGGGCCTTCGCGGCTTTGTAGTCGGCTTTTCCGTTCGGCGCTCGTAGTACTTCGCTCGTAAACACCCAACGTTTTGGATGCTTGTAGCGAGAAAGCGCGCCGAGGGTCGCGCCGATTTCTTCGTCCGTTGCGGACGCATCGGAAGAAATAGTGACCACCGCGATGATGGCTTCGCCGAAGCGTTCGTCGGGCACGCCGACAACCAAACAATCGAGGACCGCCGGGTGAAGTTTGACCGCCTCTTCGACCTCTTCTGGGTAGACCTTCTCGCCGCCGGTGTTGATGCAGTTGCTCCCTCGGCCAAGCAATGTGATCGTTCCGTCGGCTTCGACCTGGGCGTAGTCGCCCGGCACCGACCATCGACGGCCTTGAATCACTTTGAACGTACCTTCGGACTTGGTCTGGTCTTTGTAATACCCCGACGGAATGAACCCACCAACTGCAACCATGCCAACTTCGTCGGAACCGGGGGCTACTTCTCGGCCATCATCGGTGAATACCTTCGCTGCGGTGCCTACGGAGAATTTGGCGGTTGCTTGTTCGATACCTGGCCCACTCATCGCCGCCGCCATGCCAACTGCCTCGCTAGAACCCAACGAATCCAAGCAGAAACAGTTCACGCGCGTCACAAGATCGCTTTTTACCTCGGCGCTGAACATGACGCCCGATGAGATCAACAAACCCAATGAATCTGTGTTGTAGCTGCCGCCTTCGGCTTCGGTTTCTTTCAGGGCCTTCAGCATTGGTTTCGCGAATGCATCTCCCACGATTGCCATTTGGGTGATGCGATTCGTTTCGACGGCGCGCCACAGTTCGTGAGCGTCGAAGGTGCGATTCTGTAAGGTGACAATTGCTCCACCGCCCATCATCGCTTGGAACGACGTAAACATTCCGGTGCCGTGCATCAGCGGTGATGCCGGGAGGTGAATTGGCTTCTTCCCCGAAGCGATGACCGCCGCGGCGAGCGGACCAGCCTCGTGCGAGTGTTCTGGCATCGTTTGTCCAAACAACGGATAGAACGACTCCGCGAGCACTCCGAAGAGGTCCTCGCTGCGCCACATAACCCCTTTGGGCATACCGGTCGTTCCGCCCGTGTAGATAAAGAGCATGTCGTCGCCACTGCGATCGATGCGCGGCATTGGTGGGTTTTTTTCAAGCAACGACTCGTATTCAGAAGCGCCGGCCAGCGTCTTCGCATCGGCTTCGTCGTTGATCTGCACCAAGATCTTCAGCTGCGGAGCACGGTCGATGACGTTCGCTACACGGCCCGCGAGACTCGAGTGAAAGATCAATGCCTCAGCGTCGGAATTGTCGAGCAGATACAACAGTTCGTCTTCGAGGTAGCGGTAGTTCACGTTTACTGGGACTCCACGCATTTTGAAGGTGGCGAACAAACCTTCGACGTACTCGTTGGAGTTGTAGCAATACGACGCCACTTTGGAATCGGGGCCAAGGCCTGCGGCACTGAATGCTGCCGCGAGCCGTGCCGATCGGTCATCGAAATCGGCCCAGTTCGTGTGTTGGTCGCCGTGAATCAGCGCGACTTCATCGGGAACCGTGTCGGCGACCGATTCGAACACCGTTGCAAAATTCCAATCCACCTTGCGGACTCCTTGAATAAAAGCGTGATCGCTGCGTTCGCAAGTATGACCGCTACGGGCGACTTGATGCGAGGCGAGCCAGCTGCGACCGTTCTGCTCAACGTGCCAAGGGCCGGATTTTGTAGGCTGACCCGGTGGAGACTCGGGGTGGCCAGCAGCAGATTCCGAGGCCACGCGATGCGACGCCAGGCCCACCGCCGCCGTGGGCGCACCTCGGTCGTGCATCTCGATCCTTTGATCTCCAAGCAGTTCGAGGTGCGTTCCGCGACATCACACCTCGATCCAGGCCGTCGCGGGGTGCCGCGAGCCGCGATGCCGCGGTACTGGTGGCGTTGTTTGAACGCAACGGTGAGGCCAGGGTGGTGCTCACGAAACGACCGGACACAATGCCGTCGCACCAAGGCGAGATCGCGTTCCCGGGTGGCAAACATGATCCGATCGTGGATGATTCACTCGCCGACACCGCGCTGCGTGAAGCCCACGAAGAGGTTGGCCTTGAACCCGTGGCGGTCGAGGTGATGGGCGAACTCGACACACTCAGCACCGTGGCATCGCAATTCGTAATCACTCCGTTCGTCGGGCTGCTCGAAGTCGCGCCGGTGCTGGTGCCACATCCGCGTGAGGTTGTGAAGGTATTTGATGTCGCGCTGTCCGAGCTCTTCGACGATGAGACTCATCGCAGCGAGATTTGGAGATTCCCGACCTCCGACACCGAAATCAACATTCATTTCTATGAACTCGCTGGAGAAACGGTTTGGGGCGCTACCGCGCGCATTCTCACGAATCTCTTGACCTGCCTTGCAGATTCACGTGGCCAGTAGGGTCAATGTTGGCGCCGGGTGCCACCCTCTACACTCGCCCGACCTGATTCCTGGAGGAACAACATGAGTCGCCCCGCAACGCTTGGAGAACTTCGCACGAGTGGTTGGGTGTCGCGCCCCGTCAAAGACGAGCTCCGCGAACATGCGATAGAGGCCCTGGCTAACGGAACACCGCTCGTTGATGGAGTGCTTGGGTACGAAGACACCGTGATACCCCAGCTCGCGAACGCGGTGCTTGCCGGCCATGACGTCATTTTTCTTGGCGAGCGCGGCCAAGCCAAGACCCGCACGATCCGTTCCCTTGTCAATTTGCTCGATGAGTGGATGCCCATCGTCGCCGGAAGCGAAATCAACGACGATCCCTATCATCCGAGCTCTGCTCATGCTCGCCATCTGATTGCGGATCGCGGCGACGAAACCCCAATCGAATGGGTCCACCGCAGTAAGCGCTATGGGGAAAAGCTGGCCACGCCAGATACTTCGATTGCGGACCTCATCGGTGAAGTCGACCCCATCAAAGTTGCAGAAGGCCGTTACCTCTCAGACGAACTCACGTTGCACTACGGCATGGTGCCGCGGACAAATCGTGGAATCTTTGCGATCAACGAACTCCCTGATCTAGCTGAACGTATTCAAGTTGGTTTGCTGAACGTTCTGGAAGAACGCGATGTGCAAATTCGGGGCTACAAGATCCAGCTTCCGATCGACATTGTGTTGTTCGCATCCGCGAACCCGGAGGACTACACGAACCGTGGTCGAATTATTACGCCACTCAAAGACCGTTTCGGGGCTCAGATCCGCACGCACTATCCGCTCGAAACGTCGATCGAAATGGCAATCGTCGCCCAAGAGGCGCGACCGATGACGGCGACGGGCGTCAACGTTGTGGTCCCCGACTTCATGCGGGAACTCGTTTCGGAGATTTCACAACAAGCGCGCCGATCTCCTCACGTGAATCAGCGATCAGGTGTATCAGCACGGATGTCGATCACCAACTACGAAACGCTCGTCGCCAACGCAACTCGCCGCGCACTTATAGCGGGTGAAACCGACGTCGCGCCACGGATCAGTGATCTTGATGCGATCATTTCTTCTACTGCCGGCAAAGTAGAAATCGAAACCGTCGAAGACGGTCGCGAGGAGTATGTGCTTGACCGAATCATCAAGACTGCGATTCTTGAAGTTTTTCGCGCCCGAGTGAAGCCAGAACACCTTGGTGCGGTTGTTGCCGGGTTCGAAGGCGGCTACATGGTGCACACGGGTGAAGATATTCCGACCAAGGAATACCTTGAGTCGCTCGAAACGTTGGCGATTGGCCCGATTCTCAGCGATCTCGGAGTGGGCGAGCATACGGCCGCAGTTGCATCGGCGGTGGAGTTCGTACTCGAAGGCATGCACCTCACCAAGCGCCTGAACAAAGACGAAGTCCGAGGTCGAGCGACGTATCGAGGCCGTGGCTAGCGAGAAATCTTGCTCGCATGCTCGGGAAATCTTGCTCGCATGCTCGGGAAATCTTGCTCGCATGCTCGCCCCAGTCACCAAATTGTGACAAGACTGTTGCTTCCATTCCATTTCTTGGCAAACCCGGGGGTGCGCCAAGCACAGTAGGAGGCAATGCATGCAGGGGGACACCAAAACGACGACGAGAACACGTCTAAAACGACTCGTTTGTATCACGCTCGCCACAGGAACACTCGGGGCAGGAATCGCCGCTCCGCCCGCTGAAGCTTTCACGGGAGTGCGTAATCGGCCGGTGTTGCTCATTCACGGGTACAACCCCACGTCCAACTCCACTGATTGCTCAGCCGATTTCTCGCAGATGATCACGCAAATGCAGGCGGAGGGCTACACCGGACCATTCGTCAAAATCGGATTTTACTCTGGCGATGTGAATTGCAATATCAACCTGCGCAACTATGGCAGCTTCAGTAATTCGTCCTCATGGAAATCGATCGCGAAAGCGTTCTCCACGTATGTATACAACACCTATACCGTGAACGGTCAGACCGTTGACGTGGTTGGCTACTCGATGGGTGGCTTGATTGCTCGAGGCGCGGTGTACGGCTCGTCAAATGGGCAAAGTGGTTTCTCGCTGCCGATCAAGGTGGAAGATGGGGTCACGTTGGGTACGCCGCACAACGGCGCAGCTTGGTATTCGAGCCTGTGTCTTTGGGGCCAATGCACGTCGTTGAAACCTGGCGCCACCGATATCAACTGGTTGAACGGCAACGGCAACCCGCAAGGTGTCGGCGGCACCGACTGGACCACGATTGGGTCCATCGACGACTGGGTAGTTCCTTCAGCGAGTGCTGCGTACATGACCATTCCGTCGACTCGGAAGGTGACCTACAGCGGAGTGAGCCACACCGGCAACACCAACTACATGCACCAAAGTGTTGTGATAACCCGCGCCAACGAGGCACTGGCCAACATCAACCTCTAAAACCAGCGTTTCAATGGAGGATCTCCCTGGCATATCCGGGGAGATCCTCCATTGCTCGCGCGTGGGGCCGCGCGGCACAAGAGATCAGCGGCGCGAATCGCGGATGATTTCGGCGACCGCGGTTGCTGAGCCCCGCGGTTCACGGTCTCTGGTGAACAACCCAAACTTGGCGTTGTAGCCGTGCGTCCATTCGTAGTTGTCGACGCCCGTCCAAAAGAACACACCACGCACGTCGACGCCATCGCGTACTGCCTCGTGCACATGGTCGAGTGATTCGCGGAGGTAGCTCTCGCGCCAGTGATCGTTGTCGGCGTGGGCAGGTGTCCCTAAGCCAAGTTCGGCGATGAGCAACGGACGACCGGGCAATTCGTCGTGGAGACGTCGCAGCGTGATCGCGAGTCCTTCCGCCCACGGCGCATACCCCAACGGCCCAACTCGTTGGTTATTTGGGTAGGGCTGAAATGAAGAATTTCGGTCGACTGCGTGAGCTGAATAGTAGGAAAATCCAATGATGTCACAGGCTTCTCGCAGGTCCGCTACTTCGACCGCGGCGCGCCCGGGGATCGCCAAAATCCCATCGCGATCGGCACGCATCCACACGTTCCACATCAGCTCATTGATGTTATGAGTGTTGCGTTCTGCCGGCACTGAGTCGTCGATGGGGAACAGCGGCGACAGGTTATGCACGGTCGCGACCGGTGCGCCGCCCCCGCGCAGCTCACGCCAAGCGTCACGTTGCGCCAACAGAATGCCTCGGTACGCGTCAAGAAATTTGACTGGGTCGTTGAGCCCCGGTGGATACTCGCCAAGTAGGTACGAGCAAGCCGCGTATGCGAACGGCTCGTTGATCGGTTTCCAACCGGCCACAAGATCGCCAAAGGTTTCGGCGCAAAACGCGACGTGGCGAGGCCAGTAATAGCCCCGTGCTTTGTCGTCAGTGAACGCGCGCTCATCACTGAACCAACCGGGCAAGGTGAAATGGTGCAGACACACCCATGGGTTGACACCGATGTCGCGAGCGGATGCGAGGATTTCTCGATAGTGGTCGATCGCTTCGTTGTCGCGGCGCCCCATTTCTGGCTCAATCCTGGCCCACTCAATGCTGAGTCGATGTTCACGCAATCCGTGTGCCGCGTAGAGCTTGAAGTCATCCGCGAACCGAACTGCGAAGCCGTTCCCATCGGTTGAGCGCGGTGCTTTGCCCTGTTCCTCCCAGCGAAACCAGTCTGAATTTTGCGCTGCGCCTTCGCATTGTGTCGACGATGCAGCGGTGCCCCAGAGAAAATCTTTCGGATACATCTTTGCACCATAGGAGCAACAGAAATATGGCTACCAAAACGGGCGAGCGTCCGCCGCGGCTACCCTGCGCAAATGGCGCGTTTTCGATATTCCCGTTGGGATGGTTCGCAGGTTGGATTTGACCTTGACGCCGACACGTTGCTGGCCGAAATGACCGACGATTTGCTGTATCACGGCGACCTCAACGCCGCGATGCGCCGCATGATGCAGCAGGGTTTCCAAGACCGTGAAGGCCGAGATGTGCAGGGCCTGCGCGAAATGATGCAAAAGCTTCGAGAGCGACGCCAAGAAATGCTTGACCGGTACGACCCTGGCGGCGTGTTCGAAGATGTTGCGCAGCAGCTCGAAGAAATTCTTGATCAGGAACGTGATGGCATCGAACGTCGCAAAGCCGAAGCCCGCGAAAGTGGGGATCCGCGCCGCGAAGACCTCGTGAATGATCTCGCGCGCCAGCGGCGCGAGCAACTCGATCAGATGCCCCCTGATCTTGCCGGTCGGGTTAGCGAACTCCAGGACTATGACTGGATGGATGACGACGCCCGCAGCAAGTTTGAAACGCTGATGGAAGATCTCAAGAAGCAGCTTCTCGACAACATGTTCAACCAGATGTCCAAAGGGCTCAGCGAGATGAGCCCCGAAGAACTGCAACGCACCAAAGACATGATGGCGGAGCTCAACCAAATGTTGCGCGACCGCGAAGACGGCAACGAACCCGACTTTGAAGGGTTCATGCAACGCTACGGTGACATGTTCCCAGGCAACCCTCAAAGCCTCGATGAACTGCTGCAGCAGATGGCCGCGTCGATGGCGGCGATGCAACGCATGCTCAACTCGATGAGCCCCGAGCAGCGTCAGCAGTTGATGGACCTATCGAACACGTTGCTCGATGACATGGACTTGAAATGGCAGGTCGATGAACTGGGCCGCAACTTGCAAAACGCGTTTCCGCGAATGGGTTGGGGCCAGGGCGAAGGTTTTCAAGGCGACGAGCCGATTCCACTCAACTCAATGGGTTCGATGCTCGACCAGATCAGCGACATGGACACGCTCGAAAACATGATGCGCAACGCCACCGACCCTGGACAACTCGCGGAGATCGATCCCGATCAGCTTCGGGACCTGCTCGGCGACGATGCTTCGTCGTCGCTTGCGGAGCTGCAGAAACTCGCGAAGCAACTTGAAGATGCCGGGCTCATCGAACAAACCGATGGTCGCTATGAACTGACGCCGAAGGCGATTCGTAAAATTGGGCAGAATGCGCTTGGTGATTTGTTTAAGCGACTACTGAACGATCGTCAAGGTAAGCATCAAATTGAGCGCAGCGGTGCAGGCCACGAACGCGCTGATGAGACGAAGCAATATGAGTTTGGTGATCCGTTCCACCTTGACGTTGGCAAGACGTTGCGCAACGCGGTGTACCGGCAAGGTTCGGGTACACCAGTGCACCTGCGCTCAGAAGATTTCGAAGTGGAGCGCACCGAACTCGTGACGCGTTCGGCCACGGTTTTACTGCTCGATGTCAGCATGTCGATGGAGATGCGCGGGCGTTTTCTCGCGGCGAAGAAAGTCGCGATGGCCTTGCATTCGCTCATCAGCAGTCAGTTTCCGCGCGACTACTTGGGTCTCGTGAGCTTCGGGCGCGTGGCGCGCGAAGTGCCCGCAAACAAACTCCCCGACGTGACGGGGGATGTGGAATGGGGAACCAACATGCAACACGCCATGTTGTTGGCGCGCACAATGCTCAACAAACAGCACGGCCAAAAGCAAATCATCATGATCACCGATGGCGAACCTACGGCCCACATTTTGCCTGGCGGGGGTACATTCTTTGACTACCCGCCCGACCCGTCGACGATCGAGCACACATTGCGTGAAGTCATGCGGTGTACCAAAGACAAGATCCGCATCAATACCTTTTGTTTAGAAGAAAGTGTGTACTTACGCGACTTCGTGGAGCGGATGATGCATATGAATCGTGGGCGAGCGTTTTTTACGACCCCCGAAAACTTGGGCGACTACGTGCTCGTCGATTTTCTGGAACACAAACGCAAACATCGACACGCGTCGTAGCGGAATCGCATGATCGGGTACGTACCGTGTGAACTGTTGCAAAGGAGCAAACGATGACTAGTGCACAGAACGGTCAACTTCCGACGACCGATGCTGAGTGGCGAGCGAAGCTTTCACAAGAGCAGTACGAAGTGACTCGTCGCGCGGGCACTGAACGCGCGTTCTCCGGCGAATACTGGGACTGCCACCAAGACGGTGACTACAACTGCGTGTGTTGTGGCGCGACGTTGTTCAGTTCACAACATAAGTACGAGTCGGGCAGTGGTTGGCCGAGCTTCTTCCAGCCTGCCGACGGCGCTTCCATCGATGAGGAAGCGGATACAGCGCACGGAATGGTGCGCACCGAAGTGCGCTGTTCGAATTGTGATGCCCATCTTGGCCATCTTTTTCATGACGGTCCGCGCCCGACTGGTATGCGTTACTGCATCAATTCCGCGGCTTTGCAGTTTGCCGATCGCGTTGACGGAGCCCATGAATAGCGCTCAAAAGCGGACTATTCGCCCATAGATATTCGGGCGGCGGCAAGAAAATGCGAAAAATCCCCAGAAAATAAGGGCTTCCACTTGCGATCCGGAATAATTCGGGACAGTATGACAGAGTTGTAATTCCATCGACGGGATTTGGCGTCGACTGTCACACAACCAAGCAGGGGATCCAGCCAATGCGTGAACTCATGGCGAACGCTTTAGACGAAGACAATGAAGACCGACGGTGGCAGGAGCGCGCCAACTGTCTCGGCGTCGACCCCGACCTGTTCTTTCCTGAGCGCGGTGCCTCCACGAAGGAAGCCAAAGGCGTCTGCAACAGCTGCGAAGTCCGGATGGATTGTCTGGAATACGCATTGCGCCATGGTGAGAAGTTCGGCATTTGGGGCGGTATGTCCGAACGAGAGCGCCGCCGTCTGCGCCGCCAGCGGGCGCTCGCCCGCCGTAGCGCTACGGCCTAATCGACGTCGGCCCCCGCAGACCCTGGCCCGCGGGCATTGTGCTCGATCTGGGCCTCAATTGTGGCCTCCACGTCGATGCCGCTCCAACGCACGAAGTCGCTTGAGCATCGATCGAGCTCAAACCTGGGAATCAGCCCGACAAGTTCCACCTCAGCGACGTCTGTGCGCTCTGCTATGGCGAGTGCCCGCACTTCGAGTACGGCTTCTTCAAGTCCCGTCTTGTTGAGATTGAAGAGATTCATCGACACCTGGGTGCGCTGAATGTGGTGCAGGTGAAAGCTGAGTGCTCGAACTCCCGGGAGCCCACCTTCGGATTCGCGCATTGTACGGGCGATGCGATTTGAGATTTGTACGTCGTCGCTCAACAAGATGCAGTTGACTGCGATGAGCGGTGGGCGTGAACTGATTGCCGTTGCGCCCAATGTGGGGTGCGGTTCGCTGGGGCCATAGTCCGGCTGCAAGATACGAAATGCTTGACGGCGCACGTCGGGGAGCGCCCGTTCGGTTTCGTGGGCTTTGTCATACATGAAGCACGGCACATCGAACGCGCTTGACCACCAGCGAGCGAATGAATGCGCAGCATCGAATGACCGCTGTTGTTCGGCGGAAGTTGGGCCGAGCGCCACGAAGGGCACCACATCAAGCGCCCCGAGGCGCGGATGAACTCCAGTATGTCCATTGATATTGACCAGGGATGCGACCATCTTTGCGAGGAGGCGAACGGAACCTTCGGCGCCGCGCGGGCCAGGCCCAGCGAGGGTGAACACACTGCGATTGTGGTCGACATCTTCGTGGCGATTCAGCAGCGAACGTTGGCATGCGGCACTGAGCGCGTCGAGGATCGCGACATCGCGGCCTTCAGATACATTCGGCACAGCTTCCAGCATTGGTCTGAGCATAAGGTGCGAAACGATGCGCGTTGGACTTGCTTTGCCCCACTACGACTGTTCCCTAGCAGGACAAAACCCGCTGAGCTTCGAGGTGTTGCTCAACTGGGCTTGCACGGCTGAAGACCTTGGCTTCGACTCGGTGTGGGTCTCTGATCACCTCACGTGGGACCTCGGCAAATACGGTGGGGGAAACGAGCGTTATGGCGTATTCGAAGCGCTCACGACATTGGCGGCGGTAGCTCGGTCGACGTCGCACATCCGAATGGGCTCGCTGGTGCTTTGCGAAGCGTTGCGACCGCCTGGAGTTTTGGCGAAGGCTGTAGCCGCGATCGACCAGCTGAGCGGTGGGCGTCTCGACATTGGAGTCGGTGCGGGCTGGTACGAACCTGATTACCTGGCGATCGGCGCCACCATGGGGAGCCCGCGCCAACGGGTCGAACGGCTCGACGAATACATCTCGGTGCTCAGAGGGCTATTGCACCGCTCGGAACCGTTTGATTTTGCGGGCCTGCACTATTCGGTTGCAGGAGCCACGAATGAGCCCTCGCCGGTGCAACCCAAATTGCCATTATTCGTGGGTGCCAAGGGCGATCGCATGTTGGCGATGATCGCACGACATGGTGTGGGGTGGAATACGTGTTGGGCTATTACGCCCGAGGCCTACAAGGAGCGAGCGTCTGCTTTGGACGCGGCCTGCGAACGGGTCGATCGTGACCCGGCTGGGATCTGGCGGAGCCTTGGCCTGTACTCGTTGTGCGGCGAAAATGAGCGTGATTTGCAACAGCGTTTTGATCGGATGGTGGCTACGAGCCCGGCCGGAGTGCTCGACGGTATGACGCTCGACCGTTGGCGTGTAGGGCGTTTGGTCGGAACAGTTCAGCAAATCGCCGAATATGCCGAAGAATGGGAAAGCCTCGGGGTCGAGACGATCATGTGCGGTGTTGGCGCGGTCCCGTTTCAGGCGACCACACTCGACGATGCCGCGATTCTGGCGTATGCGCTTGGGCGAAGCGCGGTCACGGCAGTCGAGGGGTAGCCTCAACTGAGTAAGAACTTCGAGAAAGGGAGTGTGCGATGGGACCGGAATGGTGGATCGTTGGCGGTGTGATCCTGTTGTTGTTCGGCGGATCGCAATTGCCGAAATTGGCGCGGTCGCTTGGTCAAGCTCAAACAGAATTCAAAGCTGGTTTGTCCGAAGGCGTGAAAGACGACAAGAACAAAGAAACTCAAGACACATCCGAAGACGCAGCCAAGAACTGACGTGAAAGCCGCTAGGAGCTGGCTGCGCTTGCAGTCAGCTCGCGGCGGGCTCGCAGAATGCGCCGGCGCTCCCGTTCTGAGGCGCCGCCCCAAACACCGTGTTCGATGCGGTTGGCGAGCGCGTATTCGAGGCACTCGACGCGCACAGGGCACTCACCGCACACTCGCTGCGCACGGTCGACGCCACTGCCGTCGGAAGGAAAGAACTCGACTGGATCGACCCCGCGGCACTTTGCGGTGAGCATCCACTCGGCTTCGATTTCGTGGTTCAGCATGGTTTCCATAGTTGCCTTTCCAACGCTTGGTGAGGCGATTCGGTTCCCGAAGTTGAGCATGTTTCCTGTGAAAACAACAGCACCGCTCAGTGTTCTCTCAGTCCTGCGCTCACGAAACCTGCTGCCGATGACGTATTCCTGGAGGACTCCCCACAACGAGGTAAGCAATGAACGATTTTGAAGATGATGCCAAGAAACCGGATCTTGATGCGGCGGCTGCGAGTGCGCTGCTAGGCGAGAGCGAAGTTTCGTCAGCGTTCGAACCCATCAGTTCTTCGACGCCGAAGGTGGCTCCGGATGCTTTCGGATCGAATTGGTCCGAGTCCGCCCAGGCGGCACGGTCCGCCGAGGCGGTCGATGCGGATCCTGCGGATACCGCGGCGGCGCCGTTTGACGCGTACGCGGCAACGGCCGCGGACCCGCCCGTTGCGCCGACGCCGCCCGTTGCGTGGTGGGCCCCACCATCATTCGACACGCCTGCGCCGCCTCCGATCCCGCCCACTCCGGGCGCGCCAAACGCTCCGAAGGGAACGCGGTCTGTATTGATTGGAGCGATTTCCGGAGCACTTGTTGGTGCGTTAGTGACCGGTGGACTTTTTGTGGCGTTTCGCGACGAGGATCGAACGCCCAAAAGCGTCACGTCGCCGCGTATCGATTTGAGCAGCAATTTGCGTACGCCAAAGGTTGAACCGCTGAGCCCTGCGATTGACGGCGGTGTAGATGTGCAGGCAGTGCTCAAGCGGATGCGCCCTGCGGTCGTCGAGATACAGGTCGAGACACTGCGAGGTGCCGGCGGCGGAACCGGAGTGATCATTTCATCGGACGGCGTGATCGTTACGAACTCGCATGTGGTCGAAGGCGCTCGCGATATCAAAGTGAGGTTGGCAGATGGAGACATTGTCGACGCGAAGATCAAGGGCCAAGACGACAGCCACGACCTCGCGGTTCTTACGATTGAGCGGACTGGCCTTGCCGCGGCCGTGCTCGGCGATTCCGATCAGATGAACGTCGGTGATCCTGTGGTCGCCATCGGCAATGCGTTGGGGCTTGGGATTTCGGTGACTACCGGCATTGTTTCGGGGCTTGATCGTGTGGTCAATGAACCCAACGGAAAGACGCTGCTCGGTGCCTTGCAAACGGATGCGGCAATTAACCCGGGCAATTCGGGTGGGCCGTTAGTGAATTCCCGAGGCGAAGTGATCGGGATCAACACGGCTATCGCGTCGCCGAATGAGTCGAACAACGTTGGTTTCGCGATTTCCATATCGTCAGCGAAACCGATTATTGAAGCGCTGACGTCGGGTCGGACTCCGAAAGATGCCTTCCTTGGTGTCGCGTCTGAAGACGTCACGCCGTCATTGGTACGAACGAAGTCGCTGAAAGTCACCAGCGGCGCGTTCGTAACCGATGTCCCGTCGGACAGCCCCGCATCACGCGCGGGTATCGAACAAGGTGATGTGATTGTGGAACTCGAAGGAGCGCCGGTAACTGGCAGCGGACAACTCCGGCGTCTGATAACCCGCAACCCTGCCGGCAAAGACGTTGAAGTGGTAGTGGTGGACAAATCAGGCGATCGCAAGACCTTGACGATCACCCTGGGCGAACGGCCTACGAACGAGCAATAACTCGGCTTCTGTCGCCGACCCAACAAACCGGGAGGTTGCCGCTCGCAGCGGTAGCCTCCCGGTTTGGTTTGGCGCTGACGCATCGGTCGTTGGCAAAAGGAGAACACAAGGCAATGGCAATGGAACCAGAAGTCCAGGATCTCCCACTTCAGGGGCACGTGCGGGTGGTGTACCTCGGCGCAGTGGCGCCCCATTGGGAAGTCCAGCGGATCTTCGGCGACAACTCAGTGATCGACGAATTTCGTACGCGTGTCGCGGCGCGACTGCAGCTGTTGCCGCCCCATGATCCGCAATTTCGCCGCAACCGGGAACGGGTCGCGCGTGACGCCGAACGTGAGCGCCTCGAGCTGGAATGGGACCTCGGCTACGACGAGGAGTAGACCCCGTTGATTGCGCGCGGCGTGCGGAGGAGCCGAGGCGAGCGTAGCGAGTGAGTCGGTCCGGAGTGTGCTCGCAGGGCCGGACGTAGTAGGCCCCATAGACAGGTGAATCGCCATGCATTGTTCATCTTTCGTTTACCTCGCAGCCGCCTTTACGTTGTCCGGGTTTCGTAGGTTTCATTTTGCATCCTTGAAATCTACGAATATCCGAAAGGGGTACCGGTGAATGCAGTTAATCGTCGAAGCCGTGGAGTGGCGCTCGCGACAGTGGCAGTGATCGCACTTGGGGCTTGCGGCTCTGACAGCCAAAAAAATCCGTCCAATGGAGCCGCGGCCCTCAAAGGCAGTATTGAGGTAGATGGGTCCAGCACCGTCGCTCCGTTGACATCAGCGGCGGCTGAGCTATTTGCTCAAGAAAATCCTGACGTGAGAATCCCCGTTGGAACCTCAGGCACCGGCGGCGGATTTAAGAAGTTCTGTTCCGGCGAAACGGACATGTCGAATGCGTCGCGTGCGATTAAGCCAGACGACGAAGGTGAAGGCCTCGCGTGCGAGAAAAACGGTGTGAAATATGAGCAGGTACAGGTGGCAAACGACGGCATCGCGATTGTCGTCAACAAGGAGAACGACTGGGCTGACTGCTTGACGGTTGAGCAGCTCAAAAAGATTTGGGAGCCTGGCGCCGAAGGCAACGTCATGAGCTGGAAAGATGTTGATGCATCCTTCCCCGATGAGCCGTTGCGGCTCTTTGGAGCCGGCACGGCCTCTGGCACCTTTGACTTCTTCACAAAGGCAATCAACGGCGAAGAAAAGGCCAGCCGGACTGACTACAACGCCACTGAGGAAGACAACGTAACGGTGACTGGCGTAAGCGGGGACAAAGGTGCCCTTGGCTACTTTGGCCTCTCGTATTTCGAAGTGAACCAGGGCAAGTTGAAAGCCGTTGAAATTGACAGTGGATCGGGATGCGTTGCGCCAACCACAGCGACAGTGCAAGACAACTCCTATGCTCCTTTGAGTCGCCCCTTGTTCATCTACCCCAGCGACAAGTTGTTGGCTCGTGCCGAGGGAATTGCGTTTGTCAAGTATTTCGTTGAAAACTCAGACGTCATTGCGACGGAATCTCTGTTTGTGCCAATGACCGCAGAACAAAAGGCCGAATCGGTTGCCGAAATCGAAAAGCTTGCAGCTCAGTGATTCTCGAATGATTGCGAGCGCTTGATGCCATCAAGCGTTACTGCGTCGATCCCGAGCCCCGGAACATCGCTCTCGCGTGGTTCGGGGCTCGCTCGTCGTCGGAACCGTTGGGGCGAACAAGCCATTGTTGGCGTGCTTGCTGGCTGCGCCCTGATTTCAGTGCTCACGACGGTCGCGATCGTGGTCGCTTTGTTCCGCCCGGCGATTGACTTTTTCTCCGACGTGACGTTCGGGGATTTCATAACCGGGACCAGATGGTCGCCGTTGTTTCAACCGCCCCGCTTTGGCGTATTGCCGATTCTGACTGGAACCCTGGTCACTACCGCCTGTGCGTTGATGGTGTGTATTCCGTTCGGGCTGGGGTGTGCTGTGTATCTCAGTGAGTACGCGCGACCCCGGCTACGAAAAACTGTTAAACCCATCTTGGAGATCTTGGCCGGAATCCCGACCGTCGTGTACGGCTTCTTTGCGGTCAAATTTGTGAGCCCGTACGTGCAAGATCTTTGGCCATTCGGTGAGAAACCGGGTTCGTTCAATGCGTTGTCAGCGGGCCTGGTGATGGGCATCATGATCCTGCCTACTGTGGTGTCACTTTCGGAAGATGCGCTGACCGCAGTGCCCCAGGCGTTGCGCCAAGGGGCATACGCATTGGGGAGCAGCGGGTACGAGGTTGCGACGAAGGTGACGATTCCGGCGGCGCTTTCGGGCATCGCATCGTCGTTCGTGCTCGCCTTGTCGAGAGCAGTGGGCGAAACGATGATTGTGCTCATTGCTGCCGGCGGCACACCAAATCTGGCCCTGAATCCTGGCGAAGCAATGCAAACCATGACTGCATTCATCGCGAGCGCAGGTACTGGCGATCTTCCTCAGGGCAGCACAGGCTACAAGACCATCTTTGCGGTTGGGGCGCTGCTGTTTGTGATCACGTTTGCGCTCAACATGGTGAGTACCAACATCGTGCGTCGATTTCGAGAGGTGTACGAGTGAGCGCAATGGCGCCAGCTGACCGATCTGATTTGGGAATCACGACGAGCAATCGGCGCAAAGCCATCTTGAATGGCGCGTTCTCGGCGCTGATTCGGTTCTGTTTGCTGTTCGCGATCGTTGCACTTGTCGCGCTCATTGGTTACGTGCTGTCTCAGGGTGGAAGTTCGTTCGGGACGCGGTTATGGGAGCGCTTCCCTTCGTTAAATCCACGTCTCGCCGGCGCTCGTTCCGCGGTTCTCGGTACTATTTGGGTGATTTCTCTCACTGCCATTATCGCGGTTCCCGTAGGCGTTGGTGCGGCGTTGTACCTCGAAGAATTCGCGCGAAAGGATCGTTGGTACAACCGGCTTATCGACATCAATCTCCAGAATCTTGCCGCGGTGCCTTCCATTGTGTACGGGATTTTGGGCCTGGCATTTATCGCGCGCGGTCCACTTGATCTGGGCCCGACGATCTTGACCGGTGCTTTGATTTTGTCGCTGCTCGTGTTGCCGATCATCGTGATTGCGTCGCGGGAGGCGATTCGCGCGGTGCCGTCGACGATTCGCCACGCGGGGCTTGCGCTAGGAGCCACTCAATGGCAGATGGTCAGAGGTCAGGTGTTGCCCGCCGCGACCCCGGGCATCGCCACTGCGGTGATCCTGGCGCTGTCACGCGCGATCGGTGAAGCGGCACCTCTCATCATGATTGGTGCGTTTACCTACGTGCCGTTTGAGCCGACGGGCTTGAGCAGCCGATTCAGCGTGTTGCCAATTCAGATTTTCGATTGGATCGGACGCCCGCAAGACGGTTTTACCAAGTTGGCCGCAGCTGCAAGTTTGCTGCTTCTACTCATCCTGATCGCAATGAACTCGATCGCGATTGTGGTTCGAAACCGGTTTCAACGCCACGCTTGATCGTTGCGAACAAGGTTGCTGGGCTGATTCACTCCTCAGCAGCGTGGCCGGGGAGTTGGCCCGTGGCGATGAACCGGACCCAGCGAGCGATTGTGACCGCGTGGTCCGCGGTTCGCTCGTAATCACGCCCTACGAATGTGGTTTGCACGGCCTGCTGTAAAGCGCTCTCGTCGGGTGCACCCTCGGCAAAAATGGCACGGAAGAGGTCTTTTTGCAATTCGTCCATGATGTCATCCATGTCGGGAAGCGCCGCAGCCGCCGAGGCATCGTTGTCGGCGAAGGCATCGATCGAAATCTGGATCTGTGTGCTGGCTTGTGAACCCATGTGTTCCAGGATGCCGCGGATGCGGGGGCTCAACTCGCGAGGGTAGAGACGACGGGTTGCTCGGGCGACGTTGCGCATCAAATTAGCCGTGAGTTCCAGTTCGTGCAGGATCCGCAAGACGGCCAAGAGGACGCGTAAGTCGATGGCGATTGGTTGTTGGAGGGCGAAAATGCTGTAAGCCCGTTGTTCGATTTCCCGGTTCAGCTCGCCGATATTGGTGTGTTCGGCGTAGACGGCGTCCACTGCGGCCAGATCGCCGTCAAGGATGGAGCTTGTCGCTCTGGAAATCTGTTCGGTCACGAGTGCGGCAAGTTTGACCACGTCGGCCTTGGTGTCTTCGAGCTGTTCGTCGAAACTCTTGCGTTCGGTCATGGTCGTCTCCCTTGGCGGCATCACACGAGTGCCAATGTCTAGTTTGCCTTAGAAAGCGACTCGATTGTGACCATTCATGCTTCGTTTACCTTGGGGACACGCCAAAGTCGCTTTCCTGACGCTGAATGTGCCTACCGTGGTCGTGTGGGATCGCTCAGTCGGAGTGCACGTGAGTGTGCAAAGCTGTTTCTTCACCAATTGCGATCCGGAGACCCTGAGTGAACCAACCCGTTAGTGAACCCATGCAAGCTGTCATACAAACGCATATTGATGCACCAAGTGGATCATCGACGACGGCCGACTCGGCTGTTGTCTTCGAGGTCTCCAAACTCCAAGTGAGTTACAGCGGCTCGGTGGCAGTGTCGGGCGTTGATATGCAGATTCGTGAGCGTGAGATCACGGCGTTGATTGGTCCTTCTGGGTGTGGCAAGAGCACTGTCTTGCGCTGTTTCAACCGCATGAACGATTTGGTGGTTGGCGCGAAGGTCGAAGGGGTTGTGCGATTTCACGGCGAAGATCTCTATAGCCGCGACGTGGACCCGGTCGAAGTGCGTCGGCGTATTGGAATGGTGTTCCAACGTCCGAATCCGTTCCCGAAATCGATATACGACAACATCGCGTTTGGTCCGCGGGTCAACGGAAGGCGCAAAGATCTCGACGAAGTAGTTGAGCGCGCACTGTCACAAGCTGCCCTATGGGACGAAGTCAAAGACAAGCTAAAAAAGAGCGCGAACGCGTTGTCGGGGGGGCAACAGCAACGCCTGTGCATCGCGCGGGCGCTGGCAGTGGAACCCGATGTGATCTTGATGGACGAACCTTGTTCAGCGCTTGACCCGATCGCTACCGCGCGCATTGAGGAATTGATGCTGCACCTGAAAGATGACTACACCATCATCATCGTTACGCACAACATGCAACAAGCTGCGCGCGTCTCGGACCGGACGGCTTTCCTCACTGCCGAAGTCGATGATGCGGGTCATCGTGTCGGGCGCCTTGTGGAGTTCGATGAAACCCGGAAAATGTTTACGAATCCCTCCGACCCGCGTACTGAGGGCTACATCACCGGAAGATTCGGTTGAGGTGATCCGACCGGTGGCGCCTTGCTAATCGCGTGGCTTTGCGTGCTTGCGTCCCTTGGGGCGGCGGTGTGGGGGTGGGCGCTGGTTCGACGTCAACGCGATGCTCTTGACGCGCTGCACGTGAATGCCGAAATTGAGGCTGGACGCAATCGGGACGGTGCCGACCTTGCGACCCGCCTGACGGCCGGATTGAATGCCCTCGAAGACGGTGTGGTGGTGTACTCGGTCGATGGGGAGGTGCTGCGCAACCGATCGGCGCAACGATTTGCCGGCGCCCGCCATGGCGATGCGCTCATCGAAGCGGGCGTCGCTCGCCTCGCCGCGCTCGCGCTCAGAGGTACGGCCGGAAGTGAGGAACTCGAACTCTTTGGGCCCCCAAGGATGGTGTTTCTGTTGGAATCCGAACCGCATTCGACAGTCAATGGTTCGGTGGGAGCAGTGGTGCGAATTCGCGATATTTCTGATGCGCGCAGGATCGATGAAATTCGCCGTGATTTTGTGGCCAACGTCAGCCATGAGCTGCGTACCCCAGTCGGGGCACTGGGGTTGCTCGCTGAAACGATTGCCGACGAACCGGATGCTGAAGTCGTTCAGCAGTTCGCAGAGCGAATGGTCCGCGAAGCGGAACGGCTTGCGAACACAATTGATGATCTCCTGGACCTGAGCATGATCGAGACCGAGGAGATCGCTGGTCCAGTGCCGGTCGCGGTGACCTCGGTGATCGAGGACGCCGTTCTGCAGATGAGTAACGCCGCGGAAGTTGCGCAGATTCCGATCAACGTCGGTGCAATCGCGGATGTCAAAGTGCTCGGTGATCGGCGTCAACTCGTGTCTGCGGTATACAACTTGCTTGACAACGCTGTGAAGTATTCCGAGGCCGAAACTTGGGTCGACATCTGTGCCGAGGTTCACGATCAGTCGGTTGGCATCATCGTGCGAGATCACGGCATCGGAATCCCGAGCCGCGACCTCGAGCGGATTTTCGAACGCTTCTATCGCGTCGACCGTGCGCGCAGTCGCGAAAGTGGCGGGACGGGGTTGGGGTTATCGATCGTGCGTCACGTAGCTGCCGCTCATGGTGGTTCAGTAACGGTGATATCGCATGAAGGTGAAGGTTCAACGTTCACGATTGCAATTCCGGTTTCTTCTGAAGAGGTACACGAACATCATGGCTGATGCGCCGCTTATTTTGGTAGTTGACGACGAACAGTCCTATCGCGACGCGCTTTCAGTGGCGCTGCAGCGGGAAGGTTTTCTTGTAGTCACCGCTGCTGATGGGGTCGAAGCTTTAGCTCGCTTTGACGCAACTAAGCCTGCGTTGGTGTTGCTCGACGTGATGTTGCCCAAGATGTCAGGCGTCGATGTATGTCGTGAAATCCGAACTCGATCACGAGTCCCGATCATCATGGTGACTGCGCGCAATAGCGAAATTGATGCCGTGGTCGGCCTTGAAGTGGGGGCAGATGATTACGTGTCGAAACCGTTTCGTTTGCGGGAACTGATCGCTCGAGTGCGCGCTGCGTTGCGAAGAGTTTCGGGCGATGACATCGATGACATTGATCGTCCCGACATGATTGAAGTCGGCGAGATTCGAGTTGACACAGCGCGCCATGAGGTATTCGTTCGGGGCGCCGCAGTCGCGTTGCCGTTGAAAGAGTTCGAGCTACTTGAGATCCTGCTCGTGAATGTCGGACGAGTCTTGACTCGTGATGTGCTGATCGACCGTGTTTGGGGGCCGAACTATTTCGGCGATACGAAGACCCTCGATGTGCATGTGAAGCGCCTGCGGGCAAAGATTGAGTCGGACCCTTCGAACCCGCAATATTTATTGACTGTGCGCGGAGTGGGCTATCGCTTCGAACGACCGCGTGACCAAGCCCGCGTGGGGTGAGCGCTCGCGGTTCGAGCTCCACGCTGGGGCAGTAAATCATCGTCGATCACCATTTCATTGTTGATCGGCGCGAGTTCCTCGGCTCGGGATGCCTCGAGCGCTCGCAGCGTGGCCGACACTTCGTTAACTGGCACTTCTGTGGCTTCTGGCACCAAGGCGATCGGTGCGACGATGTCACGCGGCACGATGAGCGCATCGACTGCGGCTTGCAGTTCCACCACTGCTTGGGGCACCGCGGCAACGAGTGCAGGTTCGACGGACCGGGGCACTGGCGGCGCGGGTGGAGGCGGAAGCGTTTGGGTCGAGGGCTCTGGCCCGGCTCCGAACAGTTCTGCAAACGCAGAGACTTCGCCGGGATTTGGAGGTGGTCCGAGGACATGTTGATGAGCTGGACCCGGCGTCGCAACAGTTGAGACCGAGACTGGTGTATCGGAGGCCGCTCGAGGCGGAGGTGCTTCGTCAATAAAATCAGAGAACCGCACAAGCAGAGCCTTTCGTTCGCTGATCAAATCATCGGCGAAACCCGCTCGAATCTTGAAAACTGATGCTGGCTTCCGCTCAACTGTCGAGTGGGGGCGACCAGTATTCAACCTTTGCGGATCGATTCAACGCACCATCGATTACCCATGTGCTGCCCTTTTCGCATCGGGTAATCGCGTCGATCTTCACGCCAAGTGTCGCAAAATGTTCGAGAGTCATTGGAATGATGTCGCCATGGCTACACAACACCACGCCAGTGTGTATGTGTTGTTCGACAAGTTCCATGACCTGAGTGATCGACGCACCTTCACTCAACGCGTCGTGGGGTTCCACTGCAAGTTGATGATGCGATGCAAGCGGAACGACAGTCTCCATGCATCGCACATATGGGCTTGAGATGATGTGTTCGAACTTGGCTCGCTTGAACAGAGGAAGTAATCCGCGCGCCTGTTGCTGGCCAGGTGGAGTGAGCGGTCGAAGCCAGTCGGCGCCGTCGAATTGGGACCGGCTTCCGGCTTTGGCATGGCGTACTAAGAAAATTGTCATGTGTTCACACCGCTGTGACTTGAGCCAACACCGCGCGCTCGCGCTCGTACGATAATAATTCGTCTGCCTCGTCGATGCGTACCCAGCGCACTTCATCGACCTCGTCGTTGGGCACAAATTCGATGTAAGAAATAGGCTCCATTCGATACCATCGCACCCGCTTCGGGCGGCCCTTGCGATCGACGTAGTGGCTGGTGGCGATCTCTTCGACGAGCCGACATGAAAAGCCGGTCTCCTCTTTGACTTCTCGGCGGGCCGTGTCTTCATCGGTCTCGTCGCCGTCGGCTTTGCCCTTGGGCATGCTCCAGTCGTCATAGCGAGGTCGATGGATCATGAGGACGCGGAGGCCGTCGTCAGATTCTTGGATGAGGACGCCGCCGGCCGCCCTAATCAACAGATCGCTCACAACCAAGACCGTAGCTTCTCGCGTGAGGCCTTATTCCAAACCGCGGGAAACTCGCGTGCCGCCTGCTGCGACGCGTTGCGAAGCAATCCTGCGACCATTCCTGCGGAAAAATTTACAGACGGTTCCTCATGCAGAGCATGAGCTCTCACCCAATGATGCGCAACAACCGCGTCGTGTTGTGTGCCGAGAACTGATTGCACGTTTGCCAACGATTTGGCGAGTTTGCGAGCTTGGTTGCCGATGAGAGGTATCGCAGCTTCACTTGCGAAACGGGCGCGTTTCGCGCGGAGCCGCACAAAGTGCAGATCGATATCGGTGGGCGTCGGTCCGAGACGTTGGACCGACTTGTCGAGTCGAGCGACAGCCCGCGCCGCGGTGCTTCGAGCAAGGTCTAAGGCGTTCTGACGAACGTCGTCGATCAACGGCGTTTCGGCTGCGGCAAGTGTAAGGCTTGCTAAGAGTTGCACGTAACGATCGCTATCGAGCGCTCGTTGGAGGTCGGTGTGGGCTCGGTTGCGTTCGTGAGTAACTTGCGCGAATAGTGGTTCCAAGTGTTGCACATCGGTGGATGGCAACGATGCAGCACAGGCAGAAAGCACATCGCGCATTACTTCCAGATCGCGGACCGTTCCGAGCGAGGTTCCGATCCAACGCAGCTCCGGCATTGTGACTTCTAACCACGCAGGTTCCACGAGATCACGGAAATGTCGGAGATGGCACCGGAGCCGTCTCCCCGCAACGCGTTGTTGGTGGACTCCGTCGGGATCGATGCCAACGCGCGCGATCGATTCGTTGGTCACCATTGTGTGGAGTTCTTGCCCGATCAGCCACGAGATGAATACACCAGCCGAATCGGTTCCGACGATTGGCACGGCCATCTCGTATCCGAGCGCGGGCTCTACTGGCCGATGGGATGGGTGGGTGGATGTTCCTCGAAGCGGCTGCGGCCGAGCGGTCATTGCGATTCTCGGCTGCGATTGAGGGTTCGTTGTTCGGCTAGACGTTCGAAATCGAGATGCGCATCGCGTGTACCGATAGTGGTGACCCACGTGCCGTTCGCCTGCAGTTGCCAGCCCAGTACGTCGGGGTCGAGACAAATCGCAAGCACCTCGTGAATTCGCGCCCGTTCATGAGCGCCGACGATTTCGGTGAGCGCCTCCACACGGCGGTCGAGGTTGCGGGGCATGAGGTCTGCGGAGCCAATGAGATACTCGGCGTCGTCGCGACCGAAGGCGTATATGCGTGAGTGTTCGAGGTAACGCCCCAATATGGAGCGGACACGAATCGATTCAGAAAGGCCTGGCTTCCCGGGCCGCAGGCAACACACGCCTCGAATCAGAAGATCAATCTCGGCCCCGGCGGCGGATGCTGCGTACAGCGCATCGATCATTTCTAAATCGACCAGAGAATTCATCTTCATGACGATGCGCCCATTTGGGTGTGCCTGTTGCGCAATGCGTTCTAGTAGCCGTGGCCGAAGCGCACCAGGCGCTACGACGAAGCGGCGATAGTCGCGAGGGCGACTGTAGCCAGTGAGATAATTGAACAGTTCAGCGACGTCCGCGCCGAGAATCGGGTCTGCAGAAAAGACGCCAAGGTCTTCGTAGACCTTGGCAGTCTTTGGGTTGTAGTTACCGGTTCCGACATGGCAGTAGCGCCGAAGTCCGTCGGATTCTCGTCGAACCACCAGAAGAATCTTCGCGTGGGTTTTTAATCCGACGATCCCGTACACAACGTGCACGCCGGCTTCCTCAAGCATTCGAGCGCGTTCTACGTTTCGCTGTTCGTCGCCTCGAGCAGTGATTTCCACTAGTACGACGACTTGCTTTCCTGCGAGCGCGGCTTGCGCGAGAGATTCCGCGATGCCTTCTTCGTCGCCGCCTGTGCGATACAAGGTCTGCTTTATCGCGAGAACATCTGGGTCTCGTGCGGCAAGCTCGACAAACGCCTCGACGGTTCCCGCGAAGGAATCGTAGGGATGATGCACGATGACGTCGTGATCGCGCAGCTCCGCAAACGTGCTGGCATCAGGTCGAATGAATTCGACTGGAATCTGCGGACGATATGGCGTGAATTTCAGTTCGGGACGGTCGATATCGTAAATCTGAAAGAGCGACGCCAAGTCGAGCATGCCCTCGACCCGATATACATCGTTGGGGTGGAGTTCGAGCTCTTCGACGACCAAATCGATGATGTCGGCTGGTGTTGTCGACGCACATTCGAGGCGCACGGCGCGTCCGAATTTGGTTTGACGTTGCAGTACGAGTTCGACGGCTTCAAGCAGATCTTCGGAGTCGTCGGAGAGCTCGATTTCAACGTCTCGGGTGACTCGAAACGCGTGGTGTGAGACGATCCTCATCCCCGGGAACAAGGCGTCAAGGTTCGCGGCGATGATCTCCTCGATTGCGACGAAACGTGATGTGTCCCCGAGGGCTACAAATCGCGGGAGCAACGGCGGCACCTTGACACGCGCGAAGCGCTGCTCTCCGGTGGTTGGGTCTTGAACCATGACCGCGAGGTTGAGCGACACGTTACTGACGTAAGGAAACGGGTGCGCCGGATCGACCGCCAGAGGGGTCAACACGGGATACAAGCGAGCATGGAACTCTTGTTGCAGAAATTCGAGCTCGGTGTCGTTGAGGTCGTGCCAGTTCACGAACTCGATGCCAGCTTCTCGAAGTGCTGGCGCGATACCTACGGCGAATAATTTTGACTGGTAGTCGACGAGGTCACCGGCGCGTTCACGTATTTGTTGGAGCTGGCGACGAATATTGCGTGCACTCGCAGTTGGAGCATCCGCTCGCTCTTTGAGTGCAGCAACGCGAGTCTGGAAGTATTCGTCGAGGTTCGATGCGAAGATAGCGAGAAACTTCGCGCGTTCGAGAGTCGGTGTTGTTGGTGATTCGCAGAGTGCCATCACCCGCGCGTCGAAATCGAGCCACGACATTTCGCGGTCGAGATAGCGGTCGGAGTCAGCGACGGTATTCCCGACGACTGTGGAGAGCGAAGACATCAGCCCCATCCTATTGAGATCGGCCGAGAATCAGCGGTCCGCAGACATTCGCGGATGCGGGAACTCTTTCAGCTTCCGGGATCTGAAAATCCGACTCGGTGCTTCTGCGAGAGGTTCGGCCGGTACGCTCAAAGTACGAGCAGAAACCAATTTCCGAAGTTGGCCCGCACCGTGCAGTCGACGACTGCCACGCCCTTTGCCAAACTTGCTGTTGCCCATGCGACCACCGTGTGCGGCGATGTATTTGTAACCGTCGCGCTCGCGGACTCCCTATTTTTTTCGGCCGCCTCCGGTGAGGCTCGCAGCAAAGTGCTGATCTACCTCTTGTTGACGATGGCCCCGTTTGCCATCGTTGCGCCCTTACTCGGACCTTTCCTCGACCGCACGCGCGGCGGACGCCGACTGGTGATGGTGGCGATTGGCGTGCTTCGTGCAGTTGTGTGTCTGGTACTTGCCAATCACATCAGTGATTTGGGTTTGTATCCTCTCGCACTGAGTGGCATGGTGCTCGGAAAAGCGCACGGAATCACCAAGAGCGCGCTCGTCCCGTCGGTGGTCGACGATGACAGTGAACTGGTTCGCGCGAACTCGCGGCTCGCGTTGATGGGAATCTTGGCGGGCATCGTGGGCGCGCCGTTTGCAGGTCTCATCTTGAAGGTGCTCGGTGGCGAGTGGGTGTTGCGAGTCGGGGCAGTTGTGTTTCTTGCAGCCGCGTGTTTGGCATTGGCCATTCCGCGATCGAAGGCCCAACCGGTTCCTGAAACCGCAAGAGACCGCGCCACATTGCACTTGCCAAGCATCGTGTCCGCTGGCAACGCAATGGGATTTGTACGAGGTGTGGTTGGGTTCATGACGTTCTTTGCCGCGTTTGTCTTGAAGGTCGAAGACCGGAGCCCGGGGGTATTTGGTTTGGTCATCGGAGCGAGCGCGATGGGAAACGGGATCGGAACGTTGATTGCTGCACCACTGCGAAGGCGGGTTCGGGAGGAGTGGTTGTTGGTCGGGGCCATCACGGCACCGGCAGTGTTGATGGTGTTCGCGGCGCGGTTTTATGGCGTGCCCGCGCTGCTGGCATCGGCCGCGTTGATCGCGGGATCCGCAGCGTGCGCGCGATTGGCGTTCGACAGCATTTTGCAACGTGATGCGCACGAAGCAGTGCGGGGTCGCGCCATCGCACGGTTCGAGACTCATTTTCAACTCGTATGGGTTGGGGGCGGCGTAGTAGCGGTCGCGCTACCGCTCGGCGATTACTTGAGTGGGAGAGTCGGCTTGTTTTTGGTCGCGATTGTGATGCTGTTCGCTGGGTTCGCGTATCTAGGCAGCGTGCGTCGTTGGGAGTCGGAAACGCCGGCGCCTGAGACGACGGCCGAAGATGATGAGGTCTCCGCCCAGACGTAGGGGCTAGGAATTGAGGTCGAGCTCGATCCTGGCGATCCAGAGGCCGGGAGCGGTGAATTCCGCGGCGGTGGGAAGGTGCTGTTCTCGTTCCCAGAGCCGGTTGAGCGCCGCGATGCCGCCACGTTCTATGACTCCGCTGCAGAATGTTTGCCCCTGTTCGTATTCTTGGCGCCCGAGTTGCAATCCGAGCATTGCGTCGACGAAGTCGGCCGCGGCACCGCGCTCAACCCGGTGGCGGCGCAGCGCTTCTTCGATGCGCGAGTGACTCGCGGTGTTATGGGTGTCGATTGTGTCAATGACGACGTCGGCGTAGCCCTCGAGCACGGCTGCGAACCGTTGGAGCTCAGCGAGCAACGGGCCTTGACCTTCTGATCGCATCCCTGCGAGGAGTTCTCGAGGCTCCATTTGCAGTCCCGGTAGTTCGCCCGATTGCAGCTTTTGGATGAGCTCGAAGGGGTTGAATTCCTCGCCGCTTGATTCGAGTTCTCGGTACTCATCGGGGATCTGCTGCTCGAATGCCTCGATGCGTAGTTCGTATCCGTCGACGTATTCGGTGCAGAGTCGCACTAAGCGTTCGCGCAGCCATCCGACCGAACGCTGCGCGGCGTGTACTGATTCGCGAATCGCCAACGCGTACGCAAGCTCTTCGAACGGCAGTGACCAGTCGTCAGCAAACTTCTCCATGTTTGAGACCACGAACGCCAACTGCGGGGGAGCCGCGAGCGGCAGCGGCAGATCGAATTGGCCTAACGCGTGGTGTGAAAGCAATCCCGAGAGGGATCCGGCCTGCATTCCGAACATCTGCGGCATGAGATTCTTGATGAGTCCGGAGAACATCTCTGCTTCAGGACCGGCTACATCTGGAATCGCGCCGTCGAAGCCCGTTGCCATCCGTTGCGCTAACGACTCCAGGACCGGACGGAGGCCGTCGAGGGTCACGAGTGTCCACTCGGCCCGTGTGACGCAGCGACAGGGCACTCCAGTGCTTTCTGAGAGGCCGGTTGTGGCGGCAATTTGAGATTGTGCAGCTTGTACGAGTGACTGGATGTAGTTCGCTCGAGCGGGGTCGACCGGTGGGTCGGGTCGGACGCTGCTAGTTCCTTGCGCCACGCTGAATGGGTTGGGTTCGGAATCGCGGTATTCATCGGGATCCTGCGTGCACAGTTGGGCTGCAAGTTGACGTGCCGTTTCCCAATTGATTGGCCCAGACTCGTTCGTCTGAAACATCGCGAACAGTGCATTCAGGTCGAAACCCTGCGGTCCATTCGGGCCGAAGGGCCAATTTTCGCCGTCCATTTGGTTTTCACTGCTCACTGAATCCACTCTATTGGTCATGGAAACCGAAATTGCCTCGCCTGTCCTTGCTATTCGCACTCCCCGCAGTATCGCAATCACGGGGGTGTCGGGGATTATCGGACAGCGCGTGCTCCCGTTGTTGGAGGCCATCGACGGCGTGGAGCGCATCGTGGGCATCGATGTCCGTGAGCCAAGCCGTCGGGTTGGCGCGATGGAGTTTCACCTCATCGATCTGGTCGGTGGCGATCTCGTCGGCCTGTTGAAATCAGTCGACGTCGTGGTGCATCTTGCTGGGATTATTGGTCCGGCGACGGATACCGAAGTCGCTCGTACCGTCAACGTCGATGGCCTGAAGGCATTGCTTCGGGCGGCTTCTGCTGCGGAAGTCGCCAAACTCGTGTGCATCTCCAGCGCGGCGGTGTACGGGGCGTGGCCGAACAATGAGATGCCACTCACCGAGGATGCCTCGCTGCGACCGAACCTGGGATATCAGCCGGCGGCGCTCGACGCGGAATGTGAACGTGTTGTCGATGACTGGCGAGTTGAACATCCTGATGTTGTCGTCACAACGCTTCGCTGTGCACCAGTTGTTGGTTCCGGGGCAACTTCTGTCTTTGCTCGTGTTGCCATTGGGCGCATGCCTGCCGCGGTCCGAGGCTGCGCACCTCCCGTGCAGGTAGTACATCTTGACGACGCAGCATCATCAATTGTGCATGCTGTCGAGTGGGATATTGACGGAGTATTCAATGTTGCTGCCGACTCGTGGCTGGACCACGACGATGCCGTCGCCGTCGCACCCCATCGACGTCCGCCCGCTGTGCCGTTGGACGTTGCCCACAAGGCCCTCACTGCGTTGTGGGCGAGTGGCATCGGTGATGCCCCGCCCGAAGTGTTGCCGTATCTCATGCATCCATGGGTCATCAGCAACGAGAAGCTCAAGTCGACGGGGTGGATGCCACGCCACACCAACGAAGAAGCGATATTGCTCGCTGGAGATCCCGATGTTCGTCGTCGACCGCTTCCGTGGATTGCCGCCGTCAGCGCGCTGCTCGGTGGTGCTGCAACTGCGACCTGGTGGCTGACCCGACGCCGGCAACGTTGAGCCGCGCGCGTGCCAAATTATTGACCGAGTGACGCAAGGCTGCTCGCGTTCCAGTCGTCCCACTCAGGCGTGAAATATCGCAGTCGTACTTTTTTGTATTCCTTGATCGACCACAGTAACGCGTATTCGCAAACACCAGTTTCCGTGCTGATCGCCTCGATCGTTGCTTCGCAATCGCGCGCGCTTCGCCCATGCACCATGGTGAAAACTGAGTAGGGCCAGTCGTCGTAGATTGGTCGGCGATAGCAGTGCGAAACCGCAGCAAATCCAGCCATTTGCGGCCCAATATGCGGGAGTTGGTCCTCGGGGACTGCCCATACTCCCATGGCGTTTGCTTTGAATCCCGCGGTGCGATGGTTCATGACTGCAGCAAACCGCCGCATCCATTTGCGATCCTTGAAATACTGGAGTGTCGCAAGCATCTCGTCACCGTTGAGCCCTATGGAATGTCCGTATGAGGCGAACGGCTCGTTGCACAACGGGAGATCCTCTTGAGCGACGCGTATCGCTGCGACTTCTGTGTCTGTGAGATCGGGTGCTTCCATATCCACGCGGCGTTCCGGAGTCTCGTGCGCGAGGACTTCGGCCTTGGCATTTGCTGCGGTCTGCCCAGTCATATCTAGTTTCACGCCGATTTTGTACAGCGTGATTGTGGGGAGTTTCCGTGTGACCGTTGCGCCGGATCGCTGGTGCAGCACATCGATGTGTGCGTCGAGGTCTTCTCCAGGCGGCACGGCGATTGTGTACCAAAGGTTGTACACGTGATTTCGTTTGTAGTTATGGGAAACGCCAGGGTGTTCGCTGACTCGGTAGGCGCCTTCATCGATTCTGGCAGGCTCGATTTGAGCCGCGATCAGCGCGGAGGTGTATCCAAGTGCCCGCGTGTCGAAGATCGCTGAGAGCTGACGCAAGATTCCTAGGTCCTTGACTCGCTCACAACGTTCGATTGTCTCGGACTCTGAAATGCCTATGCGTTCACCGATCGTCGCGAACGGGCGGGGATTGAGCGGGAAGTCCCACTGCAATACGTTGAGGAGCTCACGGTCGATTTCGCTCAATTCGGAGTCGGACATGGCTCCATGCTTGCACACCAACATTCGGTGCGCCCGATTGTCATGCGCGTGATCACAGATGTTCTGGCGAGTTGTTATGGCGATGCTGTGGCCGATGGGGCCGTCGCGGCGGTGGTCGGAGGTGCTCCCGAGATGTCCGGTTCGACCTCGGGCGGCGCCATGGCAATGAGCGTCACCTCAAGTGGTAACTGAGACCGTTGAATACTGATGACGACCTCGTCACGAGCCCACCGCCACCGGATCATTGCTTGTAGATCGATCATTGAAAGCGTCACTCGACCGTCGATCTTTTCGATGACATCGCCGCGTTTGATTCCGGCGATTGCTGCCGGACTCCCAGGATCGACCTTCGTCACGACCGGTCCACGAGCGGAATCCTTGCCGTGTATTCCCACCCACGCGTGCGTCGTTTTGGTTGGGCCAGTCAGAGCTTCGATCACGCTGCGGGCATAATCGATGGGTACAGCGCCCAAGTTTCCAGCGATGATGACGCCGGCAATCTTGCCCTGCCCATTGACGAGGGCGCTGCCCGGCACGTTGTTGATGGGAAGCGCCGAAGTAATGAGCAGGTTCGGGAGGGCTACTCCGTTCTTGGAGACCGCGACCGAACCCGTGGAATTGATGATTCCTTCACCGATAGTGGCGCCGGAACCAATCACGATGACTGAGTCGCCCGGTTTGGGCGATGCTGTGGCAAGGCTTGCGATCGGCATCGAACCCTCAGTTTCCAAAATGGCGAGCCCGCTTGTGGCATCGGTTCCCACAACACTTGCTTTGTAGGTTTCACCCTTGGCGGTAACGATGCTGATTGTGCCCGGTTTGCCGATAACTATTGCGCTGGTGAGGATGTAGCTACCCTGCTTGATGCAAAAACCCGCTGCTGTTGCTGGGCCTTTCGGACTTTGATAGTTGATTTCAACCATCGCGGGCCGTACCGCATCGGCAGCGTCGGTTCGTGCGTCATCGTTGGCAACCGTCAACAAACGGTCTCGAATTGTGGGTTTGGGAGGCCCAGAGAGCAGCCCTGACAGGCCGAGGATGCCGACCGTCAGAAGCGATCCAAACATTGCGCTACCGACGGCGACGCCGATGAGCTGCCAGAGGCCGCGGGTGGGATTCTCGATACCTCGGCGACTTTGGAGGCCATCGTTGATTTCGGTGGGGTGGCGCCAAAGCCGGTCCAACGGATCGGGTAGCGAACTGCCAGCGCCTTGTGTGCCAGGTTGGTCGGAATCAGTCATGGCGAAATCGGGCGAGAGGTGGACACGGAGCCAGAGTGTAGAGAACCATCGCCCCTTCAAACTCGCGAGCGAGGCATTCGACAGATTGCTTCCTACACTGGCCGAGTGCTGGAACCCCCGTCGGACGAGGAACAAGACTGGATTGTGCTCACCGAAGCCCACCTGTCGAGTGACGTCCTGACGAGGTGGGCCACCACTGCGCGTTCGGGCGCGGTTGTTGTTTTCAGCGGTGTCGTCAGAGACCATGCCGAGGGGAGAGACGACGTCTACGCCATGACCTACGAAGCTTACGAAGGCCCTGCACTGCACCGATTGCACGAAATTGCGTCGGAAACTCGGCGTAACTGGCCTCAAGTTGAACGCCTCGCGATTGCCCATCGGCTTGGTGAGCTGCAGCTTGGTGAGGCGTCTGTTGTCGTCGTCGCTGCCTCTGCCCACCGCGATGTGGCATTTGAAGCGGCACGGTTCGCGATTGACACGCTGAAGCTGTCGGTTCCGATTTGGAAAAAGGAACATTTCTCAGGCGAGTCGGCGTGGGCGCTTGGGGCTCACAGCGTGCAGCCGGTGCAAGGGGTTTAGCCGGTGGGTTATCTTCTGTTTGCGGTGCTGGTGAGCGCTTTCGGGATCACGGTGGTGGTTTGGCGGAATCGACCGAAGACTTCCACCGACGACAGCATTCGCGAGTTTGGAAGAAACCTCGATGCGCTTGCGCCGCAGCAGGGCGCGACGTCGGGCGCTCGGCCACGGTCAAAGGGCGTGAATGATGGCTCGTGATTTGGCAATCGATCTTGGAACTGCGAACACGCTTGTGTATTCACGCAATCAAGGGATCGTGCTCAACGAACCGACGGTGATTGCGCTCAACAGTCGTACCCAAGAAGTGCTTGCCATGGGCCACGACGCGTGGCAAATGATCGGCCGAACTCCTGGATATATCGTCGCGGTTCGGCCGTTGCGCGGCGGAGCCATTACTGATTTCGACATTACGCAGCGAATGATTCGCCTGCTGTTTCAACGAGTCGGGGTGCATCGTTTCCACCGGGCGCGTGTACTGATTTGTGTTCCGTCGGCGATTACGGCCGTTGAACAACGTGCGGTCAAAGACGCCGCGCGAGCTGCTGGTGCGGCAGAAACTCATCTGCTGGAACAACCAATGGCTGCCGCGATCGGCGCTTCGTTGCCCATCAACGAACCCATGGGCAACATGGTGATCGATATTGGTGGCGGAACAACTGAGGTCGCAGTGATTTCGCTCGGCGGCATCGTCGCGCTTGAAGCGGTGCGGGTTGGGAGTTTCGACATCGACGCCGCAATACAGGCCTATGTTCGTAAAGAATACGGAATCGCAATTGGTGAACGAACTGCCGAAGAAATCAAGCTTGCGATCGGATCCGCGTATCCGGTTGCAGACGAATGGAAGGCCGAGGTACGTGGTCGAGACCTCATGAGCGGGTTGCCGAAGACGGTCATGCTGGAACCTGCCGAGGTGCGCGGTGCGATTGAAGAACAGGTACGAGCCGTGTGCGACGCCGTCGTATCGTGCCTTGCTCGTACGCCGCCAGAACTCGCCCAGGACCTTATTGCCAACGGTATCCACCTCGTTGGCGGCGGCGGCATGTTGAAAGGGCTCGATCGGCGGGTTGCCGAAGAGACGAAATTGCCTGTTCACCTTGTAGATGCGCCATTGGAGTGCGTCGTTCTTGGTGCAGGGCGATGCTTGACGAACTTCGAGTCGCTTCGCGAAATGTTTATCGCTCGAACCCAGGATCAGCGAAGCAGTCGCTGAACCACGAATTCGTCGTATTGGTCAATCATCCCGGTTGATCATCTTCGATATCAAATGTAGAACTGAGATCTTCAGCGGCTTGTCGAACTTGCCAATCGCTGTCATCAAGCGCTAGCTCGATCGCCGCGTCTACTTCGGGGCCGTGGAACGCTGCCAACGCAAGCACGGCCCGTCGACGTACTGCGGGCTTGTCGCTGCAGGCAGCCAAGATGGTGGGGAGCGCGTCGGGGTGTCCGAGTGAGCCCAAGGCAGCTACGGCACTTTCTCGCGCGAGCGGGTCGGAGTGATGCGTTGCGGTGTG
>SXGR01558530.1_pt1 | contig 67734 bp, 122 predicted proteins | sample 3174711 | NCBI WGS metagenome assembly SXGR01 (sample SAMN11356860, study PRJNA531348) | freshwater metagenome | isolation source: freshwater sample F1-60 | place: China: Fuxian Lake, Yuxi | collected 2017-12-25 | reverse complement strand
TGTAACGTTACTGGCAATCATGGACTACAAACAGCTACGATTTCAGCTGGGCGAGCACGTAGTGCTGCCAACGATGCAGATATTGTGGTATCTTCTCCTTTAACCCTTACAATGACTACTACTGGCGCAAATGGTAGGGATACAGGTTCTGCAACTGCAAATGTTTGGCATGTTTATGTTATAAGAAAAAGTTCCGACGGAACCGTTGGCTGCTTAGCTTCATTATCTTCTACCTCTCCAACAATGCCTTCGGGTTATGATCAAAAGCGTAGAGTTGGTACACTTCGTTATAGTGGGTCTGCAGTAACTGGAACTGTTCAGTATGGATTTGGTTCGATACGAGAAACACAATACACTGCCAGTGCATTCCAGTCCAATACCGTTGCTGCAGGTAACAATGTTCCGTCAGGAAATGGTATTTTTGACTGGTCTACGTATATTCCTGCAACTGCACACAGTTTTGAATGGTCTATCGATGCCGCATCTTCAGCTGGGTCGTCTTATGGACACAGTTATTCGTTTAATAATGCGCCAAATTGGAGCTTTTGGATGCAGATCGATCCCAATGCCTATCCTGGTCCTAGGTCACCAACAACCTCTGTAAGAGTAACACCTGGAGGAACTAGAATATTGACAGTTACTCGTCAATCAGGATCTGGAACCTTATACACATCCCAAAACGTAATGTCTTATACCGAGGTGTTCTAATGAAAAATCTTTGTTATCGCAAGTCTGATGGACTTATTTTTGGCTTTGCATATGTTGATTTTTCCCAGCAAGACTGGTACCAAGATGATCCTTCTTCTTATGAAATCATAAATATATCACAAGAACTTGAAATGGGTCCAGGACAATGGAAATACAATATCGATGGAACTGTTGAGCGAGTTTTGATGTAATAATCTATAATTTTAATTAAAAGCATCAAATAAATCACTGAGAACAGGAGGGGTTACCTCCTGTTCTTTTTTTGTTTTAACTACCAAACCAATTTCTTTATTTTTAATTTGATATTTTTTTTTCTTTTTCTCAACTGTAAATAACGATTTATCAATTATCGGACTGAGCGCCCAAATCACCGGTTGCTTGATACTTCCGTAATGCTCTAAGATGAAACCCTCAGAATCTGTACGGAAATATAATTCGTCATATCTTTTAAAAACAAACAAGCATTCTTGATCTGCATCGTATCCTAATAAAACTTCTTTATTTGGTGGTTCTATTTCTGATGAATAATTCCAAACAATCAATGATTCGATACTCATTAGTTATCCGTTGCTAAAAAATCAGATATATGAATAGCTTATTTCAAAATGTTCCTGAATCAAAGACACGCAAAGTTTGTTTATCTTTTCAACATCTGGCGACTTTGGAATGGTATACTTCTTAGAAATATAAATCTCACTACTTTCAGCTTCCAGCTTTTCTGATAATTCAATTAATTCATCATAAGATAAACCTCCATTTCGAACAAATAACAAAAACTCTCGATCTGGCCGATACACACTCAGTACACCAGTCTTTAAAAGATCCAAAACAGTGGTTTGAAGTCGAACTAAATGCACAGCAAACTTTAAGTCGTAACCATACTTTTCTTCCATCGCAGCACGTTCTTTATTTCGATTTTGTTTCCAAGATTGATAACGATTCCAATCCGCCATTGCATTTTGATATCTTCGTTCATCATGCAAAATTTTCATAATGGAATCTGGAATACCCACAGAATGTCCCGCCGCAAAAAATCTTTCATCAGCAGCAATTCCCACTTCTAACAACATTTTTTCAAAATCATTAGTTAAAGATATTTTTGCAGCCTGATCATCTACTACATCGAAATTTGGAATCCAAGTCTGAAGCTTTTTGTTAATAGCATCAATATAATATCCTTGATTATCTTTTGAAATTGTACTAGCATCAGGCAATCCAAAATCTGAACGTTCAGGTTTTTTTACCATACCACGCAAGTCTAAATAAGATTTATGTTGTTTCATCTTAGATAATTGCGAATGTGCATAGCCGGAAAAAGTAAATCGTGCCTTAGCAGATAAGAATAAATTACGATTATCTCTAAGAATTCTTCCCGCACTACTACAAAAACGAATCTCTTCTTCGCGGCAAAATAACGCATCAAGAATGTTTGGATTGCAAGCAGATGCAAGATTGATAAACTTCTTTATATCGTAAGCGGTTCCTTCTAGCTTTGTCTCTTCCGAAACTCTTTGCTCCTCTTCATTCAGAAAGGGTTTGTATTTCTGAATGGAATCCAATCCATCTACTTGTTCGAAAGATTTAATTCCAATATAATAATCTTTTGGAGCAACAATTACTCCTTTTATATCAACATCAGATTTTTCAGTATGTAGTCCATAACTTCTTGAGCCAGCAATGGTCAATAGTATGGTTTGTTTCACATGATCAAAATTCATCGCCAACCCAATTGTTATCATCAGTTTTATTGAGAAGAAATAAACATCGCTCTTTCAATTTCGGAATGCTCTGCTTCATATGTATTAGGCATTCTACAAAATTCTTTACATCATTTTTGTTTAAGATAATTGTTCTAGAATTTTTTTCTTCTGAAAACGAAAAAGATGCTATCCCCTCATTAAGAGAGTACGTCTTCTGCAATACAGATTTGTTCTCAGTATTTTTCAATGAAGTTACAAGATCTGGAATATCAGATACCTTAATGAAAAAATCTTTTCCATCCATTGGAAATTTTGCAACCAATTCATTATTCTTTACTTCGAACTTAGCATCAAAATATTTTGCTTTCATGATACCTCCGAATAGATAGTATCATGAAAATGATCGACTGTCTACTTTTTCATAAACACAATTGTATCTTCATTTTCCAAATTAACATCCCAGCCTTGAAGCTCGTAATTCGTCTTGATTTGTACGGCAACATCCTTCTTTAGCTTGAAGGGGAACTCCACCTTTTTGCCTAAGGTTTTGGCGTGGGTGCGCCAGCCCCAGGGATTCTTGAGGGATTCGTTAATATAACTTACACTTGTGCCAAAATCAAAATCTAAAGAAACATCATTTGGAGAAACAGGTACTTCATTCATTTTTTATTCCTAACACATCAGGGTTGTTTTCAAAATTTCACCATCCGGATGAACCATAAATGCAGAAGTGCTTTTATAAATACTTCCATCATGATTGTCCATGGGTGCAATAATCTCTAGGTATATGATACCTTCTTCTAATTTTTTCATTACTGCTGCGAAATCATTTTTGTGATAAATAAAGAATAATGAAAAATCACGCAAAGATGCTAAGGCGTCTTTTGTAGCATCACATTCTCGTGCCATCGCAATGAGTTCTTGTTCTAGATCAATTCTCTTAAACCATTTCATCAATCATCATCTTTTGTTAAATTATCAAAAGTATCTTCCAGATCATCTTCTTCTGCAGCTTCTTGTTGTAAGAAGTTTTCAAAATCTTCTGGATCACCATATTCTTCTAGGTATTCAAGAAGAAGGTCTGTCAAAGAATCAGTATCCAGATTCCTTTCGGATATCAACTCCCGAATATTATCCAGAATATCACCAATTTTTTTCTTCTTTGTCAAGCAGCCTCCTAAGCTTATCTACAAAAAAGCAAAACGATTAGCAGATTATTTGTCTTTAAGCAAAGAATAAATATTTTCCAGATTAGCAATCAATGGTGAAATTTCAGAAGCTTTTAGAATAAACTCACCACTCTCTGTGGTTATTTTCACTTTATTTTTGCAGCATTCTAGTAAAATATTGTTTTCTATTTCTTTTTGTTTTTGTTCGAAAAAAGAAATAACAGAATCAAGCTCTGATTCATTTATAATTACATTAGCACTACTGTTTTTTGTAGAAAGCTTCATTTGAAAATAATTATTTCCATTTTTATTTACAAAAAACTTAGCGGAACTTTTCAATTTTTCAACAGAATTCATTTTCTTCTTAAGTATTGTAGGTTTTGTTGATGTAATCTTCTAATCGTTTTTGCGCACGGATAAGGTCAATACTCAATCTATAAAGCTTGGGATCTGATTTTGCCCTTAGTTTGGTTTTGTTCAAAAAATTCAATATTGAATCAAGAATGGGATAAATTAAACTTCCTGATTCTTTGAAATCTTTTTTCTCAACAGATTTTGTTTCTTTCAAATCACTTTTGCTTTCATTTTTTTTAATCATTTAACTTCTTTCTTTATCCTTTTTGGTTTTGATTCAACATATTTTGGAACATGTTCTATTGAATTTACGAAACAATATATAAATTCCATATCCACTAAGGCAGGATTGGTTATGGATGGGTAATCTGGAAAATAATTATATACATTATAGGTTAGTGAATTTGACAAAGATATAGTTATTGTTTTAAGCTCAGTTCTTTCTGGTCCTTGTAAATATACTGGACCTATAGCATAAGATACAATGTTATCCTTACATATTCCTACAGGGTAAAGTTTAGGAGAATATTCGGAACCACTAATACAATTAAAAATAACACTTTTCATCATGCACCTAAATAAAAAATCGAAAAAATGGTGACAAATAAATTAAAGATTCATGATACAGGTTTTGAATACTTGTGAAGAATTTTTTCATTATAAACCTATCGTTGTTCGTGATTTATCAATCCACTTCTGAATGACGTTTAGATTTTCCGTTGAGATGTCGAAAAAATCAGAAACTTTTATAACAAAGGTTTTATTAAACATCAATATAGAATTAAATTTTATAAGCATATATATCTCTGAATTCATTTTGTAGGCGGATATATCGCAATTTTTAAGCCTTAAAGCGTCTCCAATCTTGCTACCAGATTTTAAAATTTCTTTGTGATTATTGCTAAAGAATATCAATTTATTGTACTTTTTGAAATAAGTCTATGTTTTTTAAGACAAAAACTTGCAATTCATAATCAAGATTTTCGAAAAATTCATTAAAATTAATTAAGATAAAGTTTCCAATTGAATTTGAATTTTTCTTTAAGAAGAATAGTTGCGAAACCCTTGGGTTGATTGCCAAGATTGTATCGAATAAATCTGTTTTTATAAAAACCTTTCCAGTAACTACAAATTGTTCGGGATAAAATTCTTGGCTATAAAGATCTACTGTATGAAAGAATGTAAAGGATTGGTCATGAAACCAATCTTCATAAGAATACAGAGACTTTTTTTTATCAAATGATTCTATAATTGATAAAAATTCCTCAAGATAATTCATTAGGTGCAGTGCCTCTTTTTTATGATATCACAAAGCTCTATGGGCCGCATATTCATGTATTTAATAAAAAAAGTATTTTTATCCTCTTCGATTTCAGAAAGAATATCTGCACAAATAAGCTGCGTTGTTCGGTCACTCAAATTAATATTTCCACTTCCCCTAGCATCAGATGGTACATTTGGAGTTACCCACGAACAAGATCCACTAACAATATTCGCCCCAGAATATTTGAAAATCTCAATTAAGTATTTTGATTGAACATATATATTTTCAAAATTAAAACATTCATTGACAATATTCATTATTTCTTCTGAAACCACTTTTTCTGATTTTTCTTCTGGATTGTAAGTGATAATTTTTTGATCCGTTCTTAACTTCAAATAACTTATTGCGCTAAGATATAGTTCTCTAGCTTTTGTTAAAAATTCTTTATTTTCAAAAATGTCTTTAGATTCTCTTTTTGAAATTCGATCAACACAAATATTTACTGGTGTATCAATAAATATTGTCAGATCAGGTTCTGGAAAGGATTTATTCAGCTCATAGCAAGTTGAGAAATCATGTTCATCAATTTGATAAATCATATTGGACAAGTAATACCGATCAAAAATATGAATATCAGAAAGATTCAATGATTCAATATGGGCTTTTCGATCTTTTACAAACAAATGTGAAAGATTTTGCTCTTCTTGCTTTAGAAGACTACGGATTTCTTTTCCACTATCAAAATCTGTAGGCTCTTTTGACCAATAAGCTTTTCGGCCTATTGATTTTAGCTTCTTTTCTAAAAGTTTGGATTGAGTAGTTGTGCCTGCCCCATCCAAACCCTCTATAACAATAATCAAAATTCACCTACTAAAGATATCTATATTTTTAATCACAATTTGTTTTAAAACAAACATATTGTCGGTTTTGTCTTCGTTATTTAAAATATCATTTCCACTATAGTAATGATTTTTAAAAATTATATAGACAATATTACAAGTAAGTTCTAATCCAAAATCAAATTCTAATTCGTTTTTTGTAGCACAATTTCGCTGAAAAAGATAAGGATGGCTAGGATTAGCTTGAGAGTTTGATCCATAAAGCTTTTTACAAGAAAAGCCCAGATTCTTTAATCTAAGTTTAAGATTTGTAATCTTAGATCTATAATTCGGAACAAGCATTCTCATTACTTCTTCTTTTTCTTCGGCCCCCCTTCATCTTTTAGATTTACAATATCATAAGAAATTACAGTTTTTATGTCGGGATAGCCAACAAAATCAACGATTCCGAAATCCAATGATTCTTGTGCGCTCATCCAAATATCTCTGCCATCTCGATCCTTGATGATTTGACGCAATCCTTTGAAACCTCCTTTGATATTGCAGTTCTCTGCCAAAATACCAAGAAAATGTTCATTCAATCTTTTTGTTTCTTTTGCATCATTGGACACATCATGAACATCACCAAAAGCTCCTGCAGATACTTCGTGAACCATAACTCTACTATTTGGTGCACAAAATCGAGTATCACCATGAGATAGGAGAATTGCGCCACAAGACATCGCTTTACCCATACATACCGTAATGAATTTCATATCGTATTTTAAACGAAATTCATCCATCGTGTCAATCATTTGGGCGAGTGAATCTACATATCCACCATAAGAATCAATATAAATAATGATGGGGGAATGATCGCTTGTTTTCTTTTGATCTAAAATGTCCTTTCTGAATTTTGATGCAGAATCTTCTGTAAATTTGTTTACCCAAATTTCATTTGAGCTTACATCTTTGGGTAGTTCTTTTGACAATTCTTTAGCTAATTCTTTTGGCATGTTTCAGACCTTCCGACGGCGGCGATAGATGAATGGGATGACAAGTGGAATAAGTCCCAAGGAAAACCCACCTGAAGAGCAGGAACAATCTCGACCCTGAACCCAGCCTCCGCCACCAGTAACAATTACTGTGGGGCCATTAGAGCCTGTGTCTTCAACATCCGTATCTGAGTCTACAACGACGTCAGAATCATCTGTGTCAGAACCACTGTCAGAATCTGCGTCTGTATCATCCGTATCTTGTTGTGGAAAATCATCGGATGGATCATGAGGATCAAGGTTTTCTTCAACTTCTTGACCGTCACCCTTGCCACCGTCATCTGTATCCCAATCATTAGGGTCTGTATGACTTGCCCAAACTTCATACAAATCAGTCAGGCCGTCTCCATCCGTATCCATATTTAAAGGATCTGTTCCATAAGTATTTACTTCTTCTCCATCCAATAGCCCATCATCGTCTGTATCGGCATCCAATGGGTCCGTTCCAATGACAACCTCTTCTCCATCAAGCAATCCATCGTCGTCGGTGTCAGGGTCTAGTGGATCAGTTCCGATGTCTACTTCATCTCCATCATCCAAACCATCATCATCCGTGTCTGGATCATTTGGATCTGTTCCAATATTTTCTTCGTCTGGATCCTCCAGACCATCGCCATCATTATCAATTCCATCATCCACAACAGAATCACAATCATTGTCCAAATCATCATTCAGTTCTGGTGCGCCCGGATAAATAGAAGCGTTCGTATCATCACAATCATCTGGATTATCTACATATCCCGGCAAATCATCTGAGGAATAAGCTTCAGAATTCGGATCACCAAAGCCATCTCCATCGGCATCTCGGTATTGGATATATGGAGAACTTTCCTCACAAATGAAACGATAAACTTTCTTACAAGATTCAACATTCCATTGACCGTTTTCATAACGATTCAGTTGAGCACAATCTTCATTTCCTAGATTGTTTGGCTCTCCCGCAGCCCAATTTTCATAAACTACATCGGATTGGTCATTCCATTCCCAAGAGCCTTCGGAAGAGGAGTCTGTAAGCCCAATCCACCACTTATTTCGAGAATAAGAATCCGCAGTAACATCCAGCCAATCATTTTCAGATTCGGAAGATACCGTTACCAAATCCATGTTTTGATGTTCGCAAAATCGCTTGGCGCTTTTCCATTGCTTTTGGTTGTGGCAAAACAAATATTCATGACCATTATAAGTTTCAGAATCGCAAGCCTTATAATGATTGTCATCATCACAATCATCTTTGGAATAACAACTATCTTTTGCATAAGAATTGCTCGACAAGGCCAACAAAATCAACATGGATACAGTCATCATCAACCTCACTTATAGTTTTATACTCACAACAGTTTGTTCTTAGCACGATCAGAGGAACAGGTCAACATTCTTTATGATGTAGTCTCGAATTTTTTTGTCAACATGTTTTGTAAAGATACCGACATTACTTATTTTGTGATATGAGAAGCCGTATTTATCAAATAGCATATCTGACTTCTTGTTTTCCTTATGGATAGGTATTCCAAAGATATTATATCTCAAACAATCATTATCAAACCAACCACCTTTCGTTAAAACAAGCTTCTTGTTTTTTAGTTTAAATACAAATGATGAATCAAAATGATGATATAGTTTCGAAGTTTGACTTCCGATACCATCTTTCACGTAGTGTAAGGAAATCTTTGGAAAATCAGCTGAAGCTTTATTGGTTGATTCAAAGATATGCTCTTCTGTGCTTGACTCAAAAGACAAATTATCATTTTCGAATTCTTGCGCTGTGTAGTTATCATTTTTGTAATAAAACTTAATATTTTTATGTAAAAAGATTTCCAACAAACTTTTTAAACGGTATGCATTATCAAAATCTATTGGTAACTTTCCAATGTCATCAATTGATTTCAAAAAACAACTTGACACAGTTTTTTTAGAATATTTAAATCTATACAAGAATATCCTTAAACATGTTCTTTAACAGGTAATGATATAATACAAAAGTATTTTCAGCATCATCAAGGGCATCATGCTTTCTTCCCTTAAATGCCATTCTGTATTTTGTCATGGATTTCGCCAAACCACCCTGTGTATTGAATCCATTTGCTAACTTATGTGAAAATACAATGGTTTTTACATCAATCCATCTTCGGCCAAAACACCATTTTATATCTTTGTCTTCTTCTTTTAATTGATTGAGAAGATAATCCGAATCTCCCCCGCCCCAAGTAATGGGGTTCATAAAGCAATCGTGCTTTTGATGAAAAGACTTCAGTTTATTGTATGCTGAAACCAAATCATCTCCAGAATCTACATCGGCTTGGGATATTCCACAAAGATTTACAATGTACTCTAATAATGGCTCATTAGGATTTACATAAATACGAATACGATCAACAATGTCGCCTGTGATAATATCTCCAACAACTGCTCCGATCTGGATAATTTTTCCACTAGGTTGATTCATTTCCAAATCTAATGATAAAAAATTTCTCTTTTCTTTTTGTTCACTCATATTGCATTTCCGACAAACAAATGTAAATTTTTATAATACAACTTTCTTGACTTTTTAGATACCCCGGATAATGGGAGAACCATTCTTGTTAATTTTCTAGATACTGGCTCTAATTGTAAATCATAAGAAATGAATGTCGGATATTCTGGCAAATTTCCGATGTGATAAGTTTTGTTTTTTATATCCATAAAAACTTCGCTGAAAATATCATTTACACCTATCATTACTTTTTCAAAAATAACTCCATCATAAATTTGTTTTGACCATGGCGACTCTTTTGTTTTTGAATTTCTTGATGAAAAAAGTATGACTAAAGAACCTTGCGTTATAGAAAAAACATCTTGCTTACAGACTGAGACTGTCTCTATTGTACCGTCTGGGTTTATTGAAGCTTTTGACAAATAAACCAAATATTCAAAATAGCCATAATAGTTTAAATCATAAGTTTTTTCAAAATCAATATGACGATATATAAATCTTGCAAATTCGAAACATGAAAAAATGTATTTCACAAGATGAGCCTTTGCATGCATCCATTTTCGTCAGAATACCAAACTTCTGAAATTTTCTTTTTTCTAATATGCTCTTGGCAATGAATACACGGCTTGGACATTTTCAAATCTCCACGCTTTCCAAAACGCATCACAACCAAAATATCATCAGGCTCTGATTTTTTCAAAGCCTTCATTTCTGCATGCAAATGAAAAAGAACAGAATCATCCTCAAAAGACCGGCTTGCGCAAGGGTCTGTTTTTGTGCTGTTTGCAGATATATTTACAATTGATTTTCCACGAATAAGAAAAGCAACAACATGATAGCCATGTCCATTGGATAGCGCTTTCTCTTTAGCCTTGTAATAGAGAGTTAGAGATAAAGATACTCATAATAACACCTCCATCATTTCAAAAAGGTTTCTAGGTAATCTGCTACGCGGACAGAGTTTTGATTATCTTTAAATTCAAGACAAAGTTTAGACCACATATAGCATTTTTCATTCGGTTGGTTCTTGAGCGCCATATCTATTTTATTATCCCAAAAGATTTTTTTATCTAGCGGATCATTTAAGTTTACTGTCTCACCTATAATATATCTACCATATTTTTCAAGACCCGGAATAATTAAATCATGAGGATGCTTCATTGTGGTGCTTGGATAAGTAGTTACGCAAAGTTGAACAATTGGCTTACCCAATCTTCCCGCCTCTGTTCCGAGGGCTGAAATATCCGTTATTATAACATCTGCTCCAGCAATTTCAAGAGACTTATCTGTGCCGAATGTACATCGTTGAGTTACGTTTTGCGGAAAGGATCCAGTTCTTGGCGCAAAAATAATGTTTGGATAATTCAATAGTTTCAAACCAAGATGATTTTGAAACTCCCCCCATGTTGGGGCAAATAGAATAATCGGCAAACCAGCATCGGTGATTTCATATTTTTCAATTAATCGTTGGCGAGCAGTTCCAGAATCCAATTGATTCATGTACTTATCAAACTTGCTATATCCCAAAACCTTATGATGTTTTGATCTTAGCAATCCTGGATGACACATTTCATATTTCTGTTTCATACCTTCGCTTGGAAACATAATGATGTCATGAAGTGTATGCTCTTTTGGATACCAGCCATATCTCTTAAAAATACCTGCACCATGAACATGGTAAGCTCTTTTTCCATATTTAGGCATCCATGGAAAATCATAGGTAGCACAACAATTTGTATAAAGATAAATCTTGGCAGGAATTTCTTCATCTGGGGCAAAATTGACTTGTACGTCATACCCCCTGCTTTTCAAAATATCCATAGCCATATCTACATGACTAAGATAAAACTCTCCAAAACTCGGATGATTGTATGGAGCTTGTTTTTTATTTGACGCCACAAACAATACATCAATCATTCTTTATCTCTTCATATACTGTAGACAACCATGAAAAAGGATCTTTAAATAACCCGAAATAAAATCGAGTTATTCCTTTTGGCAAGGATGCTTTGCTTATAGTTAACTTTACTTTAATAACCTCTCCAGGTGCAAGATGCGGAATTACTAAAACGTTTTTAGAATGAGCTTCTACCAGATCTCTTCGTAGATGTAAAGCTCTTTTTACTTTTAGTTTGATTTTCTTTTGTGGAGTTTTTCCTGATAAGTTTGTTACAAGAAAATCAAAAAAGAAATTATCTTTATCAGAAGTTGTTTTTATATGCGTTAACTTCATAACAAATCATCTGAAGAATCAGTGATGATGTTTGCAACCAAAACAGGTTCGTTACTATATCGGATGGTCGCAAAAAAACAAGAGTCCGTCTGAACTTCAATATCGGTAAGCATATCTCTTGCTATAGCAAAACTTCCTTCTGGATTTGGATAAGACAAACCTTCTGTTATGTCCATAGTATTTACGTAGTGCTTTAGCACTTCTTTTAATATGGATAGTTGTTTTTCAGAAATTGTTAGGCTATACATAAGTCACCTATATTTATAATACCCATCTGTCCGTATATTATAAATATATTTCATTCCTTATATTTATTGATCTTTTTTACGAGAAATTCAAGAAAAGAATCCTTATAGCAACCATTGTGTTGGCGATGAGCTTTTAGGTGTGCCATGAATGAAGGGATTTTTCCACTCCAAATATCCAGAACACATCCGATGGAATCACTTACGGATTTGTTTGCTTGTGTTGCAATAGCAGCATCTTTTCTTGTTTCTTTAGATTTCAGCTCTGCAGCAAATTCATCAATTTCTTTTCCAATTTTCTTTAGACTTTCTTTAAAGAACTCTGCCTTTTCAAGCTTAGGTTTAGGCATGTATGGAGCCGCATCATCTAAAGATTCTTCAAGAATAAGTTCCAGCAAACCTTCATCAGACTGTGCAGAACTCAAAACCCTTGAAGCCGCAAGGTATTGGTTATTTTTGATTTTAACACGATTCTTATATTTATCAACAACAACACAGCCTTCAAAGAAGATTCCGGGCTGTTCATTGATCCATTGAATAGCACTCTTAAAATCAGAAAGCGGATAAGTCTTTGGTTTTTCAAAATCTGGAAGATCTACCTCCTGACAAGTACCATTATCAAAAACCGCAAGATTTGTAGTAGACCAATCATTATACGGTACAACAATTTGGTTTTCTGGGCCACAAAGCTCAAAAAGATAGGTATATTGCCTATTAAGAATTTCATTATTTACACCAGAATGCTTCCAAAAGAGATCCGCAAAAGTAAACCCATTATGATTTTCAATGTCTGCATCTGGAACAGACCTCGTAGCAACACACCATTCATTGAGTACGTTGTCGAAATAAACGATGCAAAGTGTTCCATCAAGTTTTTCTTCAAACCTTGCAGATTCCCAATCAATTTCTTTTGCAGCTTCCTGACCGAAATTGAAAAACCGATAAAATGGTCGAGCCAAAACTGAATATTCACCAGATTCTCCCGGAAGTCCGGATTTCTGCTCAAGAACAAGACCTCGGCAATGCTGGGTTAATACATCAGAATCTTTTGCCTCAATTTGATCATAATTGAGAGATAGTTTCTTTGGGTTCTTAGTGCTCCACCTTGCATAAATACCATTTGCCTCAAGGGATTTTACGGAGTTGGTTTTGAGATATTCTACAATTTCAAGACTCATTTTGACCTCGGCCTAAATGCAATTATGTTACTCTTATTATCATCGCTTTGTGCATGTGATAATTTTGTATTTATTTGTACTGTCGGGATAAGTGATGTTTTGGTTGTACGATCTTTCATACAGCGATTACATTTGCACTCAACCTTACAAATAGTGAAGTGATATTCTGCCATTTTATAATGCTCGTGATCAAAACATAAGCAATAATCATTTGCATCAATTAAATCTTGTTTTTGTTTTTTTAATTTCTTATGCTCCATTACCGTAAATGTAATTGCGGCAACAATAAGGATTGTGATTAGTGTAATTAAAATATACAAAACAACCTCTCGGTTATTTTATAACATGAATTCATTTTTATGGCAACAACTAATTTGAAAAATATAATAAGAGAGAATTATGTTAAAAAAATTACTCAAGCTAGCATCAGCACTAAAGAGCGTTTCTCCATCTGTAGCTTTGGACATAAGAAAAATTGCACTTATTGTTTCTGATTTCGCAAAATCATCGGACTATGCCATCATTTCGCACAAAGAAGATGTCTTAAAACTTCCTTCAAGTTATATTTCAAACTATCCAGATCATATCGATCGTATGTATGATGATTTAGACGAATCAGATCAGAAAATATTCGATATGTTATTGAAAATATTGGGAGAACCAGATTCGAAAAAGGATTCTAAAACACTAACTGCATTGATCGATGACTCTAGAGAGAAATCCGATGTTATAATGGGTCATGTTTCTGGTAGTGAGTTGCAATTACTGACAGAAGATGTTTCTCCAATAAGCTCTCCTTATTTGTTAAAGATCAAAAAGCAATTAGGATTGGATCGAATAAGCTATAATTATCACTCCGTTAATGTGCAGGATATGGAAGAGGAGGATGATGAAATTATACATTATGATTCTTCCATAACTGGAAGTGTTCCAAATACTCTCTATCATGGAACTTGTTCAAAATATCTTGATAAAATCTTTCGTTTTGGGTTGGGCAATACGGATGGTGGATTAAAATCAAATTTCCAGCATTCAGTTCAGCATGATAAGCTTGTTTTTTTAACTTCTGAATTGCCATTCTCAAAATTCTATGCTTACACTTGTGCTGGCAATACAAATTCTAGGGCTGCAATTATTGAGTTTGATGTCAGTGGATTGACTGATTTATTCTTTCCTGACTGGGATGTTGACAATCACTCGGAAAAAAAAATGTCAGAAACATCAGGAACTACATGGGAAGATCTTGGCACAACACAGGGTAAATCGGTTCGTAAAGATTTAAAATATCGCGGAAAATCAGACACTTATAGCAAACATATTGGGAAATTTTCTTTTTATGGAAGAATTCCGGCATCCAGAATCAAGAGTGTTGTTTTGTCTTCTGGGAAAGACTGGGTAGAGGTTTCAAAAGAAGATTATTTTAAACTGCATAACTACATAGATATTCATGATCCAGAATATCAAATCCCCGAAGACATAGAAGCTTTCATAGAAGAAATGCGGGAAATGCAAGAAGAAGAGCGAGAAGATGATTTATAATATTTATAGGTAATCTTCAACAATGAAAGAATGGATGATACGAAATAGTAGCTAAGAACAAAGAGTCCATAAAAAGAAAATGTTCCTTTAACCCAACGATTCATCATATAAGATACAAATGTCATTGCGAAAAAAGTGATAAAAAGCAGAAAAATAAAAAGAATCATTTTTCTTCAAGTCCAAGTTTTTTCATAACCTCTTCCATGGTGAAGAATTCTGTATTTTCAATGTTATCTACTCTACGTTTAAGCTCCGTAACTTCTTTTTCGCGATTTTCAATGGAACCAAAGAAACCTATTTCAAAAAAGATGGCGTCAATAAGTTCATTTAGTTTTGGGTGAGTTTTGATTTCTGGAACAACATCGTTCTTATTTGCAATACCAAACGTTGTTGAATTTTCAATTTTGATATTTAAGTTTTTAAATTCATAAATAGGCCGAGAAGATAAACAATAATGATCTGTTTTTCCTTGTGCGAAAAAGACAGGTTGCCGATACAAATTATCTTTTGACAAACTATATTCTAACCGATAAACCAAATGAGTTAGTTCATCATTTTCTTTTTCATTTGAATTTAGTTCGTTATAAAATTCTTGAAAATCAAAATTATGAATCTTGGATAAAATAGAAACAATTTCTGGGCCGAGATTATAAATGATATCAAAAAAGTTTTTTAAAGTAACTTCTTCTTTGAAATAGAGTTCGGCAGTGTAATAATGCCAAAAAGTTTTGGCATCAAGATCAAAGTTTTTAACTTCATTGGTTCCATACATGCTTAGGCTTACAGAAATTCGATCTTTGTACATTTGAACGAAATGCATTTTTTTACCTCTACTTAGATTATATGATTTCATTTCAGATGTCAATAGTAAACATAATAATATTTAATAAAGGTTATGAGTGGAGTTTACTTTGTCCAAAGATGTTTTTCATGGCGAACACGAAATTGTAGTTGCTAAAGATCTTTCAATATCTTCTGGTGGAAATTTTGCAATCAACGCAGACGGGACATGCGAAATAAATGCCAATGAATTTATTTTATCACCAGAAACGATAACTTCTGGAGATATTTCTTGGACTGTAGATAGCTTTCTTCTTACTGCTACAAGTGCTTCTGATTTTAAAATTGCATCAACTGGATATTTCAAAATAGAATGTGATGATAGCTTTAGGGTTATATCAAAAGATAATGGTATTTTAGCTTACAGTAATAACTTTTCTTCTTGGTCAACTTATGTTCAGGTGAATTCAAGCGGTGTACAAATTCAGGCTGGTGGAGGAGATGATATATTTCTTGGAGTCTCTGGAAATGGATTAATTGCAAGATCAAATACTATTGAGCGATGGGTGAATGTTGCCGCACATGAATTCAATATGCCTGATTCAACATTACCAGTGACAGTAGATTTAAGCCAAGCAAGACTTGTTAGTTATTTTTTAAACGATGACACCATAATAAGAGCATTTGCCGGAGTTCAATTTCCAAATGGGGTGACTTTGAATCAGATGCAACTTTTGTTTTATGTGGATGATGGTTTTGCTGAAATAAAGGCTGAGCTTTGGGCAGTGGATGTGACAGATGGATCTGCAAATATGATCGGTAGTGTATTGAAAGATGTCAATATACCCGCAGAAGTTGATGTATACACAAATGTATCTAATTCAATAACAGACACTGTAGTTGATAATGAGTCTTACTATTATGTACTGCGATTTGTTTGCGAAAGAGGTACGGTTGGAGATTTGGATATTGATTTTTATGCCGTACGCATTAGATATGAAACAACTTCTGTCGGCGAACTTTAATCTTTAAAGACAGTTTCTTTCTTTTCAAAAAAATCTATGTTTTTAAAGATGAATTTTTTCACAGCCAAGCTTTGCAGTCCAATGGTCTTTTGCGTATTTAAATAAGGATTAATCCATATTGGATGATCTCTTTTTTGTCCTAGCACAAATCCTTTCCTTAGCACAGCTTCTTCATACTTTGGTGTACAAAGATGTTTGTAATGAAAAGCAAAAACAATATTATCTTTAAAGCAAAACTCAGATGTTATATGAATGGCTGTAAAATCTGAAGAATAATGCATTACACATTTTGCTGGAATTTTCAATCTCTTTTTAAAAATAACTTTGCTTATAGCATTGTATTCAAATATTCTATCTTGGCAAATATGAACCAAATGATTCATTGCTGATTCGTATTCTTCCAAATCACGTTGATGAACTTGTGATTTTATCACTCCATCCAATACCATAAGCTCATCAATGATGCTCATCCTCTTCTCACATATAAGATATTGCCAAACCTAATTCTACCATCTCTTCATTTATGGATTTGTCATCCAAACAAAGTTCATCAAAAGCAAAACAAATCCATCTACCATATTTATCTTCACCTTTGTGGGTGTCAAGTAAAATTGTTTTCCCCTCTATTCTGTTTTTTAACCATTCTTTGGTTGCCGCCCCAGCAACTGCACTTTCACCCTTTAATTCTGGTGCATTTATTTTTGCCATACGAAATCTTTTTGTTATTTTTGTGTAAAACCCAAGATTGATTTCTGCATCAAGTGTATCACCATCTACTACTCTTAATACCAATGCCGAATATCGATAAACTGGTTGTTTTATCATAAACACCTCTATTCATGAGGTGAGTTTAATATACTTTGAAGTAATCCAAATTCTTTAGTATCAAATGTTGTGTTTCATAATCTTGTTCGGAAAAATGGATACTGATTAAGTGTGATTTTGGTATTTCGTTTTCTTCATAAAGTTTTGTTATGGATTCAAGCATTTCTTTTTTGTAACAAAACTCCTTTCTATTGAAAGTGTTTTGCAGCTCTATTGTTATAAAAGTCCTTCCATGCTCTATAATAAAATCACGATAATCCTTCATAATCATATTAAAAACGCGATTATCAGCTATGTATGCGTGAGAGCAGATTCGTAATCCCGAAACATTCAAATAAGCTAGGCCATAACGTTCACAACGATCATGTATTGCATCAGCAAATTTATCTTTTGTAGGTTTGTCAAAGCGCCCTTCATGATAAGAAATGGTGGAATAAAATGAACTACTTAAATTGATATTCGTATTTCTTAATGTTTTCAAAATATTTTTAATAATAACGTCTGATAAATCTTTTCTTCTTAGTAATTCACCTATAATATTTCCACATTTTGATTTTGAAAGTTTTTCTAAAACATGCTTTGGCGTTTTTGAATGTCTTGCGGCAACGGAACGATAATATAGCGAACGTGTATTTGCAATTTCTTCTAAATATTCTGGCGAATGATTTATTTCAGCCATTATTGAACAACCTCAAATAAATCAATGTTTTTCAAAACAATACGCCTAGTTTCTTCATCCAGGTCTGAAAAGCGTAACCGTGTTTTTATGATGTTACCTGATGTATTAGGATAATTTTCACGAACGATTTTGATAAGCTCAATTTTCGCTTCAGGAGTATAGCTTGAGCGAGCAAATATATTATGAAAGAAACTATTTTTCATAAGTTCATATTCAACATTTAGTTTGGAATTTTGTAAAAAATAGTTTAAAATCTGATTGTCAGAAACAAATGACAAAAACATTTTTTGATGTATTACATAAAAATGATAAAAAGTAAACGATTCGCAAGCTGTTTTATATAAAAGATCTGAAATTTTAGTCTTTGTTTTCTCTGTAAGCTTATCTTTATTATTCATTAATGCGCGCAAATATTTAAAACGAATTAATTTTGAACGGTCTGAACATCCAGAGTAATATGCCTCAAGAGTTTGCAGGATGTTTTTCTCAACAAAAGATGGAACAACATTCCTTTGCAACAAGCAACTGATTACTATAGGATTTTTTAATTTTGAATATCTTTCTAGAATAAAATCTGGCGTATCTGGGTGATCGGCCACAAGCATGCGGTCACGATTTTTCCTAGATTTACTTCGTGTTATAATATCTTCAGAATCAATCATGATTTTATTTATCAACTACATTGAATAAGTCTATGTTTTTATATACCAAAGGCCATTCTTCTTGCTTTATTCTTGACTTTAATATGCGAACTTGTACAGCATGCCTTTTGTTAAGCCTGCCAAGTGAAACAATATTGCTTATGCTAAATTTGTAATGATTGTATCTAAAAATGTCTTGATATAGTTTTGCAAGAGTCTCATTGTTCAGATTTAAAATCATGGCTTTTGATATTATAGCTGCAAAATGTTCATATGTCAAATGTTCATTTTCAGAAAAAGCATGAATTACTTTTTCAAAAATCGAATCATTAAACAATTCCATAAAAACAGTTTCATTCAGTTTGTAATTGCGGCTTATTTCACAAAGTATATGGTTTTTGTTTGGAATTTCATCCATTTTTATTAACTTTAAAATAAATTCGTCATCAATGTTTTCATTATGTAACCAAGAGGATGGCATAAAGCCTGCTAGCTTATTATGTATAAGATATTCAAGTATATCTTCTTGGTGTATTTTTGAATTACATAATATGGCTGTTGCAATATCTTCGTTTGTATCTCCGTCATCATTAAGAATACTCAGCAAAATAGACTTTGATACATTATTGTTTAAACATATGCCAAGAACAACACTCGTATCTTCTCTGTATTCTGAATTTAAAAAATCTTGTAAATCTTTTTCGGAAAAGCTACTATTGCTAGCGGCCCGTTCACTGATACTTCCCATATTTTTATTGTTTTTAATCAGATCTTTTAAAAGATCTTTATCGTTAGAAGTTTCTGCCAAACTAAGCTTTTCTAACGTGGAATACATTACAACACTCATTAGTTATCCTTGGTTAAAAAAACAAATCCATGTTTTTAATAACAACCGCAACTATATCATCATCATTATTTTTACAGAATGAATTAAAATCTTTTTTATTACCAGCACAAGAAAAAGTTCTGATGAAATCAAAAAAGACACATGAGCAAATAGAGTTTTCTATAAAAAATCCCCCTGTAAATGGCAGGGTTATTGCGAGATTGCAATGCCCTTTTTTACTCTCAACTAATTCAAAAAAACTAATTCTAATGATTGATGTTTTCAGTTTTATATAAATTGGCAGATAGGACTTTGTGTTCCTTTTTGTATAGATTTTACTACCAATATTTATCAAATATATATAAAGTTGAATTACACGCTGCTTAAGCTCTTCGTTTGGTGCATTCCAGTTAAATGATTTTATACGTTCTAAAGTATTTTCCTTACTGATTTCGACAAAAAAACTTGAATCAAAATCAAAGGTATTAAGTGGCGACATTGCCTAACCAAAAGCGCTCAGCAGATTTTAGAGCAGCTATCATGTTTTTAATGCCAATTGGATTTTGAGAATGAATATTCCAAACCAATTTGTTCAGCCATCCTTCTGCTGCACTTTTTTCTATAAAACAAGCAACATCATATCCTGTACCTGCTTCTTCTGGACCAAGATCATGATCCAAAGAAATTTCAGTTACAGTATTTGAGCTTATCAACTCAATCGCCTGCTCTGCAGTATAAGCCCTAGCCCAACCTTCTGGATGTGGACGAATATCATCAAGCCATAATTTCATGGGCTTTCTATTTCGTAAATAAAATCATGAATTTGATAAAGCAAATCAAAATTCTGAACCATGTACATTGCTTCCTTGCTCGTACCTTCTCTCATAATTTTTAAGAATTCTTCACGAATGTCATAAACTAAATTCTTATCTTTAAATGTAAGACGAGATTGTGTTACAAATTCTTCAGGAGACATATCACTTCCTTTGGCGGGCGTAAGCGTAAGCATATTTCTGTCGACGAAGATCCAGCAATCTAAAAATAGTTTCGATAAGCTTCTTAAACATGATAACTCCGTTATTTAATTTTCGTAACTCTCTTGAGAACTTGAGGGGGGTAATCCATCATCCATAACACGTGCAAATTGAAGGGTTAGAATCCCAACCTCCAAATCCAAATGTTGTTCTATGGTTTCGTTGTCTGGTGATACCCAAACATCAATCAAATCCCAATTAGGAGGAATCATAATGTTATCTCGATTCTTCAGATATTGAACACTAAGCTCTGAATTGTTTTCATATTCGCCCAAAGTACTGTTCATATCTTCTACAAATTCCATATCTACAAAAAATGAAAAAGTAACTTCACATAAAGAGCTTTTATCAAGAGCTTGCAACGCCTTCAAAACTTCTTCGTTTAATGAATTCACTTAACCTCCCTAAAGCATTATACATGATATGAGTGTTTGAGGAAATGTTTTTATAAAAACAAATGAATATTTTTAAATATAAACTTTTTGGTATCCTTGTCCCAATCTTTCATAATTTTCTCAATATTAATGGTAGTCTTGAATTCGGTCGCAAGAATCAATAATAAATCTCGATTGCTCTTATTGATGTTTGTAAGAATATTTCTGAAAACGGCTTCTCTTATTAGGAAGCTATTATCCGAAGCTAAAGCTTCAAGTATTCTTATAGGAGTATCTTTGTGATTTGCTAACAGCCATCTTATTTCTATATTGCTTGATTTTGAACATTTTAAATAACATCTTTTTGGAAAGATGTTTCGTTTAATTAAAAAATCGACTGCCCCAGCGGCAATCATCTCTTTGAATAAACCCAATATTTCTTTTAGTTCAAAGCTCATCAAACATGTTGATAAAATAACACATTATATCAAAAACAAATCAATATTTTTCATAATTAAGGTTTGATCTTTTACGCTAAATTCAGACAATCTATTTTTGTAATTCAAACCACGAATAATTCTGCTGTATGATCGTGGTGTTCTGCTCTTCTTTATTTTTCTCAGAAACTTAATAACATCTTCTTTTTTACAATTAGGATTCATAATTGCAGGGAAAGTTACAGATGGTAAACTTGAGAATCGAACCAATATTTCTGATAAAATCTCTGGAGGACAATATCTATATTCTGCAAAAAGTATCCAGTGATATTTATTAACACAACTGTTCCAAAGCTCATGAATATCAATACCAAGATCGTATGGATAACAACCCATCTTAATTCTTTCTATTGCATAATGTCTTTCTGGTGAGCTGTTATAAAAATACATCAATATTTCTCAAAATAAAAGATTGATATTCTTGTGGAACATTATTTATTACTTCAGATAATGTAACGCTTACAGATGCATTATACGTAACATCCTTCATCCTGCGTTCTTTGATTTTATAAAAATCTTTTCGTATTGTATTTTTCACTAAAAAAATACTTGAAGCATGAAGATAATAAAGGCCGTACATATCAAAGCGTATATCAAAACTATTGGTTTTTAAATCAAATACTATAATTGCCTTACTTTTTTCCAAAGGTTTGTATGAAAAAATTAATTTTAACTCACCCTCAAAGGCACCATCTTCCGTGTATGATTCTGTAACCACATCTTCTTGCTTAAACATTTTAAGAAAAAATGAACATTGCTTTTCTAATTCTTGAACCAATTTATTTACTCTTGAAATAAATGTATATTTTTCAAATATAATCGCTTTTCATCAGCAGATAGATCATCAAAATTAGTTTCTGCTTTTTTCTTAACTTGATAGCGAATGACTTCATAACTAGATGGGCGATTAGTTTTTTGTCCTGATCCGCAATCCTGTATAACAGATATTTTTAAGTCAAGAGGGCAGAAATCACGCAGCCCAATATGCCCCTTTAAAACATCTGTTTCTGCTGTTAAGTAAAATTTCCTCAAAAGTTCTTCGGTTATATTTGCATTGCTTATGATGTTTACCTTTTCAGTAACGCTCTCATCATTCCAAAGCTTTTCGAGAATAATCCCTGAAGTAGTGTGGTTATAAATAAACTTCCTTTTGATATCAGGGCTACCTATATCAAAAAGCATTTCCTGCATAAATAAGGGCAAATGATTTCTTTCCACCAATAAATCTCTGTATTTTGATTCGAAAATATTCAAAAGCATATGATCTGATAGTTCTGCCCTAAAAACAATGGTGGTGGCCACCTGCTTTTTATCTAAAAGCAACTTTTTTAAGATATGGTTGGGGGTGTTTTTATTTCCAGCAACAGAAATTCTTACGTTAACAGACTCATCTTCGGACAGTAAAACAAGAAATTCCTTAGGCAAAGCATTATAAGAAGCAATGGCTGATCGAATAACTGAATCACTATTTTTTATCAATTCCGATATTCGTTCTTTGCTTAAAAGCCCTTCATAAAGATCTTTCATATCGTCATACATGCTTAAGTCTCGGCACTTTATGATGGATAATGCTACATCTTTATCTTTTCTATAATCAAAATCATGCTCTGAATTCAAATCAATCACCATATTTTCATATCTTCAAAGAGATAAAAGTGTTTAAAAAACAAAAATGAAAATGTTTTATTCTTAGTGATACAAAACCTCATCTCATCTAGATTACAAATTCCGTTGTGATTGTACCCGTTTCCAATATTTTCTCTTAACATAACAATGGGTTTATCTTTTGAATCAGAACTGTATTCTAGCTCAAATAAATATTCATGACAAGCAATATCTATATACCATTGTTTTAGGCTATCGATTTTGTGGGACGTTAAAATATCTTTAATAAAGTCTGCATTTGAATAATCTATAATTTTTATTCTAACTAAAATATCTCTATAAAACGCCTGGAAGGTAACTTCTTGACACATCTCAATGTCTTTCTTGTGCAGTTTTATATTGTAAAATTCATTTTTGAATATTTTTAAAAATTCTTCTAGCTCTTCTATTTTACAAAAATCTTCAAAAGTCATACAAGGATGATACCTACGTACTACTTATGAAATGTAATAATAAAAGAGGAAATTTGATAAAGAAACACAATGGAAAATTTAGGGTCTTGTCCGAAAAAGGTAAAAATATGGGGACATATGACACCAAAGAAGAAGCCAAAGAACGGCTAAGACAAATCGAATTCTTTAAGTTAAAGAATCGTAAAAAATCAAATCTGGATGATGATTTGTTGGCAGTAGCAGAAGAGATTGGTAAATTTTCAAAATCTGCAAAAGAAAGCATCATAGAATTGATTAAATCAAGCTATCCTTCTCGATAAATCATATTTCTGGTTTTTAAACCATTCTTCTTTGCATTTCTTTTTGTTTTCTTCAATTCAGATTGAAGTTCATCTAAAGTAATGATTCCCGCATGAAGTTTTTCAATCAAAGACTTTCTATATTCCATGCTATCAGCAACTAAGCCTTGATCTTCTGCAGTTTTTAATGCATCAAGTTTTCTTTTGTATTTGGAATATTCCATTTATCTCTTCAGGAGTTTTGGATTAAGAAATATAGAATGTCATCATCAACAACGCCCTTTAATTCTAGAAAATTCTTTTCATCTCTAGCTTTTCTTAGAGCGTCCATTTCACGATCAAATACATCCAATTCTTGTTTTAAATTGAACAAGTACATTTCATGATTTTCTGATTCATCTACTGGAGGAGAGCCTAGTCTTGATGGTGTTTCATATTCGTCTTCATTCTCATTACGAAGTATATTGTGATACCTTAAGCTTTCTTTTTTGTACCGTTGCTTTTCCCTATCAATGCTCTTCAGCTTATCACTAACTTGTCCATTTAAGATGTTCATGGCCAATTCTATTTTCTCATCTTTTTCTGAGTCTAAAGGTTCTTTTTCAGAAAGTTCTTTCAAAATATCATCTACTTCATTTGCAAGATCGATTTCGCCAAGTTCGTCTAATTCAGATGCTATAGAAATTAACTTATTTTTTAAATCTTTCATGTGAAACCTCTTTTACTCACATCCTTAGTAGTAGCTTGTAAAAGTCAAAACCGCCGACAAAAGAAAAGTTTGCATTATGGCCTAAATTATCTTTTGTGGATAATGAAAATGTAAGCAGAGGATGTTTTAAAGAGAGGTGTTTTATCAATGGAATAGGGTGTGTTGGGTAAGTTCTGAAGTAAACTTTATTTAAAATAAAATCTGTGGGTTGGATATCCCACTCTACTCCCCAATTCTCTTCTGTCCAAATTTCCCAACAACATTGGTTTTTGTTTAAAAACTCTTTTGGAATTGGCTTGATTTTATTAAAACAAAAACCTGTTCCATTTGAAGTTAGGAAATCAGAAACCAATTCCTTTGGGCCGATAATTTCTAATTCGTTATCAACCCATTGCATATGGAAAATTCGTATTTCTTATCATGAATCTTCGCATTTTATATAGCCATGTTCACAATTCAGCATTTGATATCATTATTTATTCCTTCAGGGTTTTATTAGGATTGCTGGCGGGTATGGCGGAGAAAGGATTGGCATTTCATTGTCCCCAAACACTTCATCCTCGGTTTCTCTTTCCAACTCTTCTTCGCCCTGACTCTTAAGATTTTTTCGGGCACGGATATCTTTTAGTGAATCTTCTAGGGTTTGCCGGAAACCAAAGACAGAAAGAATCAGCTGCGAACATTGATCAAGTGAAAATCCTTCAGATTCATTCACCCAGGTCTCTAAAGTTTTCTTGCTCATGATGTATTGAGAAGGAATCTTCTTTTGGAAAAACACCATTCGCTCTTCTGCTGATGGAAAATCAAATCTTACTTGAAATGAAATCCTTCGGCAACGTTCAATAATTCTTGCAGGCAATCGATCAATATAATTCGTTGTCATCAAATACAATACATTAGGCAACTGATCTGAACCATCAAGCAATTGCAGCAAAGCTTCTTCTGAATAATCAAGAAGTTTATCAAACTCTTCCCAAATAACAACAATTACTCGCTCGGGCTCAATTTCCCGAATGTCATTAATCACACCCTTTAGTGTGCGAACATCATGACCATTGATAATAACACAATTTTGTTCTGTGGCATATTCGATCAATGTAGTGATTGTTACGGTTTTGCTAGTTCCTGGTTCGCCCCAAAGCAAAACGCTTAGCTTATTAAGCATCCCCAATGTCTTTAAGGATTCTTTGTATTCGTTTTTTAAAAAGTTCCTTGTGATTTCCAGAACTTTTTCACGAGATTCATTGGGCACACTAACAATTTCATCAGAAGATATGTTCTTTAATTTTAAAAATATCTTTCCCCAATCATCTTCGCAAATTTCATAGTATCCAGCAGGTAATGTATCCTTGTTATCTTTCGTACAAGTCGTATACCAGCTTTCGCCATCGGAACATTTATAATGAGTAACTGACATTTATATTTCCAAATAAAAAAGTGGAGCTGACGGTGGGACTTGAACCCGCAACAACTAGTTTACAAAACTAGGGCTCTACCAATTGAGCTACGCCAGCAAAAATCTAGATAGATGATACTGCAGAAATAGCAGGACTCGCTTTCTCATGTTTCTTAAAAGCAAAATCTTCCTTAAAAGAGCAACTGTACTTACAAGCAGGATATTCTGAACAGCCTGCAAACAAAGCCTCATTGTATCTGTTAAATCTTGCGGTCAAAAACCCATCGCACCTTGGACAAGGATAAGATGTTGGAGCTAGCAATAGCTTTATAACTTTTTCAAGCTTAACGATCTTGTTATAAAGAAATTCTTCATTCTTGCTTGGTACGTTTAGCGGCTTGCTATCATATCTCCATAAATTATCCATATCATCAAAATCAAAAACCTCCTCTATGCCTGCACCATTATAGATATCATAATCCTTCATATCAATCCCACCGATCTATTGTGTAAATAGAAACGGTTCCTGATTTTGTAGTTACCCGAAACGTATGTGGAGTTTTTGTATTATCACTAATCACCACTCCACAAGCACTAGCCGCTTTCAAGCCTGAAGCTTGTCGACTTCTTGAATGTGCTTCAATTACTGATCGAATTCCATGGTAATCACTTTTGAGACATTCTGGAAATAAAGCTAAACTTGAACTTTCAGAATCTTTTGCGCCCTCAAGAATAAAATAGGCCCCCAAACCTTGGTGCGTTATTCCTGAGTTGTTCCAACTGGATGGTTTTGGGGTAATGGCATTTACACTTACATATCCAGAACGCAATCCGAACTTGCTAGGATAAGAACCGCCAGAATAAACATACCAAGAAACAGGATTCCTGACCTCTTCATTGTCCCACTGCAAAATGGGCGGGGAATCTGGGTCCGTTGCTGTTAAAAACGCAAAATAAGAATCCGCAATGTCTTTTACCAAAAACTCAATGGATTCCGCTGTTGGCAAAACAGTTCGGGAAAACTTATCCCAGGTAACTACAATTGGTGGAGTAGTTACGGTTTTTGGAGCAACTTCTTCTTTTGTTTTTAAATGCCCAAATACCCCATTGCTATTCTGCTTAACCTTTTCGGTAGGTGTCCAGATGGCATGCGAAATAACATCTTCAAGTTTCGCAAACCTACGATCAAGAGATCCTGCACTTTGTAATTTTTCCATGATCTTTTCTGCTTGAGCAATCGTTCCCGCAGAAGGTGCTGCATCCGGCCGCTGATACTTCAAAGGATTCATTTTCGAATCAAATCGTTGCTTGATGGTTTCGAAGGCAAGACCTGAAGAAATATCCTCAAGCAAGGTTCCAATCATCGTTGATTTTACATGACAAAAACCCGGAGGAGCTGTGGCTACAGCCCTCCAAATCAAATTATCCTTATTTCGCTTACTGGCAGCAGTTGACTCATGAAGTTCAAGAAGCCAAGCCGCTACTCCAATGCATTTTTCGGAACGATAAAGCTGTCCATTGGTAAGAAGCTTATGCGCTTCGCGTACAGTATCTGCTTTAAATTCCAATAGGCCACGAATTAACGTTTGGCGATCTTGAAGCTTTTCCGCCATTACTTGTGATGCGTTCAACACTGTTTCTTTAAAAACAATTGCTTTTGGCGGAGTCACTGACAAATGATTCCAAATTCCAGTCTTCTTTTGTCCCCAAGAAACTTCTTCAGACAAAAACACGCCAGAGATTTTTGAATTCAAGACAAATTTACGCATAGCCTTAACAGAATCTTTAAAAACATTTGGCACCAGAGCGGGATCTGGCCACAAAACAGGTTGTTGATTTCCCGAACTATCAACATAAACCAATCCGCCATAAGTGTTGACAAACTTCTTGCAACAATTACAGTTGTAATGTTGCTTTTTTGCATCAGATAAGTTCGAAACAAAATACTTTTCAAACAAATCCTCAGAACCGCTCGTAGTAAATAAAGGATTTCCTGAAGCTACTGCATTTTTAAAATGATTATGTACGGAATCCATAAATTCCTCATAACCATCATAAATAAAATCCATATCAGGCTCTACTGAACTAGATGAAGTTTGCATATCTTATTCCCTATTGTTTTCTGTTTGTATAATACTGATGTGATTGTAAACGTAAAAATGAATTATTTATTCTGTGTCTTGTTTGATGGCAACCAATCTTGTCGTAATCTTACCATTGCAAGTTTGCACGGTTGATTCTTTGATTTTTGCGATGGCTTCGTTAGCAGATTTTTTAATGCAATCCGCAATGTTCTCGTCCGCATTCAAAGATTCTCGAACCAAACTATTGATTGTGGCTTCATTCAAATGTGAAAAAGCAGCTGCAAGCAGTTTCCATGGGTCTGCTTTCGCAACAACCTTTTGATTATAGTCATTACCAACAGTAACTGCTCCAACCACTCTTACTACGAAATCTACATGGTAAGTTCCTGGAGCCAGATCTTTTCGATCATATTTTTCACTGAATTTATCTAGAGCAACAGCTTCAATGAGTTTCACGTTCACCTCTTCTTTAAGCTATCTTTATATTTTCCGTATGTCAATAAAAAACACTTAAAAGAAAAAGATTGTCTTTAAAAAGAAGTTGTGCTATAGTTCGTTAAACCAAAGGAGTTTCTGATGAACATGTTTTTGATCTTAATTGTTTCTTGGCAATTAATCTCTCTTGAGAACAAGGCATTCTACCTCTTGTGTGTAAATGATAATTATGCCACAAATAAGGCCGTCAATAAGCTGTTTGTTGATATTGAAACAAATCTTTTAAGGCTAAATGCAAAATCTAGTATTGTGCATTCTTTGTGGTGCGATTATTATCGTTTAAAATCAATTTTTTAATTTATAATTCATCATAATACAGTCCAAGCCAATCATTGCGCCCTCTCTCACCACTTTGCTTTCATGGTTTAATAAGTCGGAAAGGGTAAGTATAATTTCACTTTGATATTTTGGATCAGATACCCATCCAACATACTCTGCCGCATAAGTTAGAAGATGTGGCGGCATATCTTTTAATTTTATGATATCGATCAAGCGTTGTGGGTCATTAGCCGACAACTCTTTGAAATAATTTTCGCAATAATTAGTCTTCATTCGTATCTATAAACTTAATATAAGCCTCTACAGTTTGTCCTTCGGAATTTTTTCTGAAGAAGCATTCATAAGATCCGTCCCCAAAACCTGATCTTGAAAATGCAAAGTTTTCAAGAACGGCATATTGATCTGTATCTGTCAAATCACACCATTGAAGATAAATTTCACGAACTTCTTCTTCTGATTTGCTTTGAATTTCTGTAAAAAAATCAAGATCGAAAAAGCCACACTGTCCTGAATCAACACCTACGTCAATATTGGCCAATTCAAAAATACTATCAGAATCCTTTAAATGGTCTTCGTGTGTAATTTTTATTTTAGAAACCCTACCTTTGTGATTTCTTAAATGCTCTAAATCGCGATCTCTTTGTGCTGCGGAAAATTCACAAAGACTTTCTATTAATTCGACTGAAATTTCTTTTTTTAAACCCTTGACTACATCAGGGGTATCTTGAGAGTCTTGCTCTTTACTTGCAGAAATTAAACGATTATAAGTCTCAATCTCTTTATTGTACCGAGCATGAATATCGGCTTCTGATATGTCCCAAATTGCATGTTCTTTATAATAATCAACCGAAACAAACCATTTTCCATTTTTTACATTTTGTAAAGTTCCAGAACACCAAGTCGTTAAATCATAACATGGATCCGTAACTCTCAAAGCGCCAGACTTAACTTCGAAAAAATCATTCATAAGCAGACTCCGATTTGTTTGCAAAATTCACTAAACTTTATCATTGTATTCCTTTAACTGACATAATATATCATAAACGTGTTGTGCATAACTTTTGTTATAAGTATCCACATTAGAAATTTCTTTTATTTTTGGAATTGCATCATAAATATATGCCTGATGACAAGCCGCTAATGCATCATGTTGCACAGAAAGGTCTTCGCCATCAAGCAACTTTAGAAATAATGGAGTTACTAATGGTACAAGCTCCTTGTATTCTTCCGCATACATCGCAAGCAAATGAATGGCATCATGCCGCTCCAGGGGTGTTCCTGACTTTGTTTTTTCAAATAAGAAACAAAAATCCCCTACGGATATTTGCCAAGTTTTTTCAAATATATCTTCCGGCCGAAGATATTGTTTTTCTTTTTCTTTCCACATTTCCAAAAACCAATCTGATTTTTCATAATTCCCACAAAGTCTTTTTAGTGAATAATGCCCTCTTGTGAGAAGTTCAACTTCGTCATCTGTCATGTCTGAAGTTCTACGAAGTACTTCGTCTCTAATACTTTTGATTTCACGCTTCATTTCAAGATAATATTCTGGGTGCATAAGGCCAAAATATCCCAATGCATCAATTGCTGCGCATTTTTCGCCTTCAGATTCTGCATTGTAATAAAGTGATTTTACAAAGCAAACATATTCTGAAGCATTTTTTCCTTTTGTTAGTCTTACAAGGTCTTCTGCCGCAAATTCCCATAAAGATTTTTCTTTATATAAGGCCCAACATTCTTTTAGCTTAACCATATCAACCCAGCGGGATAATTTCAAAATTGTCAATGAGTTTTTTCTTAAGAATTCTTCCAGATTTACTAAGCTTTTTATTAGAACATTTCGCATAGTTTCTCCACAAAAACTCAAACCAATCAATAAATTCTTTTTGAAGTTCAGATAGTTCAAAAATGATAAAGTATATATCATACTCCTTACATTCTACTCTGAAATGACTCTTGCAAGAATAAACATTTAATACAATAGGTTTTTTGCTTTTTAACGTAAAACCAATAAGAGGTATTTCTGATATTTCATCAGAAAATATAAGATTATTCATGTGAATAAGTTTATATTTTTCAAATAAAAATGAACGGCCGACTTTGAAGTTTTTTCTGAAAATACATCAAACCTAAATATATCAAGCTTCTTATTTTCTTGTTCGTGCATAAAACTTGTTTTTGTACGAAAAATGTTATAATGACTAAAAGAATATACAATATGCTTGTTTGAATTACTTATTAGACAAATAGTGTTACACTCAAAATAGTCTTTTACTATAACAATAAAGTCATGAAATATCAAATAAACATAGTTATATTTTGAATACAAAGGATTTTTATCCATTGAATTATCGTTTGAGTAATAATTCAAATTTCTTTTTACATAAAAGCAATTCTCACAAGCATTGATAATATCTACAATTTTTTCTAAAAAATCACCATAATTATTACGTGAAAAAGCCTTTACATCATCTTTCTGAAAAGAAACTCTATTACGAAGATGTAGTTTTTTATGCTTTTCGTACAGATCATAATCAAGCATGTTTATTCATTTCTTATATGGGTTTTTCCTGAAAAGTATACTCTTAGAACTTCTGGAATCAAAATGCTCCCATCTTCTTGCTGGTAGTTCTCAAGAATTGCAACCAACGTTCTTCCTACTGCTAAGCCTGAACCATTCAAGGTATGTACAAGTTGGTTTCTAGAACCATCCTCTGGCTTATATCGTGACTTCATCCTTCTTGCCTGAAAATCACTAAACTGACTGCAAGAACTGATTTCACGGTAAGTGTTTTGACTTGGTAACCAAACCTCTAAATCATAACACTTATACGCATTAGAACTCATGTCCCCACTGCATAACAAAACCCTTCTATATGGCAGCTCTAATTTTTCAAGAATAATTTCTGCATGCCTCGTAAGCTGCTCATGCGCAGAATCAGCATCTTCTGGTTTTGAAAACCAAACCATTTCTACTTTATGAAATTGATGCTGACGAATCAATCCGCGAACATCTCTTCCTGCACTTCCAGCTTCAGATCGAAAACATGGTGAAAAGCAAACATACTTTTTAGGAAGCTCGGATTCTTTAAATATTTCATCCGCATGAAGGTTCGTTACAGGGACTTCTGCAGTAGGAATCAGGTAAGCGTCCGAACCATTTACTTTTTCTGATAGCTTAAACAAATCTTTTTCAAATTTTGGAAGTTGCCCAGTTCCATTTAGGGCATGTCCCTGAACAATATAGGGAGTCATAACTTCTGTATAGCCATGCTCAGAAGTATGTGTGTCTATAAAAAAGTTAATCAAAGCCCGTTCTAATTTTGCTCCCATACCTTTTAATACAGAAAATCTAGTACCCGAAAGCTTTGCGGCTCGTTCATTGTCAATAATATCTAAATTTTCGCCTAATTCAACATGGTCTTTTGGAGTAAATTCAAAGTTTTTTATTGCCCCATAGGTTTTCACAACAACATTTTCATGTTCGGATTGTCCTGTAGGAACATCTTTATGCAAAAGATTTGGAAGGTTTAATACAAGATTTGATTGCAACTCCTGTAAGTTAGCCAAGACTTTATCAATCTCAATTACACGCTCTTTTCCTAAAGAAACTTTATTTTTATACTCGCTGAAGTCTTCTTTTGCCTTGATTTTCTCCTTAATAATATCGCTGGCAACATTTCTTTCATAAAAAATGTTTTCTTTTTCTTTGGTTAAAACCTTTATTTCATTATGATTTCTTACAATGTCATCAACTGAATGAATAACATCAGAAGAAAATTGACGCCTTTTCAATACATCTTTTATTTCATTGGGGTTTTTAACCAAATATTCGGCGTCAATCATTTTTATTCCTATTCCTCATCACATCCGTATGGGTTGAGAGCGTCATAATAATCCAATGGATTTATTCCTGATAAGGTCCAGTAATCACGATTGGTATCTGAATTGAGACCAAAAGCTTCGAGAACTACTTTGATTTTTTCAGTATCTTCTGTCACTACAGTATAGTGTTGTGGCTTTATCTCAAAACTAATATCAGAATGCTTGCCAAGAACATCTCCAAAATGAATCTCGCATTCATTTTCCACAATACTATTCAACGTTTTTACCCCTCTTTCGTTCAACACAAAAACGCCTTCAATGCTACCCATTCTTCCGCAGTAAACATCAAATCTAATCAGTTGCATCATCATTCCTTATCAAAAAGAAACATAATCAGGTGAAAAATCATAAGATGGCCTAAACAAACTAATCCATACAATGCTACTGCAGAAATGATGGCTATAGACCATTCGTCATAGCATGTTATGCTCGAAAACATATACCAGATTGGCAAATCACACTTCATTATCACTTACCACATATTCATGTATTTTTAATCCACAATCTTGTGCCGCTTTTAGCATGGTTTTGCTTCCAGAACTTTTGCCATCCCAAACTAAAACCAATGCTCCATTATTCTTTGCGGCATGTTTCGCCATAGCCAAATTTCTTTTTGGACCAGCAGATTTGCCTATGCGATTCCATTGCTCAGGCGTTACTGGAAAACGATGTATTGGGTAACCTTGTAACTTAGCCCAATTTTCTCCTAATAAATCTACGCCAGAACATGCGCCAGAAACAATCGCAGATATTTCACTTTTCCAAGGAAAGTCTTCCATTATTTCGTTTAATAATTTCTGATCGTTAATGGTTCTGCTCCCAGCAATAATACAATACATTACTCTGTTACACTTTCATAAAACTTCTCTTTTAAATGCTGAGCAAACAACCTTGCTGCTTTTTTAGAAATGGCTTTATCCAATTCCTTACTCTTAGTTATTTCTGAGCCAGCCTCTTCATAAACATCCTCTAGCATGGCTACAATTACTCTGCCAGTATCTTTTACCGTTAGCTCAACACCATTTAATTCGAGCTTCCCTAGCACATGAATAAGCCTCATTGGAACAACCCATTCGTCAGCAATCAAGTCTGCGGCTTCAAGAACTACTGCTTTTTCTGGATCGATGGTGATCGATCGAACAGATTTATGTTCTCTAAATTCATCTCGTTTGTGTTTGCTGATAATTCTTGATCCATTGTTTTTCCGAAGCTCTTGTAATGGTCGAAGAACAACACCTTCTCGAATATGACCTTCTCCCATACCACAACGAATCGCTACAATACTATCTCGATCTCTTTCGTGATTTAATGACTTTTCGGATGTATCAACCAATTCATATGGAACAAATTCAAGACCTGCGTTCTTGCAAAATTCTTCAGCCTTTGGGACATTGAGCCAAGAATCATTAATGTAAACATCAAAAGCAATGAACTTTAATTCTTTGCCAAAGCATTTTGACATGCCCATAATTTTTCCACCATAAGCTTCCCCATGAATTCTTACTTCCGATTCTAAAGGACCGAGGCTTTCGAAAAACTTAATAAGAGCTTGTTCATCGAATAAGCTTACAAATACGGAATGAGTTGATCCCCCAGAATAAAATGTAAGGTTATTGTCTTTCCATTTTATATGGGCACTTGTGCCATGTACTTTTTCCAAAGCATAGCATTGCTTAAAATTCATAATGGTTTGATCATTATATAAATTTTGAATTTTCATGTATCCCAAAATTCACCTCAATGTATATAATACTTGTGCTTTTGATCTGTTGTTTTACCAAAGATCAATGTATTTTAACATAAACTTTTTTCCAGAATCATTAAGTATTTTGAAAAATTTTTCTTTGGATACATAGTGCTCAATATCATTAAACCAATGAACATACCAAACCGTATTGAAAAAATAACCCTGAACAGATTTTTTATTATTTATTTTTTCAAATCTGTTTTTTTCTTGAAAAGTTTCAACCCTACCTGATATGTAACTTCTATTACCAAACAGTATGTCCATATAAACAACATTTTGTTGATTAAAAAAGCATTTTATGACAATATCTTCATAATATCCAAGAAAAACATCAGAGGTACTTGGAGCTTCCTTTATCGCACCACTAAATAAAATATCAACAATATTTGATATAGATTTTTTGTTCGAACTAACGTTTTCTTTTGAAAAACACATATAATGTTTTTGCCCAGACCAATCCAAAACCTCTTTTGCGGAATCTTTTGCATAATTTATACGTTTTTCTTGATCTGCATTCATTTATTTTAAATTTCCGATTAAAGAGACCACTCTTTTGGGATCTGTTTGTTCTAAGTATACCTTAACTCTTTCGTAAAACAACCTTCTTTCTTCTGTATGGTATTCTTTGTTTAAGACCGTTATTGTCAAAATGCCTACAAGTATAGTTATACTATGTTCGCTAACAATAATTTGTTCTAAAAAACCATTATAAGACTCAAAATCATCTGATTCAATCCAGCTCTCAATGTTATGATACAGGATGTCTAATGCCTTACGGACATTGCTTTCTAATTTTATTATACTTATAAGTTCACTTGGCGTCATTATTCATTGCCTGGATCAAAAACTCTGTTGGATCTAATAAGTTTTTAGGCTTTTCTTGTAACCATGCCTCACAAGATTCTAAAGACTCATGTGAAATTAGCTCTAGATGTAGCATAGTGGTTGGCTTTCCTTTATCTTTCTTTAGAACAGAAGTTGTTATTTTAGCAATTTCTTGTCCAGCTAAAACAAAATCACCTATAGAGACGCTTGGTGAGCATTCCCCATAAACCACTACGCCACTTATTCCTTTTATCAAAACAGATTTTGTATCATTCCACCAAGGTGTGGGTGGTTCTGCATATTGCCCTGTGAAATTTTCTATAGATAAAACCATACCATCTTCTACTGCAAATACTTTAGTGCCAACTTCACAATATAAATCAACACCTGTGTGTATATCATACTTTCTCACTGCACCAAAAGAACCTTCTTCACTTGGAAGAGTTGGCTCTGAGCTTAATTGCCAAATCCAATTCAAAAATTATAGCCTATGACATTGTTTCCGGTTTTTGATTCAATTTCAGAAACTACTTCTTGATAAAATTCTTCGGTTATACTCAATCGTTCGAACCAATTGCTAAAGTATTTTACAAGTCCAGCAGAGTTTGGATGCACATTTAAATGATACTTTTCAAAATCTTTTCTATTTTGAATCTTGTCAGCAATGAGCATTTGATTAACTTCTTCTAATGGAGAAAGTTTTATTTCTGAAATGCTAGAAATTTCTCTGTGCGGAAGATATGCATTTGCAATGTTTCGATATTCCATTGCCAAAAAAACTTCTTCTTGCGGCAAGGTAATGTGTTGGCTTGATACAAAAGCAGATGATAAGTCGGTATCGTTCTGAAAAATAGGATGCAAGCAATACGCATCAATTATTTTTTGTCTTACATCCATCTTTTGTAAGATATAAATTCCTTCGTCAATATGATTCATATAAAATACATTCGAACGCTTTGCCCTAGTATCTCCATAATGACATTTAATTGAATAATAACATTCATTATAATCTGGACGGATTAATTTGTGCGGAATAGAGTGTTTTGATAGAAAAGCCGCCATATCATGGCAATCTGTCATGGAAAGATAATTTCGACTTCCTTCCTTTAGCCATTTTGAAAAATGACCTTTGTTCTTTTCAAAAACATACACAGAATCATACAGTTCATTTCTGTAATTAATCTTGACAGAAATCCCCCAACCTAAATCTTTGTAGTTACCATCCCAAGATAAATCACGATGTAACATCTGAATTGATCGGTTTCTGTAATAAAACAGTGCTTCTTCTAAAGTTTTGGCTTCAAAATTAAATCTAGAAAGCATATGTTTCTCTAAGGAAGCAGACATGTGGATTAAAACCTATTTTCTCTATAAGCCAACCTGCGCAACCAGAAACACAAAGTTGTTTGTTATCAATGGAAAGAAGTTTTGCAGGGCTTTGTTTTTCTTTAAAATTATATCTTGTGTATAGCTTCACATATTTCTTTGATGGATAAAGCGCAAATTTACAAAATACATTTTCATGTATTGCCTTTACGTAAGCTATAGGTAAATCATTATCTTTCTCAACTTCCGTAACTAACCAAGATTTACCTTTAATGAGCAATGTCATTATCTATTCCAATTTTGATTTATCAAAAGGTGGAATTACAATCTCTGCATGACAAACTTGTGATTTTCCGTTTAGAAAATAGCTTTCAGAGATATCTCCAGGATCTTCACCTTCTGCGATAAGTTTAAATACAATATCTTTATATTTTTTGCTTAATGCTATCATATTCTCTTCGTTATCATACCACTTTGAATTCATACCAGACAGAAACAATTCTTCTACATACTCATTTGGATTGATTTTTTCAAAATTAGAAGTTAGTTTTTCTACAAAAGAATCATCAATAATATTGTTTTTAAGCAATTCCGAAATGGAAGAAAATGTATTTCCAGAATCAAAAGACAATTCTAGATTAAATTGCGAATAGTGACCCATGCTAATCCCTGAAAGTAGATGCGTTTAAGTAGTAACCTTTTTCTGGCAGTATGTCATCTTTAAACCATTCATCTTCTGGTTTGAATGCGTAACAAAAATATTCTCCAGAAGGATAGTCCGTATCAATAACACATGCACCATCTTTATGATTCATAATGAAATCATACATTGTAATTTTATCTTCAAGCAACTCTTTTAATGCTGCATCATTTGATTCTAGTGCCAACCAACGCTGATATTCTTCACCTGATTGTGTAGCTTTATCTATCCAAGTAAGTAACCATGGAGTATTTGTAATTGTGTCACGGAGCAATGATATTAAAGCTCCATCCCAATACAAAAAGTCTTCTCTCCAAGTTAATGTGCGAAAGGCTGATATATCCATTCGCACCAAGTGTTCGTTGCTCAATAGCTCTCCTATATAAAAAAATCTATATTTTTCAAAACAAATTTTTTATCTGCTTTCTTTAGCATTTCGAAGAAAATATCAAAGGTGATTACTTCACCTTTTCTTAATATTACCTCTTGGTTTATTATATAAGATTTTTCACGATATTTATATTTGTTTGCATGATATTGCGTATAGAAAGATATTCCATTTCTGAAATCACATGAGATTCTTGCATAAGAAAGATTTTGATTTGTAATTACTGCTACGAAACATTCTTTTCCATCATAATAAAAATTAAAAACATTTTCATTCTCACCTGATTTCACAATTTTGAATTGTTCCATAGGGAAAATAGAAAAACAATCCTTAAGGATTTTAATGCTGCGCATATTAATGATGAATTCAGCGTCAATGTCCTCTATTTTTAAGCTCAAATTATTTTCCGAAAATAAAGATTGTTTACAATCCTAATGATATGTGTTTGTACAAAAAATTTGAACATCATAATTCAAACTTTTTACATCTGCCTTTCCAAAATAAGCCAGAGTTTCCGAATCATTGGTGGATAACCCAACTTGAACCCACTTTACTTCGCCATCTTTAAGTTCTCGCCGTGATACATGAAAAATATCCCCAGACCCTATAGCACGTAAAGTTACCTGTTTTCCATCAGGTTTAATAGAAATTACCTTACAAGGAGTAGGGTGATCAAATCGAAAGAAAGTTGCAGGACCATTAAGAATAGGGGTACTTGCCAAGACGCGAATTTTAGATACCTGCTCTGGATCAAAAAATACTCCATATGGCGTATCCAACAATTCTTTCAAATCTTTTACTTGCACTCCATCGCACAAAAGCATTCGATTAATTCGGTCCTTATCATCAATGGCGTCATCAAAGGGTTTATCTAAATCTAAAAAAACTTTTCCTGTGGCGTTATCAGTCAGGCAGCCGGCCCAAGCGCCATCAATCCAATTAAGAATAATGTGGCCAGCTTTTCTGGCTTTCTTTGAGTATTTTGATTTATTATCCCTATAGTCTTGAAAATCACAACTTGCTAACACTTCCATGTTTGGACCAAATAAGTTGTAAGTTTTAGAGTGTGAGTTGTAGCCCCAGATCGCATATTTATCTTTAATTTCGCCACCATTAATTGTTGGCAATTGTGCTTCATTGCAATCATAATTGATATTGTTTAGTGTGCTGCCAAAATCCTTTAGAGATTCTGGCAACTGATCAACTTCAGTAATGCTAACAATTTCTGTATCCTCAGCATTATTAAGAAAAACAAGCTTTCGCTTTTCGGATTCAAAACTTCGGGCAATAAGTCCAGTATAAGTGGTTGCTTTCGCGCGACGCTTAAAAGTTTCGGTTGGGAAAACTTGCTTCAAACTTTTCTTAATACCATCACTTGACACGGGAATCTCCTGGTTATTTTATTGTCACAACACCATCGGTCACAGTTACAGTTTGCCCTGGAGCGAGACGATACACAAGCTCAAAATGATTTTGAGATGAACTTTTTACAATTGGAACGGAAGATTCATTGCTTGGTGGCATTTCAATGGAGTTTAGTTCCTCTATAAGTTGTGGAGAGTATTCAGAACAAAACGTTGTATTTTTAGCGGCCAAAGAAAGCTCATCTTCAAAATCAGATGCCAAAATTGCATGCAAATCTACATTATATTTTTTTGCCAAAGTCAAAACATATCTTGTATTTACACCCAATTCTTTTGCCATAACACTAATGTTTTTGGATTTTCTAGCAAGTGTAAAGAATTTAATCTTATCTTCAATAAGTTTTCTATCCTCTGCTGATATGGGCTTTTTCTTATCAACAAAAATATACCCATCTTTATGTTTTAAATATATTTTGTTTTTGTCAGCAAGTTTTTTAATCATATTTAGATTTTGTTTATTATTTGGAATCCCTAGTTTTTCGGCGGCTTCCTTAAGGTCAGTGCAGGAATAAAAAACTTCTTTAAGTTTATTCAGATCAATATCTTCATTTTCCGTTTGTTCATTTTGAATCATATGTGCCTCTGATTTTTTTATTATTTTCATAAATATAATTTCAATATATATCGTATGATTTGTTTGACGTTAGCCATTCTGGTTTTGCATTTGGATTTTTTGCAATTTCAGCTTTGACATAAACAGATGAATCATCATTCAATAAATTCTTCGCATATTCGGTTAGGTTTATATTTTTAGCCAAAGTTTTTCTAACCTTTTCAGATTTATTATTGGACAAAATATTCTGAACATAACCCGCAAGATTTTTGTTTTTTGCTAAATATTGCTGCAAATCACCATAAACGCCATATGCAATTTCTTCTTGTAAATCTGGTGATAAGGATTCGTTCTGACACATACAGATTCTAACTTGATTATCCACATCTGACAGTAATAGTGGATGAAGTTTTTCATTTAAAAATACATTTGTAGCTAAAAGCGCTCGAACATCTGGGTCTGGATGCCTTACAAGAGACACTTGAAGACGAACTTGCAATGGTGCACCGGAAATTGCTGCATTACGAATATTTACATTTGAATCTTCCAGTAAAATTCGGAATGCGCTTTCTGACAAAGATGGATTTAACAGCAAACTCTTTCTGACAATATAAGAATCATCTTTCGCCAATTTAAGAATAAGCCTTTCTGGTAATGATGGGTTTGTGGCTAATTCTGCCCTAACCTTAGCATTTTCATTACAAGCAAGCATTTCACAAATAAGTTCTGAAATACTTATGTTTCTAGCCAAAGCAGTTAGACAAGATCCTCTGCCGATAGATTTAAATAATGCGTCATCTTGTATTAATCTTACATAAATGTCTTCGGAATGAAAAAACTCTTGAGCTATATAATAATTTATAAGAGAGACATCATCAGTTTCTTCATTGTATCCTTCATACCCTTCTTCTATCATTTTTTGATTAAAAATTTCTTCATAAGTTAACATAATTTCTCCAAATAGTTTTAAACAGTTTTTTGATTTTCAATATATGTTTTTATTGATTCCAAAGAAACAGATCCCACTGTTGATATGAACTTTGAACGAGTCCATAATGATGGGATTCTGCTTCTTAACCAAGCAAACTCTTCTCGAAGAATTCTGCTTGTATAACCCTTAATATGATTTATTTGATTATTGATTCCAATTTCGGGATTAGAGTTGACCAGCAAATGCACATGGTCTGGCATAATCTCTATTTCCAATATTTTATAGCCCCAGTCACCTTGCTTTTCCATAATAAGCTCTTTTAACCGCAATTCTACACCATCAATTAAAACCTTTCTGCAATATTTTGTTGAAAAAATAACATGATATTGGCAGGAATATATGGTATGTGCAGATTCAGCATATTCTTTTTGAACATTTACTAAATACATTAGATAGCCTCACGCTATATATCAAAATAAATAGCAGAAACTATATCTCTTAGTATTTATTCTTCAAAAACTCTTCCTTTATAAAGAAGATTCTCAAGGTCTTCTCTTGAGTTTGTTGCATCTAATTTCGAAATGATATCATCGGAAACACAGATATCAACCGCTTGAAAAGTATCCATATATCCTGATGGTGTATATTTTACAAGAATATCTACTTCGTATTCTGGAATTTCACCATCATACAATTTATATGGAAGCTCATATTGTTCTTGTTTGCCAACCCTATCCAAGGCATTCTTTAGGCTTTCAAGAAATTTTTCATTACCAAACTTGTTTATAAAGAAATTCCATTCTTCACCTTCATGATCATTAAACTCTTCAAAACGAACATAAGGCTTTGTACTAAGCTCAACCCAAGCCATCTTAACTCCAGAAATAAGAATAAATTACGATTACTTATTCTGATTTATGATACTTTGGTTTTGATACTCTAAATTAAGACCAATAAGAATAAATCATTGGCCTCAAAGAATTAACAATTCCATTTTCGCCAAACGGATCATTAAAGCAGTCAAGAAAATCAATATAGGCTAAAATATCTATTGGAATGATTGGCCGCCAATCATTTTTATAATGATCCTCCATCTTTGTCCCAGCAAACATTCTCTCTACATGTCCTCCAAGACGCTTTAGCTCATTTCCATCAAAGAAATCTCTAGATACTTTTGCTTTAATAATGGCTTCGCTGATGGCACATTCACTCGGTGGCCGAAGTCTTTTCTTACCATAATCATATGGATAAATCCCATTGCCATTTAAAACTTTAACTTTTGGATCGTGAGAGTTTTCATAATAATCTATGATGTTATCATATCTTGACCAAGATTCATCTCCTGGTCTTTGAACTAACAATACATTTTCTAATCCAAATTCTGCTTCATACGTTATTGGGCTTGTAAAATAAAAAGATTTTTTCAAAGCCTTCTCAAGGTCATCTATCATAAAAGTAAGATCTGGACCATAATTAAACCATTCATTATTCGCAATCTCTAAAATTCTTTGTTCATTGGATTTTAAATATTTAAGATATTTTTTTAAATCATATCGCCCTTCATCATTATCCGTATATTTTTCATAATCAAATCTTGGGTCATCAACCTTACCGTCAATGGTTTTAATATCCAAAACACCATATCCAATCTTCTTATGTATACGAATGCCCATTAGAAATCCCCATTACTTTGATCAACAAGATCAATATGCAATTGTTCACAAACGCAAACATTAATTCCATTTTCATACAAAACACTTACCAATCGCTCTATCAGCAATTCTGATAATTGACTTTCGTTCTCTACACCAAAGTCTTGATAATACTTGGTACGATCTTTATAATAATCTTGAAGGTTTTGGCTATTAAGAAATATTCTTATAAGTGTTTTTGCTTCATCATAATTGTTGTAGATGATAAGGCTTTTGTTTATAGAAAATGCATCAAAAGATATGGAAATGATCAACATGATAACCTCTATCTTCTGATTTAGCCCATGCTCATTCTGTTGTCAAGTAAGTTGTTTTCTATTTAAAAATCAGCAAGTGGGTTCTCCGAAAACATTAATTTCCTTAAAAGCTTCAATAGATTCCGCCGCATCTGGAGGATGTTCGTCAAGCCAATCCGTTAAGATTTTCTTCGAAAGAAGTACTTTCTGAGGAAGTTCCGTTTCGTCCATTTGCCCTAAATCATTTGAGCAAAACTTTGTTGTAGTATTAAAGTCATTGCATTTAAGATTAAAGTCATTGTGTATAAAAGCATTAGGCGCTTCATACGATGGTGTTTCTTTTTTAAATACCAATTGCAAATGATCTCGAATAATCTGAACTTGCTCTACACTTAAGGCTTGAGTTTTTCCAGAGATTTCCAGCCATCCTTGCAGCCAATAAACAAATTCATTACTCGTCATGATTACCTCACTAATCCAAACCGCTAAACAATTCTTTAACAGTAAATATACTACCCAAAATGATTTCATGATGATCTTTGTACTTTTCTTTTGCCTTAATTACAAAATCATTTCTGGCTGGAAGATAGGTTTTGACAATGTTTGTTGAAATAAGAAACATCATAACTTCTTCTAACGAAATTCTTGATAAGTCAATCTTTGAGAACAAATCATTAAGCTTATCACGATCTTTCGGTTCATCAACAAACGTTGCATCTAAAACTCTTTCAAATACATCTAAAGATTGTTTTTCTGACAATGAATAAACTTCATCAAGAAATTCATCGACATCAAAAGTTTTACTCATTAAACAAATCTTCACAATAATTTACGCAAGAATCAGTATTGAATAACTGCTCTTCAAGTATTTCCACTCGATCTTGAAGCTCATGGATATAATAATCTTGTTCCATATTCTTAAAAACAAAAATGAATATAGTTATCATTATAAAAAATAATGAAATGCTATTCAAAGTGCTTACGAATTTTTCTACGGTCATAACTTATCCTTATGCCAGACGTGTTGTCACTTTTCCATATCGAGTTACTTCATCAATCTTACTCACATCATCCGGACCAATAGCAAGAGAAGTTACTGTAGGTACTCTGTTAAATTCTGTAACTCCAGAATCTACAATCAAAGCACAAGGAAGGTTTTTGGACTTTGCATCTTCATATAAATCTAACAATTCCTGTTCTGTATCCACTGCTAAAACAATTTTTGCATAAGAACCATTCATCCACTTTTGCATATTCTCAGTAACTGGAATGGTTAAAAATGAAGGGCAATCATTTTTTCCAAAGTTATAAATGGTAATTTCTGGATCATGCATGTTTAAAAACACTTGGTTAGAGGCATGAGCGGCCATTGCTGCCAGCTTACCAAAACGTAAATTTCTAATCCCGCCTTTTCCGTCTGGATATTTTAATCGCAAAATAATTACTTGCTTAACATCATAGCTCATAAAGTTCCTTTATTGTAATAAAGTCATCTTTTGAAAAAATGTGAATGTTTTTCAACATAAATCTACAGATTTCTTTCGAAACTCCATTCAGCCCGTCATTAAATCTTGGAAAAAACGAATAATCAAACATTCCATCATAATTTGTATATTTAATGATACAAACAAAATCCTCTGGCCAATAATTACATCTTGCAATAAACCGAGAAACATAATTACAGTCTAGAAAATTCATATTATCAAAAAGCTGTCTTACATATTTTTTATCATATATGAATTCTTTACGAGAAAAATATCCTTCATAAATGAAATCATCTGTAAGATTTTCAAGGCAATGATTTATCATGCAATCATAAACCGAAACTTCCTGCCATAAAAGAAATTCTTTTATAGATTCATATTCTGTCATTTTCTTTCATTTTCTGGCAGCCAACCATATGGCTCAAATGACCATTGCGTTTCTGATTCGCAAAAGAAATTATACACACAGCCACATTTTAAACAAACAGCGTCTGTACCATCCCAGATTTTATCATCCACATTGGTCCAGGTTACAAGTTCATCATTACAAAATGTGCAGTTTTCATTAATTGCTTTTGCGCAATCAAGATCATCTGACAAACCTTCTTTTGAAAGAATTTCAAACTCACTAAACTGTTCTGGCACCTTTTCTTTCAAAGTAATTATTCCTGGATAATTTAACTTTAACGGCTTCGGAGGCGGGAGGCATATGTAACACATAGGTATCGCATAGCACTCCCTTACCTCCGGAATGAATTCATTGCAGATCGTGCAGCTAACCTTCTTTGATAACAAGATAACCATTCTTAATAATTACAGATTGATTATCTCCGAGCTTATATACTCCGACTGCAATAGAAGAAGGTTCTGGCAACTTGCCCTTAGGATCGTTTTCTCCAGGAACAAGAAAGAATCCAAGCTTTGTCAACTGTGAATCGATGGCCGTTTGAGCTTCGATGAGGCTATAGTATTCATCATACTGCTTTTCAAAAACAGAAACAAAAGACATAACTCCTTTCACCAGAACTTGTCCAATCAAATTGCCATTGCTGGCTTTGCGTTGATAGGTTTCTTGCCCCTTAACCTTTCGAATCTCCCATGGGCCAGCAAGCTTCCCTTCATATTTCTTCCAAATATTTTCAAGGTTTACACCGGCATTTTTAATTTCGGCTACCACACTCTCATCTACCTTTTGAATAACCTTTTCCTCTACAATCCTCCCAGGACCATAAAGAGTTTTTGCAAAAGTTTGAGATTCTTGGTCTACCTTCTTTGCAACAAGAACTTCAGTTACCGTTTTCGGAGGGTCAGGCAATCCGATAAATTGCTTTGCTGCGGAAGTCTTAAAATGAGAAACATTAATACTGTATTTGTACACTACTCGCTTTAAATTGACTTCGGAAGCACCAAGCCTTGCTGCCGCTTCAGAAAATGTTAAGCTAATGGCAACTTGCTGTTTTACCTTATCCAAAGTGTGGTTTAGCAAAACAAACTCTTCGATAGGCTTTGCTTGGGCAACCGATGCTTTTACTTCGGCCTCAGTTTTTACGACAACGGTTTTGGTTGCAGCTTTTTTGTTTACATTTGCTGCTTTGCGCCCAAAACTCCTTTGATTAAAATGAGATGTATCAATATTGTTTTCGGCAACAATTCCCTGAAGTCTACTGTTAGCCCTTCCGTTAGGAACCAATCCCAATTTTTTGATAGCTTCACTAAAACTGTTACTATTCTTTACTGCTTTTTTGACAGCTTCGATATTCATCGACGACATCTGGCAATCTCCCTTGAATCATTCCGCAACTGGAATGTACTTTGAATATGCCATGAGCAATCTTGTTCGTCAACAATAAAATTATTTTCTTTTAATTCAAGATCTTCCCACCAAAACATTTGTTCATTGAAACGATCTTTATGGGAATTTTCAAGACCATTCGTGGCGGCATCCAACAAAACTTCTTCTGCTCGTTCCTTAACCAGAATCATGGAGAATTCTTTTGGCAGGTCTCCCAAGTAATAATAAAATGGGCCTAGATCTTCGAAAAAGTCACCTCCAATAATTCCATCAATGTTATCATTGTCTGCACTCATGATATTCTTAGCAAGATCATAAAATGCATTGCATTTTTCTGAATTATCCAAACAATGCCAAGCTACATTTTCAGGAAGATTATCCATAACAAAAGGTAGGATTCGTTCTCCAAGTGTATTCAATGCTTGAATATGACTTTCGAAAGGAAAACGAGAATGCAATACCAGCGAACCAATAATTGCATTTTCGGCATAACCAAAATTCAAAACAGAACATCTTCTTGCAAAGTCATTCTTCACCCACCATTTCTGAACATGCAATTGAAATCATTTTAATTAGTTCTATATTTAATTCTGATTTTTCAGGCCCAGATGATCCAAAATATTCTGAAGTAATTCTATTTCTGCAAAACCATTCTCTTGAGCCATCTTCGTGAATTTCAATCTCTGCATAAATACTATCCGTACTCCAAGCAAAACGCAGAACATCTTCATCTGTCAAATCAACCCTTGGGCTTTTTAAATTCCATTTGATTTTATCAGATAATTCTTTCCAAGTACCTGATAATAAATAATTCATTTTATGACCTTGTAACTGTTGGGCCGACAAGTAGTTTTTACATTACGGCAAAATAATTGTTCATGGTAAATCCCACCCATCAGGTCTTGTCTTTTTAACAAATACCGACCTTACAGAATCGGAATCATCATGACTTAATCTCAACTTTATATTGTGTTCTATATTTTTATTTTTAGCTAATGCCTTTTTTACTTTCTCATCGCCATTATTGATCAAAAAGTTTTGAACAAATTCAGAGATATTTCTGTTTCTTGCCAAATGTATTTGAATATCTCCAAACTCACCAAATGCAATTCTTCTTTGTAACTCTAACGACAAAGATTCATTTTTACACATAAGGGCAACTACCTGTGTGTCTTTGTCTTTAAGCAATTCATTTTGGGTTGTTTCATTTAGATAAATATTTGTAGCGAGTGATGCTCGAATATCTTCATTTAAATCATTTAAAAACAATACTTGAAAAGATAAGGGTAATCTAACATTTTCAGCAATACTTTGCCTGATGCCGCTATCATTATAAGCAAGCATTTTATTTAATGCCAACTCCGGAATGTCTATCCTTTTAATTAAGGAATACTTAACAAAATCGACATCATTTAGAATCAAGTCAATCATTGATTCTGGCAATGCGGGATTGCTTGCCAACTCTTTTCTTACTGAATTATTAGGGTCAGCTATCAGTATTCTACATGTATTTTCAGATATTGTATTATTTCTTGCAAGATAAATTCTCACGAGATCATATGTATCTTTGGCTAATATTTGCTGTACTTCTTCTGATAAATACGGTTCGCTAGCTACATCAATTTTTATGCATACAAAATCTTCTTGCAAATATTTATCTGCACCTATTTTTTTAGCTACTATATCACAAAGTTCATCAAAGCCTAGCTTGCTATTTTCATGCATTTTGAACTTTTCCAATTATAATTTATTCTCGTATTTTTCTTTTAGCTTTTCATAAAGCTCTCTTTCTTTTTGTTCTTTTACCTCTGCTTCTTTATGATTTGCTTTTTCAGCAAATAAATTATATTCTTTAAGTTTAATCGTGTATTCATAAAGGGCACATTCATACTTATTAAGCAAAACATCATAATCTTTTGTTTTAAGAATGCTTCTATGTATTCTCTCTATATCTATGCTTTTTGAACACTCATAATTACCCATGAAAATCCTGATGATAATGACTTCATTATCTTTTGGACATAATGCATCCCAATCTTCTTTACAACTTATTTCTAAAGAAATATCTTCATCGCCTGTTGGTAAAAAGTCCATGTCTGAATCATTGTGATAAAATTCAATTGGTTTTTTTGGTAAGTCATAAAATTTATTTTCATAATAAAAACTTTCACCAAAATTTTTGATTTTGATATTACTCATATTTTGCCTTTAATTTTTCTAGCAAATCTCTTTCATAAGCCTCTTTTCGAGTGGCGATACCTTCATTATGAATCTCTACAATCTTATTGTATTCTTCAAACTTTGTTTTGTATAAAAGAAGATTTTCATTATATTTACTCAATTGCTTTTTGTAATTTTTGTTTTCACGGCGAGTGACAAATTGCTTTGACAAACAAAACTCAGGATCATAACCATTTTCAATAATCATAACTTCAGAGTCATCTTTGGGGCCTAAAGCAATCCACTCCTCCATTGTTCTGATGATAAGTGGTCCATCAAGCCCTCTTAGAAATTCTGTATCATCCTCGTATTCAACAATTATTTCTTCTGGCTCTGTTGGCAAAACATAACGAACCTGATCTAAAACAAAAGGTTGTCCATATATTGCAGTTTCTAATGGTTTTGGCTCAATCCTGACTTTCATTATTTACCTCTGCACACCAAACTTTGAAACTTCTACTATAAATATTTATATGTTCAACCTGTTCCATTTCTGATGTAGAACCTACCTTTTCAAAAACATCTTCTGTTCTTGTATAGATATAACCTTCCGCATCTTTGACTTCATGTGTTTTTGTATATTTTCGAAATATTGTGGTTTCAACATTTTGAAACAATTGAAGCTGATAATCATATCTCTTTTTTATTGAAAAACGTTTTTTGTAAGTAATTCGTTCTGTACTATGATTTAAATTATCATCTTTGATTTTTAACAATGCTTTTTTTGCAATATCAAAAGCATCTTTTTCCGACTCAAATGATAAATTAAAATCTATATCATCTAAATTTAAAACATAAGAAATAGCTTTGCGCACATGGTACCCTAAATCTCCGAAATACCATAAAGTAACCGTTTTAAACATAAAGAGCCTCACACATCAAAATCATTATGGTCTACATTGGGTTTGAACTTTTCAACATACTCATCAAAAAGTTCCCCATCAAATCCAAACAACTTATCTCCCAAATGAACCATTTTTGCATTGGGACGCATATATGGTCCATCTCGCCATCTCTTTTTCCAAGTTGAGCGAATCGCAGTCCACAAATGATCAATGGAATCTAAACCCGCTCCTCTTGCCACAAAGGCAAACATCGCCGCAGCTGAAGATCGAGAAATGCCATAACCACAATGAACTAAAAGTCTTGAACCATCAGGTATCGATTTTGCAAATTCAACAATTTGTACAACATCATCCATGGTGGGAGCTACGTACCCATGTGTTGGTGAGTCTTTTTTTACATCATCGAATTCCATAACCAAGCAGTTTTCTCGGTTTACCCAAGCATACTTTTCTTTTGCATAGGTGCCTTTATCCCAAATGCTAATGACATAATCTGGATTAGATTGATTGCATATCTCTTCCGCAATGATGCAATCTGTAACAACTACATCAAGTCCAAATGCAATTTCTTTATATTCCCATTCGAAATAAATGTCATCAACAAATTCTTCCATCAAAAATCCAAAGGGTCATTTAAAACAGATGATACCAAGACTCTTACTTTTTCTCCGTTTTCTGGAAATAGAATTTCGGCATAATCACCAGATATCTTTGATACAACATATACTGGTCCAGCTCCGCCCATAACTCTTGTTTGTCCAACTAAACTATCATTTACAGAACAGGTAATGCTATTGTATGGGTTTACACATTGACAAATTCCGCTGCCACCATTCCTTGGATTACAAGAACAATTGTCATACCATTCATTGCCCGAGGTCAATGGCTTGATTGACTCCTGCAATTTCAAAAAATCCCGATACTCATCTGATTCGAAATATTTCTTATATTCTTCTGAATCCAAATAATCATAAATCTGAATGGATTCATCTGTGGTATCTGGACTTAGAGTGATTTTATAATCAGTTGAGGCAAACAGATTTTCTTCTTTACGTAAAACTTCGGCTTCATCTGGCGTAATGTTTCCGTTATAAAGTAAACGATCAATGATTTTAGTTTTCGTCAAGAGATACCTCTTCTTCAATAATAGGTTTTAGTTTTAAAGCGTTCGATACAATTTGCCACAACAGTTTTGAATCTGCAACTGATATATGTTGTAGTATTTTGATTTCTAAATCATTTGGTGTTGGAGAATCACCTATAACATAAGAGAATCCTTTATGTTCAAGCCAATACATTTCAAGCTGCAAAGCCCTGTAATCAATAAACTTAACGATTTCTTTTTGCTCTGCGCTTTGAAATATCTTTAACAAACCTAATTTTTTAGCGATATGCTTTGCCCATTTTTCTTCTAGTTTATAAAACTTTGGAATAAACTTTTTTAATCCAGAAACGACATCGCCAACAATTACTTCATGCAAATCATGAAAAGCCACCGCTGCTAAAGATTCCTTTTTCGCTTCTGGATACCATACTGGCACCAGACAAACGCAAAGTGCCAAATGCTGAAGTAAAGACCACTTCGCATGACCATTATATCTACAAATATTCTTTAATGGTAATTCGAAATCTTCCAATACAATTTCAGTCTCTTCTGGTTTGTCAAAATAAACTGACTTGCCAGAAGACGTAATCATATCGGGATCTCTTAAGCTTTCCAATTTATTTTGTTTAGCCAATCAATCATCTCCCGTATCTCAGACGTTTGAATGTCTTCTAAACCATTATACAACATTCCATAAAAAGATAAAATACCGTTTTTATTTGAAATTTCTAATTCTCCTGCACGCGCCCCATCATTGGGGCCATCCCATTCCAAAAGCACATTACCTTCGGGTGTTGGGTAAATATAGCAAGGAGGAAAATCTGTTTGTTCTAAAATTTCCCAAATGGAATATTCTGCCACCTTTAGAAATACTGGATCAAAACCTTTTCCGTATCCGTCGTACCAACCATCTTTCAAAAGCCCAAGCTCAAAAAGGCGGGGTTTTATTTTCGGCCCAATAAGCATTTCTAAGTTGGAATATTTATCTAAAGATAAGGGATCATTTTTTGTATTTACCTTTATCTTTAAAAGCTTTTTCTCATTAAAAGCTTTCTTGCATGCTTCGATGTGATTGAAATGGATTTGAATAGATACTGAATTCTTTACATCTTCTCTTGGTGCAAAATTCAGTCTGTAATCACTAACGTGTAAAACAGTTCCTACCATATATTTTTCACTCATAAAATCCCCTAAAGCATTTGGCGAACTAATCCACGAACAGGTATTTGGGGAGCATAACTCACTCTTACAAGAATTCTTGGCCCTTCTGCCTTTGCTTTTGTTGCCCTATGAATTGCTTCGTGAGGATACCAAATGATATGATCTTCTGGAGCAAATCCATTCAAAAATTCTGTTTTACAATCCGCTCCAGAAATAAAAAATAAATGTTCGTTACCTACACCGCGAATATCTGTCGGGTCATTAAAGCAATCGTAATGCCAATTCATATTAAAACATGGCCGTTCACCAACAGATAGTTTTTTCCAATATCTGATATCAATTCTTATGTTTTCTTTTGGTTTGTCAAGAAGTAATACCATATCTGTAACCAGAGAATGTACGTCATAGTAATCAGAATACAAATCTTTTACTTGATTATATGATGCATATTTTACAGTAGGAATATCTTTTAAATATTCCCATCTTGGAGGTAAAGCCTCTTTTATTATTTTAAATCCACTAGTAACTTGATTCATAATCCGTCATTTTTTCAGAAATAAGCTTTCCATCATCAAACGTCCATTTAATAACCCAATTTGTACCATGAAGTGTTTCCAAAACATCTTCATGCATGTTGATAATTTCGGTTAACTCTTTTGAAAATTCTTCGTTCTGCTTTACACTATCATCTTTTAAAAACTTATCTCCAAACCAGTCTTCCGATGTCATAATTCCAAGTTCCTCATAATCTTCATCGTGCTCATCAATATCTGGTCTCTCTCCATAAGAATTTAGATTGTTAACATAAACAACATCATGAGAATGATAACAAGCATCGCCATCATTAAAACCAGGGGTTGTTCCGATAATCACAACCTCTTTTAGGTCAGGCAGGCTTGCAAGATAAAGAATCAATTCATCCTTATCTCTTTGACATCGAAAAAGATTTGCATTGTGCTGTTCTTCAAACTTGTTCTTAAAATAATCTTTTTTATTCATTAGATTTCCAGAAATGTTAATAGGATAGTATGTATGTTTTGAATTTAGAATGATATTACCAACTATTATAAAATCGAATAACTTTTACATGTTTCGGAATTTCATCAACATTAAGTTCAAACCCCTCTCTGTGTTCGTCATTCCATCTTTTTGCTACAAGATCAACCTCAACACCAACTGAATCTGGTGCACGATAATCAAAGAATTCCGCAACTTCTTCTGGGATATCTACTCCGGCTTTTTTACAAGCATAATAAATATCACTCATAGCCTCCCACTTTTCATCAGGAGGTGAATAACCTATAATATGTGTACTCATTCCCATGACAATATCTCCTATGAATTTCTAGATAGATTCTACTTCTTGCAAAATTAAATGTAAAAATGATTTAAATCGTCACAAAACTTTTCCCACGATAACCTATATTGTTTTCTGACGGGTAACCTTTTGGATTAGAATAAATTCTTGTATCACCCATGAGATAATCCCTTGCTTCATGAGAATGTCCATGAATCCAAAGGGGCAGTTTTGAATCCAAGATGGTTTCAGACAAATCACACACATAAAAGCGATTCATATCACTGCTCACATATTTCTTAGAAATAGACGCAGCGGAAGGCAAATGATGAGTGATCATCACACCTGTTGTTTGAATCTCTTTTTCTATAAAGGAAATAGCTTCAGAATTTGCATCATAAACCCAATGAGAAAAATTCTTGATGTACCTAAAGTCATTTAAGTTTTTTTCATAAATCACATTCAATGGATCATTGCGAAACCAAAGCGTTGTTCCTGAAAACTTCTTATTATCAATAAGAATGCTTTTGTTATTTAGCCAATGAAAATGGCTGTACATATTTTCTAATTTTGTAAGAGTATCTGAAACTTCTTCTTTTGAAGAAGAATAATGCTCATGATTTCCGGCCACAAACAAAATCGGCACAGAATATTTTTCAGTAATGGTTCGAATCACATATGGAAGATGCTTACAAACCGTAATGTCTCCCGCAAGAATTAAAACATCTGTATCGGTAGGATCCATATGATGCATGAATTTTCTCCCTTGCTGGGAATCAAATTCCAAATGCAAATCGCTGTAAATTTCTAAATTCATTAGACTTCCTAATGCTAAGTTTAACTTGTTAGAAACACATGCGCTATAGTCATTTAGTCATCTTCTAAGAAAGCCTTACAAACCGAAAAAGTAAACGCAGTAGTTAATGCCACTCCAATGCAAATTCCGCCAACTAAACCAATCATAAATCGCATGCTTACTCCTTAAATAATAAGAAGGCCCCTTGCTATCTCTAGCTCGGGGCCTAAAGCCTACAGAGGTTAACCAGTATTGGTAGAGACGGGATTCCTGATTAACTTGTCTTGGTTATTGTCCCAAGCGACTATTCGAATTCCCTACCAAAAGTTTCCGAATGTAGTGGCAAGACTTTCATCTTGACTGTGGCCTATGAATTTATAGTACCGTATTATAAGAACTATTCAAAGAGTTTGTTAGTTTTTACAACAAATTCTTTTTCATAAAAACCTTTATTATCGGCCGCATACAGAATCATATCTGAAAAAAACTCTGCACCCAAAACCTCATCTAAAATATGTGTACATATATCAATGTTCTTGAACAAATTCTTTTTCAGTTTTACATCATCTTCTTTGTTATCAAGATGGCGAAGAATAAATGGAATACATTGGTTGCTTTCAATCAATTCTTTAAAATTCATTTGAAGTGTATCTACTTCAGAAAGTCTCACTACAGCTTCATCTAAGATATCAGAAATCAAATAAGCTTGATCTTCATCTGCAAAAGAAGCAATTTGAAAATGATCAGTCTTGTGATTATTCATTATTCTAAAATAATGCAATGAGAAAATATCTTTCATACTTTCTCAAAATGATTTATAGTTATAATTGAAAACGGACTTATTGCGGAAAGCAAACTGCACATATATGATTCATGTATTCCTCTAGATTCTTCAACAAACTTATTCATCACAATATTGTATATGTACATATTTTTTACAATATCTTTCTTCAATTCTGAACTTGTAATGTTTTCAAATACAAACAATCCTGCATCTATATTTCCATCCCAACATGCAGGAACACATCCTCCATTAAACTTATAACTAAGATTTGCAACACATTTGTTTAATACTAAACACATTTCCCTAGCAAGCTCCTGATCATCAAAGCTTGCTAAACAAATCACATAACCGTCATATTTCTCTTTGTATTTTAAAACATAGCTTTCTTTCAAAGCTTTCCCTGATGGTTTTCAATCAAACCAACCTCTTTTATCCAAAAAGAATAGGTATCATGCTCCACAAAGGAAACCCTTCCGTTATAAAACCACATTTCAATAGTATCATCTATAATTGCAAATAAAGAATTGAAAATATCAACATGTTTGATCACTTTTCTTTTTGTCTTATCACTGATGTTGTTAAAAATAAAATCATTAAAACTATTATCTAAATAAAGTTTTGCGTTACGATCTTTGATGTATAGTTTCTCATGCAATTCGGATTGGATTTCATTTAAGATACTATGAATTTCTTCTGCATATTGCCTACTTTCAAAAGCAATGATTTCGTGCTTATGAGAATCATTATTGATATTGTAATTAAAATAAATAAGATAAATGATTTTCATTGTATAAAATAACAATATTCAAATTCATGAAGATTGATTTGAACATATCCGCTTAGAAAATCAGTCCTATGTCGATCTATTTTGCTCATTTTTTCAAATATAAGGTTAAAAATATCAATATTTTTAAATATTTTTTCTTTTAATTTGTTATCGGATATGCTATTCATTATAAATTCTGAGTATGAAATTTTTTCATTAAAAAAATTATTGTCATAATTACGGTTGTAATAAGATGCTTGATAATGTTTTTTTACACAATCACTTATTTCTATAAGCAAATTCATTATTTCGCTTGCAAAACAAGCATCTTTAAAAGAAATGCTAAACAAGTTCGGTTCTGGAAAAAAAGATATACGTGAAAGCTTCTCGTACATTATCATAATTCTTTTACGGAATAATATTCGATTTCTATTTCATCTAAGAAAAACTCCATCCTATAACGAATAAACGAAGCTTTACCGCAAAACTCATTATCCATTTTTTTGCCAAGCTTCTGAAAGATAATGCTGAAAATATCAATATTCTTAAATATTTTTGAGGTCAATTGTTTGTCAGAAATGCTGTTCAAAAAATATTCTGAATAAGATAAATTCTCAAAAAATAAAAATGGATTATCATTATCTTTTGAAAAATCTTTATATAAATATTCATAATATCTTTCCACATGAAGACTAATTTGCTGAAGCATTTCTTTTACTTCTTCTGCAACAGACAAATTATCGAAAGTAATAATACCATCGTTGACTTGATCATCATCAAGATCATCATTAAGAAATATTTTATAATATTTTTTTAAATTACTCTCCAACGTACACCAGCTTACGAATGTATTCTCTTCCTTCGGGTGTTGTGAAAATAGGAATTTCTTTATCTACCATCCACCGAGATTTCTGCAAATCTTGTTCGTTTGCATTTTCCTGAACAATACACACTCCCCGCTTTTGAGAAGTGGGGCAATCATTCCAATTGATTCCTTTTTCATTTAGAAGCATATCCTTCATGCCATTGGAATTTACTTTATGAAGTTGCTTATGGCTAAAGTGAGATTGTGCCAACATCGAAATGCTGTTTCGAGTACAATCTTGTTGCCGCCAAATAAAAGCATTTTCAACTTCATGCTTTGGCAAATTCCAACACCTTGAATCAAAAACTGGAAAGCCAGTGCCGGAATCCAAACATTTTTCAAAGCGCTCTGGAAAATTCTTCATGTAAGAAATCAAAAACGCATTCGATGCCATTCCCGCAGATACAGAAACCAACTTCTGAACTTGATGATTAAAATACCCTTGAGTTTCTTGATTTTCGTAATCAACAAGCAACAAAGAGATTTCATCGCTCTGAATGTATGCTAGCTTACTTCCGCTAATGTTTTCACAAAGATACTTTGCAGCATTCCACATACACTCGTGAAAGGCGGCGTCGTAAGGACGTTTTAAGTTTTTTGTGAAAGTGTGAAACGCTTTTCCGTCAAGACGAAGCATCACTGGTACTTTTGGTACAAGTCGTGTTTTTGTAATGGATTCATAGTCCTTCATACGCGTTCCTAACGTATCAAACATTATTTACTCCTAACAACTTCCAAAACGGAAAGATAAAAAGCAACCTTCATCACTAGCAATAAATCCTAAAGAATCTAAAATCATCTTATCTTCATCAGATACATCATCTGGATTTACGCAAACATAAAATGTATCATGCGCACAATATGTTGGATTACGTGAATCCGTATATTTTGCAAATATGGTTAGCGCTAAAATTAAATCTTTCATTTTACTTTACACAAACCCCAAAAGCAACAACCAACTCGGAACACCATCTGGACCTACGCCATCGGGTTCCACTTCATCTCCTGTTGGGGTTTCGCAAACAGAATCAAAAACCCAAGATTCAATTTGTTGTTCATCAGGAACATATCCTGAAAGCATTTTTCCAACAAGCCTTCCTGACATTTTGTATTCATGATTTCCGAAAATCACCCGAGGATAAAGCGGATCAACAAATGTAACTTCAACAGAAGAGTATTTTGGAATAGATACTTCTTTTGTTCGAACACCAACTTCAGTTAGGTACTTCATGATATCCTACGATTCAATAAAATGAGTTGCAAAAATAATTACAAAACATGCTACGAAAAACAATACTGAACCATATACAAGAACCGTCAATGCAATTTCCATTTTTATCTCCTATTGTATTTTAGTATGGGAAATTTGTTCTGTCAAGTGTAATCTTACATATTCCTCAAGGCATCTCTACAAATATCTTTAAATTCTGAGATTTCATGAAGTCCAAATTCGAAAAATCTTTTTAAATCATATTTAGCTAATTTCTTTGCGGCTTGTAAATTAAAATATTTAAACTCTATATTTTCGTGAAATTTATAATCAAAATAATAATATGGATCTACGTTTTCAAATGCTTTTTTTGTTATATCATTATTTTCTGAATTTTTATAAAGCATTAGATTAAAATAATAATAAGGAAATCTTTCTGCCAAATTTTCTGCCGCTTTTTTTTCTAAATATTTAAATTTCGGATTTTCATGAAGGCCATATTGGAAATAAGCATAAGGATGATGTTCGACTAAGCGCTTTGCTTCAGCTAGACTATTTGCTTTCATATCATATACCTAAGCTTATACTTTTATTTCACGATTCAAAAGTTCAAAGAAATTTTCTAAAGTAATCATTACATAATCATTTTGAATGTAAAACAAATCAATGTTTTTTACAATAAATTTTATGAGTGCCCCAGACTTTATGCTTGCATTTATATATTGTTGATTTAAATTAAAAAATTGATCTGAAAATCGCATTTCCTTTTTTTCTTTGAATAGAAACTTATCTTCATCAAACAGAATTGGAATTCTAAAAGATGTAATCTTACTTTCAAAGTCTGTTACAAAAACTGTAGAAAAACAAACAATCTTTAATTCTGGATCCAGCTCTTTAGAGGCTCCAGAGTCCCAATTGATTTCACTGATTAATGAAAATGAATTCTGCTTAAGAACTAAATCATCTACCAAGTTAAAGCCAAAGGCTTCAAGCATCAATACAATATTGGCAATTTGCACAGACAAATCCTTATCCCCAATAAATTCCTTGTCCCAACTGTTTTGCTTGCGAAACTAAATCCATAAGCTCTGTTGCTCGGCGAACAATGGAATGATCTGTAACTCCAACCTGCACATAGTTTTCTTCAGAATAAGTTTCTGATACATATTTTGCACGCATTTCTTCCTTGTTGATAATGAGAATCAAAAGTTGCAATACATTGGAGAGTTCGCTTCCTTTAAACTCACCATAAAGATCTTCATTTTTAACCCCGATCATTTCAAGGAGGGCTCTTGCGTTTTGATTGGAGAAATTGACTTGTTTGTCAAAATCTTCGTTTTTAATGTTTGTGATATAAAAAGTAACAGACATTGGTCACCTCAAATGTATTATATCACAAAATGATTTTATTTGTCAACAAGGTTTCAATAACGAATAAAAGTTGTCATATGAAATATAGAGCTGATCATGATCTGCTATATCAAAAAGATCTATATTCTTCAAAAAAAACCTTTTTGATTCAGAAGATACTTCATACTTAAATTTATGCTTTCCAAATATCATTCTAAATACAGAATCTGATTCTTCTGAAAATCTCATTGACATATCAATATCCGAAACCAGATTAAAATTCTTATCGGAAAAAGTATATATACAATTCGAAAAAGTTCCACATGATGTGATTAAAAATGTAAATTCTATATTGATTACAAATCTAAAATTATATTTTACATAAAACCTATCAGGTTTGTTTTCACTATACTCTTCAAAATCAAAAAACCCATTCTCGATTAATTTGTTTTCAAATTCCTTAGAGCGGGGTATCTTGACATTCATTTGTTTTAACATATACCCTTATGTCATCTCGAATATCTGATAGTAAAGATGAAATATTATAAAGAAGATATACAACGGTAACAAGAAACATATACTTTACAAAATTATTTTCCATATATACTCCAAATCAAATAAGCTTACAACACTCATATGAAATATTTACAAACCTAACTGCGGCCATATTTATAATCAAGTGGAGGCTTTGGTGGAGCATCCATAATTCCATTAGGCTTGCATTTGTAAGGGCAAGAAATCGCTACATCTTCAATGTCGTTCTCTATCTGATGTTCATTTGCACAATCTGACCACAAATAACTATTGCATTGTGAACAAATGAAAAAAACCTCAAACGGATCTCGATGCATCTATATCTCTCCTATAAAATTCTCAGCATAATCAAGCTATCAAAATACCAAATATGACAAGGAGGACAAATCATTCTAACGCTTAGTCATGCTGAGAATTTTGTAAAAGAGATTGGGCTTATATTTCGAAACCCAATCTCTAAACTTATTTATTCGAAGGCTCCGCCCCAATCATTTCCTGAAGCTCCACCATTATCCGTTTCGACAACTTCTGCAACCTCTTCCTCTGCCACAACCTCTGGAGGTTCTGCTGCAACTGCGGCTACAGGTACTGGTTCTCCAACGTATTCATAACCAGCCGGAGTAGTGGAAGTTCCTCCAGTTCGTCCACGTTGACGCTTCAAAAGCTCTCGATCCGTAGCAAGCGCCAATGCCGTAGCATCAGAAATATTTACAGACCAAAGACGCTTGGCCTCAGCCTTTACTTCAGAAATAACCTTCGCAGCACTTTCATCCTTAAACTTAGCCATGTCGATCTCCAATTTTGAATTTTATCAAGTTAATATTTAGTCAAAGTTAAATCAAATTAATTAAGTCGGTATCCAATTCAAAGTCAAAACGATTTACATTCACACCTCGTGGACTTGTTTCTCGTCTCACATTCTCATCCTAGCTTATTCATTTTGTTATGTCAACACAAATCTGATAAACTATAATGATTTTGGTGTACATCCCATTTTTAATAAGGAAAACTCTGCACTACTCACAATCGCTGCCGAATGAGATTTGTTCTCTAACAATTCCAACAAATACTCCGAACCCACTTCCATGTCACCCAAAGCATCAATTGCCGCAATGAGAATGTTTTCATTAGAATGTTTCAAATAAGGAGTGATCGTCTTGGCTACATCCTTATCTTTTCTTCTGCCAATTTCACGAATTATAAAAGATATCTCATCTTCATTATCATTAAACCTAAGATCAAAAACCAAAGCATTAAGAGTTGATTTCTTTAAATAATCTCTAACACATAAAGAAACACTAGAAGAGCGATATTTCATAGAGGTGGTTCTGGGTATGTAAATTTTAATCGTAATAAATCTATCTCGTCCCTTAAAAATCGCTCCATGTTTTTTGCATTTGCAGAGATCACAAAAGGATTTTTTTGTGAAAAGCAATGTTCAAATTCTTTTGAGTTCTCTTGATAAGAAATTTTATGATAAAAATCATCTTTAAATAAAATACTTACTCGTTTCTGGGGAGTCTCGATGATAACTTGCCCATTATCTTTCTTCATAACAAAAGAATCAATGTCTAAAATTTTTGGAAGAAAATATTCACAAAACCCACTCGAAGTGTGTAATCTACACCATCCCTCAATAGAATATTCCTCACTCATTGGGCAACTCTTAAGATTTGTTTTTATGTTTAACCAAGTCTTGCCTGTCTGCAAGGATTAGTTTATCTCCAGCTTCACAATAAAGATATGCACTTTCATTTTCAAAAACAACTTCCTCACAAGCATTGCAGCGCCATCCATTCAGCCCTTCTACAAATACTGTAGCTCCTTTGTATTCTACGCTATGGGTTTCGTTATCAAAGTGTGATAATTCTTTTGCGCCACAACTCACACAGCCGAGTGGGTCAGTTTCTTCTATAAAAGAATAAGAAGACTGTTCATAATCTTCTACAGACTTATTATCCGGATTTATTGTGAAGAAAAAAACAGAACAATATCTTAATACACTTCCATCGGAGCCTAGGAAATAAACATCGTCTATATCAAGAGCTTCATTAAACTCAACCTTTATAATGACACCTACATCATAATCCGTCTTAATCCTGCGTTGGCGCTCATCATCCACAACGATATAATCATGATTTAACCAAACGCCCTCTCCGCCTGTTGGCATAAATACTGGTAACCCAATCCAATTTTCTTTTGGAATATCTATTAACCGAACCAAATCGAAAGGAGGCTTGCCATGAATATAACCCATTTATTTCTCGGAATCTAAAGGTTCGTCTGCCCAATCTTTTGGTTGGACTGAACACTCGCCATCATGATGTGGTCTTCGAGTACATGTGCCATAAAACGTAACGCCATCTTGGTTTCCTACATCCAAAATATTTCCACAACGATAATTATCTATCAACTCCAAAAGAACATCATATCCAGGCCAAAAAGATTCTTGAACATCGGAACATACTCCAGCATGCCCCTCTTTTAAAATACATACAGTTTTTTTATTATTCAATACATCATCAAATGACTTCATTAATACGGCTTGCTTGCCGCACTTTACATAATTTGTATTGTATTTCTCAAGTTCTTCTTTCAAACTTTTGATATCTAGTTTCATGGTCTCACTCTAGAGAGATATTACCGCTTCCGATGTTCATGCATTAATCTAGCTAAATAATCATATAAGTCATTTTTACGAACAAGACCAGATACTAAATGTTTTGGTATGTTTTGAAATCTAATATAAGCACCCATCAAAGATCCAGCTACTGCTGCATTCGTATCTGTATCTCCTCCTGCACGAATTACTTGTCGCAAAATATCAAGAAATTGCCCTTCGCAATTATCCAAAATATGCTTATTGTCAAATTCTCGCAATGCCCAAAATCCTGCACCAAAGCATTTTAAGGTATGGCCAATTTTGGAATCACCTTCATCCAATCCTTCATCTAACTTCAATTCTTCTAATGATTTATTTGTCCATTCTGCCAAATCAGGAAATTCATTATTGATTTTTTCAAAAGCATCTTCAATAGGAATGCCTTCAACCAAATAAGAAATCATTAAGCTGATGGCGGTAGCAGATCGAATACATAAGGGATCAGCATGAGTAGTTGAAGCTGCAGAGATTGCGGTAGCCCTGGTCCATTCCAAGTCCCAAGGTTTTATAATTCCAACATAAGAAGTCCGCATCACTGCACCGTTTGGAGAAGGTTTTCCCATCTCTTCCCATGATTCTTTTGCGGCTTTAGCTGGATTTGTTAAAAAATCTGAATGGGACATAACCTTTCCAGATAACTTCCCTATACCTTTGGAATTGTTCTTATACCAATCATACAAATACTCTGCAAAGAACTCTTGCACAAATTCATATGGATTTTCAAAATGGGCATCAAGAATTGCCAAAGCTTGCTCTGTGTCATCACTAAATTCGCCAGAAAGCCAACTGCAATTCTTTCGAATTACTTCCTGATAATCCGATGGCCAGTAAGGATCTGGATATAAAGCCTCAATCTTTTTTTTAGATTTTGATTCTGCCGCGAGCCCAAGAGCATCACCTACGCTTTGCCCAAAAAGAGCGCCTGCCACTCGCTTATCACGATCGGTTGATTTATATAAAAAATATTCCTCGGAAGATATTTCCCATGAAAACTTAGGATAAATTGTGCGATGCTCAGCCTCTGCAAGCTTTCTTGCCTGTATTAGTGCTGGATTTTCATCATTGCCATTATGCTTCACTGCAGTAACTCTTTTAAAATATCCCTAACAAGAGTGGCATCAGCTTCTGCTTTATGAAGTTTCATAAAAGCACCAGTAACCTTTCCTGATTCTTTTGCTGATGTTGCACCAGTTTGTTGAATTACCTCCTGCAACCAGATACGAGTTTGTTCGGAAGAAGCCGTTTGAGGCAGATAAGAATCAATAATCAGAATTTCAGCTTCTTCTGCTTCGGCCAATTCAAGACGATTCCCAATACGATATTGTTCGCTAGACTCAAGCCGCTGTTTCCGGAGTCGACGCAAAATACCAGCGGCTTTTTCGTCAGTCAAGACTCCTTGTCCGGATTTTTCATATTCCATAAACGCAGCCTTGATCATTCGCAAAGCATCTACTTTTCCCTGTTCACGAGCCTTCATTGCTTGCGTCAAATCATTTCGAATTCGTTCTGAATAATTCATCTAAACCTCTTCTGATTCCGCTAAAGTTTTTGGAACATATTCTGCCTTGCCTGCATATACCTTTTCCCAGTATCCCCGAGGGGGCTTTTTTATACCATAAGCTTTTGCCCATTTTGCGATGGCAACATCCGAAACTCCAAACTCTTTTGCAACAATGCTGGTCGGCTTTTCCCAAAGCATTTCATATAACTTTTCTTTTGTTGGACGAATGACTTTTCTGGCGGAAATATTATCCTTACCTTTGCTGCTTAACTCATATCCAAAATCTTTATAAGATCTTTTCTTTGCCACATCAGTAAATTCTAGAAAATCTTCCCACCAATTAAAATGTTGTGCCGAATCCGGTTTTTCTATGGCTATAGTTATGCCCTTTAGCTTTACAGATGGATAAACAACCTTGTCTATTGTAGGTAAGTAGATTCCGTAATAATCAAAGTCAGTATCCAAATACTTACGAGTATGACTACCATTTTTATCAGCCCAACTCGTTTTTGATTTAACAAAACCATCTGAAGAATATTTGCACTGTATCCTATACATTTTTCCATCTTTGTATGCTGCAATATCAAACGGTAAGGATTCACATACTAATGGTGTAAATATAACATAACCTTTTTCGACCAAATCTAAGATAACTTTCGTTGCACCAAGATCACCTTTTCGCTTTGTTTCTGGAATCATTTTATACCTCTTTGTAATCACTTTACTTATTTTGTAAGTGCAAATGATTTGTGCAAAAAAAGATATAATATAAATTGGTGCTCCCGCCCGGACTCGAACCGGGAAAAAACGAGGTAGAAGCTCGATACTTTATCCATTAAGTTACGGAAGCAAACTCTTTTCACATTCTCACTATACTCATTGCCCATCTAACCGTCAACAGTTTTTTTAAACCAGCCGTAATAAATGTCATTACATATTTTTCAAGGCTTCCGTTTCAATACTTTTAAATTCTGGGATTTTATGAAGCCCAAGTTTAAAAAAATATTCCAAATCATATTTAGACAATCTTTTTGCGGCTTCTAAGCTTAAATCTTCAAACTTCGGATTTTTGTAAAACTTACAATCTAAATAATAATAAGGATCGTCTTCAGCCAAACGCTCCGCTGCCCTTCTTGTTATGTCTATATATTCCGAATTTTCATGAAACTTATTATTGAAATAATAATAAGGATTTTTTTCTGCTAAACTTTCTGTTGCTTTTTTTTCTAAATCTTTAAATTCTAATTCTTCATTAAGCCTATATAAAAAATAAGTGCAAGGATGTTTTTCGGCCAAATTTTCCGCAGTGGCTCGATTAATATTCATCTCTAAACCTTATGAAGAATAATTCTTGAACTAAAATTCTCACCCAAAGCTAAATCATATTCCTGCAGAGTTTTCGTAACTGCATCCAAGTAGGATTGGTTGTCATCCCAAAATTCATATTCTGTTGTGGGGTTATTTTTCATCAAATCCAAAATAACATCAGCCTTATATTGAGCAGAAGACGTACTTCCACTATTTGGTTTCAAATACAATCTCGATGGAGCCTTACCCGTTAATGATTTTACCCTTTCAATAATCCCTTCCTCCATACCTTTAATATCTTGTCTCGCAGTAAGAATGATTGAATTATCCACATTATCAGCAAAGATTTTAAAGACAGAATCATTTGGCTTTGTACCAAGTGTCTCTGGTTTGTTATAAAATTCAGGATCAGATGAAATAATCACATTGTCTTCGGAATCCTTTTTGAACCCGACAGCTCGCATGGCTCCAAACGAGCAAACCTTTTTGGCCTCTTCGCTTTTAATATTTTTCCCATCCTGCATCAAAGCAAAACGAACTGAATCATTTCCGCTTTTGACAATTCCTTCTTTCTGAAGATAAGCCTGTGGAAACTTTTGTGAAATAAAATCAAGAGCTTTTTTCATAAGAATAGATTCCCCAGGAGATACCACAATGTCTCCATGAGTTTCTATTGTGGAATGCCAAGGTTCTGTATGGAATAATGTATCATCCAAATCAAATATATAAACTTTTTGAGATGCAGTTTTTACTCTTGGAAAATAATCAATCGTTCCTGTCAAATCAATTTCATTTACAGATGGCTCAAATCCAGAGCTTAACATTTCGTTTGAATATTTAGGAGAAACATTTGTAGAAATTGTTATATGAGGAACTTTATTGGAAGATGAAATTCCAGAGACAACTACTGCCTGACCAGATGCATCTTCTTTATACCCAATCACTTTTAAAGATACTTGTTTTCCAATTAGAGTGACTGGATAATTAAGAACTTCTGGACCAAAAGCAATCGTCATATGCTCCGCATATACTTTATTGTGTATCGGCGGATACTCATTAAGCAGCCTTGCCCTTGAGGATTCATCTAGAAAAACCGCAAGGTATATCGGCTTCGCCGCAGATGTTTTCTTTAATTCTGACAATGCTTCTTCATCTGTTTTTCTTGGGTCATCTATGATTATTTGTCTTATCTTTTCTTTTAATTCCGGAATATCTTTTGAACTTAAACCTAAAGATTCTGATAATTCTTTGTAGTTTATATTTTGTCTAACGAGTCTTTGAGAAAGTTCTGGCATAACTTCTTCGTAATCTAAAATCTTCCTGTCCGTTATAGCATCCGTTTTAGATACTGGCGATGAAAAAAGTATACCATGTTTCTTTAACATGATCAATACAGAAGGCTGGGTTATATTAAGATCTTTTAACATAGATGATAAACGAGACTGCATTCCGGGTTCTTTCTTTGAAATTTCACCAATAACAGAAAGCAATCCCGTACCAGACATAAACTCCAAAGCTTGCATATGATTTGGTAGTGTTAGGATTTTTCCAACAAAGGTTTCTACCAGTGGCTGCCAAGGAATTCGTTTTAAGGAATCCTTATTTTTTATGATCGCCTCTTTAGTATCTGCATCAAGTTCGAAATTATATTTAAAGATAAAACGGATAGCTCGAAGAATTCTGCTTGGATCGTCATTGAATGTAATGTCTGGATCCAATGGAGTTTTTACTAACCCAGTATTCCTAGGACTCTTGTTCCCCCTTTCTCTTGTCTTATTAGAAAGATTATCAAGTCCTTCCCCCAAAACATCTTGCACTGATTCTGGTGTTATTCCGTTTTCGGTTTTAGAAAGCGGTGCCGTCAATGTATTAAAATTAAAGTCTCTTCTGGATAAATCCTGATGCAAAGTGCCTTTTTCGACGACGCTTGGTTTATATCCTACGCCTTTTTCGTAAGATTCTTTTCTTGCTGCAACAATTTCTAGTTTAGCGCCCTTCAGATTTATTCCCTTCCAGAAAAAATCTTGTGGAAATGGGCCGATATGAATAACAAAATAGTTATCCATAACCATTGAGTTTCTGTTTAGTCCTGGGATAATATCTGCAATGGCTTTTGCGAATTCAAGAGCTGTTTTCTTTTTTGAATTTAAAGAAACCTCATCAACTACAATATCAATGTCTTTTGGCTTTTTGCCGAGGATAGTATCTCTAACTGCACCACCAACAATATGAATGTGTTCATTCATACCAAGGGATTTAAGCTGCGGGTGATTTGATAAAAAATCAATGATAGCTTCAGCTTGGTCTTCTTCCGATGCAACTTCATTCGCTAATGAAATAAGTTCTTCATCATGAATGACTTCTGATAGCTTAATTAAATTCACAAGCATAATACACTCCAACATGTATCTTTGCAAAATTAATCAAAAAGAAAATTCAAGCAAACTTCTAAAGCGAAAATATGCCAATCCATTATTGAAATATAACATATTCATGTTTTTCAAATAAAGAGATTTTTCAAAAGTAGAAGCTTGAGAATTGTTTAATATGGTATTCAAATTACTATCCTTCGGATAGTTTCTTATTTCAAAAGGATGTATATAGAAGAATATACCATCAAAATTAAAATAGAAAATTTCACCTTCGGCCACAAAATAAAAGTTACATTTGTTCGTATGAATTTTTATATCTAATTTCTTTTTGAGTTTACTAACTAAAGCTTCACACTCTTTACTAGATTCCTCAAAAACTGCATTCACATAAAAATCACCACTGCAAATGATGTCACCAACACCACTTATCGTAAGGTCTCCCGGATTTATCATTGGTATCATTGGCATATCAAAACCATATCCTTTGATGCAATATAATTTTTTGTATCGCTCAATGATTCAAAACATAAGGTTACTGGCATATTTGGAAGTAACCCAAACAAAAGCATTGCATTATTTTCATAATGCGCATTATGATTATAACATAACCCATTTACAAAATATAAGTTTGGCTTTTTTGAAATAAAATAAATGTGACCATTAGGCACGCAAGCGTTCGGCGCCAACCGATCCAAACATCCTAAATCAGATTCTTGTGGAATAAACCCAATTGGATATAAATCATCAGAATCATGAATTGGCATCTTATCTTTATAAAGAATACTTGCCGTTTTTAAAAGTTCTTTAAAAAAAGATGACTGCTCATGATTCATCGAAGAAACCTTCTGCAAAATTATGATTTGGAACTTTGTCTGATAAATTCATATCAAAGTCACCAGTAAGCTTTATTCCATTATCTGAATAAATCCGAACACATTTCCTAATTTCTTGCGGAAGTTCCCAGTAACCGAAACGTTCTGTGATCTTAAGAACCTTGTTTGGAATTTCAGACAAATCAATGTATCTCAATTTCCAAGAAGTATCATCACCCCAAACGCAACCGCTCATCAAAGCCCAATTGCTCCAAGTAACTGTTCCTTTTTCTTTCTGGACATCATCCCAAAACTCTTGTACTTTTTCATAATCGCAATCCAACCATTGGCTACTAGTTCCCGTAAGGGCTGGCCTATCTTTCATTGGAAATACATACGAGTATTCATGC
>SXGR01124903.1_pt1 | contig 68262 bp, 52 predicted proteins | sample 3174711 | NCBI WGS metagenome assembly SXGR01 (sample SAMN11356860, study PRJNA531348) | freshwater metagenome | isolation source: freshwater sample F1-60 | place: China: Fuxian Lake, Yuxi | collected 2017-12-25 | reverse complement strand
GGCAATCGATGTGGGCGTAGTGCCGGTTGGCCGTCTCGTAGTCCACGTGTGCGACGGCGATGGTGACGGTTTTATTTTCGTCACGAACGGTGCCGCCCTTGGCGATTTCGGAGTAGCTCTTGACCTTCTGGAGCTTGTTCTTGTGGGCTTGTCGAACCAGAATCGCCGCGGTCAAGGTGGTTTTGCCGTGGTCAATGTGGCCGATCGTGCCGACGTTGACGTGGGGTTTGGTCCGCTGAAAAAGTTCCTTAGCCATCGTTCCTCCGAAGATGCGAAAAACTCCGATCCGACTAGGACCGGTACCTAGGTGAAGACACACGTTAACAAGAGCTGCTGATGGGAATCGGACCCATGACCTCGTCCTTACCTAGGACGCGCTCTACCAGCTGAGCTACAGCAGCAGAAAGTAAAGGATGAAGGCCGAAGGATGAAGGATGAACCATCCGACCTCAGTGCATTTTCTTCATCCTTTATCCTTCTGCGTTCATCCTTCCGAAGCGGGTGATGGGAATCGAACCCACGTGGCCTGCTTGGAAGGCAGGGGCTCGACCATTGAGCTACACCCGCAGGAAGAAGGATTAGGGCGGAAGGATGAAGGATGAACCGCATGCCTGTTTGTTTTTCATCCTTTATCCTTCCGCCTTCATCCTTGCCCAGTGGGCAGGGAGGGATTCGAACCCCCGTAGGACAAAGTCCGTCAGGTTTACAGCCTGATGCCATTGGCCGCTCGGCCACCTGCCCGCTTCCATTGCCGCTTGTGGCACAAGCGTTCGGAATCCATCCGTCCGCTGCCGATTGTTCCGCGACAACCCCCACGCCGCAAGCAACTCCAAGCTAGCGGAGGGACTTGAACCCACAACCACCGGTTTACAAAACCGGGGCTCTACCATTGAGCTACGCTAGCGCAGCAAGGAAATTATGAGTATAGAAAGTCGGCAAAATCCTTGCAAGTTGTTTTTTGCCTTTGCTTTCCTATTGGACGTCGAAGCCCGCGCGCGTCGCCTCAGAACATCTTACGAAAAGACGGGGCGTCTGGAAATGAGGTTCAGCACGGGCAATGATTTTTGCAGGAAAACAATTGGGCCGTCCGAACCGGACGACACTCGATTTCTCGATGCTGGCGTGTATATCCCGTCGCCTGCGCCCCAACGGAATAAAACAGAAGGTGTTTGAGGATTATCCCGAAAACGCTCTTACTTCTTCGCCTGGATCATCGCCTGGACCTGGGAGCGCGTGGCCCGCGTTGCCGGGTAAATCCGCAGTTCTTCTCTGGTCAGCGTGACCTGGTATCCCGCATCCTTCCACTGTATTTCGAGGTCGAGGGCGGTCGCGAACGTCACGCGCCGCGCGCTGCGATGGGAAAACAGTCCTTCCGCTTCGACGCTGCCGTGCGTCGCGAACGGCGAGCCCGGATCGCGCGGGATCGGTACGATTTCGTATGCGCCTGCCCCGGTTTTTTGCAAGGGCAGAATGAACTTGACCTCGCCTTGATGCCAATTCTTCCGATCGAACGCCAAGAGTTCGGGAAGCTCGATCGTCTGATCGGCGAGCTTGCGCCCGGCGTCATCCGATGACCAAAGGACTTCGACAATCGTGGCTCGTCCGTTAGACGCCTCGGCGCGGCCGCCCACATGGACATGCGCGACGACGTACACCTGCGCCAACAAGAACTGCGGGCGAGACAGAATGATCGTGCCCGTCTCGAAGAACATGTAGAGGAGAAAACCAAGCCAGGCGAGAAAGAGTAGCGCGGAGACAACCAGGCGAGCTTTGGGAAAGGTCATGAGAGCGTCCATTCTGATTTTCGTTTGACGCTCGCATGGCGCCGCACGAGCGCTGAACCGCAAGCGGCTATTCCTCTTCCAGGACGAGGCGGAAACCGTCGAGCAGCGCTTCGTCGAGATTGAATAACGCATGGAAATCGGCACGCGAATCCTCGGCGGTTCGGCTCATCAACTCTGCCTCGATGAGGTTGAAGACGATTTCGCCGAAGTCGTCGGTGCGCTCGATGCCCCACATGCGGAAGACCACCCGCGCCATTAGCCCGAATTCTTGCAGCGCGTAATCTCGAATTCCTTCGACCAGCTGCCGACCGGAGACGTGATGCTTCGGCTCGCCCGGATCGGCCGAGGCGTCGAATTCCCGGCCGAGCAGCTTCTGCGTGTGCTCCAGCGCCTGGAAAACGAATTCGTACGCTTCATAGGCGTAACGTGGATCGCGGCAGGTTACTTCCAGCAATTTGCTGTTGATGAAGCTCATGGTCCTTTTGACCCCAACACCGTCAACACTTCGTCGGCGTTAATCATCAACCGACGGCCGTCCTCGAATTCGACCATTAGCTTGCGTGCCAGGATTTCCTGCCCCAGCACGCGGGCTTGTCCCTTGCTCGTCACGATGCGCGCGCCGGACGCGGGCAACTGCTTCTGGAACTCCTCGTACACATCCTGCTCGAAACGCAGACAGCACTTCAGACGGCCGCAACGGCCGGAAATCTTCGTCGGATCGAGCGTTGATTTTTGCAGCTTCGCCATCTTCATCGACACGGGTGGCATAACCGCCATGTGCGAGTTGCAGCAGACGGGTTTGCCGCAGTCGCCATAATCCGCGAGCAGCTTGGCCTCGTCGCGCACGCCGATCTGGCGCATTTCGATGCGCGTGCGGTACTCGCGCGCGAGATCCTTGACGAGGTCGCGGAAATCAACACGTTTCTCGGCCAGGAAGAAGAAGATGATCCGTTCACCACCAAAGAGTTGCTCGACATCGACGAGTTCCATTTGCAGCTGGCGCTGGCGGATGAACTCGGCGCAGCGATGAAAGGCATGTTCTTCGCGGGCCTGGGCGTCGAGTAGCTGATTGCGGTCGTCATTGGTCATGCAGCGCAGAATTCTCCCCTTGGTCGGTTCTTCGATATACTGCAACGCGCGCGGCGTTACCTCCGACAGCACGTCGCCGACCTCGAGTCCGCGTTCGGTTTCGAGGACGACGTCATCGCTGCGACGATAGCGCGCATTCTGGGCCGGCTCGAAGTCGCCGAGGAATCGCATCACGCCGTGACGGACGATATAGTGCATGGGAGAGAACTCGTTGCCGACGAACCGCGACTTACAGTGTGCCCAAACGCTCCCTTACGGTCACGGCTCGCAAGGATATATGATACTACATCTCCCCCCTTCGCCGCCAGAGGTCTCCGGTGCGCGACGCCTTGCAGGAGTTCATGACCTTCAATCGGCCCGACGCCCAGCGCAACCAGGAGCGGATGCGATTCAAGATCGCACGCAGGGCCGAGAGCCTGTTCGGGTTCTTTCGTGGAACCTTATCATCTGTTCGCGCGCGATGCGCTCGACTGCAGCTTGATCTCCCCTGCCCCACCTGAGCGACGTCGGCGGCGCGTCACGATTTGGATGACGTCCGCCAATGGGCGTCATCGTAGGCATCACATGTTTGTCAGAGCCTGAAGCGTAAGCGAAGGTGAATCGAACTCTTCGCTTACGCTTCAGGCTCTGACAAACTTGGAAAATTGTCCTTGCAAAATCGCGCGGTTTGCGATGAAATAGGATGATATGGTCCACCCCCCCGCTGGTTGTCTCTCGCCTTATCCCGGCTTCGATAGCCTTGACTGACCTGCGTCAACATGTAACCATACTTACAGCGATTTCTTCAACGAGGATGCCTCTCGTGCAACCACCGCGTCTCATGCTATTTCTGCTGGCTGCCCTCTTTCCATTCCTTTCAGGATGCAAGCAAGAGGAAACCGTCGACTCGTATGAAGTCCCTTACCGAGAGCGTGACAAGCTCAATCTACGCGTCGCCATTCTCCCGCAAGGCGAGGACGTTTGGTTCGTCCGCGTTTCGGGTCCGGAACAGCCGATGCAGCAGCACGGGAAGGCGTTTGAGGACTTCGTGAGATCGATTCGCTTCAAAGAAAAAGAAGAACCGCCGATTTCCTGGGATGAGCCGAAGGCATGGACGAAGGATCCGCCCCACAAGGACCGGCACGCGTCGTACAAGATCGATGTCAAGCCGAAGCCACTCGAAGTGAAGATCACCAAATTCCCGCGCGACAAATTTCAACTACTGGCGAATGTGAATCGGTGGCAAAAGGAGCTGAACCTGCCCGTCTCCGATGCTCACGAAGTAGACCCATTCGTGAAGCGTGAAAAGCTCCGTGCGAAGCCTGACGATCAGGAAGTCACCTGGGTCGAGTTGACCGGCTACGGAGTCCACCGTATCAGCAAGCCGATGGAGGTGGCCGCGCACGCGCCGATGAAGGAGCCGATGCTGGCGGGCGGATTGGGAGCGACTCCATTCAAATACACGGTGCCAAAGGGTTGGGTCGAGAAGCCGCCGCGAGACCAATTCACGGCTGTCCTGTTCGAACTGACCAGGGACGGCCAAACCGTCAATGTCACTCTGACCGCTCTGGGGGGCGATGGCGGCGGTCTGGCCTCCAACGTGAGTCGGTGGCGCAAGCAGGTGGGGCTGCCCGATTCGGCAGATCAACAGCTGATGAATAGCCTCGTGCCGCTCAAAGTGGCCGGCGCGTCAGGTCACTACGTTGATATTTCCAATCCTGATGGGCCCGCCAAGCTGAACCGCATCCTGGCCGTGGTGGTTCCGTACCAAGGAAAAGTTTGGTTCGTCAGGATGTCCGGAACCGCAGGAGTTGTCGGCCAAAACAAGGCGGATTTTGAGACCTTCGTGAAGTCCTTTGAACTGAACTCGAAATAGAGTAACCGTTCACCCCTCTCCCCTGTACTCAGGGGAGAGGGGCCGGGGGTGAGGGGTTGGGGCGTCGCGCAACAGTCTGTTCCGCCCTCTCACCCCCGGCCCCTCTCCCCCGGGGTACAGGGGGAGAGGGGAGGTGGACGGTTACGAAAAAGGAACACAATATCATGGATCAAACCGCCATATCCGAGGGAGAGTCCCCCGTCAAGCCGCCGGGGGACGCCGTTCCCGTGTCGTTCGCCGCCGCCGCCGCGCAGCCGGGGCCGACGCCGCAGCCGGAATTGCAGGAGTTTGCCCTCAGCATTCTGCATCGCCTGGCTTCCTTGCGGATCACGGTTGTGCTTTTCGTTCTGTCTTTGCTGCTTGTCTTCTGGGGCACGCTTGCCCAGCAGGATGCGGGCGTGTGGACCGTCGTCAATAAATACTTCCGCAACTTCTTCGTCTGGGTCCCATGGCGAGTCGTCTTCTTCAATAACCTCGAAGACGCCAGCAGTTGCATCCCGTTCCCCGGCGGACTGACCATCGGCGGCGCGATGCTGATCAATCTGCTCGCCGCCCATGCCGTGCGCTTCAAGCTCGCCTGGAACCGCGCCGGCATCATTCTCATCCACGCCGGCATCATCATCATGATGTTCGGCGAGGTCGTCACCTACCTCTACGCCGACGAGGGGCAGATGATGATCCCCGTCGGGCACGGCGTCAACCATGTCGTACACGTGCGGCAGTCCGAACTGGCGATCATCCAGGTGATCGATGAGAAGAAGGATGCGGTCGTCGTTGTCCCTGGTTCGATGCTGCAAGATGGGGCCAAGATCCAGGATTCACGTTTGCCGTTCGAGATCGAAGTCATCGAATACATGGCCAACTCGAAGTGGATCGAAATGGACGGCAAGCTAAAGAACCGCGCTACGCGGGGCATGGGCCTGCGCGAGATCGTCAAGGCGGCCCCCGAAGTGAGCGGCGTCGATCCGAATCAAGAAGTCGACATTCCCTCCGCTTACCTGCGTCTGTCCCGCGGCGGCCAGCAGCTCGGCATCTGGCTTTTTTCGGCCTGGTTCTCCGACAGCTATGCGAACCTCGTGCAAGAGATCAAGCTCGACGACAAGGTCTTCCGTGTCGTTCTTCGCTACAAGCAAACCAATCGCGATTTTCACATCGAATTGACGAACTTCAAGCAAGAGAATTACCCGGGCACCGACAAGCCGAAGGACTATCGCAGCTTCGTCCGGCTCGTCGATGAGAAAGCGGGCGTCGATCGCGACGTGCAGATCTACATGAACGCGCCCATGACATACAAGGGCGAGACTTTCTATCAACAAAGCGTCAAGACCGATCCACGGACCAACCTCACGGTCTCGACACTGCAGGTGGTACGCAATCCCGGCTGGGTGCTTCCCTATTTATCCTGTGCGGTCGTGGGCCTGGGCATGCTCGTTCATTTTGGCAACACGCTGTACAAGTTCCTCGATCGGAGGGTGGTGCGATGAGCAATCAGAAAATCATCGATGTTCTTTACCGTTACCTTCCGTGGTTCGCGGTGGGCCTCACGGTCCTCTACTTCGGCTACCGGATGATGCCTCAGCGCGCCGCGCGCGGCGAATTCAACTTTCACGACTTCGGCCGATTCCCCGTCCTGGAGAAAGGACGCTACAAGCCGATGGACACTGTCGCGCGCACCAACCTGATGATCATCGCTCATCGCCAGGCTTATTACGATCCCGATCGCGGGACGTATCACTCCGCCAACAAGTGGCTGCTTGACGTGATGACCAGCCCGGCGTCGCAGGACTCGTTCATGAAGTCGATGTTCCCGACTGGGGCCGCCAATCATCCCGCCTGGGATTACAAGGTGTTCCGTATCGAGAACGAAGAACTGGTGCGTACGCTCAACCTAAAATGGCGCGACGGTCTGCGTTATTCGATCAACGAAATCAACGGAAACAACGAAAATATCGGCTTTCTCGAGGCGGAATCCAAACGAATCGGCAGACTCGAGGGGAAGGACCGCTCTCTGGTCGACTCGAAAGTGATGGAACTCGCGGGGCACCTGCACATCGCCATGGAACTATCGAGCCATTTCGCACCGCTCGTCGTTCCCGACGAAAACGGAGGCGATACCTGGAAGCCGTTCCGAATCGGCATCGCCGAGCACATTCAGAAAATCAAGACGGGCGAGGCGGACGAAACCGAAACCGCGCGCGTCTACCTCGAACTGCTGCGCAAGTATGACGCCGGCGAGAAAGCGGAGTTCAACGACATCCTCGCCAAACATCTGACCGCGCTCGAGAAGCAGAAGCCTTCGATAATGAGAGCGATCAATCTCGAAGTCTTTTTCAATGAATTCGCGCCGTTCTACCATTGCCTGGGTCTCTACGTGTTCATCGCGATCGGCGGCTGTCTCTCCTGGTTGATCGCCTCCTGGTCGAAGCCGATTCGCGAGGCCGCTTTCGCGTCGATGGGAGTAGTCTTCCTGGTTCATACGGCCGCCATCCTCATCCGCATGTATCTGCAAGGCCGGGCGCCGGTGACGAATCTTTATTCGTCGGCGATCTTCATCGGCTGGGGCTGCGTGGCGGCGTGCCTGGCCATCGAGTGGATCTACCAGAATGGCATCGCGGTCGTGGTCGGTTCCGTGACCGGATTTTGCACCTTGATCATCGCCCATATTCTCAGCCTCGACGGCGACACCATGGAAATGCTCGTCGCGGTGCTCGACACCAATTTCTGGCTGGCAACTCACGTCACCTGCATCACGCTCGGCTACACGACGACGTTCGTGGCCGGGTTCATGGGCATCGCGTATATCCTCCTGGGAATTTTCACGAACATGCTGCGCAAGGAAGGCTCGGCGACTCTCACGCGCATGACCTACGGCGTTCTGTGCACGGGCATGTTCCTGAGCTTCGTCGGCACGGTGCTGGGCGGCCTGTGGGCCGACTACTCGTGGGGCCGCTTCTGGGGCTGGGATCCCAAGGAAAACGGCGCCTTGCTTATCGTAATCTGGATCGCCATGATTCTGCACTCGCGCTGGGGCGGTCTTGTCAAGCATCGCGGCATCGCCGTTTTGAGCGTTTTGGGGATCATCGTCACCTCTTGGTCTTGGTTCGGCACGAACTTCCTGGGCTATGGTTTGCACTCGTATGGACGTCGTGACGGCGCGATGGCGACGCTGGTCATGATCGATCTGGGCTTCGCGGCGATCGCGGGTCTGGGCTGCATGCCGCTGAAATATTGGCAGAGCTTCCGTCCGCTGAGCACCATGACCGGGCCTTCTGGCGGTCCCGGGCCCAGCACGCCCGCGACGCTTGCCGCGGCCACTTCCATTGCGGCTGGAACGCCGCCGCAGTCGAAGAAAGCGAAGCCGAAGCTGGCGTAGACCGCGGAAAATGCGGGCACGCGTGTTAGCCGGACGCGCAAGCGACGGAGGTGGCATCCGTCGCTTGCGCGTCCGGCTAACGCCAGATCGGGCGTTGGAAAACTCCTGGGTAAACCGCCAAACGACTCGTAGCGAGAATTCCTGTTTTGCCTTGCCCGCTTTTCCCGGTTACAATGGTAATGGCATCGTGAGGCCAGAGCGTAACCCCAAAGGGCGTGGGTATGCCATTATCCATAACGTGTCAATGCGGCTCTCGTCTAGAGATTGACGAGAAATTCCTCGGCAAAGAAATCCTCTGCCCAGACTGCCAGCGTCCCCTGCCGATGAAGGCGCCCATGACGCCCCCGCCGCTGGATATGCCGAGCCATCAGCGTACGAGCGGTCTGGCCGTGATGAGCCTGACGTTCGCGCTGGTCGGCGCGTTCACGATCGTCGGCACCATTGCGGGCATTGTGCTGGGCGTCGTCGCGCTGCGGCAAATCGCCCGGCAGCCGAGCAAGTTGGCGGGCGTTGGTCTGGCGCGGGCCGGTATCCTCGTGGGCGCGTTTTTCACGTTTTTCACGCTGCTCACCTTCAGCTGGCCTGTGTTGACGCTCAACGTGGATGAGTATCTGCGCTGGCTCGCCTATGCCTCGCGATCCAACGTGCCGGACGGAGGCAGAATCCAAGCCAACGCGGCCTTCAAGGACAACATCTCGATCAAGGTTCCCCTTGGCTGGCGGCAGTACACGTCCCCAAACGCGAATCAGACGCCATTCACCCCGGATGATTTGATCGCGATCCACATTCCGCAAGACGCCTTCATCGCTTGCCAGAACATCGCCATCGACATTCTCAATGACGAGTCGGCCGAGGCACGCCAAGAAAAAGCCCTTGAACGATTCCACAAGTCAGAACTCGTGCACATTATCGGCCGCCTGGGAACGGCGGCGTTTGGTGGAGCGAAAGGCGAGGTATCCGGACTCAACAAGATCGACGGCGCCAAGGAGCAGGAGTTCTTTCTGGACATGCGCCTGAATGGGCACAACCGCCGCTTCCTCATTCGCTGGAAGGTCGTGGGAGACGTAAAGCTCGTCGTGATGGCGGGGGGCGCGCCGAGTTCGCGCTTCCATCGCGTGGAAAACGATATTCGCGAGGCATTCAAGACGGTTGAAATCAAATAAGATTTCTCGTTCCCACGCTCTGCGTGGGAACGCAAGTCAGGACGCTCCGCGTCGAGCGCGAAGCGCACGCAGTCAATGACGTGCTTGGGAGAAGACGGGACGCAGAGCGTCCGAACGTGCGTTCCCACGCGGAGCGTGGGAACGAGGGAGATGGGCATGATCTGGTTCCCTTGCAATAAATGCGGCAAGACGCACGGTCGGCCCGAGAGTTCGGCGGGCACGATGATCTTCTGCGACTGCGGCCACGGCAACACGATTCCGTGGGAGAGCACGACCGCCGAGCCAATGGTCGCACCAACGGCGATGGCCGCACCGAAGGGGCCCGATCTCGCGCCGATTCAATTCGAACCCGTCAAGGGAACGCACGCGCCGCCGTCGGCCGAGCCCCCCAGAAAGGCCAGCAATTATCCAGCGCCGCCGCCCGCGCTGGAGGACGACGAACGCAACTACCGCCGCGGCCGCTCCGAGAAACGCGATCCCGAATTCTGCTTCAACCACCAGCGCCGGCCGCGCGTGGGGACGTGCGCCGACTGTGAAGAAAATTTCTGCGCCGACTGTCTGGTCAAGTTTCAAGGCGTGCTGTCGTGCGCGGCGTGCAAGAACTTCCGTGCGCGGCGCGAAGAATTGCCGGCTGCGGCGTCATCCATGGCCAGTGCCAGCGTGATCATCACGTTGATCGCGGGGCCGCTGATGATGTGTTTGTTGCTCGCCTCGCCCGCCAGCGGCCACATGCGCGTGCTGGCCTGGCTGTCGCTCTTGCCGCAGTTTCTGGCGCTGGGCCTCGCGGTGTGGGCGCTGCGTGAGGCGGAGCGAGAGCGCAAGGGGGGCGGGCAGTGGATGGCCGTCACGGGCGTCGCCACGGCGGGTCTGTCGTGCGTGCTCATGCTGCTCTTGCAAATGTACGCGAACCGCATCGCTTGATGCCTATCTCCTCTCTCCCAGGAGGAGAGGGGAATATTGGACACAGCCATGATCGAATGCCCTTTTTGTTACCGCGTCTTTCGTCAGCCGCCCGAAAAGATCGGCGCGCGCTGTCCGAAGTGCCGCATGCCTCTCTATGAGGATCCGACCAAGCGCCGCAAGAATCCGGAGCAGGACCACGGCCCGTGCCAGCAGCACCCGGAGACCGCGGCGGTCGCGCGCTGCATCCGCTGCGAAAAGCCGGTGTGCCAATCGTGCAAGACGCGCTGGCACGAGGAAACCGTCTGCCCGCTGTGCATTGACAACTCCATTGCCGCCGACGAACCAAGTCCGCAAGAAGCGCAGACGCAATCGCGTCAAGCGTGGGTGAGCGTAATCCTCGGGCTCTCGGCGTGGATGATGCTGCTCTTGACTCTCGGGCCGTTGGCGACGTTCGGCCAAGCGGGTCAAGTGAAACCCATTCTCGTCTTTTTGACCTACCTGTGTTTCCTCGGCAGCTTCGTGCCCGGCATCTTCGGCCTGGGTCACGCGATCGGGGCGATCCGGCTGCGCGGCGATCATGGTCGGCTGGCGGTCATCGGCCTGTCTGGCGCCGGCGCGCAGCTCGGCTTGGCCCTGGGCGTCATCATCCTGAATCTGTGGCACAATTGAAACGCTCGGCCCACGAATCGTCGCGGCGGGCATACGCGAGTCATGCCTCTCGCCAATTCTTATAAAATCTCTTCAGGGACTTTTCTCGATTTTGGTCTAGCGCGGATGCTGTTGCAAAACCTCACGATCGTCGGCGTCGGCTTGATTGGCGGCGCCATTGGCCTGGCCGCGAAAAAACGTGGCATTGTCCGGCGCGTCGTTGGCGTCGGACGCGACCTTGGCAGGCTCGAAGAGGCGCGCAGACTCGGCGCGATTGACGAGTCCGTCCTTGATCTCGCGGCAGGGGTACGGACGGCGGATCTGGTTGTATTCGCGACGCCGGTCGATCGCATTGCCGAGCAAATTCTCGACGCAGCCGCGTCTTGCCAGGCGGGTGCATTGATTACCGACGCGGGCAGCACGAAGGGCGCCATCGTGCAGGCTATCGCGGCCCGTTTACCGGCGCACGTCCAATTCGTCGGCGGCCATCCGCTGGCCGGCTCGGAAAAAAAAGGCGTTGAACATGCGCACGCGGATTTATTCGTCAATCGTTGGACCGTGTTGACGCCGACCGACAAGACCTCGGCCGACGCCCTCCAGCGTGTGAGCGCATTCTGGCAGGCGCTCGGATCACGTGTCCGCCTGATGACGCCCGTGGAGCACGATCGCGCCCTCGCGATGACGAGCCATCTGCCGCATCTGCTGGCGGCCGCACTTGCCGGGATACTGTCGAGCGATTGGACCGAGTTGGCCGCCACGGGCTTCCGTGACACCACCCGTATCGCGGGCGGCGATCCCACGCTGTGGACACCGATCTTCGAGCACAATCGCGCTGCCGTTCTCGCCGCGCTCGACCAGCTCGAAGATCGATTGTGCGCGTTTCGGCAGGCGCTTGTGTCGGGCGATGCTTCCATGATCGACCAACTGTTGACCCAAGGCAAGAGGATGCGCGATGCTCTGGCAAGTTGAAGTGTTTCCGCTGGGCCATGACGCCGAACGCGACCGGATCGCCGAGGAGTACGATCTGCTGACGCACGCCGGTCCTGGCCGGACGTTGGCTGGCGGCATCGAGGTCGTCGCCCAAGCCTCACGCGGGTTCCTCCTGCAAGGCGAGCTCACACAGGAGCACGTCGAGCAGTTGACGCGCGAGTTGCTCGGCGATCCCGTCGCCGAGAAGAGCGTCATACACGGCGCCAATGAGCGCGGCGAGATCGAGTGCGCCGGCGCCGCGACCGTACTCCTGAAGCCGGGCGTCACGGATCCCGTCGCCATGAGCGTTGTTCAGACTGCTAGACAGCTTGGTATTCCCGTAGAGACCGCGCTGACTTTCCGCCGCTACGCCTGGACCGGCAAGCCTTTCGACGCCGAAGCGATGTTCCGTAAAGTCCTGTGCAATGAGGCAATCGAGCGAGTCATTAACCACGCCATCTCCGAGGCGACGCTCGGCCTAGGCCATCGTTATGCGTTCGAGCGCATCGTAGTGCCTATCCGCAACCTCGGCGACGCAGAGCTTGTCAAGCTCAGCAAGGACGGCCAGCTCTCGCTCAGCCTCGACGAAATGAAAACGATCCAGCAGCACTTCCGCGCACAAGACCGCGAGCCTACCGACGTCGAGTTGGAGACAATCGCGCAAACCTGGTCGGAACATTGCTCGCACAAGACCCTCAAGGGCATCATCGAGTATCTCCCCCCTCTCCCCCTGTACTCAGGGGGAGAGGGGCCGGGGGTGAGGGGGTCGGAGCAACAGGGAACTCAGCCTCGAATTGATGAATGTGGTGCGACGCCGCTGAATGCCTCGCCCCCTCACCCCCAACCCCTCTCCCCCGGAGTACCGGGGGAGAGGGGAGGAAATGTTAGCCTCTCCCCCGAGGGGCGAGGGGAGCCGGTGCGCTACAACAACCTACTCAAAGAGACGATCTTCGGCGCGACCGAGGAGATTCGTAAACGGCTTGGACCCGACGACTGGTGCGTCAGCGTCTTCGCCGATAATGCCGGTATCGTCACGTTCGATGAAAATTTTCACGTCTGTTTCAAGGTCGAAACCCACAACCACCCCTCGGCCATCGAGCCATATGGCGGCGCCAACACCGGCCTGGGGGGCGTTATTCGCGATGCGCTCGGGACCGGCCTGGGCGCGAAACCAATCTGCAACACCGATGTCTTTTGCTTCGCACCGCCCGATACGCCTTCCGAATCGCTGCCACAGGGCGTCCTGCATCCGAAGAAGGTGATGAAGGGCGTAGTCGCCGGCGTGCGCGATTACGGCAATCGCATGGGCATCCCCACCGTGAACGGCGCGGTCTGTTTCGATCCGCGCTATCTCGGCAATCCACTCGTCTACTGCGGCACGGTCGGCTTGCTTCCCGTCGACAAGGCGTTCAAGGCCGCCCAGCCAGGCGATCTCATCGTCGCCGTCGGCGGGCGCACGGGACGCGATGGTATTCACGGCGCGACGTTTTCCTCTATCGAGTTGACCACGGAATCGGAAAAGGTCTCCGGCGGCGCCGTGCAGATCGGCAACGCCATCACCGAGAAAAAAGTGCTCGACGTACTCATGCAGGCTCGTGATCAGGAACTCTATCGCGCCATCACTGATTGCTGCGCCGGCGGCTTCAGCTCCGCGGTAGGTGAGATGGGCGAGAAGATCGGCGCCCGCGTCGAACTCGACAAGGCGCCGCTCAAATATCAAGGGCTGTCCTATACCGAGATCTGGATCTCCGAGGCCCAGGAACGCATGGTCCTCGCCGTTCCTCCCGTGTGCTGGGAGCGGCTCGAACGGCTCTGCGTCAGCGAGGACGTCGAGGCGACCATCATCGGCACATTCGAGCCGACGGGCAAACTGGCGCTCACTTATCAAGGCAATCAAGTCGCCGAGCTTGACATGCACTTTCTGCATGACGGCCGCCCGCCGGTGGTGAGGCAGGCCCTAATCCCCAAGCCCACGGGCGAGTGTAACGAGCCTGCGGGGTCAGGCCACTCGCTGCACGCCTCCGTGGACATGCCGCGCTCGCCTGCGGGCTTGGGCGATGTACTACTCAATATCCTCGCGCATTACAACGTCTGCAGCAAGGAATGGATCATTCGCCAGTACGATCATGAGGTACAAGGCGGCTCCGTCATCAAGCCGCTCGTCGGCATCACGCGCGATGGCCCAAGCGACGCGGCCGTAATCACCCCCGTGCTCGGTTCGTGGAAGGGATTGGCGCTCGGCTGCGGCATCAATCCAAACCTCGGCGACCTTGATCCCTACAGAATGGCCGCCCATGCCATCGATGAGGCGGTGCGCAACGTCGTCGCCGTGGGCGCCGACCCGCGCCGCATCGCCCTGCTCGACAACTTCTGTTGGGGCAATACGCAACGTCCTGAAGTGCTCGGTTCTCTCGTCCGCGCGGCCGAGGCGTGCCGCGATGTCGCTCTCGCCTACATGATGCCGTTTATCTCGGGCAAGGACAGCCTCAACAACGAATTCAACGCGCAAGGCCGGCACATCATCATTCCGCCGACGCTGCTCATCAGCGCGCTGGGTCAGGTCCCGGATGTCCGCAAGTGTGTGACGATGGACCTCAAGGATCCGGGCAGCGTGCTCTACCTGATCGGCACCACGACGTCTGACCTGGGAGGATCCCTGTATCACATCGTCACGGGTCAGAGCGGCAGCAGTGTTCCGCCGGTCGATGTCATGACGGCGCCGGAGATCTTCAGCAAGCTCCATGAAGCGATCCGCACCGGCATGGTTCGCAGTTGCCACGACCTGTCGGAAGGCGGCCTGGCCGTCGCCGTCGCGGAGATGGCGTTCGCCGGAGGCATCGGCGCGGATGTCAGCAAACGCGGGAGTCATCCCGATGTTGTCAATCTCTTCGCCGAGTCGCCGTCGCGTTTTCTCGTCGAAGTGCGTCCCGAACACGCCGAGCAATTTCGCCGCGTGCTTCATCCGTTGCCGGTTGCCGAGATTGGCGTAACGGTGAAGGAGCCGCGTTTGCGCATCGCCGGCGCCAATGGAGAGTGGATCGTGTGGTTGACCTTGCAGCAATTGAAAGACGCCTGGCAGAAACCCCTGGCCTGGTAAAGACCGATTAACAAAGAACCTCCCGATCGACTGCTTGCGGCTTAGCGTTCGATTTTGTGCATGCGAACGCCAAACCGCAAGCGGCGATAATCATGGCGCCGCAATGCCCCTGACCTCCGTCACGACGTATCACCTGGAAATGCTCGATCCGCGCGATCTGCGCCCCAAACGCTCGGCGCGCGCCGATCTCGCTCTCGTACGTGTCGATCCGCCGATGCCCGAGCTCAATCGCTTTTTCTACACGGCCGTCGGCGGCGATTGGCACTGGACCGATCGCTTGCCGTGGACCAGCCGGCAATGGCTCGACTATCTCGACCGGCCGGAACTCGAAACGTGGATGCTCTCGGCTGCCGGTCTCCCCGCGGGCTACTTTGAACTCGAAGCACAGCCCGGCTCGAGCGTCGAGGTCGCCTACTTCGGTCTGCTGCCGCGATTTATCGGATGTGGGCTGGGCGGTCATCTTTTGACGTGTGCCCTCGAACACGGTTTCGCAACGGGCGCGAAGCGTGTTTGGCTCCATACCTGCACGCTCGATCATTCCCAAGCGCTCGCCAACTACCAGGCGCGCGGCTTGCGCTTGTTCAAGCAAGAAACCGAAATCAAGGACATGGCCGTTGTTCCCCTTGGTCCCTGGCCAGGCGCCCAAGGTGGCAGGATGTGAGTTCGCGAAGAATAGCGAATCTGTCAAGACGGGCGAACCGACCAATCCTGGGGACACGCGTGGCTTTCCTTGCGACTGCGTGAGTGTTCCTGTGCGAATTTGTGCCAATCTTCTGAATTAATCCGAACCCGACGCGCCAAATCGCCGATGACATATTCTGTGTCATTGTTAATCCGGTCATTTCCGCGACAAGCGCTGCTTTCGACCCAGTAAGGACTGCTTTCATGCGTCGGCGCGCGTTCCAGTTCATCGTCTTCGCTCTGGTGTTAAGCACGTCCACGCGCGCACGAGGACAGGACGAAACGCCGTTTACACCGATCGGCATTCAATTGCCCGAGGTGCCCCGGAGTGACGCTCCGGTGCAGCGTTTGCCGATTGACGAGCCGCGTGAATTCGTCGAGCCCAAGCTTATCGTGCCGATCAGCCCCAACACGGGGATGCTCAAAATCGAAAGCGACGCTGAAGCCAGAGTCTTTTCGCTTGCCGAGCTGGCCCAGCTGGGCAACGACTACATCGATCCGCGCTATGTCATCAACTCGATGCGGCCCGACGATCTCGGCATCTGGGAGCGCACACGCAGTGGCTACGGCGAACAGTTCCACCGCCTGTGTCAGGACACCAAACAATTCTACTGGAGCAAGAACCTGCTCTATCTCGGCCTCGCGGTTGCGGTGGCGGCGCCGATTGCTAACACCCAGCTTGATCAACGCATTCAAGACGGTTATCAGCGGCAGGCGGCTGTGGGCATGAACCGTGGCGTCGATGAGATGGCGACCACCTTCAAGTATTTCGGCGAATACAAATACGCGATCCCCGCGTTTCTGGCCTGCTCATTGAGTGGCCATCTTTTTCCGGATCATGTGCGTCTGACGTCTGTCGGGCAATTCGGCGATCGCTCGCTGCGTGCCCTTGCCATTGGAGCGCCGACCGTCGGCGTTCTGCAATACGGTCTCGGCGCCGGTCGGCCTCCGACGGGCGACCATGAGTGGCATCCATTTCGCCATCACAATAGCGCCTCGGGGCATGCGTTCGTGGGCGCCGTCCCGTTTTTGACTGCCGCGTCGATGGTCGAGCATCGTGCCGCCAAGGTGTTGTTGGTTGCCGCGTCGTTCGGCACCGGCTGGTCACGTATTCACCATGACGCCCATTACTTCTCGCAAGTCCTGCTCGGTTGGAGCGTCGCCTATCTCGCGGTCGAAGCGGTGAATCACACCGAGTCAGAAGTCAAGCTGCGCGTTATTCCGATCGATGTCCCCAAAGGCGTCGGCATGGGCGTGCTGATCCAGTATTGAGCCAAGGTTGTCCTCACGCGCCGTGAGAGGTTGATTCGTCACGTGGAGCGTGACGTCTAGGTTCCGCCGATCAATTTGTCGAACTCCTCTTCTGTCAACACCTTTACGCCAAGCTGTTTGGCTTTCTCCAATTTGCTCCCGGCTTTTTCGCCGGCGACGAGATAATCGGTATTCTTCGAGACGCTTCCGGCCGCCTTGCCGCCGAGCTGGCGAATGAGCGTCTCGATCTCCTCGCGTTGGTACTTGGCAAGCGTGCCGGTGACGACAAGCGTCTTGCCGACGAGACTGGCGCCGCCGGTCTGGGCGGGGCTGGGGCGCGCATCCTGCGTGAGCTTGAGCCCCAGCGCACGCAGTTCCTCGATAATCGATCGATTGTGTGCGTCATGAAAGAACGTATGAATCGCCTCGGCCATGATTGGGCCGACGCCGTTGATCTGCGCCAGGCGTTCGGCGGATGCGTTCAGCAACGCGTCGATGGCGCCGAATTCATTCGCCAGAAGGTCCGCGACGCTATCGCCGACGTGCGGGATTGCCAGCCCATACAGAAGGCGACCGAGTCCACGCTCCTTGCTGGCCGCGATGCCGTCGAGCAGGTTGTGCGCGGACTTCTCGCCCATGCGTTCCAGGGCGATGAGTTTTTCGAGCGTGAGCCGATAGAGCTCAGGAATGCTGCTGACGAGCTTCTCATCGACAAGCTGTTCGATGATTTTTTCGCCGAGGCCCTCGATGTCCATGGTGCTGCGTCGGGCGTAGGCACGCATGACCTCTTTGACCTGGGCGGTGCACTTGCGTCCCCCGGTGCAGCGGTAGAAGACGCCGTTCTTGTCACGCTCGACCGGGCTGCCGCACGATGGGCACGTCTCCGGAAATGCAAATACGCGCTCGCTGCCGGTGCGTGCCTCGGGTTCGGAGCGGACGACATACGGGATGATCTCACCCGCCTTCTCGACGACGACCATGTCGCCGACGCGGATGTCCTTGGCGTCGATGAAGTCGGCGTTGTGCAAGCTGGCCCGGCTCACCGTTGTGCCGGCAAGCTTGACCGGGTCAAGATTCGCGACCGGCGTCAAGGTGCCGAACTTGCCGACCTGGATGTCGATCGACACCAGCTTCGTCAAGCCCTGCTCGGCGGCGAACTTGTACGCAATGACCCAGCGCGGCGACTTCGCGGTCGCACCGAGCTTCTTGCGCTGGGCCAAGTCGTTGACCTTGATGACCATGCCGTCCGTCTCATAGTTCAGGTCGTGACGTTTCGTCGCCCAGCTATTGCAATAGTCGATGACCGCGTCGATCGCATCGAACGATTCGATGTGCGGATTAACCGTGAAACCGAAGTCCGACAACAACTTGAGCCCTTCGAGATGGGTCGCGACCTCGACGCCCTCGCAGGGACCGAGCGCGTAGGCGAAAAAGCGCAGCCGACGTCGCCCGCATTCCCTCGGATCGAGCAGCTTGAGCGAGCCGGCGGAGAGGTTGCGCGGGTTGGCCGCGGGTTCGAGGCCGCGCTCGGCCCGACCGCGATTGTAGCGGGCGAAGTCGGCACGCGTCATGTAGATTTCGCCGCGTGCCTCGAAGTGCGCCGGCGATTTCGGGAGCCTGAGCGGGACATCGTGAATCGTCCGGAGATTGTGCGTGACATCGTCACCTTGCTCGCCATCGCCGCGCGTAGCCCCGACTTCGAACGCGCCCTTGATGTAAGTCAACGACATGGCGACGCCGTCGATTTTCAGCTCGACGACGTACTTGATCGCTTCGCCTTGCAGCAGTTTGCGAATGCGTTTGTCGAACTCGCGCAAATCGTCGGCGCTGTAGGAGTTGTCGATCGACATCATGGGCTCGCGATGCCGCACCGTCGCGAAACCTGCGATCGGTTCGCCGCCGACTCGCTGTGTCGGACTGTCGGGCGAGCAGAACTCGGGGTGTTTCTGTTCGAGCGTTGTCAATTCCTCTAGCAGCCGATCGAATGCGCGATCGGAGATTTCCGGTTTGGCATCGACGTAGTAGAGTCGATTGTGATGATTGATGAGTTTGCACAACTCAGCAATGCGTTCTTGCGCGGCGGACATGGAGGCCTCGATTTTCCGCCGCTTGCAGCCTGGCGTTCGCATGGAAGCGCGGAAACGCGGGAAATTGATAGGCGAGTGCCAAGCGGCAAGCAGCGGGGTCAGTGTATCACGCCTGGGGTGGAGACTCTATCTCCGTTGCGGGGGGATTTTCAGGCGCTGGATTGTCTCGCTCGTGCCGCAGTCTCCGCCAGCGATCCAGGCCCATGCTCGCCAGGCCTAGTACGACGAGGAGCGCGACCTCGCCGAGCACCCACTTCCAGCCGTCTTCGCGCAGAGAATCACGAAACGGCGACTCCGGCGGCATCTGTCCCGCATCCATTGCTTTTTGCTCAATGACAGGAATTACCGCGTAGGCCAGCACCGTCACGATGAAGACGAGGCCGACGATGAGCAGCAACAGATAGAACGGATTGGTCGGCTCCGATTGCGACGCCATCGCTCGGACTCCTGGAACTATGAGTAATTCATGTTGTTATAGGAAGACGCGGACAGAGCAAGCGGCTACAGATGGTCTGTTAGCTTCCTGCGTAGCCAAAAAAAAACGCGAGCGAAGACATCAAGTTCTTCGCTCGCGCTTCCGATTAGCGTACATGCTTGCCGCAACAACGAGGCCTCACTATTGCGGAACCGGCAATCCAGGACGTCGCGGCAGCAGATCGGGCGGGAATGGCCCGCGCGGTCCGCGTCCACCGAACGTCATCGTGCGCAGCACTTCCTCGTGCTCCGAACCATCCTCGACGTCGCCGGCCTTCGCTTGCACCAGGACGAGATCCTCGTTCATCTCGTCGCGCGTGAACGTGTGGTAGAACTTCGTCAGCGTTTGGCCTGCCTGGAGATGTCCTTTCAATACGCCGAGCGTTTGCAGATCTTCCTTGGACGCCGTGCGCACCAGGTAGCCGCGCGGCTTGTCCTGGCGATACTTGGCGACGCGATGCTGGATGACCTTCATGACCGCAGCCGAACGCTGCGGATCGGCGATGTCCTGACGCGTGAAACCCCAATCGGGATCGGGCGCGGTTTCACTGTAGGGCATGTCGCCGCTAAGCATTCTGATGTCGTCCGCAGTCAGGCGTTTCGCCCATTCGAGGCTGCTCGGGCGATGCCCCGCCTTGTTGGGCGGCAGTTCTCGGCCAAGCGGGAATGAGAAGCCCAGTTGCCCGGCGCGCGTGAACAGGTCAGGTGTCTTGGTCCGAACGGACTGAAGCCATTTGCGATTTGGTTCCAGGAGCTCGCCGGGGCCCATCGTGTTTTCGATTTGCTGAAGCATCGATGTCCAGTGGAATTGATAGCTCAGGTCCCCCTGGAAATCGACCTTGTAGGGCGCCTGCACATAGAAGAGAGCGTCGGTCTTGTCCTTCACGGAGACCTGCGTGATCTTGAGCGGATAGACGAGTTGCTCGCTCGAGAACGTGAAACGCGTCGGCGTGACGTCGCCGGTGAAGCTGCCGTCCTTGTTGCGTTTCATTTGCAACGTGTCGATCTTCATGACGGTGAAGAAATACTTCTTCTGCACGTAGAAGTTGAGCGTCGCTTCGTCGCCGTCATAGCCGTACTTGTTGTCCTTGAGCCAGGTGAAGAGATCGTCGGAACGGCCGGCGGTAATGATCTTATAGTCGAGGTTGCCGACCTGGCCGGCTTCGATGATCTTGATCGTCGTCTTGATGTCCTCCGCGACCGCCTCACCGCCGCCGCCCGCGCCTTTGGCCATGGGCATGGCGCGCTGGGCCATCATGCGCGGGAACATCTGCGGCAACAGCTTCGATTCCGGGTAGACGCGCTTCTTCGGCACCGTCACCAGCCCCAGGGCCTTGAAGAAGTCGCGCGGCATCTCGTGCAGCTTCGGCTGCGTCGGCGTCGGGATCACCATGCCGAAGTCCTCCGCGCTTCCCTCGAAGCGCGGCTGCACCGTGACCGTTTCGACCTTCTCGACCGGATCCCACGTCACGAAGGCGATCTGCGATGGCTGCAAGACGGGCGGTTGTGCCACATCGCGGATGATCGGCCGACGGAAGTAACCGCACATCGCGTCGGCGAGCGGCGTCAAACCTAGCAGCGCCACGCCGATGAGCAACAGACGAGACGCGTGAACCTTACGCATATTGGATCCTCATGTGTGGATTGATTGTCATATGTATACGACGAATGACACGGTAGCAAAGATTGTCTGCCACGTCCATAGAATTCAACACGTGGTGCGCCTGGAGCGCTGTCGATCTTTCTCGTAAGATGCATTCGCCGATTGTCGCAATTCCATCGAGAGATTCTACGTGAGCAAAAGCGCCTGCTGGACCGCGCTCAAATACCTGTTAGCTCTCGGTGTGTTGTCGTATGTCGTGCATGCCAACTGGGAGCCGACAGGCGATCGAGGACTTAAAGGCGTATGGGATGACCATGTCATCGCTGGCAAACCGATTGATACGATTTATCTTTTCCTGGCATTCGCGCTGCACCTGGTGAACTTCGGTGCCTGCGTATTGAGATGGTACGTTTTAGTGCGCGCGCAGGATTTGCCATTCACGCCATTACGAGCGCTTCGCCTTGGCACGCTCGGTTCGCTCTGCAACGCTTTTCTGCCCGGTTCGGTGGGAGGCGATCTGGTCAGGGCGGCGGGGTTGGCACATGGACAAAGCCGGCAGACTGTCGCGGTCGCTACGGTGATCATGGATCGGGCCTTGAGTGTTTGGGGCCTGATGCTGGTGCTGGCGGTGGTCGGCAGCGTCTGCTGGGGCGTCGGCGCCTTGACGGGGGTGGCCCTGGCCTCATCGCAGGTGGTCATCAGCACGTGTGCCATCACGATTGGTCTCTTGATAGGAGTGTGGTTAGGCATGGGCCTGTGCGCGCAGGAACGCGTTGAACGATTTGCCGTTCGCCTGACTGGAGTACCGCGCATCGGCGGTTTCCTGTCTCAACTCTGGGAAGTTATTTGGCTGTATCGCAATCGATCCACGGCCGTCGCCTGGGCCATCGTGTTGACGTTGCTCAGCAACGTGTGCGTCATTCTGACGTTCTGGTGTTACGTCCACATGCTTTGGGACGGCCTTTCCACGAATCCCTTACCCAGCGTAACCGAGCATTTCTTGATCGTGCCTGTGGGACTGGTGATCAGCGGGGTGCCCCTCTTTCCGGGCGGCGCCGGCATTGGCGAGGCGGGTTTCGGCGGGTTGTACGGTCTTTTCGATTCCGCTCCGGCCCATGGCGTCCTTGGGTCCCTGTGCTTCCGCGTGAGCGGCTGGGTGATAGGTGTTTTTGGCTATCTCGTCTGCTTGGTCATCGGCGAACGGCCAGCGTAAGCTGACTGGTGGCGTGCGCAACGAGTGTCCTGGCCCGCAGCACCGGCCGGCGTACGCCAGCCGTTCGCCTGGGTATTGCATTCCTGTTCTTCTTCGCGCACAATCCTTCCGTGGTCTTCTTTCACCCTTGCGAGTATTCACCATGCTTCGCTTCATCCTCTCCGTGTCCTTGACACTCTGCTCTGTCGCCGCCGGGCACGCTCAGCCCACGAAAATCGACAGATATCGCTTCAAGTTCATCAGCGCAGCGGACAGCCTCGTCCAGGCGGACACGGAGTTCGATGGCAAGGACCTCACGCGCGATTGCGAGACGCCGTGGTCCGTCAAGTTCAAGACGCTGCACGGCGGCAAGCAGGAAGGTGTCCGGCTCCTCACGCTCGACAACGGCAAGATGCAGATCGTCCTCATCCCGACGCGCGGCATGGGCGTCCTCTCCGTCACCATGGGCGATCTCAAGCTCGGCTGGAAATCCCCCGTCACCGAGGTCGTCCATCCCAAACACGTCAACTTGCAACTACGCGGCGGCCTCGGCTGGCTCGAAGGCTTCAACGAATGGCTCTGCCGTTGCGGCCTCGAAAACACTGGGCAAGCAGGGCAAGACGAGATCATCAACAACGTCGGCGACAAGCAAACCGTCGAGCTTACCTTGCACGGCAAGATCGCCAACATCCCCGCCTCCGAAGTGGAACTCGACGTGCAAACGAAGCCGCCCTACCGCATCACCATGCGCGGCATCATGCACGAAAAGATGCTTTTTGGCCCGAAGCTCGAACTCATCACCGAAGTCTCGACTACGCCCGGCTCCGACAAGTTTCGCATCGAGGACAAGGTCATCAACAAAGGCTCACAGCCGCAGGAGTATCAGATCCTTTATCATTACAACTTCGGCAAACCGCTGCTGGGCGCGGGCGCCATGCTGCACGTGCCCGTCGAGCGTGTGACCCCGTATAACGCCAACGCGGCCAACGACGTGGCAACGTGGAACAGCTTTGCGGCCCCCAAGTCAGGCTATGTCGAGCAGGTGTATCTGATGCGGCCGCTGGCTGACGATCAGGGCGCGGTCAACGTTCTGCTACACAATCCGAAGGCGAACCGCGGCGTGCTGCTCAAGTACGAAAAAAAGGAGTTGCCCTACCTCACGCTTTGGAAGAACACCGGCGCCGACGAGGATGGCTACGTGATCGGCATCGAGCCGGGCGTCAGCTTCCCGAACCGGCGTCAGGTCGAGCGTCAAGCGGGTCGGGTGCCGAAGCTGGCGGGCGGCGCGAGCTACACGATGCGCATGGATTTCACGTTGCTGGACAGAAAGTTGTGGATCGACCAGACGATCAGCCATATCAACGATATCCAGAAAACGCGTGCGGCGACAATCGACTCGGTACCGCAGAAGTAGCACACGGAAAGATGGGAGCATCCATGACCGAACGCGGCCCCTGGAAAACCGTGTCGTCGCGTGAGATCTATCGCGACAAGTGGCTTGCCCTTCAGATTGATGACGTCATTCGCCCCGATGGTGCGCCAGGCATCCATAGCATCGTGCAGCTCAAGCCGGGGATTACCGTCCTGGCGATGGACGTCGAACGCAATTTCTACCTTGCCGAAGAGTTTCATTACGGCGTCGGTTGCTGGATGCTCGAAGGCGTCAATGGTGGCTGTGATCCTAACGAGACGCCGGCCCAGACCGCGCAACGGGAGCTACGCGAAGAATTGGGCATCGTCGCCGGCAAGTGGACCGAGCTCGGCGTCATTCAACCGATCACGAGCAGCATCGTAGCGCCGGCGCACCTTTACCTGGCCGAGGATTTAACCTTCGTCGCGACGGCTCACGAGGGGACGGAATTGATCCGCTGCGTCAAGGTGAGTTGGGATGAAGCGATGCGCATGGCGGCCGACGGCAGGATCGGGCACGGTGTCACGTTATCGCTGTTGCTGCGGATAATCTTGCATCTGAGATGAGTTGTTCACAGCAGACTATGCCCAAGAAGCGCAGACAGCCCCTGGATGTGCTTGCATTTTCCATGGCGCAGAAAGCCCAGGCACTCGCACGAGCATTCCATGGGCGAGCCGATGCGCGCATGATACAAGTCGCCAAGCCCGAGCCGATGGATCGCGAAGCCGCGTCCGCCGATCGCGCAGTCGATTTCCTTGAAGACGTAGTATTGCGTCGTTTTTGTGGTGATGATCGCAAACACGCCCACGCCGAACGAATTGGGACGCTGTATCAAGCGAATCACGCGCGGCGGTTGAGCGGACACGGCACACTCCCCTCTCCCAGAGGGAGAGAAGGACCTTAGGCGCGCAACGCGACGGCGGAACCCTGTAGGACGGCGGCAATGCGCACCGCGTCGTGGACGTGGTCCTCGGACAGTCCGTGCTGCAGAATGCTCGCCTCGTGCGTCTTCACGCAGACTTCGCAGCCCGCCAGAACGGCAATCGCGATGCTTATCAATTCGAACGTTGCCTTGTTCGTCTTCGGCCTGCTCATCCATTGCATGCGCAGCCGCGCGGGCTTCGTCTTGTACGATTCCTTGCCGACGAGATGCTTGAATCGGTAATAGATCGTATTCATGCCCATGAGCACCGCGGCGGCCTTCGCATCCTCGAAGACGGCGTCCGCGACCCCCGCTTCCCTGGCATCGGCAATGAGGGCGGAGATGATCCGCGCCTCGCCGAGGTGATACGCCGACGCCAGGGCGACGCCCCAGATCTGATCGCCGTCGAGATGATCGCTGCTTGCGATGGCGCCGAGATTCAGCTTCATGTCCTTGGCGGGTTCGCCAAAACCTTCGCGCAGTGCGTCCATTTGCGGCATGCTGACGGTGGCCATGACAACCTCCAATTCGCAGCTTGCGACTTAGCTTTTGCCGAGCGCTAAGCCGCAAGCGGCCAAACAATCACACCTTGAGGGTCGGCTGTCCCGGCTGCCAGTTGCACGGGCACAACTCATCCGACTGAATCGCGTCAAGCACGCGCAGCACTTCCGGCACGCTGCGGCCGACGGGGAGCGGATTCGCGCTCGCCCATTGAATGACGCCGTTCGGATCGACGATGAACGTCGCCCGTAGGCACGCTGCCGCCTCGGGATGCACGATGCCGAGATCGAAGGCCAGCTTCGGGCCGTTGATCATCGGGTACGGCAGGTTCTTCAAATCGGCGTGGGCGTTGCGCCAGGCCTGATGGCTGAACTCGTTGTCGGTGCTGCCGGTGACGAGCTCGCAATCGCGGTCCTGGAAGTCCTTGAGTTTCTTGCCGAACTCGACCAACTCCGTCGGGCAGACGAACGTGAAGTCTTTGGGATAAAAGAAATAGCAAACCCATTTGCCCTTATACGTGTCGTTGTTGATTTTTTTGAACCCGTCTTTGCCGAGACCGACGCATGCGTCAACGTTGAACTGCGGAAAACGATCGCCCACGGTCAACATGAATAAGCCCTTTCGTGAAAACACGGTTGGAATGTCCACATGAGGCACGGTCTTTATAGCGGCGGCGCGCGGGCAAGCAAGGCGAGCGAGGCCACGCGATTTGACGTTTGGCGTGCCTATCCGTAATTTGTCAAAGTCTGTGAATGATAAACCGAATTACCAAGGAGAATCTCATGGCACAAGTAAAGTTCAAGGGTGAGCCCAAGAACCTGGTCGGTCCGACGCTGAAAGTCGGCGACGCTGCTCCCGATTTCGAGTGCGTGCAGCCCCCCCTCGACGTGAAGAAACTCGCGGATACGCCGAAGAAGGCCCGTCTGTTCAGCGTGGTCCCGTCGCTGGACACGCCGGTGTGCAGCAAGCAGACCAAGAAATTCGAGGAATCGATCGCCGGCCTGAAGGACTCGGTGGCGTGCTACACCGTGAGCCTTGACCTGCCGTTCGCGCAAAAGCGATTCTGCACGGCCGAGACCGTCGCCAACATGAGCACGCTGTCGGACGTGCGCAATCACTCCTTCGGCAAGAACTGGGGCGTATTGCTGGAAGGCTTGCCCATTTCGTTGCTCACCCGAGCGATCTTCGTGGTCAACAAGGACAACAAGATCACGTATGTCGAGTACGTTGCCGAGGTCACGAGCGAGCCGAATTACGACGCCGCGTTGGCTGCGTTGAAGGCGGCTCAATAGTTCGCTTCCCGGTTTAGCCGCGGATCGGAGATCCGCGCGGTTCTGCGAGCCGCGGCTAAACGAGCAATCTTGCCATGTCCATCTTTTCCTACTCGCACAACGCTGCGATGCCCGCACCCTGCGTCGGCGGCGTCGTGACCATAGGCAACTTCGACGGCGTTCATCTCGGCCATCAAGCTCTTCTCGCCGAGACAGGCCGACAAGCGCAAGCCCTCGCTATCCCGTCTGTCGCTGTTACCTTTGATCCACCCCCCTCGCGGCTTTTGCGTCCCGAGCTCGCAGGACCATTGCTGCTGACCCTCGACGATCGGGCCGCCTTGTTGCAGCAACATGGCGTCGATCACGTGCTGATCCTGCAAACGTCGCTCGCGCTCTTGCAACTCGGCGCCCGCGAATTTTTCGAGAAGATACTGCGCGATCAATTGCGCGTCCGATCGCTTGTCGAAGGCTTCAATTTCGGTTTTGGCAAGAATCGCGAGGGAACGATCGACGTGCTCAAGGGGCTTTGCGCGGAGCAGAACGTCGCTCTGACATTGCTGCCGCCGCGCGAGGTTCTCGACGCCCCTGTGTCGTCGAGTCGTGTGCGCACGGAGTTATTGGCAGGGCGCGTCGAGGTCGTCGCCGCGCTTCTGGGGCGGGAGTATCGGATTTCGGGCATCGTCGGCACGGGACAGAAACGCGGCGCCACACTCGGCTTTCCGACGGCGAATCTTTCTGCCATTGCGACGCTCATACCAGGCAACGGCGTTTACGCGGTGCGTGCGACCACGGACGGCAAGACGTGGCCCGCCGTCGCCAACATTGGCCCGAATCCGACCTTCGGTGAAAACTCACGCAAGGTCGAGGCGCACCTCATCGGCTTTGGCGGCGATCTCTACGGGAAATATTTATCCGTGGAATTCGTCAAGAAGATTCGTGAAACGAAAAAATTCGGCAGTGTGCACGAGTTGGCCGTCCAGATTGGCGAGGATGTCCGAAACGCGAGAACAGTCCTCGGCGCGTTTGTTTAGCGATCGCCTGGCGCCGCGCGAGCGCTAAACAAATCCCCATTCACTCCTTGCGATTCTTCTTGCGATTCTTCAAGTATCCCGCCTCCAGGTCCTTCGTCAACTCCTCCAGCCGATTCATCAACCGGCGCGGCTTGCGCGGTTCGTGCGTCGCCAGGGCATAGACCGTCAGGATCGGTAGGAACACCGTCGAATCGACGTAGCACGTCACCGTGTCGGGCAACTGATTTGGATCGACCTTGCCCCACGTCATCGCTTCCTGGGGCGTCGCGCCCGAGAGGCCGCCGGTATCGGGCCGCGCGTCGGTCACTTGGAGGAAATAATCGTGGCCCGCCTCGTCGAGACCGAGCACCTCCTGAATCTGCGGCTCCGTTTGCAGCATGAAGTTTTTGGGCGAACCACCGCCGAGAATGAAAACGCCGCTGCGGCCTTTTTTCTTCTTCGCATCCCACACAATCGCAGCCGATTGATTCACGTCGCGCAGCGGATCGATGCGCAACTTGGAGCCTTCGAGCTGCAACGCGGCTAGATTCATGCCGATCGAGCTATCGCCCGGCGACGACGTGAAAATCGGCACGCCGGCGCGAAACGCGGCGGCAACGAAACTCCTGTGTTTCGCCTGCTCGTCGTCCTCGCGCTTCGCCAGATATTTGCCGACAAGATAGTGGAATTCCGCCGTGCTAAATGTCCGTTGAAACGGCTCGCTGCGGCAAAGCTGGCGGTAGAAGCGGTCGGTGCCGAGCAGGTTTTCGTAATCGAAAACGATGTCGTAGATGCGGATGACCTGATTCTCGCGCAGGGCCAGATCGTCGAGCCCAGGCCGCGACTGGTGCATCTCCATGTTAAGCGCGAAATGCGTGTCGTGATAGAGATTGGCGCCAGTCGAGATGATCCAGTCGATGAAGCCCGCTTCGATCAACGGCACCAGCGCCGAAATGCCCAGACCCGCCGGCGACAGTGCGCCTGACAGCGACAGGCCGACGGTGGCGTTGGACTCAAGCATCTTGCCGGAGAAGAGCCGGCACGCCTCGCGCAGGCGACCGCCGTTGTAGGACAGGAACGCGTCATCGACGAGTTGCGTCACGGAACTGTGCGCAGTCAGCGGCGGCGGATCGATCCGTTTATGGCTGATCTTGTGGAGATACTTCTGCTGCGGCGTTTGTTTTTTCATGCGGAAAGAGTATCGTTCGGAGCAGCCGCGGCAATGCCAAAAGAAATCCCCGAGACCGCGTTGCGTGGGTCTCAGGGCATGATCGATAGTGCAGGTACTAGTTCTTTTCAATTTTCGGCGGCGGAGGGGGAGGAGGAAGCCTGCGCGGCGCTCCGAACATCATCGCCATTGAGCCGACCTGTTGCAGCAAGCCGTCCGGCACGAACATACGCACTTGAACCGATTCTTCCTTGTTCTGCACTTGCAGGCTCTCGAGCAGGTTGATGAGCGACTGGAACGGAATCGGCGGGAAGCCTGGTTCCGGCGGCCGACCCATTTCCTTGCGCAATTCTTCGATCCCCAGTTTACGCAACGCACCGATCTTCTGCACGAGTTGGCCCGCGTCGTCCTTGTTCGGCAGCGTCGACTCGGCCTGCAGGTCTAGACCTTGCGGCACACGCTCGATGAAAGCGGTCACCTTGTCAAGGGACGGATGAAACTCCCGGGCCAGTTCGCGGCGCAGGTCCTTCGGCAGATCGGCGACCAGCAGCGCGACTGCCTTGTCGGGCACTTTCGCGATACGGTCCTTGAGCGGGCCGGTGAGTGCGTTGGGCTGCTTCTTGGCGCGGACGGCGAGTATTTCCGTCAGCAGGTCTTCGTGCTTTCCCTTGTCGCCCTGGAAGCCAACGACCAACAGCTCGGTGTTGCCGACGAGAGCCATGATTGGTCCCCCTTTGGGTTCCCGCGCCGTGACGATGGAAGTTCCCGCCTCGTCCTTCATGCTCTTGATTTCGAAACGCGGATTCAGCTTCTTGATTGCATCGACGGCCCAATCTTCGTTGAGCTTGCCGGTAAGGCGAATGTAGATCTTGCTCTCGTCGCGTTTGTCGTCGATCTCGGTCATGGCAAAAGCGACGCGTTCGAGCCTTATGTTGCCGACTTGTTCGAGGTAGTTGTACATTTCGCGTTTCGCGTCATCGGGCAGCATCTTGAGAAGATCGCGAACCGGATCGGGCGCGAAGGCTTGCACGCGCGCGTGCCGAAAATCGAAAGCGGCGACCAGCTTGACGTGCGCGGGGAACCAACTCAGGGCGTCCTCGCGCACCGGTGGGAGCTTGATCACGTCGGGCTTGCCGGCGTCGAGTTTCCTCAGCACGCGCTGGGCGTATTCCTTCGCGAAGCCGAGCCCGTCCTGCGCGTTTTTGCCTTGCGCGATCGGTTCGATGGCTTGGCGATGGCCGAGATAGCGAGGCGATTTCTTTAATGCTTCCGTTTCGTCGAAGAGATAACGCAACGCGGTCAGTTGCATGATTTGCGCTTTTGGAGTCTTCGGATCCATATTCGCGAGTTCGACGGCGCGGGCCGGCGAGATTTCGATGTCGCGGCTCTTGAAGTAATGTTCAGGCGGAATCAACGCGACAAGATCCGTGCTGGACGCGCCGCCGGAAAGCAGAGCCAGCACGAGAATTTCCATAAAACCGAAGGCTGCCATGGTTGGGACCCTCATGGAGAAGGTGACGATTTGCGCGGCGGAGCGCTTATCATAAGATGGTGATACGCGAAAAGCACCAACAAAGAGCGAAAAATGACGCCGACGCGCGATCAGATCGCGGAACAATATCTGGGCCAGCTTCCCTATACGCCATATCCCGTACAGGAAGATGCCCTACTGGCGTGGTTCACGTCCGAGCAGGGCGTGCTCGTCTGCACGCCGACCGGGACCGGCAAGACCCTCATCGCCCAGGCCGCACTCTTCGAGGCGTTGCATACCGGCGCAACGGCGTACTACACGACGCCGCTGATTGCCTTGACCGAACAGAAATTTCGCGAGATGCAGGCGTCCGCCGTCCACTGGGGCTTTCGCGAAGAGGAGGTCGGCCTCGTCACCGGCAATCGCCGGGTCAATCCGGACGCGCGCATCCTCGTCGTCGTCGCCGAGATTTTGCTCAATCGCCTGCTGCACCCGGCGGCGTTTGATTTCGCGAAAGTCTCCGCCGTCGTCATGGACGAATTTCACAGCTTCGCCGATCCCGAACGCGGCATCGTCTGGGAGCTGTCCCTATCGCTGCTGCCCAAACACATTCGCTTGCTGCTGCTTTCAGCGACGGTCGGCAATTCGCTTGAATTTTTGCAATGGCTGGACCGTAGCCATCAACGCAAGCTCGAACTCGTCGAAGGCAAGGAACGCAAGATTCCGCTGACGTATATCTGGGTCGGCGATCAATTCTTGACGGAGCAGATTGTGCTGATGACCAAGGGAGACGCCGAGACGCGGAAGACGCCGGCGCTTGTTTTCTGCTTCAATCGCGACGAATGCTGGAGCCTCGCCGAGCAGCTCAAGGGACTGCCGCTCATTCAAGACGCGCAGAAAGCCGCCCTGCACGCCGAGGTCAACAAGATCGAGTGGACCCAGGGCGTCGGCCCGAAGATCAAGCAGATGCTTCACCGCGGCGTCGGCGTTCACCACGCGGGGCTATTGCCGAAGTATCGCCGCGTCGTCGAGGAACTGTTCAATCGCAAGCTATTGGCGTGCGTCATCTGCACGGAAACGCTTGCGGCGGGGATCAATCTGCCGGCGCGATCGGTCGTGTTGTCGTCGCTCGTGAAGGGCCCGATGGAACGCCAGAAGCTGATCGACCCATCGAGCGCGCAGCAAATGTTCGGCCGGGCGGGAAGGCCGCAGTTCGACGATCGCGGCTACGTCTACGCCGTCGCGCACGAGGACGACGTGCGCATTGCACGCTGGCAGCAGAAGAACGATTCGATTCCCGAAGACACCCGTGACCCGGGGTTGCTCAAGGCCAAGAAAGACCTCAAGCGCAAGAAGCCTACGCGCAGCGACACGCGCACCTACTGGAACGAAGGGCAATTCAAGCAACTGCAAGCGGCGCCGCCCGGCAAACTCTATAGCAAAGGCCCCCTGCCCTGGCGACTGCTCGCATATCTGCTCAAGATCTCGCCGGATGTGTCGCTGATTCGCACGGTGATTCGCAAGCGTCTGATGGATGAGCATCGCGTCAAGGCGCAGGACGCGCAGCTCGATCTCATGCTCATCACGCTGGCGAAGAACGGCTTCGTTACGCTCGTCCCAGAGCCGCCTGCCGTGGGACAGGACTCCGATCCTATCGCTCCAACGACAGGATCGGAGTCCCGTCCCACGAAAACCCGTGAACTGCTGCTGAAAGCCCTCGGGGTCAGCACAGAGCCGACGGAGCTCAAGCGCTACCAGGTAACGAGCGCGACGCCGACGCCGAAGCTCGATCAACTGCTCGTCTTCCGCAGCGTCCATCCGCTCTACGCGGCGTTCTTGCTCGAACACCTGGAGGTCGCGGATCGCAACGAGCGATTGCAAGCCTTCGAGAGCGTGCTGGAGTTGCCGCGTTCGGTGCTGCGTTACGTGCGCGTACCCTGGCAAGAGGACATGCCGCCCGGCGTCTTGGCGACGACGAAGCTCGACGAGGAATTGATCCGCCGCGGCCTGATGATCGCCAAGGCGCCGCTGGTCGATTCTTCCCCCCCTCTCCCCAACGGGGGAGAGGGGTTGGGGGTGAGGGGGGACGACGACTGGAGCCCCTGGCGCGAAGAGGAACATCCGCCGACCTTGAGCGAAAAATTGCGCCTGCTATTCGACGCCACATATCCCGATGTTGACGACGTGACGACGCAATCGGTCTGGTCCGCAGGCGAACTGCTGCGTTTCGAAGGCAACTTCAACAAGTACGTGCAAGCGCGCGATCTCGTCAAGCAGGAAGGCATCATCTTCCGCCACTTTCTGCGGCTCATCTTGTTGTTAGGTGAATTCTCGCAAGTGACGCCGGCGCGGATGGATCCGGTCGCCTGGCAAGCGGAACTGCGCGACCTCGCCGAACAATTGACGGCCAGTTGCCGCGCCATTGATCCGACGAGCACCGACGAGGCGATCGAACATGCCCACGGCGCGGACGTTGTCGAAGGGGAGAACGTGCTGCCGCCGGGGACGTGAGCTCATCTCCTTCGGCAGCCATCAATGCGCACAGTCCGCGACCTGGCTCGTCTCGAAAAATTGCGCGCCATGCCCGATATGGGACCGATGGAATACGCCGAGGCGTACTCCTGGATCCATTTCCTGCGCCACGGGCCCACTCAGATACGCGATCTACTGCCCGCCTACCTGGCTCAACCGCACCTGCGGCCTCAGAAAAATCTAGCATGGCAACTGGCGCAGAGGCTTGGCAACGTGGATGAAGCCTGGCGCCGCCACATGGAGTTCCCGCTGCCGATGGCCAGACGATAAATCGTAAGCGTTAAGGAGGCCCTTGGCCGCGCCATCCTGACCGGTGATCGCGGCATCCCTAGAATCACCGTCAGAGGCTGGAGGCGGTCCGCGTCGGACGACTCCACGCCCGTAACTTTTTGGACGCAATCATGAGAACGATCCTCTCGGCGGCGTTGGTATTCGGATTCTGCTCGCTTGCGGGCGCGCAGGGCGAAAAGATAGACCTGGTCGGAACGTGGAAGTGCGAGTACGCGATCGGCGGCCAGAAGCGGATGTCCACCCTGACGATCAAGAAGGACGGGGACAAGCTCGCCGGGACGATGAGCTGGCCGGATCAGAAGGAGACGAAACTCAAGGACGTGAAACTGAAGGATGGAGATCTGACCTTCTCCGCCGTGCGGGTGTTTATGGATAACAAGATTCCCCTCGAGTACAAGCTCACGATCACCGGGGACAAGCTCAAAGGAAAAGGCGCATCGGAATTCGGAGGCAAGAAGCAGGAGTTCGACATCGAGGGGAAGCGGGAGAAGAAGGACAAGTAGCGGTCGGGCGGTCTTGAAGTTCGGGTGGGAGCCATCGCCGAACGAGCGGGCATCGCGGCGTTCTGAGGTTCGTGGTCAACACAGCCGGCTCCACTGCTGAACTTGGTCGATCGCGTCACATTCCTTTCGTCATTTCCTCCTGAATCCGCTCCAGCGATTCGACGCCCACCGACAGGCGAATCAGCCCATCCGTGATGTCTTGCCGCTTGCGTTCCGCAGGGCTGACGTAGCGGTGCGATGTCGTTGCTGGATGGCTCAGCGTCGTCGTCGAATGGCCGAGCGACGGGCTAAACGGGATGCCGGGCGCAGTGTGCAGAAAGCGATTGACGGCTTCGCGGCCGCCCGACAGCTCGAAGCAGAGCATGTTGCCGAAGAGCGTCTCCTCATCCCCAACCCCACTCCCTCGGAGGGGTGAGGGGCGGCACAGGATGCGCGACGCCAATTCGTGATCGGGATGATCGTCGCGCCCAGGATACCAGACGCGCGCGACGCAGGACTGCTCGGCGAGCCAGTCGGCCAGCTTCGCGGCGTTGGCGCAGGCGGCGCGCATGCGTAACTCCAGGGTCGCCAGGCCGCGCTCGGCGAGCCAGCAGTCGAACGGATTGGACGACAGGCCCCAGATACTGCTTGTCGCAGTGATAGCTGGCAGCACCTCGGTGTCATTGGCGCCGACGAAGCCGAGCGTCACATCGCTGTGGCCCGCGATCATCTTCGTCAGGCTCTCCATCACAAAATCGGCGCCCAATTCCATCGGCTTCGTCAACACCGGCGTCGCGAACGTGTTGTCAACGACCAGAAGCGTGCCATGATCGTGTGCCATCTTGGCGAGAGCGGCGATATCGACGACGCGCAGCAGCGGGTTCGACATCGTTTCGACGAAGAGCAGACGCGGCTTCTTCTTGAGCGCGGCTTCCACCGCGCCGAGTTCGTTGCAATCAACGAAGTCAGCCGTCACACCGAAGCGCGGCAGCTCCTTATCGAAGAGTTGCACCGTGCGGCCGTAGAGCCGATTGCTTGCTAGAATTCGTTGCCCTTGCTGCATGGTCGCGAGCAGAATGGCGCTGATGGCCGCCATGCCTGAGCCGGTGATGATACCCCACTGCGCGGCCTCGTCCTTGGCCAAGAGCGCGGCCAGCCGTTTCGCGTTGGGATGAGCATCGCGCGCGTAGATGAAGCCCAGCTCGCCGTCATTCATGATGGCGTCGAGCGCGTCGAGATCGGGAATCGTGTAAACGGAGGATTGATAGATCGGCGGCACGAGGGGAATGGTTTCGCCTAGTGACGAGGTTATCGGCTTCGACATGAAACAATCCCCGATTTATTTGCCGCTTGCGGGCTAGCGTTTGCAATGTGCCAGGCAATCGCTAAACCGCATCCGGCGATCAGGGGTTATTCTCGCTCTGCAGCTTCTGGACGGCAAGCCACATGTCGCGATGCTGGCCTTCACGGGAGACGTCGAGACCGAGTGGACGGGCACGTAGTTGCGAGGTTTCGTCGTCGTAGGACTCGCCTGAACGAAGATGCAGATACCACATCGCGCCGGCGAGCGAGCCGTCCTTGTCGTAGACGAAGATCCCTTGCTTGGCGCCGTCGCGGATGAGCTTGATGAACTCCTCCGCCTTCTCTTTTGTAAGCACAACCGGCGAGATCTCGAATGCCACGTAACGCATGTCGCGTGCTTCCGCTTCCTTGCGATCAAGCGCGTCGTCCTCGCCGAATAGGCGGACATGCACGATCGTCTTCACCCCTTTGGTCTGGAGCCAATCCAACCCCGCGAGCTGTGGGGGCAAGCCGGCGTAGGCATTCTCCTTCGCGGTTGCGAACTGGGCGATCGGCGAGTCTTGCTTTTTCACAGTCTGCGAGTCTTGCTTCTTCACGGCCGGCGGCTCATCGGTCGGTCGGATTTTTTCCTTATCGACCGTTTCGGGAGCGTAGAGCTGAATGCGCGGGTCTCGCGCGGGCTCGCGCGCTTCGGTCGGACGCAGGAAGGGGTCGAGTCGCGAGTTGGTCGGATCCGCGGGGGGCTTTGGCGCGAACGTCGGCGGTTGCTGGGCGGGCGGCACAATTGGAAACGCCCCGTTCGGCGGATTGGTCGGCACGACGGGAAACGCCCCGCTCGGCGAACCGGACGGCGGGCAAGACGCGTTGGCCAGCGGCGTCGGCGCGCCCGGCGCGACGTACGATTTCTTCGCCGAATCGTGGTGCCGGCCGAATAGTGCCGGTCGCTCGCTCGTGTTCCGACAGCCAACCGTCAAGCTCAATACGCCCGCAAAAATCGAGATAGTCATTGCTCGCGTCATGATACACCTCCACCCATATTCATTAAATCCACTTCAATTGTAGTTTGTGGAGGATGTGTTGTGCCAGACTTTGGCAGCGTTTCTTGCACGATTGGCGCATGCGAACGTCAGGATTTGCCGATTACAGCGATTGTGCGGACGGGACTGTAGTTATGCAATCGATAATAGTGCCGTGGCGTACGAATTCTATCGTGTGTGTGCCACGAATTACTCGTATCGGCGTCGTCTACTTTGGCTCGCCTTGCTGTTCCGCCAGCACTGCCAGCTCCGTCAGTTTTGCCGCTGTGACGCCGATTCGCTCGAAGCACTCGGCGACAATGCTGTTTGAAGCCGTCAGCAGATTGATGAGGAGGTCCATTGGCGTGATGGCGCGGCGGTGATGGTCCTTGGCGCGGGCATGGGAGTCGCGCAATAGGCGGATCACATTGTCGGAGAGAAACTCACGGTTGAGGACGAGTAGCGCGTGCCCCTCGCCCTCCTCTTGGTGGAACAACTCCTGAAACTGGCCGAGCAAACGATTGAGATCGGCGCCAAGCCGCTCGCCCCAGGTGCGCACGCCCGCATCGGGAACGGCGAGCAGGCCCATGAAGACATGCGGACTGCGCACGCAATCCCAGCGCGTCTCGCGCGCCAGCTTCATCGCCTCTTGCAGCACCTTGAGTGCGGGCTCCGAAACGTGCTCCAGACAAATCTGTCCGCCGGGCAGAAATATGTCTTCCTTGCCTGGGTCCCCGGCTGCCATGATCAGGTCCTTCGGTTACGAACTCCCCTTACCCGCATTATGGCGAACCCACGATGCCAACGCAAGCGAGATCCCTTGCATCTTAGAGCATGCGTTTCACCCTGGCAACATTGACGCCGCCTGTTAGCCGGACGCGCAAGCGACGGACATGGAAAAATTCGTCGCTTGCGCGTCCGGCTAACGGTCTCCGCCGAGCGGCAACGTCGCCACGACCTCCGGCATGATCGCTTCTTCGCATGTTGCCGCCTCCGAAGTCATCGGCGCGAGACGCAACCACAATTCGCCGAAAGTGTCAGGCTGTTCCACGCTGATAAGGCAGCCTTTGATCAATTCCAGCGTTGCCAGAAATAGTCCGAGCAATCGGCCGCGCGTACGCGGCGGCGTGAACAGGTCGCTCAAGGTCATCCGCTCGTGCTGTTTCAATAATCCGACGATGCGGTCCATGTGTACCTGGATCGGCGTTTCGTCGATCGCGATATGGCTCGGCAACAGCGAGACCGTCTCACGCATGAGACGCCCGAACGCGCTGACCAGGTCCCAGAGCTCCACCTTGTGCAAGGGCTGCTGCGTCAGGTCCGGCTGCGTCGGCAATTCCTGCGGCAGGCGCGGCAAACGCGTCATCTGCCGCTGAGCGTGCTCGTCCAAAAGTGCGGCGGCTTCCTTGAATTTCTTGTATTCGAGCAACTGCTTCACGAGTTCCAGACGCGGGTCGTCTTCCTCCTTGGCCTCCCCTTCCGCGCTCGGCAGCAGCATCTTGCTCTTGATCTCCATCAACGTGGCTGCCATGACGAGAAACTCGCCGGCCGCCTCAACGTCGATCGTGTGGAGCAGATTGAGATAGCCGAGGAATTGTTCGGAGATGACGGCAATGGGAATATCGTAGAGATCGACTTCGTTCTGCTTGACCAGAAACAAAAGCAGATCGAGGGGGCCGCGGAAGGTCGGGAGTTCGACGTTGTATTCCATGCCATCATCCTGAAAAGCACGCAGCGGACAGCCGGCAGCCGACAGCAAAGACCCTAGGGTTCTTTGTATCGGCTGCCGGCTGCCCGCTGAAGGCCGGCGGCAATTTTTTGCTACGCCAGAACCTCTGTGATCGGCCGCGCGGTTCGCTCGGTTAGCGGGATCGGCCGGCCGACATTGGACATATTCTGATTGGCGTGATCGACGCCCAGCGCGCCGCAGACGGTCGCGATGAAATCGGGCACGGACACGGCACGTGGATCTTCAACGGTGGTGCCGTCGGCGCTGGTGCGGCCGAAGACGCTGCCGCCGCGCACGCCGCCGCCGGCGAGAACGGTCGTCCAGGCGTTTGGATAGTGGTCGCGGCCCTGGCCCTGATTGATACGCGGCGTGCGGCCGAACTCGCCCATCCAGACGATTGTCGTTGTTTCAAACAAGCCGCGTTGGCGCAGGTCGTCCATCAACGTGCCCCAGGCGGGATCGAGGATTTCGCTGAGCCGCTGGACGTTCTGGAAATTTTGACCGTGCGTGTCCCAGCCGATGGGGTTGCCCGCCATGGCTCCGAGCGTCACTTCGACGAAAGCGACGCCGCGTTCGACGAGGCGGCGTGCCAGCAGACAGCCCTGCCCGAAGAGGTTGCGGCCATAGGCGTCGCGCAGTCGTTCCGGTTCCTCGGCGAGGTTGAATGCGGTGCGTGCGGAGGTGCGCATCAGGCGAATTGCACGATCATACGCGGTCTGATGGCTGCGTGCCGCGACGGTCTGATGACGGGCGACAAAATCGCTTTCCATGTCTTGGAGCAAATCGACGCGGGCATTGAACTGCCGTTCATTCACTGCGGCCTGCTCTTGCGGATCGTTTCGCTGCTGAAGTTGCGGATGTCGCATGTCGGCAACCTGCAGGCTCTGGTCATACGGATCTTGCTGCTGCTGGTTGAAGTTGAAATTATTGATCTCGCCGACCATCAGAGGGGCGTATTGCGGACCAAGGAATCCCGAAGAATACGCCGCCGGGCTGAAGAGCCGATAGGGGGCGACGCTGACGAAGTTCGGCAGCGGCAGATCGGGGGCGCCGATCTCCTTGGAGACCAGCGAGCCGAGGGTTGGATATTGGATCGGGCCTTGCGGAAGATAGCCGGAGCGGAGGTAAAACGTGCCGCGGCCGTGATCGCCTTCGCGCGTACTCATGGCGCGGATCAACGCCATCTTGTCCATGTTGCGGGCAACGCGCGGCAAGTGCTCGCTGATGCGAATGCCAGGAACGCTCGTCTGGATCGACTGATACGGCCCGCCGTTGGCGTGGCCGGGCTTCAGGTCGAAGGTGTCCATCTGGCTGGGACCGCCGTTCATCCAGAGCAAGATACAGGAACGCCGCCGTTGGGTGTTGTTGGCCGTTTGGGCGGCCAGAGCTTCCAGCCAGCCGGACATCGAAAAGCCCACGACGCCGGCGGTGGAGAGTTGCAGAGCTTCACGACGCGAGAGTTTCGGTGAGTCGAACATGGATTACGGTCCTCTCAAGCAGCCAGGAACGTGACGGAATGGACGCCTCACTGACCTCTAGTTAAACTATTCAACTGGATAATTCTAACGCAAGTTTCGTTTGAAAGGCCAGTTTTTTTCGGGTGAATCTTCCAGATTTATTGCGGAACGGCAAACAGCCTTGCCTGGTGATGGCACACGGGTAGAACAAGAATGTCAAACGCATGCGCGCCAAAACGCACGCGCTTGACTGCGCTCGTAGCTCAGCTGGTAGAGCACGGCACTTTTAATGCTGGGGTCTTGGGTTCGATTCCCAACGAGCGCACTCGTCCGTTAGTCGTCAGGCTCCCGATCGCCTTCGCACGATTCGCACATCGCGAAGCAGCACCGCGAACATCGGTAGCTGGAACCGAGTTCAATCAAGATCCCTCCGCAAACCGGGCATGGAGCGAATGGGCCCTTCAGTCGCGGCTCATTGGAAACGGTGCGAATTTCGGCGGTCTCCATGATCTGGATCCTGGCACAATGAAATGTGTAAATATGTTTATATGAACATATGTACAATTTAATTGCCGCACTGTCAAGGACTTTTTTCCAAGTTGTTGTCACCGCTGAGGACAACCATCATGTTGCGATGCTCAGGCTTTCTCGTGGTGTTGGCCTTCGCCGTTCCCGCGTTCGGGCAGGACGCCAAGCGATTCCGCGCGGGCGCCTACGCTCAGGACATCACGCCCGTGAAGTTCCCGATCTCCGTGAACGGCGGCATGCAGGATCGTAAAACGACGATGGTACACGATCGCCTGCATGCGAGGTGTCTCGTTCTTGATGATGGCAAAACCAAGATCGCCTTCGCGGTCTGTGACAGCTGCATGATCCCGCGCGAGGTCACCGATGTCGCCAAACGCCTGGTAGCCGGCAAGACCGACATTCCGCTTGCCAACATCTTGATCTCGGCGACGCACACGCACACAGCGCCGACCGTCGCCGGCGTCTTTCAAAGCGATCCGGACATACACTATCAAGCGTTCTTAGCGTGGAAGATTGCCGACGGCATCATCAAGGCGCATAGTCAGCTCGTCCCCGCCAAGATCGGCTGGGGCGTCGGCAAGGACGCCACGCAAGTGTTCAATCGCCGCTGGCACGTCAAGCCTGGCTCCATGCTCCTGCAGGATCCGTTCGGCAAGGGCACCGACAAGGTCCGCATGAACCCCGGCTATATCCACCCCGACCTCGTTGAACCCGCGGGGCCGATCGATCCGGACATCTCCCTGCTCTCCGTGCAGACGGCCAAGGGGCAGCCGCTCGCTCTACTCGCGAATTATGCGCTCCATTACGTCGGCGGTGTCCCCGCTCTCTCCGCGGATTACTTCGCCCTTTTCGCCAATCGCATGGCCACGCTTCTCGACGCCGACAAGGTCGAACCCGCCTTCGTCGGCATCATGTCCAACGGCACGAGCGGCAACATCAACAACGTCAACTACGGCAAGGCCGGCCCCGGCAAGAAACTGGAAGGCGAACAGGCCCGGCTTGTCGCCGAGAGCGTCGCGGCCAATGCCTTCGAGGCGTACAAGAAGATCAAGCATCACGATTGGCTGCCGCTCAAGATGGCGCAAAAGGAGATCGAACTCGGTGTGCGCTTGCCGGATGCCCTGGAAGTGAAGCGTGCCAAGACCATCATCGCCGAGGCCAAAGGCGGCTTGAAAACGCAGCCGCAGATCTACGCGCGCGAGACGGTGCTGATGGCCAAGTATCCCGCCAAGGTCAATGTGATCCTACAAGCGCTCCGCATCGGCGATTTGGGCATCGTCGCCAATCCTTGCGAGACGTTTGTCGAGATCGGCCTGGAGATCAAGCAAAAGAGCCCGCTCAAGCACACCTTCACGATCGAGCTCGCCAATGGCTACAACGGCTACCTGCCGACGCCGGAGCATCACGCCCTGGGCGGCTACGAAACATGGCGAGCGCAGTCGAGCTATCTGGAGGTCAATGCGTCGCGCGCGGTAATGAGCACGTGGTTGGAATTGTTGAAAGAGGTCGCGAAGTAGCCTCGCTTACGCTTCGGGATCAGACGGAACGCCGCCCTGACGCGCCGTCGGCTCCAGTTCATGGTAGAGCAAGATGGCCCCGACCACGGCCGTGGTCATGAAGATCGGCCCGATCAGCGGCACCAGGCCGACCAGAAGCGTGACGAAACCCAGGCCCAGCGTGTACGGTTGATGCGCCTTCAGGAACTTCCATTTCTCGTCGCGGCGTTTGCCGCGCAGCATCAGCGGGTAGTCAAAGGCCTCGGCTCCGAAGAGCAATGAATCGAAGTAGAGGCTTACGCCGACGCCGAGCACCGAACCGAGCAGCGGAATGAGGTGCAGAAGCAAGGAGCCGCCATTGATTGCGAGGAGCATGCCCACGTCGCGAAAGCTATCGACAATCTGATACTTCCAGGGGATGTCGCGCATCTGGTCCGCGGGCGTGCCGAGTTGCAGCTCGACGCGCTTCGCCAGGAGGCCCAGCGAATGCCCGACGAGGATGCCGAGCAGCAGCATCCACACGACAAAGGCCAGCGTGCCTGCCGCGACCAGCAGGCCCAGCGCGGTGACGCATTCGAGGAGGACGCCCCACCACCCCTCCGGAAAGATGGGATGCAGGTACACCTGGAACGCAACGGCGGCGGCAATGAGAATCGCCAGGACGAAAGCGGTGATGACGAGATTCAGCAGCACCGGCACGATGCCGTAGAGCCATAGCGTCGGCTGTTTGCACAGGTAGACGAAGCCATGCCACGGCGCCGCGAACCCACGGCCAAAAGCGTGCGACCAGGGGACGGCGTCGATTTGCGTCGCGGCCGTGGCCATCGGTTCTCCTTTCGAGAAAACGCATCAGGAAGCTCTCGCGATGTAGATCAAGCGCGCACGCGTCTTAAACCACCTCGCCAGCGCAAAATCGGCCGTCTGACTTCATAGTTCTCTTCCCCGCAGCAAATAAGTGAGCCCGGCCGCGCCGGCCGCGCCGATTATGGGCCCGAGCACGAGGGCAAGGACAGTGTTCTGCGTGAATGCCCAGATAAAAACGGTTGCCACAAGGAAGATGATAACGAAAAAAAGCACGGCGCCCTTGGTTTGTTCTTGCCACTTGGCTTGCTCGAATTGCCGACGGTCGAGCTCCGTGGCGCAATGGGGGCAACGGTAGTCCGAGCCGGCCTCGATCAGCCACTTTGCGGGGATTGTTTCGCCGCAGTTCGCACAATTGTAGGTGATTGGCATGGATACCCCCGATCCTGAATGGGCGATACGCAAGATCCCGCGCTTGGGTATCGGACTCAATGGACTCGGACTTTTGTCGGGTGAGTCAATTGCGGTTCAATTTTCACTGAACCATGCCAAAAGCCAGCAGACGAGCACCGCGTTGAGAATGAGACCGGCCGCCGTAAGTCCCCACAGCCGCTCGGCACGAACGAGGGCGATCACGCCCGAGAGGAGACCAGCAACGCCGAACCCGAGCCAGACACGGAAGCCCCATTCGAACCATTGAAAATGAGGCGCGGACAGGCCCGCTGCCACGCCGCAAACGAATCCCACGAAAGGCGCAGCCAGCCCGAGTGAATTCCAGATCGGTGCTACTCGGCGCTGCGATACCTGATGCTCCCGCTCGGCATGATTCATCGCAAGTTCCTCGGCAGAACCGGTGATCAAGTCAATCGGCCCACGCGCCGCGGGACGATTCCCATCCCATCAGGTCAGTCGCTCAGTGCGGCACGTATTGATACGAGGAAGCGTTCGTGATCGCCCAAGATACATCTCGCGAAAGTGACTTTCCAACGCGCTCGCTTTCACCCCAGCCGCTGAACGACGGCGCTTATTTGCCGGACTTATTTTTTTCGTTTGGACTGCTGGAGCTTTGGTGCTTCTCGCACAATCGTTGCCAATTGATTCGGTGTGATTCGCGGTGGTGCTGCACCGAATTTTCCACCGAGGAATCGTTCAATGGCGGCGTCTGTTATTTCAACACCGTGCCGATCCTCCAGGTCCATCACAATCTCGACCAAATCCAGATCATCTGCTTTTGTGGGTGGGTCTGATATCGGCTTGTCCATTGGAATGGCTAACCCATCGACTTTCATTCGTTCCGCGATCACTGCTCGGACTAGATTCTCGGCCGCATCAGGGGCACCATGGGCAGAGTGCTGTTTTGGCGGGTCCGAATTCGCCGTGCAGCCCAAAACCGCGACCAATATGCCAGCTAGGAATCGCATAGGAGAATGTAGCATCGTAACCTTTCGGAGGACGGTCGCTAATGCTAAGTTGCTGGGCCCGTCTGCAACGACGCTAGCGCACGAAGACCCGTGATGCCGCCCCGATCAACTTCATCTACTTTTCAGGTATCGGCCCCACCGTTATGTGCAGTGGTCTCAGACGCGACAGATGAGCCAGCATTATCAACAGTTTCCGGAGTCTCGTTCACCTCTTCTGTATCAGGTTTAGTGCTGCGAAGTGGCCTGTTTGCTGCGCGCGACACGAGCTTCCGTGCTGCCTCGGCTTTCTCTCCCTCTAGCACTTCCCGCTTGAGAACTTCGACTTCGAGAACCGATTGGATTTCTGACGTTCCGATCTTGATGCCGGGCGAGACTCGGCGAAGTTCTCGTCGCACGAGATCAAGGGTCGTTTCGCTCAGTACAATGGCCGCCAGCGTAAAACGGTTTAGTGCTTGCTTCTGGGCGTGGTACTCCCCGAGACTCGCCTTCTGCCAGCTTTCCTTCGCAAGCATGAACACCTGTTCGATGTGGTCGTCATCCTTCGGGTTGAGTTCCAGGAAGTTGAATTCGAGGACCAACTCATGTTCGATGGGTTTGCCGAAGCTGACCTTGTAGACGCGCCAGATGACGCCAGTAGTTAAGAGTACCCAATCGACACCCTGATTGGCCGCGTAATCGACGGCCTGCTTCACAAAGCTGTCCTTGAGTTCCAGCCCGATGGATTTCACCTCGAGAAGTAGTGCGAGTACGCCATCGAGTTTGATTGCCAAGTCACAGTACGTTCCCCGAATCGCGTGCTCGGAAGTAATCTCTGTGTATTTGTCGTAGCCGAAAACCTCCTGAAGCATATCCGTTACGATTACAACCGTGTCGGACTCATTCACGTCGCGTGACTTGGCCGCAGCAAGGATGGGCTGGAAGCGTTTTATTCCGGCGGCGATTCGGGACGCGACTCTGCTGGGGACTGCTGCCATCGAAGACCCTCCTGCTGTGGAATACGGGAGAAGACCGAAGGACGCCGAACTTGCTAGTGCGCACCAGCGCGCTAGCAAGCAATGCACGCCTCAATGCTTCTGCGCGTCATCGCAACATTTTAATCACATCAGGTTGATTGCTTTCTGTCAAGAAAATACCGGTTTCGACATGTGCAGGTTATTGGCGATGCTATGGACACAGTCGGCGGATCGAACTCCGCCGCGAACCGATGACTCTCTCACGCCGACCGCCGCGCCCGCAATTCGTTGAGATGCGGCACCGTCTCGAACGGCTGCGCTAAAGAAGCGATCGTCTCGCCGAGTTGCCCGATCTCTGCTTCGTTGGCGCGGCCCAGCTTCTTCATGGCGCCGAGGACCAGGTAGCCGATCCTGGCGGGGTCGAGCATCATGAGCCGGGCGCAGGTTGTATCGACGGCAACGAGGTCGTGGCCCATGATGAGGGCGCCGCATGGCCTGGCGACGCCGTTCAACGGGCCGTCGCCTTCCATGCCGATGATGCCGTCCACGATCGCCAAATCCGGCGTGCGCGTCAACGCAATATCGACGATGCTGTTGTGAATGCCGCGCCAGTGCAGCTCGTTTTTCGGCCAACCGTAATAGATGCCGGGCAGCGTGCCGAAGAGGTTCTTCAGAGATAGGGTCGCGCCGGCCCAGTGGTGCGTCTTGAGCTTCGGCAGCGAGATCAGCACGTCCGCGGCGACGATCGTGCGCGACAGATAGAGATAGTCGAGACCGGTCAGCATGCCGATGTTCGGCGTCTTGATCGGCTCGTCGTGATTGATGTCAACGAAGCGGACGTTGTGCTGCTTGAGCACGTCCCCCAGGCCGCTCTCGGTGACGAGGTATTCGACATTGCGCCAGTGGCCGGGGCCTTCCGCGACGATGATTTCGGCGGCGCCTTCACGTTTGCACAACTCGATGACGGCGGCGACGACCTTCGGATGCGTGTTGATGACCTTGTCGCGATGCCATTCGACGAGGTTCGGCTTCAGGACGACGCGTGTGCCGGCGAGCGGGACGGTGGCACGAAAACGTTCGTACTGCACTTGAAGGATCGCAGTGAGATCGGCGTCGTAGCTTTCGGCGCGGGCGATGTGGACGGCGGAGTTGGCGGGCAGAGCGCGTAAGTTGCTGACGGCTGTCAACGTGAAGCGGCGAAACCAGTTGCCGACGCGCTTGAGGATCGACGCCGCTTGCGGTTTAGCGTTCGCAGGCTGCTTCGCAATGGCTGTCGCGCTATCAGACGAAAGACGAAAGAAGTTCCGTGTCTGCGTCCCAAGCGCGAGAACCGTCAGCGCATCGCGATAGCAGTTCGGCTTCAACCAGCCCGTTTGGCGACGCAATTCCACCGCGGCCTGAATGTGACGATCGAGGTCCGCCAGCGTTTCCTTCACGTTGGGCGTTTCGCGATGGCAATCGAGCGCGAGCTTGATCCAGCACAGATGGTCGAGATCATCGGTGCGGATTTGCGTGATGAGATACTGCACGGCCGCGTTTAGACGCGGGTGCATCAAGCCTCCCTCTCCCTCTGGTAGAGGGGTTGGGGGTGAGGGTGGCTGCAGGGCGAGCAGCAACAGCGCTGTCGGGCCTGGAATCGGATCGGTCATTTTACCTAGAATGCAGCGGTTGCCGTAGTTGATGCCGCCGTCGTCCATGGCGCGATCGAGCAGCATCTTGACGCCTTCGCGCACGCGCGGATGGCTCCCCTGCCCCGTCGCGCGCAACGCCAGGCAGGCCCATGCGGTCGGCTCGACCCAGGAGAAATTCTGCTCCGCCCACGGCCAGCCGACCAGGTTCAGATCGATGTCATGCAGTTCGCCTTGCTCGGCTTGATCGGGGACGCGGCCACGCGTGCCCAACAAATATTGCGACGTGCGTTCGAGTTCCGTCTGTCCGAGCGTCGCCTTTACAAACAGCACGAGCGCCGTTGGCCAGATCGCCTCGGCACGGCCGTGCAGCGGACGATAGCTGCCGTCGGCGTTGGCGCAGCGTTCAAGAAACGCGCGTGTCTTATCGATCGCGGCCGCATGCTTGGTCGGTTCCAGCGCCAACGCCAACAGTCCAAAGCAACTCGGCTCAAGCTGCGGCGTCTGGCCCGGCGCGTAGCCCCAGCCGCCGTCTTCGTGCATGGATGCGACGAGCGTGTCCAGGTAGACAGTGATCATCGACGCGCACCTTTTTGATGTGCTGGCAAGATCGGAATCTTGCCGCCACAGGTTCCCTAATCGGAGTCTAGTACATAAATCAACACGAAGTATTGCTTGGATTGCGTACTCGTTTCCAGCATACCACGAATCGCCGCTGCGACCGATACAGGCATTTCACGGATGGCCCCGCGGCGCGTCAACCGACTTCCATAAACCAGGAGGCAGACGGTGGCTCGTATTGTTTGTCAAGTTCTCCATCGGGTGGACAGCATCACGTTTCTTTGGTCGGAAGGCACGGCCGCGTTCGAACCCTATCGCCTGGACGGCGTCGAGCGTGCGCGCCTGTTGCAGATCGCCGAGCAGCTTCATGCGCAGCTCGCGGGCGCATCCGCTTCCGAGCTGGCGCAACTTGGGCACGCACTCTGGCGCGCCCTCTTTCGTTTGGATAGCGCGGACGCCAGTTCCGCAAGCGCGGTTCAGACCTGGCTTGCCAAGCTGGTGCGCGAGAACGCCGTCGAGCAGTTGCAATTCCTCAGCGATCGTCCCGGCTTGATTCCGTGGAACCTGCTGTGCGACGATGTTCCCTCCACCGGCGATCTTTGGTCGCGTTTCTGGGGCGTGCGTTTCAATCTCGGCGCCGGCCGGCGCGTCAATGCACTGTGGGCCAATCCTACGCTCACGCTATCGACGCGCCTCTGCGCGGCGGACCTCCGGCTCATGGGGCAACTCGACCCGGCCCAGCACGAGCAAGCGATCTCGATGCGCGAGGGGAATCAGCTCATCCACACCATTACCTCGCTGGAAGATGAACTCAAGAATCGCGGCCCCGACGTGCTATTGCTCTTGCTGCCGTGGGCCGAGGGGCAACTTTGGCTCGGCAGTGACGCGCTCGATCTAGGCGAGTTGCGCGGCTGGCTCGACGAAGCCAAGGAGGGCAACCCGGAGCCGATCGTCATCTTGATGGCGGCGGGCGCAGCCGAGGGGCAAGCGAGTTGGCTCAGGATGCTGGAGGAAGCCAGCGCGCGCTTCGGCGGGCTGATTGCGAACGAGTCATTGCTGCCGGCGCCGCAGGCATTCAAGGTCGGGTCCGCACTCGCACAGCGTTTGGCCGAGGGGAAGAACAACCTCGGTGAGATTTTGCGGGCGCTGCGACAAGAACACGGCGCCGCCGGCTTGGCGTTCAGTGGCTTCTGCCCGGTGCAAATGCATGTCGGCAATGAATCCGCCTCGGCCGAAATGGCGATCGAGACGAACCCCTTGCCGGGCAAGCCGTTTTTTCCCTTTGCCGCCTATGACGCCGCGGATCGCTCGCTCTTTCTTGGGCGCGACATCGACGTGGCCCGCGCGGCGGCGACGCTGGACGCCGCCGATGCGCGCGGCATTTTCTTGCACGGTTCGCCGGCGGTCGGTAAGACGTCGTTCCTGCAAGCGGCGCTGCTTCCGCATCTCGAGCAAGAAAACGTCGGCTATTTGGCGTTGCGCGATCGTTCTTTGCAGGAGACGCCCGCTGAGGAGAAGGACTATCCGCGTCTCATCCTGCGCGCGACACATGATCTCGCCGGCCAGTTCGCCGATGCGTTGGCGGTCTTCTGTGCTCGACCGTTCATCTACACGACGCCGGCGGGCGCGGCCGTGACGGTCGATTTGCCGAATCTTCTGCATCAGGCAGTGACCGGCATGCCCAGGCCAAGCAAACCGAGCACCGCCATCCAGGATGCGTCGGCCGCCGCCGCGATCAACGCTGAACCAGCGCCGCCGGCGGAGGGGTTGGCCGCACGCGATCTGTGGATTGCCCTGCGCGACGACAAGGCGACTCTTGCACGTGTGCTCGATGCCGTGACGCGCTCGCTTCCCTTCGAGTTGTTGATCGTCATCGATCAAGGCGAAGAGCTTATTACCTTGGTGCGGCGTGATCAGCAGCGCGTTCGCCGACAGAAGGCGCTGGCGATGCTGCAACACCTCGCGCAGGCGGCGCCGCGCTGCAAGATCGTACTGGCGCTGCGTTCGCAATCACTCGGCCAACTCGTCAGCCTGATGCACAACGGGCAGGCGCCGGCCGACTGGCCCACGTTTTTCCTGCGTCCCTTGAACGCGGAAGAAATGGCGAGCGCGCTGCTATGGCCGACCAATCGCGATGGGATTCCCTACACCGACGAGGTGCCCTTCACGACCTACGGTTTTGCGTTCGAGGACGGCATGGCCGAGCGCGTCGTCGCCGACGCCATTGCCGCCGCCGACAGTGCCCGGCTTAGCCCGTTGCCGATCCTGCAAGCGGTCGGCACGCTGCTCTACGAGCGCCAGGTCGTCGAGATGAAGCAAAACGTCGTCCGCTACGAAGACACAAAGCAATTCGGCGGCGTCAGGGAGGCTCTCGCGAAGTGCCTCGACCTGAAGCTGAAACGACTTGACGTCGGCAATGCGTCGAAGGGGGCGCTGCGCGAGCTGATCGGTAAGTTGACCACCAGTCATGCTGATGGGACGCTTAGCCGCGACCTTGTGCCGGCAGCCAACCTTAAGAACCTGTGGAAGAATTCGAGTGAACCCGTCGAGGCGATTGTGAATCGCGCCGCCGACGATGAAGGGCTCTTCGAGATTCAGCAACTCTTGATAGGCGGCCAGGAGGAGATCTACGTCAGCTTGCCGCAAGACAGCCTGGCCCAGGTCGGCAAACGCGTCGAGGCGGAACAGGACCTGCAAAAAATCACGCGCGGCAAAGTGATCGATGTCCTGTGGATCATGGTTCCGCTCATGTTTCTTGCGGCGGCGGTCACGTTCTGGGCGACGAGGAATTTCACGGCGGGCGTTCGCGAAGACGTCGAGATAACCCCGGAATTGGAAAAGAAAATCCTGCGTCAGATCGAGATCGAAAAACGCCGATTTCATGCCCAGGCCGCGCGTCGTCCTCTCTACTATGGACAGCTTGCGCGCGTCCAGCAGGCCCTGCACGCCGAGAACGCTTTGCGGGCCCAACAGATCCTGATGGAGGCGCCGGCGATGCAGTCGCACGCCGACGTCGACCAACGTGTGTTTCCGTATCCGGATGTGCGCACTTTCGAATGGTATCACTTCAAGAAAGTGCTGAACAGCGAACGCTTTCTTCTGTTTGGACACCAGAGTCATGTCACCTCGGTGGCGATCGCACGCGACAATGAGCGAGCCGCGACGGGGAGCATCGACGGGACCGTGCGTGTCTGGAACCTGAAGAACGGCGAGATCGTCGCACTCTTGACCGGAGCCAAGACGCCCGTGCACGCCGTCGCCTTCGCGCCGGACGGCAAGACGCTCGCCTCCGCCGGCGCCGATAAGCTCGTCTACCTTTGGGACCTGAGCACGCTGAAGACCGATTACGTCGAGATCAAGAAGGAAGCCAAGACGCTCAAGGGCCACACCGACGCCATCAACGCGCTAGCCTACGGAAAGGACGCGAACACGCTCGCCTCGGGCGGGGCCGACAAGACCGTTATCCTCTGGGACATCGGCAAAGGCGAGGCGGCGCACACGCTGAAGGAAGCCGGCGTCGTTCATGCCGTCGCGTTCACGCCCGACTGGAGGCTTGTCAGCGCCGGCGCCGACGGGGCGATCGTGTGGAATGCGGAGACAGGCAATAAAATCCATGTTGCCGCGCAATTTCGAGTCATCCGCGCGATCAGCATCTCTCCGGACGGCAAGACCCTCTGCACCGCCAGCAACCTACCGAGTTCGAGCGGAGGCACTTCAGAGCTGGGTCGGGCCGAATTTTGGGAGCTCCTCTCCGGCAAGCAGATCCCGTCGCTTCTTGAACTGCAGAGCACGGGGATGCTCGCGGTCGCTTTCGGGCCTGACGGAAAAACAGTCGCCTGCGCCGGCAAGGATCACATCGTGCGTCTCTTCGACGTCGCCACGGGCAAGCAATTGCACCGCTGGATCGGCCATCTCGGCTACGTCAACGCGCTGGCGTTCGCGGGTGACGGCTCGGTCCTCGTTTCCGGCAGCCACGATGGCACGGGCAAGGCCTGGAACCCCGCGCAATCCTCCGGCCCGGACATCATCGCCAAGGCGCACCTCGATGCCATTCAGTGCCTCGCTCTTGATTCCAAGGGTTCCTTGCTCGCTTCGGCCGCGCGCGATGGCTCCGTCAAGCTATGGGATTCCGCGACGGGCAAGCTGCTCAAGGAGTTGTCGTTGCTCAAAGAGCCCATCACGGCGGTCGCGCTGTCCAGCCACAAAGACAAGACGATGCTCGCCGTCGGGACGCGCAACGACAAGAATGAAGGAGAGATCAAGATCTACCAGATCGATCCCAAAAAGGAACATGCCATCGAGCTGAGGGCCGCCTTCACGAAGCACAAAAAGGGCGTCACCTGCCTCGCTTTCAATCCGTCTGCCGACAGACCCGACTTGCTCGTGTCCGGCAGCGCCGACACGTCCGTGAAGCTATGGGACATCGACAAGGCCGTGGAAGTGGAAACCTACTTCAAGCACAAGGACGAGGTGCGCTCGGTCGCGTTCCAGGGGGACGGCAAGGCGTTCGCCTCGGGCGGCAAGGACGCGCTGATGTGCATCTACGACACCAACGTGCGCGGCGCGGTCTGGGTCGCGACGGACTTGCACCTGAACGCGATCGAGGCACTTGCGTTCATGCCATCGCCGCAGGTGAAAGGGGAGCAATTCGACCGCCTCTTGACGGGCGGCGCCGATCAAGCGGTCTGTGTCTGGGACATCAACAAGGGCGACCAGGGGAAGATCGAATCGCAAGAGAGACGCCGCCACTTCCGGGCACACGTGCAGCCCGTCACCGCGGTGGGATTTAACCAAAAGGACTCTGGGCTGTTCGTGTCCGCGGGCGCCGACGGGGCGATCCAGTTCTACGACGGCCTGAGCGAGAGCCTCACCTTGACGGGGCACGTTGGCCCGGTGCGCGCCCTCTTGATCGCTCCCGATCAGTCGTTTCTCGTCTCCGCCGGCAACGACGGCACGATCCGCTTCTGGCGCGCGGCCGAACGCGGCGAGGACAAGGGGGAGCGAAAGTAATTTGTCGCTTGCGGCTTAGCGTTCGCGTACTCGACTCCGAACGCTAAGCCGCAAGCGGCCGATGGCTATTTCGCGGGCGTCTGGTGCGACGCCGGCGTGATCTGGCGTCCGACGATCGTCGGCGTCGGGGCATCGTCTGGTTGCAAGGTCAGCATCTGCGGATTGGTGTAATAAGGCGTGCCCCGAAGCGGATAGTAGGAGACCTGTAGCTGCACCTTCTTGACGGCGGGATCATATTCCTCCCACGGCAAAAAGAGCGTGTAGTTCGGCCCGGCGACATCCTCTCCCTTCAGGCGTTTCAGGCTGTGCGGGTCGAACTGCCACACGGCGAGTTTTTTCGGTGGAACGCCCGGGCGTATCTCCGTCATGTCATACATCTGCACGAGGATGAACCCGTTGGCATCCACCGCTTTCTTGATGTCTTCGTTGAAGAAATAGACGCGGCCGGCCAAGCCCGTAAGGGGAGCGCCGGCCGCCTGGCTGTTTTCGGTGATGCGAACGCGATTATCCCAGCGTGTCAGGACCTGGCTGGCGGGCTTCGCCGAATCGCCCTCGAACCAGCTGGCGTCGAGCCAATTTTTGGTGCTTAGCTGTTGAAACGCGGTGCAGCCGGAAACCGGCGCCACGGCCAGGACGCCGAGCGACAGGCAGAACAGGCGATGGCAGATCCTCCGTGCGTGAAACTTCATGACGCGGTGGATATGCAAAAGGGTCTCACGCACAGGCGCAAAGACGCAAAGAAAGAAAATTCGCTGCATTCCGCCGGTATTTCTTGGCGCCTTGGCGCCTGTGCGTGCGTAGTAATTTATTCTCTCACAGTCGCGCAGTGCGCTGGCAACGCTTCTTCGAATTGGGTTCGAGCTGGCTGGACGGATCATCTCGGCGGCTCCCTTCCTTGGGATTGACTCGGAACTACCTTTTCCCCGCTCCCTGACTGATTCCATTGAAATTCCCGCCCAACGGCGGCGGCTGGATCGGCGGCTCGGGCACGCCGGGCGAAATAATCTCCGGCAATGGCGGCGTACTCGGATTGGGCAGCCCATACTGGACCTTCGTCGTATAGTCGGCCGTCGAGTTCGGCGTGGTGGTTGACGGTTGCGACGGCGTGGCCTTCCGCTTACCGAAGATGCTTTGCATCAGCGTGTTCGTGTCGCTCGGCGTACGCTTCGCTTGCGGCAAGAGCGGCGCTTCGACGGGCGTGATGTTTTGCGGCGGGCGCTCGGCCGGCGCTGCCGGGTTAACGCGAACGGGCGGCCCCTTCGATTGCGGTTCGGGAATCGGCATGGGCGGCGGGGCCAGGAAGGACATGGGCGCGGAACTCGAACCGTGTAGGTGTATCACGTCCCCCGTCGCCCAATTGACGCGGCGAGTCTCCTCGGTCATGATGCGCTCCTTTTCCTCTTGGTTGCGGACGATGTGCGGCGTCATGATGATGATCATCTCGGTCTTCTGGTTCTTGTAGGTGCGGTAACGAAACGCCGCGCCGAGGAAGGGCAAATCACCCAGGAACGGGATCTTGTTTTCGTTTTTCTCTTCGCGTTTGGTGATCAGTCCGCCCAGCATGATGGTCTCGCCGTCGTTGGCGGCAACCGTCGTTTCCAGTTGTTGCTGATTAAACGCTGGCGCGGTGGTGCCTGCCCCAATGTTGAACGATTCCCCCACCGAGGAGATCGAAGGAAGGACGCGCATGAGCACGCGGCCATCAGGCGTAATCTGCGGCGTGACTTGCAAGGTAATACCGGTGTTCTGATACGTCGGCGCCGCCGGAACGACGAGGTTGCCGGTCACCACGGGTGTGCCGGGGATAGGGATCGACTTACCGACGTTCAGATAGGCGACTTGCTTGTCCAGCGTCATGACCTGCGGCCGGCTCAAGACCGTGAGACGCCCCTGGATCTTCAATGCGCGGATCAAGACGCTGACCGAATCACTCGCGGCCGTGAAGACGAAGCCGCCTAGGCCCCCCCCCTTCGAAACGCGGCCGACGCCGAGGTCGTTGATGCCCTGAAAGCCGACCGTACTCGGGGCAAGAAGCGCGTTGTCGGGAAACGTCAGATTGGGATTATTGAAGCTGTAGCCCGGAGTGAACGTCTGATAGGCGGCCGTGCCCGCGGTGCCGGTCACGCCCGGAATGCCGCGCTGGAACAGGAGCGGTTGCTGCAAGCCGATTTCCATGCCGAACTCCTCGGAGCCGAGCATGGACACCTCAGTGATCAGCACCTGGATGACGACCTGCGCCGGCGTTGTGTCGAGCTGGGCGACGAGTTGCAAGATTTTGTTAAAGTACTCCGGCGTCGCGTTAATCATGATCGAGTTCGAGACCGGCTCGGCTGTCACGACCACGGTGCGATCGATCATGTGGTACGGCGTATTCTGGCCGTTCGCCGTAAAAACGGTGTTGATCTTGGTGACGAAGTCATTAACCGCGGTGGCAACATCGACCGCCGTGGCGTTGCGCAGGCGGACCGCGGTGCTCTGTCTTTGCGGGAAGTCGGTGTCTTCGATGCGGGCGATGATAGCCTGCACCACATCGACGTCGTTCTGGCTGCCGGCGACGATGAGGCTGTTGGTCTTTTGATCGACGGTGATGCGCAGATCGATGATGGGGGCGCCGTCGGGTGCGGTGCCGCTGATGGTCATGGTGAGCGGCCGGGTCGCGCCCGCGGCGCCGACACCGCCACCCAGACCGCCGGCGCCGCCCAGGGCCCCCGCCGCGCCGGCGCCGCCGGTGCCGACGAAGAGCTGTTGGAGCATTGTCGCCGTTTGCAGAGCGTCGATCGTGCGCAAGTTGAAAATCGTGATGTGCGACGTGGCTTTCGGCTGCGTGTCAAGGTCGTTGATGAGCGCGAGCAGGATCGGCATCGTCTTCGCGGGCGCGGAAACAACGAGTGAGTTGGTCCGCGCGTCGGGAGCGATGCGTATGTCCTCCAGGATTCCCGATTCGATCGGCTTGCCGTCTTTCTGCGGCAAAAACCAGCGCAGCTTGATGTCCTTGGTCAAGGGTATCTGCTGGCCGAACGCGGCCTGTTGCCCGCCAACGCCGCCGCCGATGCCGCCGCCGCCAATTGCTTGTGCTCCGGGGACTCCCACTTCCGGAACCGTCAAAGTGTTATTGCCGATCGACACTTGCAAAAGGAATGCCAGATCGGTGGCGACGGCGTTCTTGAGCTTGATGACGCGCAGTTCCTGCTCGACCTGGTTGTTGTCAGGGTTATCGATGTGCTCGATGAGGGTGCGAATTTCCACGAGGTCCGCGGGCGAGGCCTGCACGAAGACCGTGTTCGAGCCGTTCTCGGAGGTGATGCGAACCTGGTTGGCTTCGGGCTGCGGGAAGCGCGTGGCGTAGAAGTTGTTCAGCACGGTGGTGACGCGCAGCGCCGAGGCGCGCTTGAGCGTGAAGGGGACGACGCGATGCACGTCGGACGGCGGCTGATCCAGGTCGTAGATCATTTTTTCGATGTCGTCCATGCGCCCTTGCGATGGAGCGGCGACGAGGATCGCGCCGAAGCGCGTCAAGGGAATGAAAACGATGTTCGACGGCAGCGCCGCCGGCGCGAGTGTGGCGGTCGGCGCGACCGCGGGCGCCTGCCCGGGCGCGGTCGGCGCGGTCGGCTGCACGGCCCCCGGCGCCCCGGCCGGGCCGCGGCCGGGACCGATCGTGATCACGTTTTGACCAAGGTTAACCCGTCCGTAGAAGTTGTTGAGAATGTTCGTGACGCTTGTCGGGTCGCCGAAGCGCAAGGAGATGATCTTGATCTTAACCTGGGCGGGCTCGGCACGTTCGCGCAGAAGTTCGATGAGGGCGAGGGCCCGTTCGAGGTCGGCCTGATTGCGGGCGCGGATGATGAGCTGGCCGAGTTCGGGGACGGGGACGATCTCAATGGGAAGGCGTGGGGCGTCGACAATGCCGTCGCCCAATTCCTTGCCTTTGCCCAGGGGGGCTTTCTTGGCGGGCCCTTTCGGCTGCCCCTCGTCAGGCTGTTGCGTCAGCGCGGTGAAGACGAAGCGATTGGGCGATTCGTAACCAATTGGCTGCCAGACCGATTTCAGATAGCGATCGAAGCCGATGCCTGCGGGTTGTTGATCTTCAGCGGGATCGTAGAAAGGGGACACTTCAGGGTCATCCATGACCCGCGAGACGAAAAAATCCGGTCCTCCGAAGTCTGCCCTGCTGATTCGGCCTTTGCCTCCACCGGTTGGAGAGCCGCCTCCGCCGCCGTTGCCGCGGAAGCCTCCTCCCCCGCCGCCAGGGGTTAAGCTTGGAGTACCACCTCCCCCGCCGCCTGGCGTGAAACTGGGAATGCCTCCGCCGCCTGGCATGATGAAAGTTGGCCCGCCGCCTCCTCCGCCGAAGGGGGAGCTGCCGCCGAAGGGGGATCCGCCGCCGAATGTGCCGCGGAAGCCTCCGCCGCCGAAGGACGAAGTGCCGCCGAAGCCCTGACCGTTGCCTGATTGCCGACTTGTGCCGGGGTTCTTGCCCTGGATGGCGTCGATGGCGCGTTCCAACAAGACCGGATCGATGCCCTTGCTCGATACGACGCGCACCTCTTGCTTGGCGTCCTTCACGTCGAGCTGCTTGACGAGCTTCTCGATGTCGTCAAAAAGCGGCTGCGGCGCCGATACGATCAGGCGATTGGACGGGTCCACGCCGATGTGCAGGATTGCCCTGCGGTCGGTGCCTGAGCCGTCCGTGGGCCGACTGCCGCCGCCGAACATGAAGCCGGACATCCCGGACGACTGTCCCGACTGCTGCGTGCGGCTGACCATGTTCTCGGCGTACAGTTGGCGGATGATGTCCGCGACCTCCGTGACCGAGGCATATTTGAGCGGCTCCATGACAAAGGTCTTGATGGCGACTTCGTTCTCGATGTCGCGGCGATCGATGTGGTTGCGGAGCAAGCTGCGGATGGTGAGCATGTCGAGCGGCTTGGCCTTGACGAGCATGGAGTTGGTGGCCGGGTCCGCGACGATGCGAACGTTCTCGACGCGGCCGGAACTTGCGCCGCCGCCACCGACGCCGAGCATGCCTGCCATCATGCCGCCGATGCCTGGGATATTGAGCCCGCCGCCGCCGCCGCCGCCGGGTCCACCGCGACCGCCGCCACCGCCACCGCCTTGTGCTTTGCCGTTGAATGCCTCATCGAGAACCTTGGCGACCTCGACGGCGTTGGCGTATTTGAGGCGCACGACCTCGAAGTCTCCCGGACCCGCCTCGGTGTTGAGGAGCAAGCGGATCAGCTCTTGCACCACGGCGATCGCTTCGGGATCTTCACTCGTGATAATCAGGCGGCTGCCGAACGCGGTGATCGTCACGGGCGGATGCTTCTTGCCTTCCGGGCCAGGCCCTGCTTCCTTCTCCTGTGGGGCGTGAAATGAGGTCGAGAATTCTTTTTTGATGAGTTGGCGAAACTGCGTGTCCGTCATCGGCAGCGTTGGCGCGGGTTTTTTCTTGGGCTCGTCCTTGAGGGCCGGCTTGATGTCGAACGGATCCTTCCTCGGCGCGGGCTGGGAATCCATGCCGCCAGGGCGCACGATCTTGAGTTCGTTGGGGCGCAGTTCGGGGAAGAGCATTTGGATCGCCTCGGCCACCGTCACGGCGCTCCCCTTGTCAAGGTTGATCATGCGAACACGGCCCCCCAGCACCGCTGGGTTGTCGTCGAGTTCCCGAATGATGGTGCGGATTTCCTTGATCTGGTCATCTGTGCCGCGGATGCGCAGGCTGTTGTTTTCTGGATCGGCGCCGATATAGGGGACCGCCTCCTTCGGGAACATTTCCTTGAGCTGCTCGGCGAACTTCAAGGCGTCGAGCCGAACCAACGGGATCAACGTCGTTTTCGCCTCGGGCAGCGGGTCGCCATTGATGATTTCGTTGATTTCGATGTGCGTCTGCGGATCGGCGTAGACGAACAAACGTGACGGCCCGGCGACGGAGATCCGCACCACGCTGTTGTTCTTGAATATCTCGGTGGTGAGGACCTTCATCATCTGCTCGGCATTGCCGCCGCGGACGTCGTGATACTTGATCGTCGGCGGACCTTCGATCCGGCCTTTGTCCCCCTGGAAGCGAGGCGCGTCCATCTTGGCGATGATCGCCCTGGACTGCTCGAGTTTCTCAACGGAGCCTGTTACAGTCACGGAATTGGTGGCCTCATCGGACGAGACCGTGTGGGGACGTTTGCCAGTTTGCGGCACGGGGCCCTTGGCGCCAAACTCAAACGCCAATTCCTTGTAGCCGGGACGGTCTTCAATGCCGGCCCAGACAAGGTTCTTGGCGTTGAATGCGGCTTTCCAGTTCCAGGCCACCCGGTCGTCCTTGGCCGTGCCTGACATTCTGTCGTCGATGAGTTCGCCGAAGTAACTGGCGCCACCCGGAAAGTTGAGGTTGATCGTGCTTCCGCTCAGCGACCAGGAACCCTGAGTCTTACCCTTGGCGTCGTGCATGATGACGCTGCCGCTGGTCGGACCCGAGATGGCAGCGCCGAGCGCTTTCACGAGAACGGCTTCGAGCGTGCTGGCGCGCATGAACTTGGCCTTGTGCGTCAGCGTGTCCGACGGCGAGCCTTCGAAGCGCGACAGGAACTCCTTGACCTCCGCGTGCAGCTGCGGGTCGGCATAAACGTACAAACGCGATTGCCCCTCGGCGGCGATGCGCGCGATGGCGTTCGACTTGAAGATTTCCGTTTGCAGAGTCTTGGCGAGAAGCTCGGCGTTGCCGCCGCGCAGGTCGTAGTATTTGATGGTCGGTGTCCCGATCTGGTATTTCTTTTGGCCCACCTCGCGCGGCACGTCGATCTTGACGAGAATGGCCTTGGCTTGAGAGATCTTGTCATTCTGCCCGTGGATGATGACGGTGTTGGTTCCCTCATCCGTGGTGATCGTGGTCTGCCGCTGCAGGCGCCGGACGGTACTGGGCTGGTTGCCTCCTGGACGCGAGCCATCAGAGCCGCCCTTGCCGCTGTCGCCCATCGGCGTCGCGGCCTTGACTTCGACGTTCTGCGTCAACGAGCCCAAAGAACGCAACAGGACCGCTTCCGCCTGGCTCGCCCGAATGTACTCGCACTGGTGCGTGTGCGTGTGGACGCTGGAATCATCTTCGCTGCCGACGATGATCGACTCATGACGCAGCAAGCTCGCCACGCCCGCGCGGATAATCAGCTTGTTGGAACCCTGCAATGGCGTCACCTGACCGAACGGGCGCAAGAGTCGGATCAACTCGGGGGCGAATTCGTCCACGTTCTGGCCCTTCGGCTCGACGACCACTTCGACGATCTCGGTGCGGCCTCGCGATTTCAACTCGTCCATCGAGACGCGTGGAATAAGCAATTCCGGAATCGGCTCATCGGCGGGGACCAACGTCAGGACGTTGTCGCCACGCAGGATCGTGTATTTGTGCTGGCCTTGCAGGATTTCGTTGATGATGTCGTAGACTTCGATCAGGGTGTACTTGCGGGCGACGCCCTTGTCGTCCCTGGGATTGATGAACGTGAGCGTGCCCGTAGGCGTGTACGGCGAGGCGTATGGCATTTGCGTCTGATCGGCGAACCAGGTCATGACGGCGCCCCACGGCTTCTTGTCCATCTCGAAGGCGATCTTCTTTTCGTTCCAGTTCGGCTTGGACGACGTGAGGAGGACCTTTGGCTCAACCGGCTTCTTGTCGCCGGCCTTCGGGTCCACGGCTTTCGGATCGACGCCTTTGGTTCCCTGGGCAAACGTGGAGGCGGCCTGGCCAATCAAATAGATTCCAGCCGACATGAGCGCGACGACGGCGATGCGCCTTATTAGCTTCATACGGCCCCCTGTGTGAGTGCCAGAGACCACCTGCCGCTCGTTCCCAGTGTCAATGGGAACGAATGACAGGCCCCCGTCTCCAGAGTCAACCCGCGAAAATCCTCGTTTGCAATCGCTATTGGGCGAGGTTGATAACCGATCTTACCAAAAAGAAAAGAGGAACTTAATTAAAAAAAGCCTAGCCCGCCTCGATTTAACAATGTCCTCACATCTCCGCTCGCTGCCGAAAAAGGAACCCTGGGGCACATGGGAAATACGCTGAATACCGAGCGAAAGACAACCTATACTGCACGCGGTCAGGATTGACTCATTCACTAGCCCGCAGCGCCAGCAAGGGATGTCCGTGGTTGCCCTTGCTAGCGCTGCGGGCTAGTGAGGCAAATGTGTCATTTCCGCCCGAGCGCAGTATAAATACATTCCGATCACTGTAGAAGCGTGGACCATCGCTACCGCAGAATTCCACTGGCATTTCTCCGTGTCCCCCCCGTTCTCCCCGTGATTCATTTCTTCAACCTGGCCCAGTCGCCACGCGTTACTTGGACGTCTTGGTTGGTCCCTTAAAAAAGGAACTCTTTTTCGACGAGGTCTTCGGCTTCTTGTTTTCCTTGTCTTTCGCACTCTCCTCCGCTGACCATTCGGCGTTCAGCGTCAACTGCAACGCGGCAAGCCTGGGCGCGGACAGCGGACGTTTGATGGCGTCCGCCAAGTTCTTGCGCAGCTCCCATTCGAAGGCTTCGTCCTTGATCTGGAAGTACATGGCTCGGTCATCGATGCGCAACACCTTCGCGCGGAAGAAGAAGTATCCCGTGTCCTCATCGACGATCTGGAACGTGTCGTAGCCCGGCTTCACCATCACCTTTTCCTCGCCGCCGGGACGCGAACTGCGGTAAACGATGTTGCGCAGATGCGCTTCATTCTGGTTGGTCGTCGTCGTCAGCCACACATAGGAAGGCACGTCCAGGAGCGGAGTCTTCGGCGACGGCGGCGGGGGCGGCGGCGTGGGGGGTGGCGGCGGCGGGGGTGGCGACGGTTCCTTGTATGGAATTAGGCCGGCGAATATGTTCTTGTCCGCCACCTGGCCATATTGACGATTTTCCGGGCGAGGCACCGACATCTGCAAGGCCAGCCGCGACACCAGCAGGCCCCACCCCAACGGCATCTCGCCGTGCCTGGCCGTGAAATGATCGACGGCGATCCAGGTCGGATCCAGGCCCGGCGGCAAGCCCGGTTTCGTCGTGTTCTTCGCCACCAAGAGCGTCTCGATCACCATGTCGATGATCAGCCTCGGGTTAAGCTCCATCGAGGTCGCCGCCGCATCCGCGCGATTGATCAGCAAACTCTTGATGCGATGTTCGTAGGGCGTCCGTTGGAGTCGCTCCAGCGCGGCGACCAGAGCCGACAGGTCTCCTTCCCCATGGACCTGGAAGGTCATTACTTGATGCCCGACCTTGACGCCTGGGATCGTCGGCGTGAATTTGAGGTCGACTGCCGTCGGGGATTTTGAAACTTGCACCTTATCCAGTCCGCTGCCGCGCAGGAGGGGCTTCAAGTAGTTCGTCATGTATTCGAAGCCAGCGTCCGCGGCGTGCGCCGGTAGACTGCGGGCCCGCGCCAGTTCGAGCGTCTTGCGATCTTCCAGGTATTGATCGACTTGGGCGTGCGCGTCGTTGCGCTTGTCGCGCATGTCAGCGATCTTTTTGTCTAGTTCACGCAGCGGCTTGAAGAACCATTGATAGGTTCCGAAAAGCAGAATGCCGCCGCCCAGGATGGACGCAAGCACGATCAGGAGGATGCGTTCGCGCGCGTTCATTTGCCGTCCTCCTTCGCGTCTGGGTCTTCCGGCATCTCTTCGGGAGGCTTGATCGGCGCCGCCTTCGGCGCTGGGGCCGCGATCCTCGGCCGCGGCGGAATCTCGCCGAACGGCGTCGTATAGCTCGACGCCGGCTGCTTGATGATCTCGATTTTCATCTCGTATTTCTGCCCATCGAAGAAGCGTTCGATGTGCGGCTTCACGTGCGCGTCGCGCGACATCGATTGATTGAGCTGCTTGACGTAGTCCTCATGGCCCGGCGGCGTAAGACCGATGATGGCAATCTTGCCAATGTGTCCGTCCTTGGCGCTCTTCTTGGTCCCCGCGGAGGTGGCGGAGAACTGGTTGACGCGAAAGCCTGTTTGGTATGGGAAACGCGCGGTGAGATCGTGTAGCTCATCAAGCCAGGATACGGTGGACTGTTCCCAATCCTTGAGCGCTTCGATGTCGGCGCGATCTTGCTTGACCTTGACCAGTTGCTCATCGAAGGCGTTCTTCTCGGCGATCAGCCGGCCGAGTTGCGCTCGCTTGTACGCCAGCGCGCCCCAAAGCAGGCCGACGAAGATTACCATACCCACGGCCAACCCCGCACCCCAGAGCATGCCACGCTGTCTGCCGGCGCTTACCGGCGCGGACTGGCGTTTCGGCGCCGCGAGATTCGCGGGGCGTTGCACCGTCTGCGACCACAGCGCCACCAGGCCGACGCCGCCGGCGAAATGGCCCGTGTTGGCCAAATTGGCGGACAATTCCGGCTCGGCCTGCAATGGATCCAATAACTGCACCGGTAGCGTCTGGCCGCCGCGCAGAGCGTCGAGTGCCGATCCCTTGGCGCCGAATACATACAGACAGTCCGGTCCCGAGAGATCGACGCTAACTGCGTGCTGGGCCTGGAAGACCGCGAGATTGCGCTTGATTTCGCTGGTCAGCAGTGGCCCATTCGCCAGCGCCTGCGCCTGTAAGAAACGGTCGCCCCTAAAGAAACAAAGCTCGGCCCAACGCTGTCCGATCGCCAGCACGACGTTGAGTCGGTCGGGCGTCAACGGATCTGGATTGGCCCCAACCGCCCGCGACACCGCCTGCGCCACGCCGAACACGCGCGGCGTGACCGCATGCAGCTTCAGCCCCGCCGACTGGCAGAGCGTTTGGACCATGGCGACGATGTCGCGGCGCACGGCCACGGTCATGATCTGGCGCTCACCTTGGTTGCCGTTGAGATGGACGTAATCGACGGCGTAGCTCTCGATCGATTCGGTCAGCTCTTTGGCCGTCTGAAAACGCACGAGGTTCGCCTCCTCGTGGGCCGCGATCGACGGAAAACGCAGTTCTTTCAGGAAGACGCGATCGCGCCCCAGGCCGACGATTACCGGAGCCGCCGTGATGTTCGCGCTGGCGAGAAACCCGCGCAGAGCCGCGCCGACCCGGTCCGCCGTGGAAGGGGTGAACGGTTCGGGGTGGGGCCACGTGAGCGCACGCGTCACCCGCACGCCGCGCCGCGCGGTTTGTGCGACGACGACGTGAAACTGATCTTGATCCCAGTCAAGGGCAATCCAGGATGCCAAGGATGTCTCCCTCCTGTTAACCAGACGCGCAGACGACGGACGCTGCGGAAATCCGTCGCTTGCGCGTCTGACTAACGCGCGGGTTGTTCATTCAAACCTTTGCCGAGTTCGGTCAGGTCGCGCCAGGCGATGATGCGCGGCCGACCTGCGTTGGTGTCGATGACCGCTTCGATGCGCACCGTGGGGCCGCGCCCCGTCAACTGGCCGACTGCTTGCACGCGGTACACCTGCGACGTGCCGCCCAGGTACATGTCGAGGCTGCGCATTTGGTTGGCGCTGAATTTCGCGTCGGTCACCAGCCAGGCCTGCGTGTCGAAAATCTCCGGCGTCGTCTCAGTCGCGGACAGCCGGGGCCTTGTCTGCATGATCTTGTCAACGTCGGCCGCGGTCAAGCCGGGGATCGTCAGCAGCACTTCGCGAGGCGCCGTGTTGACGTTGACGCGCGCGACGATCTCCGGCACGTCGGCGAGCTTCCCGTACATGAGCAGGCCGGGCAGCAGTTCGCTCAGCTTGGCCGGATCGTTGAGCGGGCTGGTGTAAATTACTTTGCCGCGCTGTATGCGCACGCCAATCAGATCGTAGATCGAATTGACCTGGTACGCGGCCCGACGGTCGAATTTCACTTGGTAGTTTGCGAGACTCCCAATCGTCGTCCCTTTCGGCAGGGCGGCATCGACATCGGCCGAGGCGTATTGGCGGTACATCACGATGAACTTCGCCAACTCTTCGTCGCCAATGTACTGGGCCAGGCCTTCGTAGAGTTGTTTGAGGTCTGTATTGTTGATCCAGACGAGCGTACCGCTCTCCAGGTCGCGGTTCTGCTCTCGGCTATGCACGGTGAGCAACGCCGACCAACCGCGACTGAAGCCGCCGCCGTCGTCGCTCATTTCGTTGGCATCCTGGATGCCGTTGCGATTCAAATCGTTGCCGTACAGGAGCTCGCGCGTCATCCCCTTGACCAAGAGCAACTCGTCAAGGCTCTCGATGGGGCCGTTACGCGCGCGATACGATGGGCTCAGAGACGAATAATAGTCACTCTCCGCGCCGCCCGCCTTCGCCTCCGAATCGGGGTCCAACCAGTCGACGATCGCCGCGGCGATATCGGCCGTCATGATCGGCAATTTCATGAGCATGCCGTTCAGCGTCTTGCCGGTTGGATCAAGCTTCATCATTGCATTCAGGTTCAACTTGCCGGCCTCACACTCCAACCCAAAGCGCACCTGGCCCGCCGTGTCGTCGGCTTCGGGCGGTGCGATCAGGCTGAAGCGGCCAATCACCTTGCCGTCGTCTCCTTTTAACTCCACGTCCTTGAACAGTGGATTGTTCCACAGGTTGCCTTCGATGTTGTTGAGATTCGCAGTCCTGCTTGTCATCGCCATGGCGAAGTGCACGCCCGAACCTGCGAGCGCGCGTGCTTGCACGAGCCGATGGGCATTCTCGGACGCCTTGTATTCGGCGAGCGTCATGTCGGCGTACTGATAGCCGGCCAACGACAACAGCACGATGACCACAAGCACGGCCACGATGACGACGCCGCGCCGCTTCTTGGCTGAAGCGTGAGGCGTAATCAATTGTGGCGGAGTTGCGTTCATGCGCGTGCGACCGTCATTTCTTGGGCAAGGGGTAATTGTTGCCCGTGGGGAGCGCGACGATGTGGACATAGCTGGGCCCCGTGTCATCGTCGTCCGTGGCGCCGGGGGCTAGCGTCTGTTTCAGCGTGAGCGTAATCTTGATGGCTGCCGGGGGGCCTAGAGTTGTTCCTTCCTCGATAAGAATTGGCTCGGCGCCATTCCAAAACTGCTGCCAATCCCCTGCATTGTTTCCGCCGTGATACTCGAACTGAATTGTCTTCACTTCCTTGGCGATGACGTATTTTTCTTGATCGGGTAATTCGGTTAGCGCCAGGTCGATCTCGCTGGCGGTCGCTTGCCTCGTTTCATGCCGGGCCAGGCCGAGGGACTTGTTGCCGTTCATGACGATCCAGTAGGCAATGCGACGCAGGTCCGTGCCCGCGTCGACGTTCATGTCGGTCGCGTTCGGAGCGACCGGGCGAGGCTTCTGCACGCGCAGGCCGGAAAGCACTAACGAAGTCGCGTCTCCGGACACGCCGAGATTGGCGCCGATGGTGGCGATCTCCGTGCCGGGATTCTCGCCGGTGACCACGCTGTAATCAGGTAGCGAACGCGGATCGGCGGCGGCGAGCTGACTGTTAATGTCCTTGGCGATCGCGGCGAGGATGTTACGCGCCAGGGCGCCCTCCGCCACCACGTCGCGGCCGGCGTTGCTGTGCGTGATCTGGGCGTTCAACGTCAAATAGAGCGCAAGCATAACGACCATGGCGATGGCGAGCGCCAGCATCATTTCCATCAGCGAAAACGCGGGGCGTTTTCGTGATCGTAAAGCGTGCATTGCGAGGTCCTTTTTCCGCGTGCGACTCAGTGATCGCGTACTCGTTTCCGAACGCTACTTGGGCGCCGGTTCGTCTTCCGTCGGCGTCGGGGCCGGCGGCGGCTCTGGGCGGTCCATCGTGCTGCCGCGCAGCGTCGGCTCCAACACCATCTGGGAAAGCAGCGATTCAACGAATCCCCCCGACGGAGTCTTCAGCCGCACCCAGATCTTCACTTCCCACAAGCCAACCACATCGCTCTGACTCGATTTTGCCGGGTCTGCTTCCATTTTCCATTCGAGGTTCTGATCCTCCGAATCGGGCCATGGCTGATAACCTCCCGTCTTGGCGAGCGGTTGATCGCCGATCATCACCTCGGCCAGCTTGCTCTGGCAGTGCAGGCTCGTCTGTGTTTGCAGCTTCACGTCGATCGCCCGATCGGTGGCGGCGGCCATGAGTTGCCAGATTGCGGTGACGGCGATCAAGAAGATGAACAGCGACACGACCACTTCCAGGAGCGTCAAGCCGGGCCGAATTCGAGCCGTGCGCCCCATCATGGCCCCCCCTCGTTGCTTGGTTTGGCCTGCTCCACGCTCATTGCACCGGTCAACGCCCGAACCTGAACTCGCATCGGCAAGAATCCCACGTGCCCGAAATACGTCATGGTGTCGTCGCGCGCATCTCCTCCGGGCAGGTAGATCGCGAGGGTTTCCCAATCTGAGCCCGCCTGGCCCGCTTCCTGCCGGCCGGAAATGTCCTCTTCCTTGGCGCCAAACACGATGTCCTTCGGCAGCACACCGCGAACCAGCTCAGCCGTCTCCATCGGTTCGTCCGACTTTTGCTCCCAGTCGGTGGACTCTTCGGGAGCGAGCTGGTAGACGCCGGTGTTCGGCAAGTAGGCGAGCCTCCACGGCCGACCTTCATCCATGGCGCGGGCACGCGTCTCGGCAAGTTGGGCGCGCACCTGATCGGCCGCTGCGGATAGTCGGCCGTCCGCCAGCATCGAGTGAATCACCGGCACGGAAATCGACGCCGCGATGACGAGGATCGCCATGACCATCATCATCTCCATCAGCGTGTAGCCGAGGCGTTCCTGATTCGTTTTCATTGGCATGGTTTCACGGTTTTGCACGCGGGTTAGTTCATGTGCCTTTCTTGGGCAAATTGGTGATGTGATCACTTTCTTTTTGCGCATCGGGTGGGATGCAATAGATCTTCGGAGTCTTGATTGAGCCGTCCGGGCTTTCTTGGGGAATCATTTGATACTCCTTGCCCCACGGGTCATATAGAGCGTCATCGCTTTCCAGATAGGGACCGCCTACCGCATCTCTCACGCGCAGCGTCCTTAGCTCTTGCGGCCACATGCCGCGTTTGGCGTAATAGGATTTTACCGCGGGACTCAAGACGCCGTTGATGTGTGTTTGGGCGAGATCCTTCTTGGCGTCGCCCAACTGTTGCAGCAAGAAGAAGCCGCCAATACTGGCAAGCGCGACGATAATGGCCACCACGACGAGCATTTCCATCAGCGTGAAGGCCGAGCGACGTTGGCTCTGGCGTTTTTCGCGAAGCATCATGTTTCACCTCTCTCTTTTAACGGAAGTTCCTCAACCTATTAATCATACCAGCAGGGCGATTAAGGGACGATTAGTTCACTACCTTGCTCATCTTGAACACCGGCAGCAGTAAGCCGACCACGACAATCAGAATCACCACCGCCATCACCAGCAACATGATCGGCTCCAGCAAGCGAATCATCAGGTCGAGCTGCCGCGTCGTCCGCTTGTCGAGCGCGTTGGCTGTGTCGAGCAGCACCTTTTCCAACTGGTTGCTTTCTTCGCCGACGGAGATCATCTCGACGATGTCGCGCGGCAAAAACTTGCACGTCGCCAACGGCACCGCAAGCTTGTTGCCCGCAGTGACATGCTCGGCAGCGTCGGCTATGGCGGCGCTGAGCACGCGATTGCCCGTCGAGTCCTTGGCGATCTTGAGCGATTGCAGGATCGGGATGCCGTTGCGCAAGAGCGTGCCGAGGATGCGCGTGAAGCGTGACAGCGCGAAGTTCAGGTACACGGTGCCGATGACAGGCAAACGCAGCCGCATCGCGTCGATCCAGATGCGCGCCGCGTCGGAACTCGTAACTTTCCAGTAGCCGATACCCAGACCGACGAACAGAATCAGGAACACGAACCAGTAGTTGATGATCCCGTTGCTGAAGCCGATCAACAGTCGCGTCAGCAGCGGCAGTTCTCCCTTTTCACTCAGGCGATGAAAGATCGGCTCGAACATTGGAATGAAGAAGATCACCAGGATCATCAACACAATGAACGCCGTCGCTGCGAGAAAAACCGGGTACGCCAGGGCGCCGATGACCTTGGCCTTGAGGTCTTCCTGGTGCTCGGTGAAAACGGCGATGCGTTCGAGCACGTCCTCAAGAAACCCGCCCTCCTGCCCCGCCCGGACCATGCTGACCGCGAGTTCGTTAAAGGCGCGCGGATACTGAGCGAGGGCGTCGGCGAGTGTCGTGCCGTCGGCGACCTTGCCGTGGACTTCACGCAGGATTTCGCCCAGCGCGGTGTTGGCGTTTTGCTTTTCGAGGATTTCGAGGCAGCGCAACAGCGGCACGCCGGCGCGCAGAAGATCGGCCATCTGCGAGAAAAACGTCGCCATGAGGCGCGAGCCGATGCGTCGTCCGCCGCCGCGAATGCTCGCCGACCCGCGCGACATCTCGATCTTGAGCGGGAACAACCCCTTGGCGTCGAGCATGGTGACGACTTCGCGTTCGCTGATGGCCGTCATCGTGCCGTTCGTGCGTTGTCCCGTGCCACCCAACGCTTCGTAAGTGAAATCTGGCATCTTCTCACCGATTCGGGCGCAAATTCCGTCGCAGCTTGCCTTTGGAGATTCTATTGGATCATATCTTAATCATTTATGAGAACTCAGGTCGCTCCTCGATTAGCGCACGCGCTGAAACACCAGGACGCCTGGCGCTTCAGCGCGTGCGCTAATCGGGGAGCGGGCTAAAACAAATCCGCCGCCGTCACGCGCGCCACCTCTTCGATCGTCGTCGTTCCCGAAATCACCTTGCGCCACCCGTCCTGGCGTAACGTAATCATGCCCTGCTTGAGCGCCTCCGCGCGGATCGTGTTCGCGTTCACGCGTTGCACGATCAAGTCCTTCAACGAGTCGGTATTGACCAGCAACTCGTGAATGCCAGTGCGCCCTTTGAATCCCGTTTGATGGCACTTCCTGCAACCCGCCCCCTTGTACAGGGCTTTCGGATAGCTCTTCTCAGCGACGCCCGGAAAATCCGCGGGCAGCTCCCCGATGTGCGGCTCATAGGCCGTCTTGCATCCGCTGCAAATGGTGCGCACGAGCCGTTGGGCCAATACGCCTTCGACCGTGCTCGACACCAGGAACGGCTCGACCCCCATGTCGATGAGCCGCGTGAAAGCACTCGAAAACCCAGAGATTACGGCAATCGTTGGCTTGGACGCTTTTGAGATCGCGTTAAAGGCCGCAACATTTATTGCTTCATAGGCGCGTCCACCAGTACTGGTTGCACGCACGCTCGAAAATTCAGAAATATCCG